>Ga0080013_1000545_pt1 | contig 53225 bp, 73 predicted proteins | sample ETNvirenome_6_85_FD_69236 | JGI IMG/M metagenome (GOLD analysis project Ga0080013, IMG submission 69236) | Marine viral communities from the Pacific Ocean - ETNP_6_85 (SPADES assembly) (version 2) | ecosystem: Environmental > Aquatic > Marine > Oceanic | place: Pacific Ocean | collected 2013-06-19
GCTTAATCCCGCACCTACTGTATAAGCCGCTCTCATATGAGAATTTTCTGGTCTAGCTAACCAATTCATAAAAGAAAAATCACTTGAATATTTTATATGTTTTTCAAATAATTCTCTTTCTTCTTTAGGCATTTCTTTGCCAACAAGTTTATATCCTGCTAACTCAGATTCATATTTACTTTTCCACTTAGCTTTATCAGATAAAAAGTTTGCTCCGTACTTTTGTTCATCAGCATATATTTTATCAAAAGCGTCATTCTGAGCTTCCATAAAACTTGTTTTTACTTTATGGTCTGGATTATTCCAAATTTCATATCCTACATCTGCTGCATCAGAAAATCCTTTATCTTCTATAACTTCTTTAGCAGTTGTGTCACCAGTAAGAATTTCTATTCCCATACCTCTTACCCACTCACCGAGGAATGTTATTTTTTCTATAAGACCTCTATCTCTATCTTCTTGTATAGCTACTGTTGTTCTTTCTACAGGACCTTCAGGTTCTTTATTAAGAGGAATTGTAATTTGTTTTCCACGTACAGTATAGTTTAATTCTTCAGCACCAACAGTGCCAGTTATACCTAATAAACTTGCAGCTACTTTACCTTTATTTTTTTCTAAAGCGTCAATTATAGGCATATTATAGCCATCTTCCTTATAACCCTTACCAAACTTGACTTTCATACGATTCGGAATAAGGTCTGCTCCACTGCCACCAAATTGTTTATAAGACATAGAATGACTTTCATCAAAATATTTATATAAATTATCTAAATCATCAGTATGTATTAAAAGATTTCCATTTTTTACTTGTAAAGAAGGTACTGTTTCGTATATTTCACCATTTCTCATAGTCGCTTCAAATATTTCTTCATACTCTTTTTCATTTACTTTTACAGAAGTATTAGGAGCTTTTTGTTTACTTCCCATATAGAAATACTGATTTTTAGCGGGAGCAATATCTCTCATTTGCGACCACTCTTTTGTTTTACCAATCCGTTCTGCACTTGCTCCCCAATTAGGGTCAAACGCTCCTTTTTCATTTATGTAAAAGTTTTCAAACTCTGTATCTGATAGTTTATGATAATTTATATTTGTATCAATAGTTTTGGTAGGAGCCTGATTAGGCACTTTTTGAATTGGTGTGGTGGGACCTTCTGCGTATTTTGTTGGAGTAAATACTTTACCAGATTCATCAACTGTACCTAAACCTCTTTTGGCAAGTATTTGATTTACTACTTGAAGTACTGACTTAGCTGCCATCTATTACTCCAATTCGTCTTGTATTTTATTAATACCTTCTAATAGTATATTAGATTGCTCTTGAGAAAAGTTTAAGTTAAGAATATCATCTTCTATTATGGCTCTTGCTTCTTCTGGAGACATTCCTTCTACGTCTATAAGGTTTAAAAAGTCATCAGCAAGTTTTTGCATACTCTGAGACATAACTTCATCTGATTTTGTTTTTGATGGAGATTGTATATTTGGTTTATAAAATCCTTTATCACCAAAGCCTTTTGGGTCTACTTCTGTAAAACTAGAAGCATTTCTAATACCATCAATAATTTCATTAACAGTAGATGAAGTAATTTCTTCTCCAGCAATTCTTCTATTTCTAATTTCTCTTGCTACCATTTCTTCAATTTCAGATTGAGTGTTTGTTCCAGTAAAAGTACCTTCATCATCTGTAAGCATAGTAATTCCAGTTTCTTCTGGAATATTTTCTTCACCAAAGCGGAATTGTCCAGCGTAACTTTGTTCTTCTTTAACTTGACCAGTATATGCTTTCTTTATAAAAGCTTGGTTTTCCTCAGAAACTCCAGAACCACCAATAAGAGTCACAGCTTCACCCCATTCAAGGTCTGTAGGAGGTTTTTCCTGTTCATATTTTTTATCGCGTAGTTTATCAGAGAAAGAACCACCTTTTGTTCTTTGTTCAATACTTTTAATTCTAGCTTTTTTTAGTTTTCTATCAAGTTCAGCGTCTTCAGCAGCCTTAGCTGTTTTTGCTGCCTTATTTCTTATTTCAGAAACTTGAAAAGCTTCTTTAAGAAGTCCACCATCTAATAACTTTTGGCTCATATTATCATAAAACTCTACTGTTCCAAATTGATAAGGATTACCATCTGCGTCAGTAGAATCTAAAATATCTTGCATAATTTGTTGTTTCTGTTCTGCTGCTCGTACTTCTGGCATCTCTCTTCCAAAGAGTCTTGCTATACCATATCCTATATTAGTTCCTAGCCTAGCTGCGGAAGTACCCCCACCTGCTTGAATTTGCTGTTGGAGTTGCTGTTTTCTTACTACATCTGGGTCATCAAATAAACTAGCCATATCTATATTATCTCCAATCGTAATATCCTGAACCTTGCCCAAAACCACCACCACCAAAACCACCACCTGAGTACGATGGAGTTCCGACACTGAATGGAGACGGTGCGTTTACAAAGGTCTGCCCACCAAATACAGCATTTCCCGCTGCTTGTGAACCAAAACCTGGGTTAAATCCTGAAAACCCACCACCACCCCCACCACCAGCAGATGTTCCCATAAAGCCACCTACTATCATAGATAGGAAGTTAGAAGTAGCCTCTCTATTAGCTTGTTCATTTTGTGCTAACGCTTGTGCTGAAGCAATATTACCAGGAGCAGCTCCTTTAGCTGTACCTAGAGCTAGATTCGCAGCGGCTATAGGTTGATTCTGAAAAGCAACCAAAGCATTTAAAGTAGATAATTCCTCACCTTCTAATAATTTTCTTCTCATTTCTGCTCTATCTATAGCTTCTATATTTCTTCCTGCTTTATCAGCAGAAACCTCTGATTCAAACGCACCCAGTGCTTGTTGCCCACCTGGAGTTGTAAATAATCCTCCAGTTCCCGCTGTAACCTGGTCTCTTAATCGGTTTCTTGCTGTAGAAATGCCTGGGTCAGCGGCTTCTTGAAATAGTCTTTGCTCTCTAGAGATTATATCGTCCTGCCCACCCTCTGTAAAAGCTGCTAACTCATCTGCTTTTCTACCAGAAATACCTTTTAATAACTCTTCAATACGAAGACCCTCTGGAGAGAACTTTGCTGTATTGCGTATACTACTTCCACTAGCAGTTTGCTTTGCACTGAATAGTGGTAAATTAATATCTATATTAGGAGGAAAAAACCCAGTCTGAGATTGCGCTCCTCTTGGGACGTCTCCAGTTATACCAAACATATTTGTTACGCCTCTAATGGCTTTTCCTATAAAACTCATTATATTTTCCTCAGTTCATAAAAATGTATGCTATCATTCTCTTTAGTTTTTTTAACTTCATAATCTTTAGATAAATGTTTAACTAAATGTGTATTCCATTTATCTTCTTCTTTATTTGTAGTGTCATAAAACCAAGTAATAAATCCAAACTCATCTACAACAATATCTACCATCTGTGGCAATAAAAATGCCCACTTACCTTTAATTTTTTTACTAACTGCTACATGAACTTCGTGTTTATCTAAACCAAATCCACCATAAAGTCTTTCATTTTCATCAACTATACCTACAAACTTAGTAAAGTTATTAAGTTGTTTTATAGCTTCTTCTATTGGGTCTTTCCTTTTTAATGACCCAGCTATATATAAAAACTCAATTTGTTTACTTGGTTCTTCTATAATTTTTAACGCAAGTTTCATTCCCAGTTTTCTTTTTCTTCTCCAAACATAGCATCTGTTCTTTTTTTATTAACTACGTAGTTTAAGTGTTTATATATTAAGCTAACAAGCAAAGAACAAAAAGCAATTCCTATAGCGAACAAAGTTGAGTAATGATTTATATATGCTGCTACACAAGCCCAACCACTACAACTATAAGTAATAAAATCTATTCCTTTAACTACAGCTTCTGGGTGTTTATAAATCATTATTCTTCCCTTATATTGTTTCCATTTAAACTTGATTTATGATAATCTTTTACAGTAAAATCACTATCATCATCTGGATATTCTATTTCATGATGACGCACTCTTAAGTATTCATATAACATTGCATATCCTTTTTTCTTTGTGTACCATAAAGATGTTGAATATCCAATCATAATTAACCAAGGACAGAATACTGCTGCAAATATAACTAAATTCCATTGACTAGCTTCATCTAAATATATGTAAGGAGACAAAGCTGATTGTAATAATATCTGAGTTAATGCACCCATAGGCGCACCAATAGCTAAAGCATTAATTAGACTTTTTTTGTACGACCACGGTGGATTCCTTTCTTGCCTGTTTATACGCTTTAAGTAAAGCTGGATATATATACCGATGAGGGTATTTATTAAGCAAGGCAGAAAGAGGATTATTAGATAAGCGTACCATGATACTTCTGTCATTAAGGCTTACTCGGAAACACTATATCGTCAGGATTACTTTCAGATGCAGGTAAATCCCTTAATGCTTTTCTGTAAGCAGTCTGTGCATCAGACATAGTTACATCTGAACTACCCCACCAATCACATCTACTTAACAATACATCTCGTTTACTTCGTATAGTAGCCCATTTTTCATCAATAGATGGTTTAGAGGCTTCCATTTCAGATTTCTCTGCTTTTGTATAATCTCTTTCAGTTCTTGCACCTGTTGATACATTAATTTCAATTACGTCTGCCATATTATTTCCTTTTATTCAAAAGTTATATTAATTCTTCCTGAATCAAAAACGTCACTTCCGTCCATAAATATTTTTAATTGGGTTAGGTCTCCAGATAAATCCACCCAACCACCGCCTGAAAAACATTCATTCTCTCCAGTTTTTCTTGAACCAACAACTGTGCAATACCAGACATCAAGAGAATCGTCAAGTAAACAGATAGTCTGATGCCAACTTCTTGTTTCACCAGAACCAATTCCTTGAGTTATAGCTAAAGCATTAGTTTGAGTATTCGTAGCACAACTAGCACTATTAGCTAGACCTACTATTGTTGAATCATAACCAGACGTTACCAAGCCACCAGATGTACCTAACTGAGTCCTCATTTCATTAGAACCGTTAGTTGAAACATCTTTACCTATAATTGTTACTCTTTTTACTCCTGCGGGAATACCTGTATATGTAATTGCTGTTCCTGAAGTGGAAGCAACAGAAGTTCCTAAAGTAATATTATAAGGATTAGCCCCAGCTGCATTTTCTATTTCTTCTACAACTAATTTACTCATAGGTCATTTACCTCTGTAATCACTTCATTCATTCCTGTCTTTAAGTTAGCTACAGAATCAGCATTAGTTATCTTGGTATCTGCTGTAGCATCTCTTGCTGTTTGTTTTTTAGTAGCTACTGCGGTCTTAGCATCAGAATCACCTGCTTCATCAGCACGTTGGTATGCAATATCTAATTCTTGAAACTTAGGAGTCCTTGCTTCGCGAACTTTACCCTTTGCTACATCTTTAGCTTTAGCTAAATCAACCTCTGTACTTTTACCCTTTTCAGTCACCCAAGCCATGCGAAACGTCCTGTCACTTAAAATTGTATCTACATCAACAATATCTGCTGAGTCTCTGCAATTTTCAGGAACAGATTTTATTAATAAATCGTCTATTGTTCCACCATTTGCTAAAAATTCTGGTGCGGGTATAACAACTTTAGCTATTCCATCTTCTCCTTGATACACTATTCTTTTATCAGCCATTATTGGTCTCCAAGCATTACGCCATAAACTAATACACAATCAGCCGCCGCAAAAGATGCGTTACAGGTAATCAATCTAATAGAACCTGCGGCTTGCGAATTAAATCCTATAATAGTACCACTTACACTTGTGCTATCTGCTTCTTTCGCAGTTCCTACTGCTGTGTAATTAACACTACCGAAATCAGTAGTGATTACTACTGTATGATCGCCTGTACCATTATCTGTAATACTTGCACAGTTAAATGAATCTCTAAACGCAGGAGTGCCTGTTCCATTCAAATTAAACCATGCTTTTGCTCTACCCTCTGTTATGGCTGAGGGAGTAGATGGATTATTTCCTGAAGCATCTTTAAGCGTTGTGATTTGTGCGTTAGTTACATTTAATGTTGACATATTACCCTCTTATACTATTGTCCAAGTTTCGCCAGAACCCACAGTCACAGTATGTCCACTTGCGATTGTGAATGGGCCACCTGTTACAAGGTTCTTAGTATTAGTTACTGTAAAACTCCCCGCTGTTGTTATGTGATTTTCAACTCCCACAATATTCCCTCCAGCATCTGCTAAACCACCAGAAGCAGCTACTGGGGAAGCCCCACTATTAGGAAATGGCATAAATAAGAATGTAGAAGTAGTTAGTGCATATACAAGAGCTAAATCATTAGCAGCAGCTTGATAATTAGTATTACCAGCTACAGTAATCGTGGCACTGTCTACGACAGATGCAGCAGCATCAAAGATTAACCACATATGATCACCAGCATTCTTTGGAGTGCCGAAATCAGTAATAGCATTAGTACCTGTTATATGAATTGTATTGCCGTCAAAACCAGCCCATATATTTGTATCACCAGCTACAGATGCAATGGCAGCTCCTTGTGATAAACTGATAAACTTACTATTAGCATCTAAAAATCCACCTAATTGGGGCGTGGTATCATCTACTACATCTCCACTTGCTGATGCAGCCCACTTTACTCCTGTTGCTTCAGAAGAGTCTGCTGTTAAAACTTGATCATTTGATCCAACTGCTAGAGGTATAATATTAGTTCCATTAGAAGCTAATACATCACCTTTAGTAGTTGTTGATAATCCATTAAATATATCGTGTACGAGGGCGTCAACTTCATTGAGCCAAGATGCTACAATGACCGTTGAACCGTCAGTAAAAGCTGTTGTTGCCATATTATAATCCGCTCACTGGTATTGGTGTAAAAGAAGTATCCCCTGCTCTAGCACAGCCTGCTTCAGCTTGTCCAGCTCTAGCAGATCTCGTTATACAAACTGTTATTCCTGCATTTGCATCATCATCGGGTCTTATAAATCCGTCAGGAGTTATTTTATCTTCAACTCCTCTAATTAAATCTTGAGAGTGTCGAGGTTCCCAATCGTATTTACATACAACTGCTCCATCCCAACGCTCAAACATCTCTGCGTCTCGGTATACGAAATCACATACATCACATTTAACCCAATGATTTCCAGGTTGCCAACCAGGATTCCTAGTTTTCTTACCAAAACTCATTTGTTATTATCTAAAATAAATTATGTATGCTGCGCCAGTACCAGATACATTACAAGATAATCCATCTTCAGCACGAACACCGCCTGCAGGCATGGAAAAATGTTTTGTATCTTCTCCAGCAGGCACAACAGCCTTAAATAATTCGTTAGTTCCTGATGCAGTAGTTCCTGATGAAGCATCTGTTATAACTAATGTTGCTTCGTTAGTTCCATCAGTTATTACTTGTACTCCAGCAAGAATACTTCTAACTCCGCTATGAAAAACTGCATCAGCAGTCCTAAGTCCTGAGTATTTATTACTTCCTGCCATTATATATCTCCATTAATTTAAAAATGAGGGGCTTTCGCCCCTCGATATTTTACTAGTATTAACCAGCAACTGTTACAGAACTGCCGTTCAAAAAGTTTCCAAAAGCATATGTATTGGTACCATCTGACCAAAATTCTATCCAATCACCTATATTTTCAGCACCATCTTCAAGTGTAATAGTATCTGCAGCATCTACGTCTTGTACTGCTCCAGCTTCTATAACACACCCCTCAAAGGTATCTGCTGTTCCTGCTGTAAAAACAAAATCAGTACTAAACGCAGCACCAATTACGAATTTACAACGCCATCCTTTAGTTGGAGCTGGAAGGGTAATACCTACTCCAGTGCCACCATCAAGAATGTAAGTCATGCCGTTAGATTCATCTGCGGTTAAAGTCTTAGCTGCACTTATTCCACCTAAATCGGTAGAAAGTAACATAGACTTTGTTCCTAATTTAATAGGACCACTAAAATGAGTACCAACAGGATAATTTTTTACTGCCATTAGGTTTTCCTCCTATTGTGGGTCAACTCCCCCCCAGTTAAGGAGGGGATATATAGACCTAATTAGTTGTTAAGCACCAGGTGAGCCGTAAATGCCCCTTGGGTCTGTCCAACCAAATGAATAACGCTCAACTGCTTTGAACTTAGCATTTTCAGTGTCGAAATCATTATCAATTGCGAATTGTAATGGACGACGTTGGAAATGTTTCAATCCATCAGCAACATCTGTGCGTATGAACCACGCATCAGTATCATTGAAATAATGATTAACGTTTACACCAGCTGGGAATTTACCCATGCTGTATAGTGCGTTAATATCATTGTCAGCAGTACCAACACGATGTGGTGTACCTAATATACGTTCAGCCTCGTAAGAGAGGTCTACAGGTATATTTAGCGACATAGGATGAACAGCGATTTTTAAACCTCTATCATCCGTATATTTCGCAATATCAATACACGCTTGTTCCAACGCTGCTTCTGATAAATCAGCTGCGGTCGTTAGTTCGTTTTGCCATGTTCCACCAGCCACGTTAACGTGAGCAGTAGAGCATAGCTCTAGTCCGTCACCGCCAGTAAAAGAGCTATTGAAAGCTCTGTTATATACGTTAGCAGCAACATTTTCTTTAGTTTGTCTCATTGAATAAGCCAAACCCTTAGCACGTTTTTGTGCAACAACGCTATAAAGGTCATCTTCGACCATTTCACGAGTTACAATAAAACCGTTTGCGTACACGACGTGAGTGTATCTTGTGAGAAAGCCTTGACGCTCTTCATCATAAGATATTGCCGTTCCTTCTGGTTTAGCGACTGCTAAGCCAAAAGACGTGATACCCATATCTTCTTCATAATTCTTGCTTGAATTAAAAGAATCAAATAGGTTACTCCACTCAACTGTGTGTTCGTTATATGATTTTCCATACCACGAATTAACGCCAGGCCAAAGGGCTTTAGCAAAAGAGCCAGTTGTAATTGTAGCCATTTGTTATATCTCCTTTTATATACCTGTAGTTCCGCCTTCATTCTTGTATGCATGCATATTAATCATGACAAGCCATCTAGCGTTCGCGGAAGAAACATCATTGTCTTCTCTCTCAACTAAACCCATTAGTTTTAATGGTGTAGCAATGGTTGTTACACCTGAGCTACCATCAATTTCCATTCCAGAAGCACCAGTTGTGGTAGAGCCAGCTCCGAGTACAACATCGACGTTTTCGCCAATAGCTGTAACAGCTAAACTAGCATCATCAGCTTGCGCTTCATAAATGGTCATTGGATCATCATTGATGTACACCGCAAGCGATGTAGAATTAGCGTGATGTTTTGCACCTAAGTTGTCAGGATCAATTTCCCAACCAACCACAACACCAACAGCTATATCATCTGTAGCATTGTCAAAACGATCAACACCAGGATAACCGCCACTGCCTGAGGCAGTACCAGTTCCTTCTTTTTCAACTAAATCTCCAAGAAATAGGGCATCGTTAACAGAGTAATACTTACGTACGCGGCCTGTATAAGCACCACCAGATAAATGACCTACTGGTCTAAAACCATTTGGTCTATCTACGTTAGCCATAATATTTACTCCTTAATTAAAGTTATGCGCTTCCTTGTGCAAAAAATCATTATCTAGATTTATGTTCTAAATCTAAGTTTCCGTAATGACCTTCTTTACTAGTCTGCGCGTATAGTTCTTCTTCTATGGAGTCGATCTTCGCTTGTTTAGTAGCTTGATCTTCTTCATAGTATTTACGGTCAATAGCCATTAGGTAGAGCATCTCACCAGTCGAGTTACCGACTTTACAGACAACGCTTCCCGCTGCTCTTGATCCGTCAACTTTTTTATCTCCCACAGCTAATCCCTTATCGGTTATATATTCATAACCAGCACTTTCAAACACTTGACATCTGTTTTTAGTATCTAAGACCCACCTGGCAATTAAGTTATCAGGTACATCTTCAACATTTAAAACCTGTCTGGCCTGTGCCATAGGTATTCGCTTTGGGCGATCTAGATTTTTTTCTACTTTGCTTGTTGTGGTTTTCATCTCTATAATTCTCCTATTCTATCAAGCTCTTCTATGTACTCATCTATAGAGTCGACAGCTCCAGCATCGACAAACGACTGTCCGATCTGAGCATACATTTCCCGCGAACCCGCAGGAAGATCATCCAGTGTCTTTTTCTTTTGTGTCCCATTTGGACCTGGCTTTGTGGTTCGTCTCGTAGATGCAACAGGTGATGCGCTCGGCACCTGGCTTCCAAATTTTTCAGGATAACGAATTTTTATTTCACTATCTGTGTATTCAAGAACATCATCAATTGTAGCGTTAGGATTATTACTTCGAAATCCAACTGCAATTGAATCAGCATATTGACGCATATCGGAATTAGTACGATACCACGAATTATTATCTATATAATCAGCTATTTGATCTTGAGTGTATTTTTGTTCAGTCTGACCATCAACATTATCAGTACCAACTATTGTTGGAACAGCCATTGCTGGCTCAGATCTGATTTTACTCATCTCATTATCTATAGTAGCTACTCTTTCAAATTCACCATCTTCCATAGCAGATACTTTTTTGTCTGAAAGTTCTTTTAAAACTTTTTGTCTTTCATCTTCTCTAGTTGAGGCTTGTATATTAGCCATTTTTTCTACTACAGCATTTAGTTTATCTATCTGCTTTCTTTGGGTACCCATAGTTTTGAAGTACTCTCCTCTTTCTAAAAAGACTTGAGCATCTCTCCACTGTGTAGGATCTCCATCCCACTCTTCTTGTGGAACCCAGCCTTGTCCTCTTGCTGCTCCTTCTATAGGATCTTCAGTAGGTACTTCAACTTCAGCCTTTTTCTCAGCTTCAATCACATCACTTTCATCCATTGGTGCAGCTACTTCTACTTTTTTTTCAACCTTATCTTGCGATTTAGTTTCGCTAGGTTTAGTCTCATTATCATCATATTGTGCTATAAAATCACTCATTTTCTTTTTACTCCTTGTCTACAATCTTACAAAGTACATCTCCATCGTCTAATATAATAAACTCTTCTTTAGTTTCGGGGTCTTGTATTAACTTTCCCCCATATCTTGAATAAAGAATTTTATCTCCAACTTTTACCCAAGGTGACTTTAAAATAGAATTTTTATTATAATCTACCCAAGCTAAGGGACCGACATCTACAACTGTTCCAGTTGACATTGTTGCTTTATACAACTTCTCGTCTACAGCAATAGCAATTTTTATATCTGTTCCTTTTACTTCGTGAGATGTTTCTACTTCATCAGGCTTAATTAATAATCTATATCCTAAAGCCTTAAGCATCTTTGTAATCCTCTGCTGGTTGATCTATTTTAAGATCTTCTTCTTTTTCACCAGAAGGAATTCCCTCATCTATTAAATCAATTACAGCATCTATAAGTTTACATCTTCCAATTATTTCTACATGGGCCATTGCTGTGGCATCTATAGTTTCTCCACATAATGAACCTTTGGCAAATAAATCTTTTAACTCATTTTTTGCTGTTTTTAAATAGTTTACTAACTCTTGAGTGTAAACCATGCTTTTCCAAGCGTATCTATCTCCGCTCATATCTCTTCTCCTCTATTAGGGTTAACTAGGTGTACTTTCTTGCTCTTTATTAGCTTGCGCTTCTGCTTTTATTTGCTCCTGAACAATTTTTAATTCCTGCATCTGAACATCCATATCTTTACCGCGAGCTTCTAATTGTAATTTAACTTGCTCTACTTCTGCATCAAATTGTAATTTTAATTTTTCTAATTCAACTCTTTCAACTTCTGACTGTGCTTTAGCCATAGTCAACACAGCACTTGCTTCATCTCTAGCTGCTTGATATTGAACTTTAACTTTTTGTGTTTCTTGTTCCGCCGCCTGCAATTGAAGTTCTTGCATTTTAATTTGAGCTTCAAAATCAGGTTGTGGCTCTGGCATTTGCATTAATTCTGCTATATTTTCTTGGTCTTGTGCTTCAAGTATACGTTTAGTAGCAATTTGCGGATTAACTGATCCTAATTGTAACAATTGCATTAATGATTCAGCTTTAGCTAACTTTTCAGCATTAGATATATTTGTTGGGTCGCTGTTTGGAACAATATCCATTGCTTCATCCTCAAAATCAGCTTTACCAATAGTAGCAGTTTGATCTTCTGGCCCAGTAGGATCTAGTACTGCAAAATACTTTTCATCTTCAAGATATAACATATTTAATCTATATATCTTTTTAAATTCTCGTTTCATTGAACGATGTATTCTTTTATAAATACTAGAGAATACTTGTAATCCTTGTTTTAATACTTCTGACGTAGTAGACCAAGGTTGGTTTTGACCTGGGTTTTCTCCAGTCATTAAATCAGTTACTGAACTAAGTTGTTGTCCGCTTGATATCATCATACCAAGCAATTGAAATAATACAGTTGATGGTTGCTTTGTTGGAAGAGGCACAATACCTTTTCTTAAATCATCCCCTATTGTATTAACATATCTCCACTCCCCAGGTTTGAGAGGAGAGTTACCATTTGGTATTTTAATACCTTTAGCTAAAAATCCTGATTGTAAATTATCTAATGTACCTGAATCAATAAGTTGATTTATTAATGTATTTGCTGCTTCATTAAGTGGTCCTAATAAATTACCAAAACCCATTCCGTATACACCCGAATTAGGATCATTAATAAAAACATAGTTAGTAAAATATTCTACGGGTTTTATAGAAATTATTTCACCTTTTTCGTTCGTATCTATTCCTGTTTGGTCGTATCTTGCAGCAACACGAACAACTTGCTTTGTATCTTTATGTACTGTAATTACATAAGGCTCTTCGTATCCATCTTCATCTAAATCCCAATTACAGTGACATTCTAAAAATTCATGTGGAGAATCTTCATCATTACTAGGTGGGGTTATTCCTAAAAGTTCATCTTCAGCTTCTGAATGATCCCCTTCATAAGTATTAGATTCTTTTGGCAAATTAACATCCAAAAAATGTCCCATTCTTATTTGTCTTGTAACTTCATTAGGATAATAATATAATTTATGTGTTTTACGGTTTGCATCTTCTAACGAACTTGCATAGTAATCTACACATAAATCTTTGGGTAAAACTAATTCGGATACCATCTTAGTTCCATCCCAGTATGTCTTTTTAAATACATTTCCAATAATTGGCAGAATTAAACATGTTCTGTCCATTTCGTCTTCCCAAGTATCCATTTCTTCTAATAATTGGTAAGACATATAATTACTTACTCGTCTAGCACGAGCAGCTTTAGATCCATCAGGATCATTTCCTATTACCCTAGTCTTTACAACTTTATTATTAGGAATAAGAGATTGATATGCGCGTGCTGCGAATTGTAAAGCTGATATAGTTAATAGTGGATACTTTACGTTTGCTGCGTCGGGCCAAGGGAAATTTTTATTCGAAGATACTTGTGTAGCTAGCTTCATATAATCTTCGTATTTATCCATCCACTCTGCACGAGAATTTTCATCCATCTCATACCAATCATAAACTGAACTACCCATATTTTTAAGGGTATCTTCATCTATTTGTTCAGCTATGTTTACTGAAGTAATTAAAGCTTGTAAATCAGTTTCAGTTGTCATAATTATTAAACTCTTTTAAAAAGTCCACTAGCAAGCCCTTTTTCTATTCCCTTCGCAAAAAGACCACTAAGACCACCCTGTCCTTTAAGAGCTTGGTTAGCTAAGGCTGCTGCCCCACCACTAAACTTTCCAGCTATTTCGTCTGCTTTTGTTTTAATATAGTTAGTTGTTGTTTCTTTTTCAACATCTGGATAATCTGATATTCTATCGCTACCTATTTCTTCCATACGTCCTTCTCTACTAAAAGTATATGCTCTAGTTTTATTTGGATTATAATTAACCAAAGATGGATCATCTCTTCCTGTTCTTATAGAAGTGGCAAATTCACCAATTCCTTCAGCTCTGTTAGCATTTATTTGATTTAATAAACCACTATAATAATTACCAGAGGATGTTTTATATTCTTCATCTGATAATCCAAAAGTAGGAGATCCTTCAGTAGTTCTTTGCTCTCTGTATGCCGATCTTCCAGCTCTATAATCATCTACCTGCTGTTGAAAATAATTCCATTCAGGAGAATTTTCTAACCCATAATCATTTACTGGTCCTACTATTCCTCGTAAAGCTGGATTACTTAATCCTTTTTTTAATACTCGCATCATAATTTTAATATCCAGTTATTTGTGATCTACCCATATGTAAAGATCCCATAGTATCGTTATATTCTTCATCCCAATCAATTTCTTCCTGTTCTTTATCTGTTGGGGCTGTTATCATCTGATTTAAAACTAAACCTAACCAAGCTATTGAGTCAACTTGATCATCATACTGTCCTCTATCAAATCTTAAAAGTTCTTGTTCAAAAGATGGAAACCATTCTGATTCCATATCAAAGTGAACTCCCCCTTGTCTCATTCTACCCTGTATGGCACGCGCTCGAGATAATTTATCTCTAAATGGAATCATTGGATGTAAATTAATAAATATTCCTTGTTTTAACATTTCATCTTTTAAAAATGGTCCAATAGCTTTTTTAAGTGCTCCTTCTTCAACCACAAATAAATCAGGTTGATATCTTATTTGTACAGCCATCATTTCATCAATAATTTGTTTCGCATCCATACGCTGTCTAATAACATCTACAATATGCAAAACACCATTTTGATCTACTCCACCTACTGTTATGACTGAATAAGATCTTTTATCTTTTTCTGATATAGCAAAGTCTATTGCTGCATAATAAGTTTTAGCCGAATCAAAATCATCTTCTGACATCGGTACAAAATCGTTCTTTCTAAAAAATGCATCACCCTCATGTATTGGGTAATTTAAATATTCTTGAGCATACCCTTCCGATATACCTTGCTTAATAAAATCATTTTTTAATTTACTAAGTCTTCTTTCATCAAATTTTTCAGGCCATAATATATCTTGAAAATCATCAAAATCAGTATGTGCTCTATATTTAATCGAATGCCAAGCTCTGGTTTTATCTAAAGAATACTCTTTAAGTCTTTCCTTAACTGTATATTTAGCTTCATCTCCAGTTGTCTCGGGCATTAATCTTTCTAATAAGCTGTCAAAATGTAATACCGTTCCTACAAGTCTTATCTGTCCAGTATCCGATAATGCTGGTATTAATGCGCCATAAAACCAATTTCTAAACTTATCTCTACGTTCTTCATTTGATACAGCTTCATCATTTTCCATATCATCACAGATTATAAGATTTGGTCTTTTACCTCGCCATTTAAAACCACGAACTGACCCCGAACCTCCTGATGCACCTCTAGCCATTATTCTGACTTGATGATTATCAGTACCCATTTTAAATCTTATTTCTCTTTCAGCATCTTTATAAATATCGGCTATTTTAAATAACCCTCTTAATTTCTGATTTTCATATAGTTCCATCTTAATATCATTTAAGAATTGAACTGCTTGAAGTTCAGTATCAGATACTAAAACTACAAAATCCGCTTCTCTAAATAAAACCGCTGCTAATGTATATGCGTGAGTTACCGCAGTACTTTTTGCGTGTCCTCTAGGAGCTGCTATAGCAACAAGTGAGTGATCTGAGCAACAATAGTCCCAAAGTTCTCTATGGAACTGAGGAGTAGGTTTCGGATTGTCGTATCTCTCACTTAATAAACTAGTAGCAAAACCATAAATCAAATCACTAGTTAGTTTCATTTAATATTTTAAGATCCTGCATATTATACGCTTGCTATAAATATTTCAACTGCTACTTCGTTACTTAGTGGGTCAACTAATATACTTTCTAAATTATGCATAGTTGCTTCTAGGACTGCATTAGTATCTTGGACTGCTATACCTTCACTAGGTGTTCCCATTATAAAACTTTTACCAGCCTCAAGTAAAATTGTACATGATTCATCTGCAGCAGAGTCATCTTCATCATCATCTATTTGTAAAGATAGATTTACTGGGTTTGTACCATCTAAATTTGTTACACGAATGTATCTTACATCTTCAACATCTAAAGCCCCATCTGCTGTTGCTGATGTACTTCTAAATGTCGCAATTGTAGTATCCACACCAGTAGGACAAGCTACAATTCTTTTAAAGGTTTCAACAACACTTGCTATAGTAAGAGATGTAGTTGCACCTTGGTCAACTGAATTAAGCGTTACGCTTTCGGTTATTGTTACTGTTAAATCTGCCATTTATGCGTACCTTTTTCCGTATTTTTTACGATCTGATGTTTTTCGAGAGTAGCTTCTATTTGTAGATTTTTTAACTACTCGTTTATTTTTACTTGAGTTATTTCTTGGATTGCGATCCTTGTGATCAACATCCTTTCCATCACCCTTCTTAGCTGTACCTTTTTTTATAGCCTCTCTTCGAGACTTATTACGTGCTGCACGATCTTTCTTTTGTTTTTCACTACTGTGATAATTATCGTATTCATCTCGATAATTTCTTTTTTTATTCTTTTTTCGTTTGGCTGCGGCCCTAACTTTTTTTACTTGTTGGACACCCATTAGTATCTTGGGGCCTTATTAGTCTTTTTAGTCTTTTTCATTTTTTTTGTCTTTGCAGTCATTTTAATACCTCTTAGAACGAATTTTACGTTGCTTGTGAACCATCTCAACAAAACTTGGAATTCCACTACTAGTAGATCTTTTCTTTACCTTAGTTTTTGATTTTCCATTACGTTGTAATCGTGCATTTGTTCCCGATACATTTGCTCTTCGAGTATCCTTTTCTACCCTAGTTCCTCTGTCATCCCTTGTTCTTGTATAGTTGCTAGCTACTGATGTAGAAGTTTTATTACTGCCACCAGTTTTATATGCATTTTGTCTATGATCATCGCCAACCCAATCTTGAAGTTTTCCACCGTCTTGTACTGATTTATATTTATTTTTACTTTTTCTATAATCCGATATAATTTCATCTGCCCTGGGGTAGCTGTATGGTTTGTTATTTATTGATTTTGCTGAAACGGTAGATGTATTATTTCTAGGTTTCCCAGTTCCCCAATTAATCTCATTCTTTTGTGGTATGGTTGATGTCATTGTTACCCTACCGTTTGGTTTATTAGCACTACTTTTTAACATACTTTTACCCGATAAGTCACTTTTTTTCTTTTTATCCGTTGTTATTTTACCTATAGAGTCATCTTTTGCGTGTTGATCAGGATACTTGGCGGCACCAACTGTCGTTTTAGCATATTGATCTTTTGCAACTATTCCTCCAGCAACTATTCCAGCTCCTACTTTTAACTTGGGTAATTGTTGCGCTCCAACAGCTGTCCAAGTTGGTTCATAACTACCTACTGTTACATTCTTTTTGCGATTTACGTTTCCTTTTTTAAATCTTTTATCTATTTTAATTTCTTTTCTTAGAACAACCTTTTCGTATTTATTTCTAGCTTCCTCGGCTTGTTGTTTAGCACTTTTATCTTTCGTGCCTTTAAATTCTGTTTTCTTTATTTTTTTACTTCCGAGTTTAGTACGAATTTTTTTGCTCAATTCAGGTAGTTTCTTAATAAGTTGTTTAACACCATATTTCACACCAGCACCAGCTACTCCCCCAGATATTACGTATGAAGCAGCCTCTGCGGGATGCTTTTTAGCATACTCAATACCTCTTTTTGCTACAGCACTCGCAGATCCACCACCTTTACCATATCTTTCTTCAGCCGCAGCCCTATACTGCTGACTTAATTCTGCCATAGATCCTTTTCGTATTTTCCTGTTATTATGCATTTTCTATTCCTTCCGTGTTATTCGCTTCCTTTGTTTCGTAAACACCTGGAAGCTCATTCATGATTTGTTCTTCGATGCTGTCGTTTTCAATTATTTCAGCTTCGATGGGTTTGGGTTCGTTCATTTCCACAATTTTAACAAATTGTTTCGCTAAGTCTTCGAGCATAAGTTTTGGGTCAACTTTCTCTGTTCGTGATGTGGGATCTCCGCGCATAAGTGCTCGTTTGTCGTATGGTATGCCTACGGCATCTTTAGCTAGTTCCCCCGAAGTCATTGGTATTCGGTTAAGTTCTCCAGTCTTTGGATTTAGTTTGATATTTCCGTTGCGTACTCTATCTTCTAGCTTATCAGCCCCCTCCATGATTATGGAAGTTAGTTTGGCATCTAGTTCTTCCTGCTTAGCCTTTCTTACTTCGTGTAAGACTGGTTTCCACCAGGATGTGGTATTTTTCCACTTTCTAATCGTAGAAGCTGGTATTGGGGTTCCTTGGGCTTTACATTTATCAGCAGCTTGAAGGGATGACCCAGTAACTGCATAGTAGGTAGCAGCCATTATTCTCTCTTCTGGGGTATATTTTGTGTTATTCCCAACTATATCTTCAAATAGTTCATCGTCTATTTTTACTAAATCTAGTCTGTTAGCGCCCATTATTAGCCCTTCTATTTCTATAGTTTTTCATGCCTTTGATAGCATTTAGGGTTTCTTTTCCAAAAATCCTATTATATCCTTTCTGGAACTTATCAACATTTTCGGGTCTTCTCTTAGATCCTTTGCTCATTCTTTATTTCTCCGTACGATACTATAATTTTATCTTCGTCTTTCTTTGGTCTACAGTATGGACGAACGTAAGCAACTCCCATACCTTTATATTTTTTTCGTAATTCATCCTGGAATCCAGGAGATAACCTGAATTCATTACATTTTATTGGGTCTTTGAAGATTAAGTCTGTTTGGTGGATATCAACTCTATCTGAGTTTCCGCTAAAGTAAATCACTAAAATTATAATCCACGACGATTGCACCATACCCACTTAGACAAATAAAATGACAGAAAGTTCAATTTTATTGTGATACTTTCAATATCCTTTGTAAATTTATAAAAAAAAATTATACGATTTTCATACGTTTTCGAAGCATCAATCCCCCCCTTTTTAAAATGGGAAAATCAAGGTAGTACTAGGTTCCATCCATTTTTTATGAAATTCACAAAGTTTGGTCTTGGGGTATCGACTTTCAAGAAAAAGCATTCTTTTTTAGAATTAATTATTATTATATTATTTATTATTCTTTTATGTGATACGCTGTGATTTATTATGTGTACTCAATAACAAAGTTATAATTAATTACATCAGTAATAAATAATAATAATAATAATATTATAAATAATATATTGGCGAGGTATTTATATTTAATAATAATATAATAATAATAAGATAATAAATAATAATAATATAAATACTATTCGTACTTTAGTTAGTGAGTACTGTTGATACTTTAAAAGATAACGCTAGTTAATTAATAACTAAATAAATTAAACGTGTAAACAATTGCAACTGTAATAAATTACAAGTGTAACAATTAATAAAATAAATAAATAAATTAAATTGTTAACAGTAAATAAAATTAAACTTTGTAAACTGTTTAAAATAAATTAATTGATGATGTAATTAAAAACAAATTAATAATAATTAAAACTAAAAACAAATTAACAATTAATTAATTAAAAACAAATTGAAACTTAAATTAAATTCAAAAACAAAAACAATTACAAGTGTAATAAAATTTAATACGACACTAATTAAAAATAAATTAATTAAATAAATTAATGAATGTAATTAAATTTAATTTAACATTTTAATTAATTAAATAAATAAAATAAATTACAGTTGTAACATTTTACAAGTGTAACAAATTTTAATTCTAATTTAATTTAATAAAACAATTTAATAAAATAAATTACAACTGTAATAAAATTACAACTGTAATAAATTCTAATTAAATAAAATGTTTTTAATTAATACAACTATCATAAATAAATAAATTAAAATAAGTTACACGTGTAATAATTTTTAACTGTAATTAAATTACAAGTGTAAACTTTTTAAATTGTAATTTTTGTTACTGGTCAACATTTAACCATCACTGGTCAATAATTAACCAGTGCTGAAGATTAGACATTGATTATCGATTCATGGTATAATGTGCATACACATACAGCGACAGCCTTTTAGCGTGTCCTCCCCTTTTAGAATAAAGGGTAAAATTTCAGAAGTACCAAGTATGTGGAGTTGCGGATTTACAAGGACGTAGAGTGCAAGGTTAAGATAAACTTAGAAACTTAACAAAATAAAATTCAATTAACATTTAACAGGAGAAAATTTGAAATGAAAAAATCAAATTTAAAAGCAAAAGTGTTAACACCAGTTAGCACTCAAGACATGGTATCTAATGAGAAAAAAATCAGCGAGACTGCTGAAAGTTTCGTAAACTTTTCTTACTTAGACTCTGAAGGAAAATCAGTTCAAATGAGCAAAGATTCTTTTTGTGAACATTTGAAATTGAGCCTTGCAAAAGCTGAAGATGACAAAGATACTGCTGACAAAAACATGAAAGTTGCACGGGGTGTTGTGCAAGGCGTTTTGTTTAGCATTGTCGAACAGGCATTTGAACAGTTTGAAAATCCGATAGAAGTTAAAGCGGTTTTTGAGCGTGTCTGTTTACAAGTCGAAAGCCAAGCAGGTATTTCTTTAAGCCCGAAAGATGTTGATGACTACCGACCATCTTATAAGTCTCGTAAAAGTGAATGTGGTCAAGCTGTTTTAGTTGTTGGCAATCCAGTAAAAGTTCCATTGCAGACTGGTGAACACGTAAACTTTAACAAGTACGTGCAACACTCAAAGGAACTAGCGAGAGATGTAATTGATGCAAAGTTAATAGATTGCAAAAATGCAATTCGTACTCTCGATGCTGACATTAAGAAAAACAAAAACGCAAAGTTGAGCAAGTCTCTCACTAAAAGTGAGCGAACAAAACTTGCAAAGCAGCTAAATGTTTTTCTCGATTCAGTTAGTAAATTGCAAAGTGCTGAAGATTCAAAAACAAAGGCACGTATGCAACAAGCTGAGTTAGCAAAGCAAGGACGAACAATAATTGCTTAGTTAATTAAGTGTAAGTACTTACCCCCTAGTCGCAAGGCTAGGGGGTATTTTTTTTGCCCAAAGAAAAGTCTGAGAAAAACCAAATGATGATAGTAGTTTATTATTGTGCTTATTATTGTGTTGGTCTGGTGTAAATAAGTGCTTGATTCTATTGCTATTTAATACTAGTCGTGTTATAATAATGATGGGCGAAGCCCTTTTTAAAATTTGTGAGCGGTGAGAAAATAGTTACAATTGTAACATTGTTACAGTTGTAACTTTATTACACTTGTAACATTTGGAGGATTTTATAATGAGTGGAGTAGGCACGACAGTTAATGGTGTTCCGCAATGGTATGAAAGATGTGGCTGTGGAGAGTACGAGGAAATTGGTGGCTTTACAACATTTGGTGAGAGATGCAGAGAATGTTTTATTGCTAACAAAAATCCTTGGAACGAAGATGATTGCGAAGAAAAGGAGGTGAGATAATATGTTAGCTGATAATCCAGTAAAAGTTACTGTGCATGATTTAGTAAAGCATACAGTAACGATACATTATGTTAAGGACTACAAGTACATACCTGTACTGCGTAACCCTGACAATAATTAATTACACTTGTAACTATTTGGGAGAATCAAATGTCAAAGAATAGAAAGCGTAGCACGACTAGGTCATTGCAGTCCTATTCTAATGAGGCAACACCTAGAAGATATGTACGGAATAAAGGACAACTATCATCATTATTTCCGACAATCACTAAAAAACCTAGCGATTCCTTTGGCTTACCGAGAGAATTAAGCCGTAGCCCTGTACACGGATTTTATAGCAATTATAACCCACAACTACATAAGGAGTAATCTTATGTCATTATTTCCAATATTTGGTAGTAAGCAAAAAAAGTTTGTAGAGGTAGTCAAAGAAACATCTGAGGATTTCACTCCTGACTGTCCTGCAATTATTGAACTACAACAGGATAAGGAATTAAGCAAGGAATTAAATATTCAAGTTGATTCTGATGTTTATACCTTAGATGATATGTTGTTAGCACTTGGATTATCAAAAAATAAAAATAACAAGTGTAATATTAATCTTATAAAAGTTAATGATTCCCTTATTAAAATACATTTTAGTAACGGAAAAATTCTTTTAAAACGTGATGGTCAAAACTTTACATTCGATTGGGAGATATAATTATGCCGAAACAAATAGTAACTGTTGGTCATGATGCTGAATTATTCTTATATGATGAGAATAATAACGCATATCCGAGTGTTGGCTTAGTAGGTGGTAGCAAGCAATGTCCTAGAGAAGTCAAAGGTGGTGCGGTGCAAGAAGATAATGTCATGGCTGAACTTAATATTGAGCCATGCACTACTGGTACTCAATTTGTAAATAGGACTAATGATGTAATGGAATCATTAAGAACTATCATAAAATCGCATAACCTACATTATAAAGTAATGGACTTCCAAAAGTTTGAGCCTGAGTTTTTAAAGTCTGAACAAGCTAAACAGTTTGGTTGCGATCCTGACTATAATATATATTCTTTACAACAAAATGTTGTGAACACTAAATTATTACACAAAGATAATATACGAACTGCGGGCGGTCATATACACGTTGGATTAACTGAGCCTAATTTTCATCCAATGGCTAGAAGTAGTCTAGTTAAAGGATGCGATTATTATATTGGATTACCACTAACAGTATTAGAGGGAACATCACAGAGAAAATCATTTTATGGTCAGGCAGGTTCATTTAGACAAAAAGAATATGGAATTGAATATAGAACTCCTAGTAATATATGGTTGAGTAACGATAGAATAAAAGTGTGGGTATTTGACCAGATAAAAGCAATGACTTCTGACTTATTACATTGCTTACCAAATAATGACCAACCTACGTATGAGCGAAGAATAGCAGATGTTGGAGAAGATACTTTTCAAGAGATTATTAATCGTGGTCTTGTTGATGATGCTTGGGATTTATGTGAAAATTATGGTATACGTGTGCCAACTTTGGAGACTTCATAATGATTATTACAGAAGATAGGAGAGATTTTAGACAGAGATATAGAACCTGTACTGTATTACTCTATATAAATGACAAAAAGCCTAACTTATTTTATGTTGACGATATTGATGAAGATAGAAACAATATTTCAGGTTCAATTATTGGAGATGATGATGAGTGGTTGCCAACTAGGCACAGAGTAGAATATATTGAAATTGATTTTAAGTTTCCTAGCTTGGGATTATTAAATGCTAAGAAAGGTGTTGTTAGACTATCTAGATTTGCTACACAACAATACAGACAATCTTTTAATGAGAGGGTTGTAAACATAACTCAATTGAATCATGACATAAAAGAAATATTTAAACTGCCCCTATTTAATTATGAAGATTTAAGAAAACCAAAGTTTATACGGGAAGTGTTTTTTCCAACTTATTTCACAGCTAGTGGTGCTATAAGTAGGATTACATCTGGAGACAGATACTCAGGTGCTATATCAAAAGATTTATATATCAGTTCCACGTGGAACGGCGAGGGCATTTATCTTGGATATAAAGATATATTAGTGGGTAAGATGAGAGATAACTCAATGTACCCAACAGTAGATTTATTCAATGGAAACAATGACTTAATAGATTTAATACAATTAGAAAATATTCAGATTGGAGGAATGTTAAATGCCCAGAGATAACATAGGTTCAATATTCGAAAAAAATAGAAACGTATTTTCATATGAGCAGTCTAGTGATTTTGTATTGCCAAGATGTATTATTGGTGTAGAAGTTGAGTTAGAAAATATGAAAGAGGCTAGTCATTTTGTACATAATGGAGTACGTAGAAACTCTGATAATCCATATTTTAGTTTTGACGGGGAGACCAGAGGAACATTATTTGGTACTGGGTATTGGAATGTAAAGAGTGATGGCAGTTTACGTAATGATGGAGTTGAATTTGTTACTAAGAAAATATTTGGTAAAGATTTAGCTGTAGCTCTGAACGAATTAAATTTATATCTTGTAGCTAATACTATACCTAATAGTATTGCATCAGACAGATGTAGCGTACATATACATTTAGATGTTACTGACTTAAATAAAACCGAGTACGCTAGATTGCTCATTGACTACGCTATATTTGAAAATGTATTATTTAATTATTGCGGTATACATAGAAAAGAAAATTTATATTGTTTGCCCTTCGCTAAGTCTGATGATTTTAAACGTACACTATCTAATATATTAACATCAGTAGAAAAGGACTTGGACTTTAAGAAGTACGTAAATGGTTTTCCTAAGTATAGTGCATTAAATTTAAAAGCTACTTCCATTTATGGCAGTCTAGAATTTAGATTACATGGTGGCACATATGATATGATGCGTGTCAAAGAGTGGATTAATATAATTATGTGTTTGAAGAAAAATTGTATTGGTAACTCTGCCAATAATTTACACAGAGAAATATCTAGATTTGGTATCTCAAATTACCTAGAGAAAGTATTTAAGAACTATCATCGAATACTAGACTACAATGAATGTGAGTCAGATATAGTTGAGGGTATAAGATTAGCACAGGATATTTTACTTTATAACAACATGAAAGAAAGTAGCATAGATTATTTTAGGAGTAATAATATACTACTACCCAGAGAAACAGACGTTGCCGAACAGGTAGATGAGTACGTAATTCCTTACCCACTAAATAAATATATGCAAAGAATAGACAGAGATATTAATAAGCAGTCGTTTAGATATGCTATGGGAAATTTCTTTAATGATAAGACTGGAGATATACAAGAACATTATGATGATGAAGAAGATTATGATGAGCAGGAGAGATACGAGGAGGATCGTGATTATGATGAAGAAGAATATTATGATGAGGAGTAATGTATGTGTGGCATAACAGGCGTAATTAATTTATCACAACTGCAACTTGGGTTGACAGAGAAAAAGTTATTCAGAGACTTATTAGTAGCTACATCTTTGCGTGGCAAGCACTCGACAGGTATGTTTACTGTGCCATTAGATAACAGCAAACCTATTAAAATATTTAAACGTGCTATGTGTGCAGGAGAATATATAGAAACTAATGAATTCGGATTAATGATGAAAGATTTTAATGATTATAAATATGTTATTGGGCATACTAGGTACGCTACTACTGGACAGGTTAATGATGAGAACGCACATCCGTTTACTTGTGAACATATAACATTGGTTCATAATGGAAGTGTGGGTAATAAGCATGAGATATGTGTGCTTGGTGATAAGAAAGGTACAGACTGCGAGGTGGATTCCGAATCATTAGCTATAGCTTTGAGTAAAAATTCTATAGAAGATTTTGTAACTAAAATACAGGGTGCTTTTGCTATCGTATGGTATGATGTAGAAAAAAGGAAGCTACATTTTATACGCAATACTGAGCGTCCTTTACATTTTGGTATTGTAAAAGATGAGGATGTAATATTATTTGCATCCGAGGCTGAGGCACTATACTTTGTGGCTAAAAGAAATGAGGTAGAATTATCTAAGATATTCTCATTAAATGTTGGTACATTATTAACATTTGATAAAGACAGAAATTTTGAGACTAAGAAAATATATGATGGACAGCCAGTTAGACCTACTTATCAGGCTTACAGAGGAAGATACCCACATTATTACAATAATTATTGGGACGATGATTATGGAAGTTGTTCTCCTTACGTTAGTAAGGGGGTAAATGATTTATTTCCTGAGAATAAAGATGACAATCCGTTTAGTGCTGTTAGTATGCAAAAACATGATGAAGTTGAATTTAATTATGAATCCTTTGAGCCATACGGCAATAGCCCTGAGCGTGGGTGTATGCTCGGCAAGCAATGCGACTGGCCTCACCGTAAAATTAAGGTTCATAACTATTGTAAATCTCATCTGCCTACAAGGAAAGGAGCAATAATGTCTAGTGGGCTAATAGGATTATCAGAAGATAAAAAAATAAATGATTGGACTTTGAAGTACACGCTAATGCTTAGTCCTACTAACATAATAGAACTTGAAGAATATGATGATTATATCTTTGACGACGATGATGATGCTTATTTTAATGGTGACGTGGGGCAAAAGTATTTAGTTAATGGTCACTATGTTGACTACGAGGTATTTAGAAAAGCAACCGAAGATGGTTGCGAGGCTTGTTCTTGTCCAATTAATTCTATAGATGATTCCAGAATTAAGTGGACTGATACTAATCGTCCAATTTGTTACGACTGCTCCAAGTCGGGCGAGTTTGATTCACATATAGCAGTTAACCCAAGTTAATATTACAGGAGAAATATCATGCACGACAAAGTAAAATTTACTTTCGCAGATGAAAATGGCATTATTAAAAAATACTATGTTGGCTACGACTATAGCAAGGTTGGTAGTTGTTGTGGTGGACAGGTATTAGCTGATATACATATTGCTAGTTGGAGAGAGACTGGCGATGAAGGATACTACTCATCCATGTCTTACAGAAATATTAGTAAAGAGCTCAAATTAGAGGCGTTTACTAGACTCAGAGATTACATCAACGAGGGCGGACATAAGCGTTCTTGGAGTGCGGGCATTGTTATATTAATGGATTATGTTAAGATGCGTGGCAATAATCGGGCAGTATTTCTCACGCGAGAATTTGCTGAGTGGGATGAGTGGAGTACTGATGGATTAGCTGTCAAGAATCCTAATTCTCAATTTCACGTACAGCTGTGGACTAAGTATCTTACCAAAGTTAAAGTTAATCCACATTATCAAGTATGTGAAGTATTAGATGTTACTAATGAGTCACTAGCCAATGCTTAGACCTATAATATATCCATACAATTTATATTCTGAATCAGCACGAGAACTATCATTTTCGCTGTCTGACTTAAAATGTAAACGTGTACGTGAGAAGGGTAACTACTCGTACTACGATAATCATCTGATTATAAATTGGGGTAATCCAAGATTACCTAGTTGGTGGAAAGATAATATTACACTTGTAAATAATCCTAAATCTGTAGCTAAGGCACAAAATAAATTGGTTGCTTTTGAGTTAATGCATGGCAAGGTTCGTATTCCTACATTTACTACCTTAAAATCATGTGCTAAGGTATGGATTGAGGGCGAGAGGGTTGCTGTAGCCAGAACATTATTGCGTGGTTGTGGTGGACGAGGTATTCAATTAGTTAATAACGTAGATGATTTACCAGATTGTGCGTTGTACACACGGTATGTAAAGAAATCTGCTGAATACAGAATACATATTTTTATGGGTACTGTTCTACATATGCAGAAAAAAATGTTACGAAATGGTAGTGAGGGCAACAATTTTCAAATAAGAAATTATAATAATGGGTGGATATTTGGTAGTAAGAACATAGCTGTACCACAAGATGTTGTGGAACAGGCGTTATTAGCAGTTGAAACATTGAATTTAGATTTTGGAGCTGTAGATGTTGGTTGGCAGGAATCTTCTCAAAAAGCATTTGTTTATGAAGTTAATACTGCCCCAGCATTAGAGGGAACTACTTTAGATTTATATTGTCAACAGGTACGGAGGTTATTATGAATAAAATATTTGTATATGGTACGTTAAAGCAACATCAACCAAACTTTGCCCTTATTAAAAATGGTATATTTTGTGGTGTAGGCAGATTACCTAAGTCTAATAATTTCAGAATGGTTAGTATGGGTTCATTTCCTGCATTAATAGAAGTAGGTAACAATACACCACAAGAAATTAATGGTGAGATATGGGACGTAGATGATGAGTCTTTCAAAAATGTGGATTATTTAGAAGGATATCCAACTTTTTATGCAAGAGAACAATTTACGATATTAGATTCAGCAGGTAGAGAACACACTTGTTGGACTTACTTTATCCCTGATGAACTTGCTACGAGAGAATTAAAAAGTGTAGATAATGGTACTTGGTATGGTTACAACGACCCTGCATATGGTATAGCTGGCACAGATTATCGTGCCTAATTATAGAACACAACTTTCACACCTTAATTCTGAGTTAGAGATTGGGGAGACTACTAGGTCTGCTCAATGTCCTTTCTGTTTAAAACAGAATGGAGACTTTGCTGTAACCAAAATTGAAGATGGGTTATTATACAAATGTTTTAGGGTCGCGTGCGACTCTAAGGGATTTATTCCCAGTAATTTAGGAGAATGGAGCAATCGTAGATTTACTCCTGTTAACTCGATTGTTCGTAAATCTGAGGAATACCCTTTTGAGTCGCACATTATTAATTTAGGTGAAAAACAAATTTTATATTTGCAGAATAAATTTAACTTAACTAATGAGGAGATTATATTAAATAAAATAAAATGGTGTAATAAAACCGAAAGAATAATATATCCTATATTATCACAAAGTGGTGATACTAAAGGATATGTATCTCGTTTCTACAAAGAATTGTCTAATAAACAGTATGACGGAGTTAAGTCTAGAACTTATTGGATTAATAGAAGTAATAATTACTATAATGTAAGTTTTCCTTATTGTAATAATTACAATGTAGACGGTATATTTGTACTAGTAGAAGATATAATAAGTTCAATACGAGTAGCTAGGCACGTACAATGCGTAGCATTATTATCTAATTCTATACCTACAAATGCTATGAGATTTTTCTCAGGAAAAAATATAGTTATTGTATTAGATAATGACGCAACAGCACACGCCTTAAAAATTAAGCAGAGATATTCTTTGTTTTTTAATTCTTGTCAAGTAATATCTATTGACAAAGACCCAAAAGATATGGGTAATGATGAATTAATAAACAAAATTATCAATCTTATAAAAATAAATTGAACTTATTCCCTTCTAGTTAGTCCAACTATTGTAATCATCATAACATACTGATTATTAATATAATATTACAATTGTAATATATATTATATATAATCATTATATAATATAATATAATAATATAATAATATAATTATGGAATCTAAAATATTATCTTCAATTATTAAAGACAGAGAATCTTTTAACAAGTTATCGAAACTAAATGTTAAGGACTCTTTCTCTGACCCAGCTAAGTTTATATACGATATTGTGTGTGACTTTTATGACAACGATACAAGTGTATCATTTGTAGACTTGGAGTTAGTTGAGAAACGTATTGAGCGAGAACTTCCCAAACAAATAGATTTGTATAGAAATATTCTAAAGACTCTGAACGAAACCACCTCGTCAGCAAATTTATTGAATGAAGTTATTGCCGTTAAAAAAGATTCTATAGCTCGAGAACTATCATCATTATTGCTAACTCACCAAAGAGCTGGCGTCCTCGAACTAATGGACGAATATAAAAACGTAGAATCTTCCTTTGACGAAGATCATGAAGATGAAAGTCTATTGGAGGGAGCTAAGATATGTGACATTGTAGAATCATTAAAAAATCAGAACAGAATAAAATTATGGCCCAAAGCTTTACATCAAGCTACGGGTGGAGCAATGCGAGGGAATAACGTGCTTGTCTTTGGTAGACCAGAGGTGGGCAAGTCATTATTTATTATAAACATGGTCGGTGGTCTGTTACATGATGGCTACAAAGTATTATTTATAGAGAATGAAGACCCAGCGAAATCAACGATGTCTAGGTTAATTTGCAGGTTAGCAGATAAACCTTTAATAGATGTTATTGAGAATCCTGATGAGGTCGAGAACGTAGTAAGACAACGAGGCTACAATAATTTAATACTTAAATCATTATCCCCAGGAACTTTTAGGGATATACAGAGTCTAATCGATCATCACGGGGTTGATGTTGTTGTAATCAACCAACTCCGTAACATTTGGGTAGGTAAAGAAAGTAGGGTAGAACAGATGGAGATAGCCGCCACATCTGCAAGAAATCTAGCTAAGAAGAACGATATCTTAGTTATTGGAGTTACCCAAGCGGGAGATTCGGGAACGAATAAACTGCGATTAGAGATGGGTGATATAGATTTCTCAAATACTGGAATGCCTGCCCAGATGGACTTAATTATTGGCATTGGTTCTAATGAAGAATACGATGGTAAATCTTGGAGAATGATATCTCTACCTAAGAATAAGCTTAGTGGTGAGCACTTATATTTTCCAGTAACTGTAGATACTAAAATTAATAAGGTAACTTCGATATAATGCTAGACTCTCTTTGTATAATATTCATGACTGGGTATTTTAAATATGCTGATGGGACTTATAACCCAGTACCTGAAGAAACTCAAATTATTGAGATACGAACTGAGCACGTAAATGCTTATATGAAAAAAGTAAATAACAAATTATGGATAGCATCAGTAAATGGAAGATTTTTTTATTCCACTATGGAAAAGTTTACAAATTCTTTATGCAAAATAGCAGATAATAAAAAGTTACCCAGTGTTGCATACGAAAAGAGATCAATTTTAAGTGACAATTAATATACCAAAATTTGTAACAGATCCTGACCCTGAATTATTTAATTCGGAGAATTATTTGGTATTCGATTTTGAAACTACTAACTTAGATAAAGGAGATCCATTAAATGAAAATAACAGTATCTTACTCATTGCATGGCGAAGGAATGGTGACGAACGAGGAATTTTCGTTCAATATCCCGAGCCAATACATATCGAAGACTTTCTTAACGAAGTGGAAAGAGCTGATTTCATTGTTGCGCACAACGCAAAATTCGAACTTGGATGGCTTAAGCGCCTCGGAGTCAGACTTGAGCAGACACTTCCCTTTTGTACACAATTGGCAGAATATGTACTCCGTTCCAACAGACGAGGTAGACTCTCCCTTGAGGAATGTCTTAGACGAAGAAGACTCGGAGGAAAAGAGTCAATAATTAGTGCCATGATGAGCTCTGGAATATGCCCTTCGGAAATGCCCGAAAATTGGCTAAAAAAGTACGCTAAAATCGACGTAGAGCAAACGCACAAATTATTTGAACACCAGCGTAGAGAATTATTTAAAAACGGCTTAGAACGTGTTTTTTATACTAAGTGTTTACAGATACCTTGTATTGCAGATATAGAATTTAATGGTATGTGTTTAGATACGTCTAAAGTTAAGGAGGTGTACAAACAGTGTCTCTCCGAATTACGACACGTTGAACGTGAATTAGATGAATTTACTGGAGGACTTAATCCAAGAAGTAACAAGCAAATGGCTGAGTTTATTTATGGTGAGCTTGCTTTTGCTGTACCAAAAGACCATAATGGTAATGCTATAGCAACGCCGAAAGGAGAAAGAAGTGCTTCGTCGGTAGTAGTATCTCTACTGAAGCCTAAAACTAGTAAACAAAAGAAATTTATACAACTAAAACAAAGGCAGGTGAAACTAAATGCACAAGTTACGAAATCTTTGGAGAAGTTTAATGCGTGCTGTGAGGAAGGAGGAGGAATCCTACACGCCTCTATCAACCAAGCAGTTACTACTACTGGCAGGTACAGCAGTACTGGAAAAACATACAAATGCCAATTCCAGAATGTGGATCGAGGATTTAAGCGACTATTTAGAGCACGACAACCAAGCTGGCTGGTGGGTGAAGCTGATGAAGCACAACTGGAGTTCAGAGTCGCTGTCTGGTATGGACAAGATGATCAGGGACTTCGAGACATACAGGGAAATTTTGATGTTCACGAATTCACAGCTGGTATTATATACCCAAAAGAGAGGGACAGGCAACTTGCTAGACAGAATGCTAAAGCACATACGTTTAAGCCACTCTATGGTGGAACAAGCGGAACTCCATCTGAGAGACGTTATTATAGAGCGTTTACTGAAAAATACAGGGGAGTCACTAGAGAGCAAGATAAATGGGTAGATCACGCTGTAATAAACAAAGAATTAACACTTCCTACGGGGATGAAGTTTTACTTCCCCTCGTTGAAGGTTACACATACTGGGTACGTTGAGGGTAATACCTCTGTTAGGAATTATCCTGTGCAGTATTTAGCTACTGCTGAGATTGTTCCAACTGCTTTAGTATATGCTTGGCATTGTTTTAAGAGTGTAAATGCTGAGTCTTTTATCACAAATACTATACATGACTCTATTATTTGTGAAGTACATCCAAATGAACGGAACTTTTTCATGAATGTGATGTCTGAGTCTTTACAGGACTTTCCTGTAAAATATATGAAGAAATTATACGGAATTGATTTCAACATACCATTAAAAGCTGAAATTAAAACTGGAACTCATTGGGGGTCTTAACATGAATACAGCAGAAGGAGTCGTAGAGACTATAAGAACTGGCAGAGGCGTATCAGTATCAATAAGTGGTGCTTGGTACGGAGCTGGTTTTGACGTAAATAAACTACCTTTTAAAGAAGGTAATTCCATTAAATTTGTATATACTGAAAAAGGAATCTATAAGAATATAGATTTGAAATCAGTAGAAGTAGTGGATGCATCAGAGACAAGTAACTTACAACCAGCAGCTGCGCCTAAAGCGAAAGTTACAGCTGGGGCAACTGTTACCAGAGACTCATACTGGTCTAACAAAGAAGAAGAGGACAAGTTTCGTTCTAAAGAAATTAGATACGAAGCATGTCTACAAAGAGCAATTGCTATGGTTGATTTATTAATTACTTCTGGAGCATTGACCTTAGGTGCTAATGCTAAAAAGAAGGTAGAGATTATAGATAATGCGGTTGATTCGTACACTAAAATCTTTTACACCCAAGCAACTGAGGCTAGAGATGGAGCATACGATGCTCCTTCTCAAGATGATTTAAATAATAATTTAGGAGAGGACACGAGCTATGAATAGTAGATACTTGGACGAAACCCTCGATTACAAACTTGTAGTACAGGGATCTGTCGCATCTAGCGCAAATGGTCATGCTGTTTACGCAATAGTTAATAAAGAAACTGACGTAGTAGAGGCTGAAGTACCTTTTTTAGTACAGGGGTATGAAGGTTTACACGAGATGCAAGCTACCTTGGATGATTGGAGAGATAAGTTTGCTGAGAAAGCTAGAAAGAAAGAAGAAGAAGCTAAGATTTTAATTAACTAAGATGAAACTAAGAGAAGCCATCAATAGTATGTGTCGTTATTGCATCTATGACCCATACTCAAAAGGAACATGGCGCAAACAGGTAGAAGAATGCACGGGTTATGAATGTCCTCTGCATAAGGCACGACCAATGCGTATAAATCAAAATTCAGACAAGAATTTGACTAATATGGCTAAAAAAGAAACAAATATTGGTGGACTACTATGAAAGCACTAATAGACGGAGACATTATACTTTATAGGTGTGGCTTTGCTGCACAAAGTAAAGTATATAACCTATCTTTACCATCTTACTTAGGAGAGATTCCTAAGTTTAAGTATAAGAAAGATATGCTTGCTTGGCGTGAAGAATATGCCAAGGGAGAATCTGAGTATACTGTTACTGTAGATACAGTCATAGAACCTGTTGAGAACGCATTAAATAATGTTAAGACTGTCTTAACTGAGGTTAAGAAGTTTTTATCCAACAGGTTTGGTGATGTTGAGCTAGAGGTATTCCTCAGCCCAAAGACAACCTTTAGGCATGATCTTGCTACTATAAAAATGTACAAAGGTAATAGAGATCCTTTGCATAAACCTCATTGGTATGGAGAGATTAAAGAGTATCTAAAGAATGTGTGGAATGCTGAAGAGCGAGAAGGTCTTGAGGCTGATGATGTTCTGGCTGACCTACAAGATAAAAATACTTGTATTGTTACTACCGACAAAGATTTAGATCAAGTTGCTGGATGGCATTACAATTGGGTTAAAGACCAACTATATGAAGTATCTGTAGAACAGGGCATTCATAGTAAGTATGTGCAAATACTTACGGGAGATTCCACTGATAACATTGAGGGTATCCCAGGTGTTGGGCCAGTTAGCGCAGAGAAATGTCTCGAATGGTGTGAATCAATTGATGATTACGAGCAAGCAATATCCCAAGAGTATGAACATTTTTTTACTCAGACTAAGAAAGGAATAGAAAAATCTAATGAGTATTGTATGACTTGGGAAGAAATTTTAGAAGAGACTAGACGATTAATAATCTTAGGAGAAGCGAACGATGAACGACAAACTTGAAGAAATTTTAGCATCTATTGCTTGTTATGCAACTATTGCTATAATAATATCATCTTTTTCTTACGTAATATATTTGTATTTAAAGATATGAAAAAGAAATACGATGCACAAGATACCTTAGACAGAGCTGGTATAGAGAGACTTTGGAAGGGAGTTAGTAAAACTAATATAAAGGACATAGAAGAGTTGAGGCACGCAAGTCAACTAAGAAAAGTTCTTAGACAGAAGGGCGTAAAAAAATGGCTATCAGATACAGGTCAAAATTTGAAGAAGAAATTGCTGAAAAGTTAAAAGGAACAAGAGCTAGGTACGAAAAACTTATAATTCCTTTTTATAAAGTTCATACATATAAACCTGATTGGGTTTTACCTAATGGAATTATAATTGAAGGCAAGGGAAGATTTACTTCCTACGACAGAGCAAAACATTTATTAATAAAGGAGCAGCAGCCTAGTTTAGATATTAGGTTTGTGTTTAAATATGATAACAAGTTGCACAAAACATCTAAGACTAGGTACTCAGAGTGGTGTAAACGACATGACTTCAAGTACAGTTTTACAGAAGTGCCTAAAGAATGGATAAGGGAGAAGAAGAAATCTATTACTGTTTCAGATGTGGAAGTAGGTCTGAAAAAGGATTAGATAATGAAATGGCGGAATGCCATGAATGCGGAGAACATTCAGTTGTCTCTGTGCTCATGGCGTACGACATATTAAACAGTCTCTACCTACGTGGGGAACTTAATTTAAACTATGAGGAAAATGAATATGAGGAAATATGCTACGACCCTGGTGATTCCTGATTCTCACGATGGTCCTGAATATAATAAGGACAGATTTGAAGCTCTTGGAAACTTCATTGTCGAAAATAGACCTGACAATATAGTTCAAATAGGAGACTTTCTGAATCTGGATTCTATAAACTTCTTTGACAATGCTAAGCCCTTAATAAAAGAAGGGAAGAGATTAAAAGATGATATAGATTCAGGAATAGAAGCTTATGAAAAGATAATGAAACCTATACGTGGCTTGTGGAAAAAACAAGCACGGTGGAAAACTAAAAAGTATAACCCAAATAGATATTGGATGCTTGGAAACCATGAACTACGTACTTGGAGATATACCTTAGATAAACCTGAACTAAGTGGGTTTCTCCCCGAGACAGATTTTGTTGGGGCGGGAAAAGATAAGTGGGACATAATAGAATATAGACAATATGTGTACATTGATGGCACAGCATTTACCCACGCACCAATGAATAGAAGAGTTAATCAACCCATAAGCGGTGAGTACGTTACTAAGAGAGCTACGGAGACGCATAATACTTCAGTAGTATTTGGACACACACATAGATTTGGTGTGCATACTATGAAGAGAACGTCTGATGATGTTACAATATCTCCTCTCATACAATCTTGTAACGTTGGTTGGTATGCAGACTATCTACCTGAATATATGGAGGGCAACGAGAGTACATGTGATTGGTGGTCAGGGTTAGTTATGCTAACTCATACTGGTCAGGGAACTATTGATATAACACAACACTCTATAGATAGAGTAAAAGAGGAGTATTTATAATGAGTAATGTTGATTATACATTTTTGCCTAGAAGAAGAGCACAGGTATTTGTAGAATTAAACAATAAGGAGGATGTACTTGCTGCTGCTGAGTGGCTGGAAGCTAATGTACCTGAGAAAGAAAGAGATGAAGAATTTACAAAATATTTAATAGAGGAATTAAAAAAACATGAACCTACCGACTGAATACCAACAGTTTATACACTTGAGTAGATACGCAAGGCATCTTCCTGATAAACAACGCAGGGAGACTTGGGAAGAAACTGTAGATAGGTATATATCTTTTTTTACTGAGAGATTTGATAACGAATTTGATTTATCTGAAGTAAAGAAATCTATACTAAATTTAGAAGTCATGCCATCTATGAGGTGTTTAATGACTGCTGGTAAAGCTTTGGATAGAGATAATGTAGCTGGATTTAATTGTAGCTATCTACCTATAGATAATCCACGATCATTTGATGAAATAATGTATATCTTAATGTGTGGTACTGGAGTAGGGTTTAGTGTAGAAAGACAATTTATAAACCAACTACCGCAAGTATCTGAAGAGGTGCATAATACTAATACTGTAATACACGTAACTGACTCAAAATTGGGGTGGTCTAGCGCTTACAGAGAGCTTATATCCCTGCTTTATTCTGGCAGGATACCCTCGTGGGACGTTTCAAAAGTTCGTCCTGCTGGAGCGAGATTAAAGACATTTGGTGGGCGTTCCTCAGGGCCAGCTCCATTGGAAGATTTATTTAAGTTTACTGTGGATACTTTTATTAATGCTAAGGGCAGGAAACTTACAAGCATAGAGTGCCATGATATATGTTGTAAAGTGGGTGATATAGTCGTAGTTGGGGGAGTAAGGAGATCAGCGCTGATATCTTTATCTAATCTCAGTGATGACAGAATGAGAATAGCTAAGTCTGGCAATTGGTGGGAATTGAACGGACAAAGGGCGTTAGCTAACAATTCTGCCTGTTACACTGAGACCCCCGATATGGCTCAATTTATGTCTGAATGGCAAGCATTATATCTTAGCCACTCAGGAGAACGTGGTATCTTCAACAGAACAGCAGCTAGGAAGTTCTCTCCTGAACGTAGGGATACTGATTGGGAGTTTGGTACTAACCCATGCTCTGAGATTGTATTAAGACCTAATCAATTTTGTAATTTATCTGAGGTAATAGTAAGACCTAAAGATACATTAAAAGATCTCAAGAGAAAGGTAGAGATTGCTACTATCATAGGCACAATGCAGGCTACCCTAACTGACTTCAGATATTTAAGATCTTCTTGGAAAAAGAATACTGATGAAGAGGCATTACTCGGAGTATCATTGACGGGCATAATGGACCATCAAACTCTCAGTACTTGCAGAGACATAACTAAAAAATGGCTACGGGAGATGAAAGATGTGGCAATCAACACTAATGAAACTTGGGCGGGTAAGCTCGGTATTAACCCAAGTACTGCAATTACTTGTGTTAAGCCTAGTGGTACTGTTAGTCAGCTTACCAATACTGCTAGTGGTATACACCCTCGTCACAATCAATACTATATACGAACAGTGCGTCAAGATAATAAAGACCCTCTGACTTCCTTTATGAAGGAATGTGGATTTCCTTGGGAACCCGCATTTGGTAAAGAAGATTCAACAACTATATTTTCTTTTGGATGTAAGAGTCCTAAGGGGGCTATTACTAGAAACCAGAAAACAGCTATAGAGCAGTTGCAACATTGGCTTGTGTACCAAGAGAATTGGTGTGAGCATAAACCATCTATTACTGCTTATGTCAGAGAGCATGAGTGGATGAAAGTTGGAGCTTGGGTATATGAGCATTTCGATGCTATAAGTGGCATATCTTTTCTACCTTACGATGGTGGAACCTATAAACAAGCACCATACACTGACTGCACCAAAGAAGAATACGAGGAAGCGTTAAGGGTTACTCCCAGTGCGGATTGGTCATTCTTAGTTGAAGAAGAGGACAACACAAGTAGTTCCCAACAACTAGCCTGCACAGGAAGCTCGTGCGAGATATAGATGAGAAGTTTTATTGAAAGTTTAATTGATGTTGGTTCTGGTTTTTTCTTAGCAGTTGTTGTCCAATTATATATCTTCCCTATATTTGGATTTCACCCAACAATCTTTGACAGTATGGGGATTGCATTAATAATGACTTGTGTTTCTATTACCAGGTCTTGGTTGTGGAGATTACTTTTTAAAAAATATGAGGGAGTAAGATATGAATCCAGATAACATAAAAGATCCAAAGCACTACGCTATGTGGAAAATAGAACCTGTACAATTTATGATGGAAAATGAGATACCTTACGTAGAAGGTAACGTAATAAAATACATAATGAGATGGAGATATAAGGGTGGGTTAGAAGATTTACATAAAGCTCAGGAGTACTTAAATATATTAATTAAGAATGAGTTGGAGAACAGTAGTGACCAGTTATGTAATTAAAATCAAGGGTAAATGGGAAAAATTTTATGAAATAATTGGAACTATTACTACAGTAATTGGAGTATTCTTGATATCGGAAGGATACTACGTAGAGGGATTTTTAATAAACGCATTCAGTGATATAATATGGGCTTGGTGGGCCTTTCTAAAGAAAGCAAATTACTTAATTTGTTTACAGATGTTACTATTTGTACTTATGATAAATGGAGTGTATAACAACCTATGAAAAACAAAAAATTTAAAAAGTATCCTTTAGTATTAATTGAATGGTATGACCACTCAGGAGATGCGGGGTGGATCGAATTAAAGGAACTTGAAAAACAACCTATACTAGCTAAGACTGTTGGGTGGTTAATCAAAGAAGACGATATAAGATATCACGTAATGAATACACTTACTAATGATGATGGGCATGGTGGTAATTCAGAAATACTTAAGGGGACTGTAGTCAGAACTAAGATTTTAAGAAAATTATTCTAAGAGTTTATATACCTAAGTATTCATCTATAAAGCGTTTATATGGGATGTCTTTTTTTAGATATTCACCAGTAAGAATATCTGTAGTAACTTCGTCAACCTCTGTTTCTATTTTCTTAAGATCTGCTTCTACTTTTTCTAGATCTTTAATTATTCTATTTCTGGGAAATATATTTTCTGTTTGAGTAAGTTCCTCTTTTAATTTATACTCTTTACTTCTTAATTTAGTTTTTCTTAAACTAATATCTATCCAATTTTTCATTGCGTTTGGGTGCTCTGAGGGAGTTATTTTTCCTCTAGTCAAAAGTTTATGCATAACAAGTTCACGATTTGGCACACCAGTCGTATATATTTCATGTATCATTCCCCGAACATAATTCATAAATTCTATTTTTCTCTGGGCAGATTTTCCTTCTTGCCTTTTATGTTTAGTATAATGGGGGGAAGTTTTAGTACCTGGAGATGTTTTAGAATATTCTAATCGTTCTTTATAAAATGCTTGTATTCCATCAAAGTCTTTACCATATTCCTTTTCTAAAGTATTGCCTTTACTCCATATTGGTTTATTTAAATCATTTGAAATCATTTCGCGAGTATTTTTATTGTAAATCATAGCCCCTGTACTAGGATCTAATTCATTTCTTCGTACACCAGGAAGTGATCCTTTGCTGATGTCCTCTTTAACTAAACTAAAATCTCTTTGCCTTTGTTCAGCTATTGCTTTATCTCTTTCTTCTATTCTTTGCATGCTTTTCTTTTTTCTTCCTAAAGGTCCTCCCTTTCCAACGTGAGGAATTGCTCCACCTTCACCAGACTTTGTTTCTACAAATTTTTTGGGTGAGGGGTTGTAGTGCATCTTTTTTACTTTATCAACGTGCCAAGGACCTTTAACAGTTTGACCCCCTAGTGTATACTGCAACTGAACAGGTATCTCTTTTATACCCAATCTTACTGCTTCTTGCACTCTATGATTGCCATTATGAATATATGCCCTACCATGATGATTTACTCTTACCATAATCGCTTCTGGATGCCATCCTGCTCTCTCAACGTTTTTATGTACTCTTGCCAGTTTGCTTGCTCCCCCACCTTCTCCGAAACCACGATGTTCTCCAACAACACCTTTAAGATCTTTAAGTTTTGAAACAGGTATCATAACAGGACCTTTAAACCACCCAGTTATCTCAGCATCTCCCGTATAATGAGTTATAACAGATTTACCTCGCTCTTTTCGATAATCTCTATCTTCTTTACGTACACTTTTAAGAACTTGTTTATCTACATTTCTTTGTTTCCTTAATAACCATTCATCATTGGGACCCAGATCTTCACGTAATACAGGCATTTTATTTCTAGGTAACGGTTGGGTAATACCAACTTCTGATACTAGAGGTTTAGGAAATTTCTCACGTACGTCTGCGTAACCGTGCTCAGCTTCATCATATACTTTCTGTTCTTTTTCATATACTGTTTTTCTAGCCTCTCTGCTTTGTGGAAAGATTGTTCCTGGTGTTTCTCGTTTTAATACTTCATCACGTAATTTTTGTTCTTTTTCAATATGCTTAGTTCTAGCTTTAGATTTTTTAGCTACTTTGATTGCTTTACCAGCTATGATTGGGGATATTTCAAAAGTAAATTGACCAGCGCCTTTTGTAAGTTCTCTTGGAATACCTGTTGCAGTTTCTAAATCAGTTGCCTTTCTATCTATCCACTTACCAGCTTTCTCAACATAAGGAGCTGCTGATTCTAACCATCCCCTGGCAGTTTCAGATCTTGGTTGATATGTATATTTATCTCGAAAGGCTTCAATCGCTTCTGTTCCTTGCTCAGCACCACGACCAATATTAAATAACCCTTTATATCCAGCAAAAGGTTCAGCAATAGCAGCAGTACCAATCATAGCACCTATTTCCCCAGCACCATATAATTTATTTACTAAACTTCTAGCATATGAACTTTTAGATTCAGGCATTTTTTACCAAGAACCGACTACAAATCCAATAACAAACCATCCAGCATACCAGATAATATTAGGAAGTGCTTCACAAAAATCAACTACATTATCTTTAATTATTATCCAACTTAGTTCATCAAATTTCATTTTATTACTCCTTTTATTTTCCAACCTTTTTAACACGTTCAAAACTTCTAGCACCAGCTAATCCAAGCATACCTAGTAATACAGGCATCATCGTACTTATATCAGCCTGCGGAACCATAATTCCAAATGGATCTGCTAATGGGCTAATTAAAAAGTTAACTGTAAATCCAGCTACACATACCCAAGCACACGCTGGTCGCCAACCCGCTTGAAACCAATTACCTTTGGCGTCTTCTTTGTTTACTTCTATTTGTGCTATAGCAATTTCGTGAGCTTGTCTCTCAGCTAAGGTTGCTATATCATATGCTAACTTCTGCTTAGTATCAGCATCGGGTATAAATTTATCCAGTAGTGAAGCTACTGGTCCTATAAGTGCTTGTAACATTTCTAATCCTCTATAATTAAATCAAACTCATCTACGTCTTGTAAGATGTACATAAACTCCGTAAACCCCCTTCCGCTAGCAAGTACTGCAGCCCTTCCGTTTAGTTTACCGAATTCTTCAGCAATAAGTACACATCCCTGTGTGTTACGTTCACTATTCCCTTTGTGAAACAATATATGTGTTCTTTCCGCTACGTCTAATATTTCGAATGTATTTCCAAACTTAGGAGACTTAACTCTCTTACAAGAGTAAGGTCCCGAAGGAATACAACTTATACCTTTTTTATTATCTTCCCAAGATGGCTCCAAGGTTACAGCAAATGGTGTATCTCCATTTATTAATACACCGAATGTAGCATCTTCATTTTCAACTACTCTCTTTAACTTTAGTTCCATACATAGCCTCTAGTTTCTTTTTTTCTAATTTATAATTCTTTTGTTTAAAATAAATACTTACAATCAATGAGCAAAAAGCTATGCCAATAGCAAACAAAGCTGAATAGTGATCAACATAAGCAGCAACGCAAGCCCACCCCGAACAACCATATGTTACAAAATCTATAGCTTTAACTACAGTTTCTGGATGTTTATAAATCATCTGACGTCTCTCCTACCACCAACGTTATCCATAAATGTATTGTTTTTAAGAAAATTTGTTAATATTTTAATAGCTTCTTCCCTTTGATCTTTATTAACATTTAATACTGGGGTCATTTTAACAAGTTCTCTAGCTAATGCCTTTGGGTTTCCTTTAATAATTCCTTGTGCTGTGGCTATATATAAAGCTTCACTTTTTGTAAATGCTGGACCCATAAATACTCCAAATGCACCTGTGTATGAATGAAATACAGAATCAAATATAAAATTTCCCATACCAAAAATACCAGCTCTTTCTACAGCTCTTATAACAACCTGTTCAAGAGGCGAAAGGTCTTTATATTTTTTCTTATATAGCGGATTGTTTTCTCTACCACCGTATCTTATAACATCTATTATTTCATTAGATGCCATAGCTGTTGCAAGTATTGCCGCCCCACTACCTACCGTATATAATCCAGCTCTTCCTCCTGATATTGGCATACCTTGATCGTGGAATCCTTTGTAAATTTCTGTTCCCCACTTAGCCATAACTTTATTACCAATCAAAGTTGGGAATGCTTTAAGATGTCTTAACCACATTAAATTAGGATTAGCATGCCATAAAGGTAATATAGCTGGATTAGGAGTTAGTACTGAATCTTCAGCAAACATGTGAGCACCACGCTTCATCTTCTCAAAAAATGGTCCTTCTAATTTAGCTCCACCTCTTGACCAAGCCATACCTTCAGCCATGTCTAATCCATAGTACTCCATCAATCGTTCCATGCGAACTTCTTCGCCTTTTGTTAGACCAGTTCTTTTACCAGCAGCTTTAGATTTAAAATAATCTTTAACCATAGAATCATAGACACCTACGGATACCTGATTTAACCACTTAGTCCAATAGTGAAGTAAATTCAAACGAAATACAGCATTACCAAAGAAACTAGTATCTCCTTGGAATAGAGCATTCATTCTTTCCATTACAGCAACATCACCAGATTTTCTTACTTGCTCAGCTATAATCATAGCCCTGGTTTTATCTGGTCTGCCCAGTAATTTAAAATCTTTATGTATAGATTTACCTACGGATAATACAGCTGTCTCTAATGCTGAAGGTAAATTTTTTGCATAAGCTTTAACTCCACCATTATATAGAGGTAACGCTGCTTCAGGAAGAGAAGCTACAGTAGCTAAAGGTAATAAAGCAGCATTTAAAAAAGCTGTATATCCCCTTTGAAATTTTACCCATCCTCGATGTCCACCCATTTTGTATACACCCTGCATGGCTTCAGCTATTCTTAATGCTCGTTCTACTCTAAATCCTTCTATATCAACTCCCTTAGCGTTTGCTTCTTTTACGCCATCAATAAGACCTTTATACAGTAACTCATTGTTCTCACCAAATCGTCTAGCCCACTCTACTCGAGAAACCATTTCTTCTAGATAAAATTGTGCTCCCTCATAAGCATCATTCTTCATATATTTTTCAAATACTTCTGAGGGTAGGTTCCTTAATACTCGTACATGGTCAACACCACTGGCTCTCTTAGCCATAGCTTTTATTTCTGCTAAACTTTCGGTACCAGTCATTCTTTTTATATCTGACATTACAGCATTAATGTTATTACTTGCTAAAGTTCTTCCTTCACCAATAATGTTAAGAGTAATTTCTTCAGCAAGTTGTGATGCATGAATTTTACCATGCTTGCCTTCCATATACTTACGTACTTTTGGATCTTCCAAGAAGTTAGTAAGGTCAGTTATAAATTGATCTTGATGTTTTTTTATGTATCTTTGATTCCAGGATTGTGGAAAATAGTTTGCAAGAGTTTCATGATCAGGAAATACTTTTTTAATATATTCATCTGACCTTCTAAATAGTTCCTGTAAATCTCTAACTACTTGTCCAAGTTTGCCCTTAGGCATTGGAGTTTGTCCTCTGACAGCTCTAATAATTTTTAAATTATCTGCAGCAGATATTTTCTTACCTAAATATCTAACTGTTTGTTGTATCCCAGGGAAGAATCCAGGTCTAACATCATGAAATATTTCGTTTAATCCTTTGAATCCATTGTGCTTCATATCGGCTGTCATGAATGTTCCAATCATATTGGCCTTTTCTGTCTGAAAAGAATCAGCACTTCTAGGACGACGAACAGCACCTCTTGTATCATATATAGCAAGATGTAAATCAGGAGCAACAATACTGTCGTACACTTTAGCAAATGTGGGGGAAACATTTCTCCATTCATTGAGTAGAGATATTGATTTATACATTGTTCCACCAAGAATTACTGAGAATAAAGATTGCTGTCTTGTAGACATTCCTTTATACTGTAACGCCTTTTCTCCGTGTGCATAAGTTAAGGTAGCGCTGTCCTTTGTTAAACCAGTTAATAATTCTCCATAGTTATCAGGACCTATTCTTCCACCAAATGCCTTTGCTTTTCCTCTCCAACCCCCTTCTCTTTCCCACATTCTCTGTGTTAAATCGTTAACGAGTTGTTCCCCAGGAGATTCTTTAATATCTTTTGGAGCCAACGCCTTTACTTCCTTTGCTCCTTTAGCAAGAGTTTTTTGTGCTTCCTGTTGAGCCTGCCTTTTATCAAATCTACCACTGGTCATTTCTTTAATAGATTCAGGCATAAGTTCAGGATCTTTAAGTATACTTTCTTTAAGATTAAGTTTTTTTGCAAACTCTGATTCAGGAACTATTCTATTTGTTCGGGCTTTTTCCATTAATTGAAGTACTTCGTACTCAGAGAAAAATCTTGTTCCCTTATTAACAATTCCTCTACTACTAATTCCATCGTAGGATAAGTATTGATCAAGTTCTTTATTTGCGTGTGCTTTTGCTCTAGCATCTCCAGCCCCAGGCTTAGTCTCTGAATATATCCTTTTACTTTCAGGTGAATATACAGCACTTTTACCCTCTTCAAGTATCTTAATAGCTTGTTGCTGAGTAATTGATGAATCTAAAGTCTTACCAGTTCTTTTTCTTAAATCAATAAGTCTAGCCATATGTTGTATAGCTGCCCCTTTATCCCTTGCTTGCTGCATGGTCTCGGCATAACCAAACTTTTTCTTACCCCAACGTAGAGAATATCTTTCTTTTCCCTTAACTGGAACTTGGTAAGGGTCTCCTATTTTTTGTGGGGCGGGACGTTCAAAGTCATCTACATGCTGCGCAAATTTTCTTGCTATAAAAGAATCATTGTAGGGTTTTTTAGTTTTAGGATTAATCAATCCTTCGAAGGAAGATAAAAATACTCCAGCATCCATAGTTCTTTGTGCTGGAGATACTTCAGCAGATCCAGTAGTATCTTCTACTACTCCCTTATCCTGAAACTCTTCTCCTTCTCTTAGTTTTCTATCGAATTCTCTGTATGCATCCCTTGCTCCTTGATAAGAATATTTCTCATTCTTTGGAAGGGTTCTTGTATACTCAGCATTAAAGTCTTTAAAATTAATTGGATTTATAGATTTATCTTGGTAGGGGGCTCTTCCTAATGGCATTCCCATAACTTGTTTTTCAGGAATTTTATCGACTACAGATTTAGTTAATCTAGTCGCTCCTTTGATACCCAATATAGGAATTAAAAGGGATACAAGTTCTCCAGAAGTTCTTACTGCGGTAGCTAGTGCGGGATCATTTGTTTCTTCAAATACTTCATCAGCTTTGTTTTCAAAAAAACCAATTACTGGCGCCATGACCTTTTCATGAAACATATGTTGAAATCTTTGACCAGCCTTGGTTTGAGATTCGAAAGGTTTTATACCAAATATATCTGTCTCTGCAGCAGTTTCATGAAGTATTCTATTAAATTCTTCGGGGAATAAATCTAGTTCTCTTTCCAGAATAGATGCTGTTGCAGCTCTTACTGTAGCATATGGGGTAGCTAAACCAAAATGTAAACCAGTTTTTACGAAACCTTCTGCGGTACCTCCCATACTTTTTATAATATTTAATGGTGTAGCACCCTCTTCCACTCCTTCACCAGCCCAGAACGGGCCACGTTGTGATTGAGTAGGTTCTCCACCAGGTTCAGATATATTAAAGGTAAACCCACCTTGGTTTTCAGAAACCTGGGATTCTTCTTCTCCCGAGATTTGAAAAGTAAATGGCATTTTTATTGTCCTGGGGTAGTTGTTACCATGTTAGTAAAATTTTGATTTAAAATTTCATCTGCTATAGATTGTGCGCTGTCCCTAGCTTTTGCATATTGTTCAATCATTGCCTCTAATTTAGAAATATATTCAGCTTGGGTTGTACCCATTCTTTCAGCTGACTGTTTCGTAGGTATGTAGGTATTGTAACTCCAATCACCCAAACCAGAAGGATCATATCTTCCTTCGTGAGTTTGCACTGATTCTCTAACGTTTTGCATAGCCGCATCTGTTATTGCAGTTTGAGGCGTGTCTTTTAATCTAGGGTCAACCTTAGATTGATCTATAACTCCTGTTACATAATCTCTAATCAGTGTATTTCCATGTTCGTACCCTTTCTTATCAGTAACCTTTCCGTCATCGTCAACCATTAGAGCCTGAGGATAAGCACCCATAATTCTACGATCTACATCTTTTACAATTGCACTTAGTTCAGTAGGTGAGTATGTATCTGGTGCGCCAGTTGCTTCTGCTTTAATTCTTTCTCGTTCAGTTTGACTCTCTTGAATTAATTCCTGCTGCCAATAAGCTCCAGACTTTTGCGCCAATGATTTAAAACCCTCCATATGTTCTTGTAAACTTGGGAAATTAGCTATTGTTAAAGGATCATTTTGAAATTTTCCACCAGGAAGCATAGCAACCCTCATAATATTCACTGGCTGTCCATCAGGACCAGTAACCCCTTGTCCAGTTGCTTGATCGAAAGCTGGTCCTTGTTCAGCTATATTAAGTTCAACCATCTCCCCAATAAACTGTTCATAAGCAGCTTCTAACATGTTCTGCCCTTGTACAGTTGGATTGTTAAAATGCTCTTCAGCCATATTATATACAGGAGTAAATTTATTTAATATCATATCATTCTCTGCATATACTTTTTGTACGTTACCTTTTGCTTCCTTTACCTGCTGCTCTAATATCATATCCTCCGCTACACCTTTTGGTCCACCCCTAGATTCAGTATATGCCAATGCCGCCTCTATACTATTAATGTTATTTTTTCTTACTAAATCATTATAAGTTTCATCAGCTAGTAAGTTACTATAAATAAGTTTAGCGGTATCAAGATCTACCTTTCCTTTTGCCAATTTACCAGGAAGCGTGGCTTGGGCTTCAAAATCTTTAGTTCGTGTAAGATCTGCTTGCGCTCCATAGAGATCTGTTCTTGTTCTTGTTTCTCCCAAGTCAGCTAAATGTGTTGCTACTGTGTCCAATGCCATTTTATATCTCCTGTTATACCAAGCTGTCTAAACTAATATTAATTCCACCCGATCCTCTTGGTTTATTTCCCAAAAGACCCCCAACTACGCTAGTACCAAGCTCTCCCAAGGTAGTTTCTTTAGCTCGTAATTCACTGGCTTGCTGTTGTTGAAGCTGAGCTATTTGTGCAGTCATTGTATCAGCACCGCCCTGTATAGCTCTCCAATAATCCATTTCTCTAGCAATAAATTGATTTTCAAGATCCATTGTACCTCGTACTACTTCCTCAGCACCTTTTCCAGCTTCAGCTGGATTATGTCCTTGAGCAATCATTAATCTTGTTAACCTATCTTTTTCTCTCTCAAGAGCTGCAGTATAAGTTGCGGGTAATTTTCCTTCAGCCAAATCACCTATACGTCTCTTAGCCTCAGAAGCGTAGTGACCAGCAAATTGATCTTGATATTGTCCTAAGTTTTGTTGTAGTGCATCTATTTGCTGTTGTCTTATATCTCCTTCATATGCAGAGAATCCAGCTCCAACCATTTCTTCGATCTTGCCTCTGTCAAATCCTAGGAACTTACTTTGACCTCCTCCTATATTCTGAGATACAGTTCCTTGTCCACTTGGTCCACTTCCCCCTGTAATCTTTGACCAAAGTTCAGAGAGTCCCCCACCTCCTGGTTGGGTAAGAGGAGATGATACAGTACGTGATCCCATTGAGGCTGGTGATTGGCCCATCATGGATTGTATCCCTTTAACACCACTTAAGTTTTGACCAATCGACATTCCAGCACGCGGAATTAATCCTCCACTAGCAATTGTAGCTCCAGTTGTTCCTACTCCTGATGCTCCCATTACTAGACTACTCGGAGCATTTGAAATTCCACCAGAAGTACCACCACCAAATATTCCTGAACCACCAAGTCCAGTAGCAAATTTAGCTCCAGCATAACCAGTTATGCCTCCAATAATTGCTCCCTCCAGTCCCCCGCCAGAAACAATCCCACCAACAGCGCCTCCAGCAGCAGCTCCTGCTGCAACTGAGAATCCTAATGGTCCAGCAACAGCGGCACCTATAACTGGTAAAGCTATTGGTGCTACTTTCTTTATAAAGCTACCTTTTATATATAAAGGTGCAAAGGCAAACCCCATTACGTTTTTCCAATAATTAAAAATCATGATTTATTTTCCTGTTCTTTTAAATAATCTTCCAAATTATCATCTATAATTAATTTGTATATTTTGTCTGAGTAATCCATAACAAACTGCTTACCGTGAATAATCAAAGCAATATGTAACAATACTGCTCCTAGCTCATATCTTAACACATGAGATATATCTAATCTTTCTTTATTTTCTTCTAATTTTGCTGATGCTATAAAGGTCATACAAGCATGAGTAATAGCTGGTTGTATCATAGAAAAATGCTTAACATAAAAAGGGTTAAGTGGTAACTCAGCTAACAAAAACCACAAGATCTCATGAACATCTTCGTTCTTATTATCTTTATCTATTAAGTCATCCCAAAAGTGAGCTGTTTTAAACAATCCATCCCATAGATTTCTAGCATCTTCATGACTTCTAGGAATAACATCTTCTATTTTCATTTCCATCTTATGCTGTAAACCAATTAGTTGCATCCACTGCTATATACCTTCTGGAAGTTCCTTCACCAATTACATTAGAATCAGCTGCGTTTGCCGAACCACCATCTATAGCATCTCCAGTATTAGGCCATACCTTTACATCTTGACCTGCATCATCATTTATAATTAAAACTTCTAACCCAGCAGCTGCCGTTGGTAACTTAACTCCATCATTATCACTACCAACTGTTGTTACTCTATTTATATCTGCAGTTAAAGCTGTTGCTCCAGCTTGGGTTTGAGTAGTTCCAGCAGTTATAGAATTAGTTACTGACTTTGCAAAATTTCCACCAGCAGTAACTCCAGTATGTTGTGCTGCTGTTAAATGATATCTTTCTCCGCTAGTTCCACCTTGATTATTTTGTGTATCATTATGATTACGAGTAAGTATTGATGTAATATTAGAATTAGTAAAATTTAATCCATTATAATAACCAACACCTCCAGCAGCAGTTCCTCCTAACTGACTACTTAATCTTTCAAAGTATCTCTTCCATAAAGGAGAGGTAAGAGGTGTATGTAATGGAGGAGGTCCTAATGCCATTAATTATCACCTTCACCATACTTACCCAAATATAATCCCATCTCAAACGCTTCTAATCTCAGAGGAGTATTTGCAGTATGTCTTAATCTAAACGCTCTTCTATGAAACCTTCCTAAAGATACTAATCTTGGAAAGGTATCTTGCATATCTACAGTTCTAGATGTTCCATAATTATTATAATCATCATCTGACCAATTTACAGTTATTGGAGAAGACGATCCCTCTATATCTCCAATAATTCCAAGACGATATAAAAATTTAGGTCTTGTCGTTGAAAAATCAAATTTGTTAGTTAATATTTCTACTTTAATATCATTTGTTGAGTCTTGGTTAATATCAAGATCCATTCTATATACTTTTCCATTATCTTCATCTAAAATAAAATGCTGGTCATCATGATTACAATAATCAATACCAGTAAAATAAGTTTCGGTACTTCCATCAAAAGATGACCACTCAGACCAAGTTCCATCTCTTAAATCACACACTAAAGTTTTAGCTGTATTTTTAAGAGTTAATACATAAAATTGATGTCCACCTACTCGCAATCCATATGCGTAAGAATCAGCTATTCCACTACCACCACCATTAGCTTCCTCATCAATTAATCGTTCTATTGGTTTTGTACTTAATGTTTTTAAATCATTACCTTCAAACATCATAATAGATTTACCACCTGAACGACCTTGAGCCATCCATACTATTGTGTTTTCTCCTGACCAAACTGTTTTTCCGTTTGCACATCCATATCGTATAGCAATACCTTCTACTGGATCCAGGGTAGAACCTGATGCATTACCAGCATTAAAGAAAAATTCTGTTGACCATTCATTAAACGCCACAATATAATTTAAATGCCTAGCTAAAGCAATTCCTTGATCAGGTTCTAATTGACAAGTAAGTTTATGTGTTGCTGTCCAATCTGATGGATCATTTACAGCAGTATGAAATATTTCACCAGTAGATCCTTTCATAACAAATATAAATCCATCTAAATTAACTATACCAGGAACTAATCCAGTTGGTATATCAGCATCAGTCATTTTTGTCATTGTACCATCTGCAGCAACTGTCCATATTTTATCAGTTACTCTAAATACTAACCTCGGAGTACCACCTCTAATCTCAGTTACATCTACTCTACCCGTAGCATCATCTAATGTACCACTTAATGCTGAACCATCTTTGTATATTTTATTTCCAACAACAGCGTAAATGGCATCCCCATCTGTCCAAGAATATAAACCCCTACCAGCAGCTGTGGCTGTAGTTTGAGCATCTGAAAATCCTGGTCGTTTAACTATATATGTTAAAGGAGTATCTGCTCCAGCAGGAGTTGCAATTTGTTCAGGATAACAGTTTTTAAACCATTGGTCCTCTGATGTGCTAAATTGTCTTTGATTAGGCAGCGCATACAGGGGAACCCTTAATACATCCATTGGCATAGCAGTTATCTCCTATATGTTCCCTGCCTGTCAGCTGGAAGTAAAAATAATGATTGTTTTTCTGTTGACCAATCATCACATTGTGATTTTAATGATGAAGATATTTGAAGTAACTCAGCTAATCTAGTATCACTCACACCATATTTAGGACCTATAAAAACTGCCAATCCCCAACATAATGGTAAATACCACTCTTGGGGAAAGTCAGGTTCACTTTCATTAGTTACACCATCAAAATCCTCGTACGCTCTTGTAACATATAAATGTATTCTATCGTTTGTATATGAATCATCAGGAACAGGCCAAACATTCATATTAGCTGTAGTTACTTGTGGATCAAAATATAATTGATTTATTCTACCGCTTTCGGTCTTCTTACTTAAATCAACATACTCTTGCCTTGATATTACATTAATAGGTATGTCAGTATCTTCAGTAGTACGAATCCAAGCATTGTTAACATTTAAAATCTTTTGAGTAAATGCATTTGTAAATGTATATACCCTGTCATTATCAGATGCATCGTCATCTATTGCATCAGCAATAGTTAATGTTGTACTAGAACCTACAACTGTGATAGTACTAAAATGTATTCCCGAAGAATCAGTTACTACCCCTATTACATCACCAACAGCCATACCAGTAGTAGAATCTACAGTTAGTGCTGTAGCTGCAGATGAAACGCTACCATTTAACTTGGTGGTAATAACCTCGGACTCTTTAGCCATTCTGTCTACTGAAGAACCACCAAACGTATATTGTCTTTGCCCTTTAATTGGAAACATTACTATTTCCTGATTGACAAATAAGTTCATTCCTTCTGCCATCCAGAACTTAGTCATCATATTAAGAGATCTGGCGCAATCAGATTTTTGGTTAGTGCTTGGAGTTTCTCCTTCACCAATAACACCAACAAGCTGAAGAGCCTCTGTAATTATATTATCTCTTGTTATTGAAAAATCAACTGATCCACTTGTAGCCATTTTAGGCTCCCTTTAATCCACGTTTTTTTAATTCTTGTTTCCACAACCACTGCAATTCTTCCACATCCTGCGGATTACGCAAGTTAGGAGTAATTGTATCCTTTCTGTTTTTTTGTTTTTTCTTTTTCTTTACATTCGATTCTGCTTGAATTGAATTCCAATCTCTAGTTGTCATTATTCTTCCTTTGTATTGTTTCCATTTAATCCTTGTTTGTGATAATTTTTAACTGTAAAATCACTTACATCATCAGCGTAATTGATAATCTCACTGTGTTTTACTCTAATAAAAGTATACGCGCTATACCAATCTTTCTTATTAAAATACCACAATGCTATATTGTATGTAAGTAAAACCAAGAAGGGAGACATCACAGCATCAAACACTACCATTGATGTACCATCTTCAATAAGAATATACGGCGCTAACACAGCTTGTAGTAGTATTTGAGTTAGAGCTGCTAATGGACTTGATACTATACAAGCCATTAAAAAATTCTTTTTAATAGACCAAGGGGGATTGCCTTCTTGTCTATTTATACGCCTAAGTAATACATTAATCCATAATCCAACTACCGTACTAAAAAGTAATGGTAAGAATAATAGAAATAAATCTGCGTACCAAGGTATACTAACCATTTAAGGTTTATCAGGCCACGTTATATTATCTACATCACTCTGAGTAGGTACGTCTCTTAATGCTTTTCTGTAAGCCGTTTGTGCATCTGACATAGTTACATCTGAACTACCCCACCAATCACATTCTCGTAATAACATATCACGTTGACTTCTTATTTCAACCCATTTTTGTTCTGCCGTTGGTTGCATTGCGACAATAGCATCCTTTTCTGCCTGAGTATGGTCTCTTTCAGTTCTTCCGCCTGTTGCTAAATTTATTTCAATTACATCTGCCATTTTATTTTCCTCAAGAATAACTAATATTCATCGAACCAGACGAAAAGGTATCGCTTCCATTGACATGAGTTAATGTGACACAGTCTAATATTGCTGAAAGTGTCTTATGCCCTGTTCCAGTACTCATTTCACCTGTACTGTAAGAGCAGATGCTTGATTGAACCCATGTAGTACCACCAGTATCGACTCTCTGCAAAATCATATTTCCATCATTTACGTTAGCACTACCATTACTTTTTGTGAACAGAAATCCAGCAGTTGAAGTTACCGCACTATTAGCTGTAGACCACGCTTGAGAAACATAACCACTATTTTCGAGACTATTGCCTGAATCACCAATCTGAACTAATAGGTTAGATGTGCCACCTGAACCTACACCATTCACACTAATAATTATTCGCGAAACACCAACAGGTATATTCTGATAATTAATAGTAGTGCCAGAGGTTGTAGCTGTATTTGCTCCTAATGTAATACCACCCATTCTAAAGTCTGTACCCGCATCATCTGTGTAATATAATGAACTTGGTGTATCTGACTTAACCCATATTTGTCCTTCTCCACCTGTATCAGCAGCAGCAGAAGCTCCCTCTACAATATGAACTCCTGTGTTTGTAATTTTAGCCATTATTTATTCCTCAACCTTTCGGATATTTATTTTTAACAGCAGTTCGTTTAACTTGAAGTGCCTCTAAATCATCATCAAGAATTGCGTGGACACATTC
>Ga0080013_1000546_pt1 | contig 53200 bp, 62 predicted proteins | sample ETNvirenome_6_85_FD_69236 | JGI IMG/M metagenome (GOLD analysis project Ga0080013, IMG submission 69236) | Marine viral communities from the Pacific Ocean - ETNP_6_85 (SPADES assembly) (version 2) | ecosystem: Environmental > Aquatic > Marine > Oceanic | place: Pacific Ocean | collected 2013-06-19
ACCGTTGTTTTTAGCCGGACAGATTTTGTCCGCTTGGCGGGGAGAGGTGGGGATTTCGCAGCGAGCACTGGCCCGGAGACTCGGTGTGACTCAGCCAACTTGGAGGAATGTCGAGCTTGGTATCAAGCCACCGGGCAGGGTCTTGTTCATCAGAATGATACTGTTTCTCAAGCTTACAAAGAAGCAGATACTTAGTCTGTCTAGACTGTACCACCACTACAATATAAACTTGCCGGTAACAGAGAAGGAAATATCAGCAATAGAAGAAGCCTTTAACATCACATATACGGGATAGTATGTCAGTTCTCAGAGACAAGGCAGTTCCTACTAAATCATTCAGAAATGGTAACATTAGTGTAAATGATTTCTGCTCTTATATAGGTTACTACCACTTCAAGAAAGCAGGTAAGCCTAAGAGGAAGTTTATTCTGAACCTTGGTTCAGTTATGCTTGGCACTCAATCTTATTTCTTGGGTGCCTGTACGGGTGAGAGGTTTATATTTCTTGGACTCAATGGTAAAGTATGGAGGGTTCAAGGTAAGTTATTAAAGACCAACATCGCACTGCCAACGACAACAGATGCAGACGCTATTAGAATCTGGGCAGACACTATCTCTCAAAGAATTGTTGATTCACTTTCTCCTAAGATGTGTGTCGCTGTAGATAGGAAGACAAGCGTTAGATATAATTCTATGGTCAGAACCCTAGTACAGAACAGGATAGAAGAAGGCTCTCTGCTTGGGTACGATAGAACATATACTTACTACGCCACCCACATAAACCAAGATTGGACCTACGCGGAACTGCTTCATCCCAGAAGCCCAACCCTTAAGCACGCCCTATACATCTCTCTAATGCTGGCTCTACCGGCCAAGACAGCAGCCTCACTCATAGAGATAGGAGCACTCAGCGAGTTCAGGTGCCCACTGATTAGCGCAGAGATAGCACTTGGGATCTATCAACAAGCTGTTCAACTGCTCTCTAGGTTGTGCCCTGAGTGGTGGAACAACGGGGCATTTACACAATGGGAGTACATCGGAAGCATCAACGAGGTATTCTACCAACAGTATGCGAACCTAGTCATCGGCGCATACCATAAAGAGATTGACCTATCATCATCAGCAGGGTTTGTTCGCTCAGATCCTCTGGCCTCATACCACAGAAAGACACCAGACATGGAGGAATAATGCCAAAGCAACTAACACCGGAAACCTTTGTCACAGTATGGCAACTATCAGAATCACTCGACGAGTTCTGTGAGAGAACCGGAATGAAAAGGAACTCGGCTGCTGTCAGGGCCAGTTCCTATCGGAAGAAGGGAGTCGCACTGAAGAAAATGAAGAGGGGGGCTGGGGGAAGGAAACCACTTGATGTTCAGCTACTGAACCAACTCATCTCTGCCTCAGAAGAAACAGTAGAAGAGTCTGGTCCAGCAGACATTATATACCCTACGCTGCCAGTGTGCTAGGAATTAGAGCCTAACGCTGCTTGCCCATCTTGATAGGCTTGACCAAGGATATAACTAACGATGACTGTAGTTGAAGCAATCAAAGCCTCTGTTGGTGTGACCACACCGGTCATAGCTTCTAAAGCTAATGGTGTTACAGCACCCAAAAGAGCCATCCAGAACTTACGACTAACAAGTCTTGACTTTATATCATCCCACATACTTACCTCCTAATAGGAGAGTTCCCGATAACACCACCGTCAAAAGAAAACAAGGAGACAGAAACTATGGACGATCATGGAATAGATTTCGTTGGAGTAATTGTATTACTCACAGCCATTGCTTATGTGCTCACATACACAGTATCAGAGTGGATAGCTAACGGATTGTGATGCCAGATATACTGAGAACATTTACAGGCTGGGAGTTGCTTGATATAAACATGTCAATCCATATTGGTCTGCTTCCGGGCAGACAGAAACCTGTTCTCTATATGATGGACACAGATAACAATACAACCGCACTTGCGGTGTTCTCGGATAAGAAGTCCGTTGAGACTGCAAGGATGTTATTGAACCGACTCGGAGAGGGTAAGCATGTCAAACAAATATAAGGCTGACTTAGTTGAGATGGGGGTTGTTCTAAAGGATGAGGGAGAAAAGACTCAGCTTATCCTGAATAGAAACCCACTCTCTGTTGATGATTATCCAGTTAGATTTATGTGCGGTACGGGCAGCACGCCCAAGGAGGCTGCGCGTAGTGCTATAGGTGAGGCTGTGGTGGTGGTCGGGGGCATTGACATGTCAACCGAGGGGTATGATAGAATCAATGATCTCTCAACCATTGGGCACATTGAAGGTCACTATAGATATATGTGTGTCCTTGTTCTTACTCCAATAGAAGAAGAGGTAAGAACTGAAGGTGGTGTTATCTTGTAGCAGCGATGAGGGCAGCTTCAGTCAGTGGTCCTCGGATACCATCAACGACTAACTTACCATCGCAGGACCGTTGGAACTTAGTGAGTTGTTCTCTGCTGAGTGCTCCCCATACACCATCAACAACTAGGTTAGAACCCCAAGCGTTCAATGCTTCTTGCCAGTCTCTAACCGTGACGAGACTATCTTCGGGTGGGAGGTATGCCCTTACTGAATCAACCAACATAGTTAAGGTTGGACCCGGACAAGATGGCTTACCAAAATTATGGTGGCCCCACATCGCCTCAACGGGGCAATCAATTACACCATATAGATCACTGGAAATCCTAGAGTTCTTATTAGAACCAACAAGATGTGCCCACAAAACAAAGAAGGCATACACCTGAGCAAATGGAGGCCCAGCCATCCTGTCACTGGAGTAATTGCCAGCACAAACAATTGCTAAGAAGTTATTGTTCGCGTGTGTTTTTGGGACGGGCGAACCGTGACCACCCTGTGACCATGTTACATCTTCTAAGTCATTGGCCCAATAGATTATACCAGACTTATTTATATAGAAGGTATACAAAAGAGCAGGACATCCTGACTCAGAGACATGGTTAGGTCCAACATGGTATCGCGCTGTGTTGTGAACATCATCGCCGCCGCCCGTGTGATGAACAACAACACCCTTTATATCAGACAAAGATCGCTTACTAAACTTCTTTGTTTCATGCCGAGGTAGGTCTTCACGCGCATCTATAAATCTAATCATAAGTTCTCCAATGTGGGCCATCCCGTATACAGCCATCCCGTATACTAACCAAGAAGATACCCTCTCGCCAGCACGCGCACACCCACGCGCACATAAATATATATAAACTGTATAGAATTATATAATATATATAAGGCGGTTCGTGGTTTCGCCCCGTGGCGTGCGACCGATGGGGCACCGCAAACGCTGCACTGCGCCCCGATACTTGACAGCCGGTGGCAGCGTGTTACATTGTCGGTGCCAAGCAATCCAGCAGGGCGGAATCAGACGAGGTAGTGATGAACAACATCATTGAAAATGCAACACGACAGCGAAAATCGTTAACCCTTCCAACCAGAAATCTAGTACGATTTGATGTTACCCATAGAGGCCCAAGCTTAACAGTGCTTGGCGAAAGGAAAACCACTCAGAGAATCTGGAAACTAAAAGATGTAGAGAGAATGTTGGTTCAGCTAGAAAAAAAGCAAGAGGCTAAAGACATTCATGCTCAATCCAATAGGCTTCAGCTAGAAATAAAAGATGGCAAGGCGTTTGGCAGAATCCTATCAAGGGATAATGTCAGCGAACGGATGCCGTTTACTAAGACGGGTTTGAATAGCTTGTTTAAGAATACCAAAAAAGGAATGAGCTTAAACACTATTGATAAGCACTGGTCCACAAACGAAAGGGGAGACAACATTGTATCTGCCCTTTATGCTCACCTAGTTATGGACAGCGAGTCGCCGCTAATGATTAGAACCGTAAACCGTGGCAACGAACGGGTCATACGCTCTGTTCACCCCGCTGGTCATCATGGTTGTTACCAACCATACAGTCACCTTGACTTAGTAAAAAACTTTATAGATGGTGCTGAGGAATATGCCGAGGCAACCGTTCTTAGTTGTATTCTAAACGACGATGGAATCAGAGTTAAGCTGGCTGCACCAGACCATGTTGATGGGCTAGTGGTTCACCAAAGCATTAACAAGATAGAAGCACACAACCCCGTCAATGTGTTTCAACTAAGAAACTCTGAGACAGGCGAGGGTTCGTTGGGTCTAAGCGGTGGCATTTGGACTCTTATCTGTACCAACGGAATGACAAGCTACCAAGGCGAGTTCAACAAACGAACTCCACATCGAGGGAAGCCTGAGAGATTGGCCAGTTGGTTCTCTGGTGCGACAGAGGATATGCTAACAAAAAACTATGGTGTTCTTCAACGATATGAAGAAGCATTAGACACCTATGTTGATGACCTGTTTGCTTTCACTAAGTATACCTTTGAGCAAGCTGCAAAGAATGGTCGCCATAAGCTGCCTACCAGCATTGTTGATGAGGTTATTGACACCGGTCTTCGACATGCGACAACACCTCAAAACCACAGTGTTGCTCAGGTATCTCAAGCCATTGCCCTTATAGCACAGCAGCACGACTTTGCTGGGGAAGCACTCCTTGAAGAGATTGCATTAGATACTCTTAACAGGGGGCTTGGCCTTGCTCACGAAGGCAGGGTGGTTGTACCAGCCAAGGCTTAGATAGTCCGACTAGGGGTCATAGGACTAATAAAATAAATATAGGATACCTCCGAGTGGGTGAAAGGCCCACACTTTTTCTATCAACAATCCAATCCAGTAAAGGAAAGACAATGACACTAATAGATAAAATTGCTGCTGCTATTGACGAGGTAAGAACTGCTCAGGCTATGGTAAAAGAAGCAGAGACAAAGCTAATGAAGCTAGTAAACTCTCGCTCCGACGAAACCGAAAGCAAACACGAGAGCCATGTCGAGGTTGTCCCTAAAAAGACACAGTATAAAAGACCATCAAGGGAAAGGATGGTAGAAAACCATAGAGGTGTTAGCTCTATGGTTGAAGAGAGATGGTATACCAGTGGTCAGTATGCTGCTGTTGCTTCGTCGCTTTCGGTAGGTCGGCACGAGAGCGGCGAGAGAAAGGGCGGGATGAACTGCGTTGGTGTTTGGCTATCTCGCAATGAGATACTAAAAGTAAGGAAGGCAATAGCAACCGACAACTTCAATAGGTACAAGGGAGGTAAATGATGTTTAACTATGATGGTGCATGGTGGCTAGTCGCCGCAGGAAGAATGAAGCGATGTAGTAATCTTGCTACGGCTGAAGCGTGGTCGAAGGTAATTATCAGAGCAGCGCGTAAGCAGGGTTGGAGCGAGACAAGAATATTGAACATGAACATGAGTCTTGTACATGACTCGTTGATGGGAGGTGAGTGATGAGTGATGTTATTGGAGAGATGCCGTGGCATTGTGGAGAAAAAGATTGTGAGGTAGGGTGGCATCGTTCGACCTACTGGTGGCATGGAGATGGATTCTACAGTGTAGATGCCTACTCTGACGGTGACCATGAGGGTGTAGAACAAAAGGAAGCGGAGAAATTGTTGGCTGATTACGAGGTTGCTTGGAAGCGGTACTCGAAAGATGTAATTGCCACAGGCAAAGATCCACTTCAAGAATACCGTGTAAAGAGTTGCTACACAAGGAAGGCGCGGTTTACTGTTGAGATGCGGAACTCAATTTGTGGGGCAGTCCTTACCAAGTGGAAGAGGGGGAAAGGTCCGTGGACTTGGCGAGCCAAACCTCCGAAGTCATTGGCAGACTACCTTCTGATAGAAGAGAGGGGGGGCAATAAACTCCTCCAACCAGTGAAGTGTATTGAGAGAGATGGCAAAGGTGGATGGAAGAACCACTACTACACCCTCGAAGAATTACTGGAATTGGCCAACGAAGATGAGAATGTTCGCGTGACACGGGTCAAAGGGCACTACAGGCTACACCTCACCTTGAAGGAGAGTGTAGTAAGAAAAGAATCAGCAGTGAAGAGAGATTTAATCAAAGCAGCAAAGAGAGGTAAATGATGAAACTAGATAGCCCCAAACCACCCTACTCCAATAGACCAACAAAGCTCATCGACCAAAAGCACAACCGCGCACTGTGGCGAGTCAAGTGTGGGTCTAAGCATGTGTGGATGATCACTGACTACAACGGCGTGATGGTGCCACCACATGAGGTTGGTTTCAAGAGGAAAGGAGATGCCATGAGTGCGTGGGTGGTGAGTGATGAGTAAGATGGGAAGAAAAGTTTTAGAAGAACAACTGGGTGGTGAAGACCCTTCTTATGTAAAAGCTTTGGAAGATACCTTATACGAAGGATTGTGCGAACGGTGCGGTCAAGCCAGTGTATGCGATATGTGCAGCGGCAAGAACACTCACAAAGCAATCGTAACCTTCGCAACCGAAGATGATTACAAACAGTTCTTACAGTTAATGCAAGACGCAGAGGAGGAGTTCATCATTCGGAATCCCTTTCAAATCCAACCGTATACAATAAAGAGATACGACCCAATAAAGGAGGTAGACCATGAAGAAGAGTTGTAGATTTTGTAAGGGGAAGGGCTGGGTAGGCATACGAAGACCCGATATAACTATTCCGGGCTTAGTTATGCGTCAGTGTCACACCTGCCGAGGGAGCGGCGTTGTTGATAAACAAAAGTTTGATAGCTATTACGCTGCGGGAGGTAAGTTGTGATGTGCAGTCCAAAGACAAGAAGAACCATGAAACCAGAGTCAGGAAGATACATAGTAACGGGGCTTGATGTTTGTGGTAAGCGGTTCGCTATCCACACTGACAGCTACATTCATGCGATGGGAATTAATCTACACCAAGGAAATGTATGGGAATTAAAAGACGGTAAACGAAAGAGAATTAAATCAATCTATAATTAGGAGGAGGTGTGAACAAGGCTTATGCCATTATATTTTTAACCACGGCAATGGTGTTGCTCTCAGTCTTGGGGGTCGCAGCGTTGCCAGCACTAATGCTACTATCCGTAGCTTTTATATGTTCTTAGGAGGACAATCATGTCAGAAGATAAAATGTTAGATGAATCAATCCAGAAAATAGTTGAAGCAATGACCGCACTCGCTGGTCTTAAGTCTATCCTTGAGGCTAGACGAGAGGACAAACCAGAAGAGGGAAGAACTTACAGTCTTTCAGAGCTTTCAAAGACAGGTAAGTGGAGCGAGTCTGAGGTTGTAGAAGAACCAAAGGCTAAGATAGAAGTCAGAGAGATAAGCACCGAGCCACCAGTAAGGGTCATAGATGTTGACCCGAAGGAGGTTAGTAATCCACTTGATATGGAAGATGAAGACAGTTTCTGGGCCGCAGTGCTTGGGTAATCCCGTCATCCCGTAAAGGGATTTGTTACTAACCCTTTGGTTGAAGTCCGACACACGCACACACAGGCGCACACATGTATCTTATATATGTATAATATATAATTTATAAGGGCGCAGTGCGGTGTCGGGCTTTTCCATTTTCGGAATCGCTGTGCTGCGAGCCTGATTTGACAGCCAGCGGCACGATGTTACATTGGGGGTGCCAATCGGAGCGACCACCGATGGCAACTAAACCTTCTGGTCGTATCGGAGTAATACCAATGATAGTTGATTACATCATAGTAATAAGCCTAGCTGTCATCCTTTTGGTAGCGATACCAAAGAACCGAAAGCAGATAGACGAAGTGAATCAAGCGGTTCGATATATAATCAAACGACTGTCGTAACAAACAGCTTTGTTTCAGTGCCTTGGACATCGGTTGTATTGCCGGTGTCCTTTGTTCTGCAATAATGCAGTGTGTAACCTAACTAATAACAATCCAATAAGGGATGTATCATGTGGATAGAACAAAGACAAACATCAATGTACTCGGAGGCAAGCTGGTTCTTACCAATGGAACGGTGGTCAACCAATCATTGGTATCCAAAGCTGACCAAACACCTAGCAAAGACTAGACCAAACCATTTGTATACAAGGGTAGCTAGGCCAGACGAGACAGGTGACCGGCCTACTGTCATTCGTCGTCGTCGTAAACTCTTGCCTTGTGTGGTGACATCATGAGTCTTCTATGTACCAACGGAATAAGAATGTTCAATGAGCTAACAGAAGAAGAACAAGCCGACTACCGACAGTGGGCTAGAGACTTCTATAAACCGTCAGATGCTATCAATAGTATTTGGCATCCAGTGGTCCGTAAAGAGTGTGCTCTTATTAACGCAGAACATATGATTAGAGCGATGTTTGCCGTGTCATTACCTGTCAACCCTAGACCATTCGCTCAAGGTATAATTGATTATGTCAAAGAGCATGGTACTGAGAGTGTGGAAAGCGACGAGGTGAAAGCAATCCTTTGGTCCTTGATGGCTATGGCTTACGGCCAACTGTCAACCATAGACCTATCGCAAGAGTGGCATAGACTCAAGGTTATCTTTGATAAGGGAGGTGAAGAATGACTCGGAAAGACTTTGACCTTATCGCTGGTGTTCTCAACAACTACAACATCTACACCGTTTGTAACCAGACTGAGATTGTACAAGTAATCTCTGACGATTTGGCTAGGGAGTTCATACAAATAAACCCTAACTTCAACACGAAGAAGTGGGCCGAAGCAACCGGAACCAAAGAGGTTAAGCTATGAGAGCCCGATGGCTTAATAGCTAATCCCGTCCCGTAGTCCCGTATAAGCTTTTATGCGAGGCTGTGGGCTTGGGCTTGCTCGCTGGCTCGGAGGCGGACAAAAACTGTCCGCTTCTGCGTTAGCCCTATCAATTCAGAAGAAAATAACGCTAATAGACAACGCGGCAGGCTATCAGTAAAGCGGTTTGCTTGCCGTGTTACATTGTGGCGTCGAATCGGTAGCGGTTACGGTTCGGCGCTTTATAAATCAACCGCATTGTGGAGTAGTAAAAATGACAATCAAATCAATTATGATAAACGATAGGGAAGTCGAGTTTATAACGGATGCAACTAACGACAAAGGTAAGGCTATTCCTCCTTATATTGTTGGCGCTGAACAAGTGAACAAGAGTACCGGCAACGTATTCCGGCCGCGTATTAGCGGGACGTGGTTTGTAAAGAACGCAACAGCCGAGCATCTAGCGGCTATGCAAAAGTGGTTTACCGACCACGACGCTGCATCAAAAGCAGCTAAAAAGAAAGCAACCAAGTCAGCCCAAAAGGGTAAGTCACAGGGTAAAACCTCAAACGGCCTATCTGGTGTCGTTGCTAAACTTGAGAACGCCAACCCAGAGCAGTTTGTCGTCATGCTCAACAAGATAGCAGCTAACAAGCCAGCGCTATTTGCTGTCGCGAATCACTACCGAACCGACGGTGATACCTTCCACCATAAAACGGGAACGACCAAGCTACTCAACGCTGTTATTGACGGTTGCGAGCTATCTGACACGGTGACTGTTGAGGACGGTGTTGCTGAAACATTACCGCCAGAGGTTGACGACCTATTTGCTGGACTCGGGCTGTGAATCTTGACGGACTGCTGTGTATAGCCTTCGTCGGGCTGGTTCTGGGCTTCCTATGTGGACCTAAACTAGACAGGTAGAACACCATGCGGGGTAGCCTCGGTACGCTTATTGCGTACCGGGGCTTTTTTTATGTCTACAATTTGGGGCCTACAATAGCCGCCCAGCGTGTCCAGACGATTGTAGACACGCTCGACCATAGCAACGCGCATTCTAGGCCCCATCAGGAGCAACCACAGCCAATTTAGAGGGGGCCGTCTGGTGCTGGTGTCGTGGCTGGTGTTGCGTCAGGTCTACTCGCGACTAACTCGCACGCGCACGCGCACGATCGCGCACACGCGCACACGCCCCCGCACGCCCCCCCCAGCGCGTGTATTAGTCTTATTACATACCCCCCCTACAAATTTTTTTTCACTTCGGCATAGGGGACTTTACAGCAGTAGCTAGGGCTTGTCTGTTTTACCTTCTCTATAGTTACTATAGTAGAATACTACCTTAGCTCCTCCCCAGTGGGGGTCGTCGCACGAAGCCAGTCTACCATCCTAGTGTCGCGAAGCTTCGTATAGTCTAAAGTAGGTAGAACAATGATGCTCTTCTCTGAAGTGTTTGTCAAGGTAGGTTTGACAACTTTTTGCAGTAGCCCGAAAGAAAACCTGTGGGTTTCTACGCAAAACCAATAGCAGTAGGCGCTGTTACTATGCTCTCTCAGCTTGGAGGTTGTATGAGCATTGAGAAGGGAGTCATAATAGCGTGTATGTCTATCATGGTATTTGCTGCGGTATATTGGTTTGGTGATGTGATTAGCTGGGGTTTCACTACCCTTGCGGATTGTATTGGTATGGGGTTTGATAGTGCTTGCTACAGCAAGACTGAGAACGACTCAGTGGGTGGGTCTAATGGTCCTATGTGGTGGCCGCACGACTGATCTACTAATTAAGCTGCTCGTATGTCTTGTCCATTATCCTGACTAGGACATTGGCTTCTGCCTTCTCCAAACCGAGGACTGTTGCTATCATATCAAGAAACTTCTCTTTCATCGAGGAGATGATGCCGGAGTTGGGATCAGTATACTTGATCCGACTGAGTTGTTCCCTGAATTGTGGATTTGCCCACGCCTCGGCTACGAACTCATCTATACTCTTTAGCCCGTAAACCTCGTCTAAGTTGTTTCTGACAAAGAATACTTCTGTCTGGTCGTATAGGTCTTGTACTGCCCCTTTGAGCTTCGGGTCTTTCCTCATCCGATTCATAAAACCGGCGTGGGCAACTTCGTGGATAACAGTGTTTGCTCCCGCCCGTTCCGAGACTACGATTGTATGTGAGGTATTGTTATACGCTCCACCCGAAAACTCAAACTCTTTGCCCCCTCTGAGCACACCCAAGTCACCTTTTGCTATTGCGGCACTTCCGGCTACAGCGTCGCTCTTCAGTTTGTTGGCGAGGTTCAGCATAACGGGGTCTTGAATCTCGCCGGTAGCGATGAGATCATCGATGTAGTCTCTGCTGAAGCCGGAAGCCGATTGGCTATGAACAACCACTCCCTTACCCGCTCGGAGGGACTCTTCGGTATAGTCGTCCCAGTGGGTGGCTCGGTACTCAAGCGCCATCGGTCCCTCTCTGGGGTAAGGCAGGTCTGGACTGTCGTCGGGACGCCTAAACTTAGTCCCAGCGGCGGGATCGCCGACATCAAACCTTGGGTCCACAGTGCCAGCTTGTGTGCTTTTTGTTTTAGCGGCCCTAGCAGCAAGGTCTTCCGACTTGAGATATGGGGCTACTTTTTCTGCAACCTTAGCTATACCTTTCTTCACGGTGGGGAGCCTAGCCAACCCTGTTCCGACTAATGGTATTGCACCTATGGCGGCCTCCAGACCCGGCCCCACATCTTTGGTGGCAACTGCTTCTATAACCCTTGCGACATCTGCTATGGCTATGAACCCACCAGACATAAGATCCATAACATCGGTATAATTATATGCTCGTGCTATTGCTTCTTCCGGGGTCAGTGGCAGTTTGCCGTAGGTGTAGAGATGTATCAGCAGTTTTTTTACTTCTGGGTCTATGTTGTATGTTTTACGGCCAGTAGCATCGGTTTCATATGACTGTTCTAGGAACCTCTTTGCGGCTTCTTTCCCAATGAAGGAAGTGGAACCGCGCCCCCTGCCGCCTTTTGTCTTATACCTAATATGTTCTGTGGTTAGCTTGCTGACATTCCCCCACGGTATTGATGTCTCAAACTTACGATCCGCACTCTGTTGTTCTGCTCTCTTTAAGCTCTGCTCTCTATCTCGGGTTTGTCTTTCAGAGCTTTGCGGCTGATCGTGTGAGACACGACCGGAGTAATACTGCATCGACTTGTCCCATGTGGGCGTTGGAGTCGTTGGAGTCTCTGGTGGGTTTAGAATACGGTTGTACTCCTCTTTCTCTTCTTCAGAAAGGCCCACATCCAAAGATTCTGCGGCCTTTATTCGCAGTGGCGCTGCCTTTATTGTCTTATACCATTCTAGTGCATCAAATGTTGGTTCATCAGCCATGTCAACCTCCCTGTGGTAAGTCTATACCACACCCGGCTGGCTGGTGCTCGGTAGATCGGTTATGCGTTTTGACCGGAGTTTATATGAGTGCCGACTGGTCTGATCTTTTGGAAGAACTTAATTCCGAACTGTTCTACAACTCATTAGTTGAGTCACGGTACAAGCGACTTTGGCGACGACACTGTGAAGATGTTGATATGAGTCAGAATGAGTTTAGAGAGTTCTGTCTCTGGGCTAGGCGGCAGCTTGTTAAGAAGGGGCGTGTAGAGTCTAGGGGAGGAGTCAACCTAGACCATGACTCTGGGTACTACTACGACGAGACTAAGGATCTCTATGTTATCCATCTGAAGTCCAAGAAGCGGCCTATGTCTATACCGGGAGACATGTGGCGGTCGATGAAGCTATCATATTCTAACTGGGATGGTTCTCCGACCAGTGTAAATGAGCTATCTCGCAAGTTTGGATTGGCTAGAAACACAGTTACTGAGCTTTTTAGGGCTATGGGAATGACCCACGACTCCTCTCCGTGGTCAGAGGAGGAGCTAGATTCGTCTGATGAGCAGGATTTAGTAGAGGATTTGCTCCGCGCTAAGGAAGAAAGGGTCTTAGTTAAGGCAGAACGCAAGGAATACCGGCGAGTTACCAAGGATGCGGAGTCTTTTAGGCGTTTAGACCTAGTTGCACGCCGTATTGCAGGGCGATTTGCTGAATCTGCGGAGGATTATGAGGTTCCTAAGCTGGAATTGGGGGTTCCAGAGGAGGATTATGCCCTTGTAATCTCTCCAACGGACTTTCATTGGGGGAAAAGGGGGTCAAATTATGACCGGAACATAGCAAAACAGAGACTATTCTCCGTTTCAGAGCAGTTATTGACCCGTGTTAGCGTTGGTGGTGGGCCTAAAAAGGTCATTCTAGCCCTCGGCGGGGACGGATTGCACATAGACAACATGTCTAGCAGCACTACTCGCGGTACTCCGCAGGATTGTGATGGCTCACCGGAAGATTTAGCGTGGTCTTATGTCCTAATGTGCCGTGATTATGTGGATATGGTCCGTCAATTCGCTCCTGTAGAGCTATTTGTCATCCCCGGTAACCATGATCGGTACTCAGCTACCCTAATTCGGGCCGCGCTCAACGGTTGGTTCTCTACCGCAGACGATGTGACGGTCTGTGAGTCCAATAGCAGCCGACAATACATCACTTTTGGGAATAGTTTGGTCGCATTTCTCCACGGAGACATAGGAAAGGTGAAGGATTGGCCAGCAATCGTGGCTGGTGAGGTTCCAAAACTCTGGGGAGCGACAAAATGGCGGTTCATCTTCACCGGACACCTCCATACCGAGAGAGAATTGCCCACATACGGCAATGTAACCGTCTACAGGATGCCGAGTTTGGCAGGTAACGATGCGTGGCACCAGAGAAAAGGTTACAAGTCTCGTAAGGCGTTAGTAGGATACATGATTTCAGAGGACCGTGGTGTTATCGGTCTTCATGTCGAACCAGTTTTAGAGGAAGATTGATATGCCGGATAAAACACTAGACCAGAAAATAGAAGACGCGCTCATAGCGATGACGAATACAACAGGTGTGATTAACCAAGGGGATATAGACGGCGTGGTGGCTAATGTAACGGCACAGCACAACATGGAAAAGGCTTCCGAGAGGGGTGATCACGCCGGATCAGATAGTGCAGAACCCACTTATGTGGTGCGTAAGGATGATACCCTTACAGCAATCGCAAGACTCTACAGCACTACCCCAGAGAAGATTGCCGCAGCCAACAAAATTAAAAACATCAATGAGATTAAAGAAGGACAAGTTCTGGATATGTCCTTCGCTATTGCTCTATAGGAGAGGGGGGGTCTATGCCATTATCGGAGAAAGACAAACTTCTTATGAGCGATAAGTTATCTGGGGCTGATGATGAGACTATACAGGCGGCCTTGCAGGAACTGGAGGAGAGCGAGGATGTGCCGAGGGGTAGCTCTGAGCTTCAGCTTCCCGTTCACGATCTAAAGATCGGTGGGAATGACCCAAAAACGGTGACTGAAGCCGCTCCGGGAGTAGGAGATATGCTAATAACTCGGCCACAATGGTTGCGCGATTACTGGATGACCAACGAAATGCGCTCACGGACAGTGGATGGAGTAGAGACGGATGTGAACCCTTGGACACCCGGAGCCGCAGAAAGGTTCCGCTCTCTCTACCCACCAAAGATTCAGAGGTACTTTCTTGAGTTCCGTAAACAGCAAGTACAGGGAGAGGCCAATCTACAGAAGCTTGCTGAGGAAGGAAAATTAGGCAGACATCGAGAGCATCTCGATAAACTCGCTCCCCCGTCGCAAGTGCAGGAGTGGTTTGGCCGAGGGTATAAAGAGTTGGATGGGGTGGAGGTCAGCGACATTTACGAGGTGTGGTTAGCAGAGAAGAACGCCAGCGCTCTCTACGGTACCCGGACTATGCGGGATACCTTTGAACGCACCCTCGACTCTGTTCTGAGGCACCGACATGATCCAGTTTCTAGGGAGAGTTATTTTCAAGACCCCAGATCGGATACAGAAACAAAGAAGGCTGCCGATGCTGCGCGTGCTCAGGAAGAGAGGGAACGGGCTATCAAGGAGCGACTAGAGAAATTAATGGGGCGGAAGTAGTAGACTAGCGTCCGAGAGTGAGGATAGCGTAGGTTGTTACGGTTGCCACGAACGCACCGTAGCAGGTTCCGAGAAACATACCAAGGGTGAAGAACCCAAACTCATGCGCCCAGCGTTTAACAACCTGCTTTAGTTTTGAGTCCGTAGCCATCTTTGTACCAACCGCTTCCTTTGAGGACGAATGAGCCTACGCTAATCTTCTTCTTAGGCTCACTACTATCACACTTCGGACACTTAGGAACAGGACCGCTCATCTTCATAAGCTTTTGGAACTCGTGGTCGCAGCCGTTGCACTGGTACTCATAGATTGGCATTACATTAGTGGACCCGGTTGGTCATCCTTCCACGCCTTAAACAGAACTTGTTCTTTCTCTTCCTTAGAAAGACCTTCAAGTGAGGACTCTTCCACCAAATAATGAGCCAGAGCTTTCTGGTCTTTAGATAGATCGGCATAAGACTTCGGCTCTTTCTTGGGCATGGTTACCTATGCTGAGATGTAGATTGTGACCGGGACAGCGTTGGTCGGTGACTCTGGGGTAAAGGCCGTTGCCAACCAATTCGTTGAGCCGAAGATGGACAGCGCCGCACTGAAGGCTAGATTACGAGGAAAAATATAGTTCTTTGATTTCTTCGCTGGGCAGAAAAGAACCATGTCTGGTTGTGTGCCGCCGGGAGTAGTGGGTTCACCGCCACTTCCATCACGATTCCACATCGTTAGATAGAAGTCGGTTGCGTTTAACTTGTTGTCTATGAAAACTTGTTGGACATTGACCGCGCCGTCTTGGATAAGTTCTGCGTTGATGTCGCATACAAGATCCCTGTATACTGTTGAAAAACTGGGTGTGCCGACTGTATATTTTAGAATAGCCATTCGTGTCTCCTAAGAGGCCGTTAGGTAAAGAGTAGAGGAGGCACTTGGTGCTGTTGTTACCTGTGGCGCTGAGTTATCGCCAGTGATGCAATAGGAAATAGCCTCGCTGAAAGGAATCCCGCTCGGCATAACGCAAGAGAAGGTCGTGCTTGCAGGAACCATAAAGGTCATCAACGGTACTGTTGTGCCTAGAACTGGGCTTGATGAGTTGTAGAATCTAAGGAAGACTGCACCGCTTCCAGAAATAAGCTCTATAGCCCACACTACCCCTGAACCACCAGTAACATCCGTTACCATTGTATCTGTGGCAGCAGTATCTTTAGTCAACGAGTAGGTTGGTCGTCGTCCGGTTGCGCCTCTGGTAATAGCCATTTTTTTCTTCCTTATGCTTGGCGTTGGCCTGTGTTCACAATGCTTTTAGCAAACTCTAAAGCGTCCCGCTGCTTTTGGTATCCTTTAGCAATCCTTTCTTCGGATTCAGCTTCAGCCTGTTTCTTTTCATTATATTTTATTAGCGACTGTTGGTCGGTTACTTCATCATCCTTGTTTGCAAACAGTGCTACACGCTCCTCAAATCGTGCCTGTTTTGCGAGGGCCTCCTGATTTACCGCCAGTGCATCGCTAAACCCCCCTTGCTGCTGGTACTGCTCGAAGGTTGGTACGGCGCTCGTGTCTGATCCTTGTGTGAGCGAAAGTAGATGAGCCTGTCTCTCCTTGTCGTACTCAATCCAAGCTGGTCCGTCTGCGTCGGATATGTCTGGTGGTGGAAGTGCCATAAAATCTCCTGTCGGAACACTATAACAAGCTAAGTAAGGTTGCGCGTTTCTATATTTGAAACTAAACACTTGTCAAGGAGTTGACAATGGAAGGAATTAGCGACTGGGTTGAGTCACTAACAGATAAAGACCTGACCTTTATCGAGATTTGTATTCGTGATGAGATAAGAAAGAGAAGGCCGCGCAAGAGGCGCAGCCTTAGTGAGAGAACTATATCTATGATTGCAGACTTAAAGCTATACCCACCAAGGGTCGTCGCTGAGAAGCATGGGGTTTCACGACAGTACGCTTATGAAATCTGTAAGCGTTATGATATTGCTCCTGTCAGTCGGAGGAGTCTGCCACTAGGTAGCCGAGATTGGGAATAAAGGAATATGACTTTCCTGATGCTACTATGTGCGCGGCTGACCCCCTAGAACATCGTTCTGATATTGTTACCTTGGCAACCTCTAGTGCTCTTTGGTTTTCAAAAGAAAGTTCTAGGCAGTTTCCAGCCATATAGACTGACATTGTTAAAGCCTTTGATTTTGTTTTCTTTTTGTTGCTCGTGGTTTTTTTAGGTTTAGCAACCTCGTCTGCCCACGGTGGACTTACTTTCTTTGGCTGTGCCATTGCTTTCTCCATGTTATTATTATAGTTATAACAAAGTTGTCAGGGTGACAAGTAATAGGAGATGACATGCCCCGCAAACAAAATAAAAAAGAAAGCAAGAGTGCGGCAGACAAAGCGGTTGTCGAGCTAGATGAAAGATTTAGTCTCGATAGCTATGATGGAATCATTGGTAGCCTGAAGGTCGTAGCGGAGGGGATAGTTAATGAAAGTCTCGCCAGAGATAAGGCTGATCTTCTTCTCAAGGTTTTAGGTTCCGCGAGATTAACAATTACAGAGAAGAGGAAAACATCTGCCATATCAAACAAGGCAGTTGAGTCATCCAGTGTTAGCAATTCGTCTGCTGGCATAAGCTCAAGCGGTCCATTCGCTGTGTATGCGCTACCGGATAAGAAATGATTAAACCGGGTGACCCCGACTTTTGGAACCCAGAGAAGTTTCTCCCGCAGCTAAGTGTGCGAACAAAGAGCGGGAGCATCGCTCCGTTTAATCTCTGGAGCCATCAGAGGATACTAAGTGCGGCGGTTATCCGATGTTATCAAGAAAACAAATGGTTATGTCATGTTAAGCCGAGACAAGAAGGAAGCTCAACCTTTTTCACAGGGGTCTTGTTCCAGCATGTTGCGTTTAGGTCAGGCTGCTACGCAGGAATAGTGGCCCATAAAAGAGAGGTTTCTGAGAAGCTGGCAAGGATTGCGATTCGATTTCATCAGACATGCCCAAAAGCAATCCGGCCATACAAAACGCCCGGACTTAAAAGAACGCTTGAGATACCGAGAGACGATGGTGGTGATAGTCTTTTAACAACCGCATCAATAAAAGATGACGAACCTCTGCGCGGTGATACAGCGCAGGTTGTCTTAGCAACAGAGATTAGCTCGTGGAAGGGCAGGGCCGGAGAAGACGCTTGGACATCTGTCCTTAATGCGGTTCCCGAAGAAGGTGGGATTATCTTTGGTGAGAGCACGCCTAAGTATTTTGGTGACCAGCTACATAAAGTGTTTGAAGATTCGCATAGACCCGGCTCTAAGTGGCTGTCTGTTTTTATACCTTGGACATTTGTTACAGAATACAGCAGGGTGGTTCCTGCTGGGTGGGTTCCACGGCCAGAAGTCCTAGACTATGCGAATAAGAATGGCTTGACCCCAGAGCAAGCCCATTGGATGCAAGCTGTCGGACTTCCAAAATGTCGAAATAACTTATCAAAGTTTCAGGCAGAGTATCCAATAAACGAGCTTGATTGTTTCGGTCTTGCTGGTGATCCGGTGTTTAATAGTGGAAAACTGATGGCTGTTCTTAAGAGCATTGACGGGGCCACCGGGATTGCAAGCGAGGCCAAAGAGTTTGAAGAGTTTCAGGCACCAAACATTGAGCATAGATATATTATTGCCGTTGATCCTGCATCGTCTTGGTCTAAAAAGGATAAGTTTGGCGTAGAAGTGTTGGATTTATTTACTTGTGAGCAGGTTGCTGAGTATGAGGGCCACATGGATGCGTACAACATGGCGAATATGTTGGCCAAGCTTGGGGCAAAATATAATAAAGCAACTATATATGTCGAGGCAAATGGAGTCGGTGATGCTCTTCTAAGTCATCTTCTTTCGCCATCTATAGCTTATAATATGGTGTATCATAGAAAATCAACAAACCCGCTAAACAGAAGTGGAAGTGCCTCTGTTCCGGGTTGGTGGGCTTCTGCTGCAACCAAGTCGGCTGCGATAAGTTTTTTGCAAGAGCTTATTGATGATAATTCTATTACGATACATTCTCAGAGGTTACTGAGACAGTTGATTCAGTATCGAGGACAATGGGATAAGCTTGCTAGAGATGCAGAGGGTGGACATTACGATCTCACCGCAGCGTTTGCCCTAGCTGCGTGGGCGTACCGGAATGAGGTTAAACGAGGTAATATACGGAACAGCCGCAGCAATTCAGAGGTTCGCAAGGCAGCTTGGAACAGGCTATTAGAACGACTAGAGGGATCAACGGAGAGTGATTGGAACAATCGCTGGGGTCAACACAAGTGAGGTAATTATGGCTAATGAGAACAGTGATGCGTTTCTTCCCGTAGATAACAGCAAGGAGGACAAGAACCGCAGACGGATGCTTGCTCTAGTACAGCAGACCGAAAAGTGGTATGAGGATAACTTGGCCGAGGAAGCCACCAGAAACCTTGCGTACTACAGGGGCAAGTTCTGGGCTGGTGACGGACACGCTGTCAACAAAAAGATTCGTAGTTATGCAGCTCAAAAGAATGAAGTATTTCCCATCATAGATACTATTGTCTCAACGCTTGCTATGGACCTACCTCAAGTTGAGGCGCTTGACCAGCGAGCAAGAACGGCTGATCAGCCAACCAGACCAACGGATAAGACTATTCAGGGAAGGCGAATATCTGCGGTTCTAAACTGGTTTGCAGAGGAGGACGAATTAGATTCTGTTGTTCAAGAACTTGTTCTTCATGCTCTTTTGTTTCGTTCCTCTGTTGTTAAGGTTTCTTGGTCTAGTTCTTTGGGTCGGCCTGTTTGGAGAACAAAACTACCGTGGGAGGTACACTTTGACCCTATGGCCAAGAGGGTTGCCGATGCCGCTTGGTGCTTTGAAAGATTTACCCTGCACATAGATGACCTTCGATCTAGGATTGATTCTAAGGTTTATACGAAGGTTAAAAAGGGGATTAAAGCAGACTCATATCCTAGAACCCTAATAGATCAGTACGATAAAGACCTTGATTCTAAACAGGAGCAACTTAAAAGTTTAGGTCTTAAGGAATATATCTCTCTAGTTGAGTTTTGGGACTTTAGAAGCGGAAAGCTTTTCCATATACACCCACCAACGGGTCAGATATTGATGGAGACAACAATACCGTATGGTCGTCCTTACGAGGCATTGGTGTTCCATAACGGTGTTGGGCGAATTGATGGCATCCCAGATGTCACTTTGATTGCAGAGATGCAGAGGGACATCAACGAACTGGTAAGTGCTAGGCGAGAGATTGTGTCTAGGTTGCCTAAGCGTATGCTGGTTGATGCAACTCTGTTTAGGTCGGACGATGAGTTCTCTCGTTGGAAAAACTCTCGGACATGGGAACCTCAACTGGTTCAGAAACCTGTCGATGGAAAGATTGCTGACCGTGTGTTCGTAACTCCGAGCATGGATACAACCTTTGACTTCAATCGGACACTTGAAGATGAGGTTCAGGGTGTCCGAAGAATTGTTGGAGAGGCAGATTATCAGAGGGGTGTTGTTAAGAATATCCGAACGGCTGCGGAGGTTGATGCGCTTAGAGGATCTATTGAGGGCCGAGTTAATATACGAATGAGAAAGCTTGTTAGGGTTGTGAAGGCATTGTTTGAGCTTGGCCAAAGCGTTACTCGCTGGGCGACACTCAATCCAGAAGACTCTCGGATTGATTTAGCCAAGATTGCAACGATGACACAGGTTGATGTTGGTGCTGAGATCGTGGCTAAGGATTTCACAGAGGGTGTTGTTAACTTTAGATTATTACCATTCTCTCCGCTTATGGAGGACAAGCACACACGAAGAGACTCCCTGACTCAGCTTCTACCTACGCTGTTGGGAAGCCCCCTGATGGATCACCTAGACAAAAAAGAACTAATGAAGGAGATTATAGAGTTGTATGGCTGGAGGCCGTCAATAATGATCCCAGAAAAAGCTGGCCTCGCTACGGATAAAGAACTGTCGAGCGCACAAGAGGTTCAGGCGGCGCAAGCGCAGCAACAAACGCAAGCGGCAGCACTTCCGGCAGAAGGGCCGGTTGAAGAACCCATGCCTGAAGGGTTACAACAAGCTCTGTCACCAATCGGTCAGGCATAGGGGGAATTATGCACTTTAAGGAATTAGCAGGAAAGGCAGCTAAGGGAAGCAAGAAGGCGACTTCAGTGTTTCTTATGATACTTCCCAAGGGCATGATGCCAGAAGGCGCAGATGCAGAAGAGTTTGCGAGTAAGGTTTCTGAAGACGAATCTGTAGAAGATTACGAACTAGAGAAGGACTCTTTCTTCGATTATATGGATGTTGACGAGGAAGATGTAGAGAGCGATGACCCTAATTTGGACGAGAAGGGCACCGGATTCCCCGATCTGAAGCTAAAGAAAGCCATATTCGATGCTATTGAGCCTCTTGATTTGCCCGAAGAGGCAGTGAAGGCTGTGTGTAGTGCTGTATATGATGGTATACTGGGTGGAGACATATTCCCAAGGTTGGAGAAGGGACAAGAGAAGGCCCACAACAGTAATAGTAATGACGATGAATCAGATTACTAATGCCATTATTTAATTATAAATGCGCCGATGGGCATCGCTTTGAGGAATTGGTCCGAAGGAGGGATGTGAACACTCTTGCTTGCCTTGCTGAAGGCTGCAAGCGTCTAGCGCATCGTGAAACTGTCTATGCTGTCACAACTGTTGGCCCAGTATTTGAGCATATGGAGGCGTATAACAACAGCCTACTTAGCAAAAGACAAAGAAAAGAAGGAATGGAGCTTCGGTCTGCAAAGGACATAAGAAAGATGGAGGAAGAGCTTGGCCTACGGAGGGTCTGCCCCCAGAGCGCACACGGAAAACAACTTTTAGAACAACAGGTAGACGACCATCGTGATATTAGCAGAGTGAAAGAACGCGATGGCGTTGAAGCTTCGGTTGATCATGTCTACAAAACAGAGATGACAAAGCACACAGGATGGACAAATGGCGAGTACAGTAATTGGAAATCAACCCACGATGCCGCAGTCACCTCCGCCAAGCGGGGCGACATCGACCTCTCCTCAACTAAGCGAGGAGCAACTGCAAAATCTCCCGTTGGAGGAACTTGAAGCATTAGTCTTTCAACGGGCATCAGAATTACAAGAAGCAATGAGAGGTACGGATATGGCAAATATGGAAGCACCTATGGCAGAAGCACCTATGGCAGAGGGGGCAGCACCAGCAGCAGCCGGAGGAGCAGGGCTACCCCCTGTGAACCCAGGGCTTGTGATGGCAGCTACTTCAGTCCTAGTCACTGCTGGATTATTGACGGAAGCAACAGATCAGTTGACCCCAGAGGTTGTAGCTGCGCTGCAATCTTTGGTTGACAAGATAAGGCCGGGGCTTTATGACTTGTCCGTACCAGAAGAACTGATGGAGGTTATGAATGGACTTGCAAACGGAACAATCGGACTCAATGTCGCAGAAGACGCAGCCGCCGCCGCCGAACTCTCAGCAGGGGCAGGAGCAGGAGGCCCAGCAGCCGGACCTGCCGGACCAGCGATCTGATGAAGTTGTTGGTGGGGATCTTGAAGAAAGTTCTATTAGTGGGACTGATGAAGAAGTTGTTCCAGAAGGACAAGAAGAGCTAGAGGCAGTAGTTGCCGAGGTAGAGGCAGCCCCTGAAGCCGAGATAGAGGCTGCTCCCGAATCTTCCATAGGGCAGGAACCGGCTGAACTAGAGCCTGTCCAATACGAATCTATACAAGATGTAGTATCATCACTAGACGATATGACCCCGGAGGTCCGCAGCCATGTCGGGCCTATCGTTGGTTTGTTAAAGGATGTTCACGCCGAGTATAAGGTTGCTACAGATCAGTACAACAAGGCCCGTCAAGAGCTTCATGCCTTCGCTGCGGAAATGAAAGACTACGGGGTAGAGTCCGATGTTGTTGTAAAGCGTTTTGAGACTCAGCAACACCACATAAATACTCTCAATGCTGCTTGTGTAAATACAACTTGGTCGGCTTTCTCCAGACTGCACCCAGAATACTCTGGCCTAACCCAAAAAACTAAAAATAATTTTAGTGAGATTGTTAACTCAATGTTGGATAGGTTTCCGGGGGAGACAACACTTGACAAACTTGAGGGGGCTTACAAATACGCTCAGTACACGACCGGAGAAATCGCTGCGAAGAGGGCCGAAACCCCCAAGGCAGAACCAAAGGCAGGGGTTAAGGCCGAGCCAAAACCAGCAAAGCCTGTCAATGTTAACAGTAAAGCACAATCACTTGTCGCAGACGGCACCACCCCACTGTCCAACCCAGTATTGGATGTTGACGACATGTCATGGAACGAGATATTGAATCGTCATCTTCATTTGTTAGAATAGTGTTGAAGATGTTTCATTATTAAAAGGAGTCTTAGATGGCACTCTTAGAGTACGCTACCTTTACAGTACCCGATGTCGTGAAGAAGTCGGTTGTATCTTTCTATAACCAAGATCCACTGCTTCAGGCATTGCAGTCTCGTCACAAGGTCAAACGATCTGGTGGTACTGAGGTTCGTATTCGTCGAGTCAAGTCTGCTCACTCACAGGTAGTCGAGATTAACGCGACTAATATGAGTGTTCCCCTGTCCAAGACCGAGACTTTCGGAACTCTGACAGGTGATTGGGCGCGATATATTAAGCCAATTATTCTGCCTCACTTCGACCGTGATCGTATGCAGAGCAAGGAAGACCGAGCCAACTGGGTTAAGGATACTACCGAAGCTGCTATGATGAGCCTGAAGAACGATGTCCTTCGTCGTCTTTACATCGGTGATTCTACTACTACAGCACTCGCTGGATTGGGAAGCTTGAATGGAACTTACGGAAACGGTACTGCTTCTGGATTTACCCGTGGCGCTATTGAGTTCGTTACTCCCGTGTCTCAGGCATCAACAGGAAACAGCTATCTCGGTCAGGCTCGCCTGAACGATACTACTGACTTCGTAAACAACTGGCACAACCAGTTTGTTGCTCACACAGCAATCGGAACTGATTTCTTGAGCAAAGCTGAAGAAGTCAAGATTACTGCTGACAGCTTCGCTGACGACTCTGAGGGTATTTCTCTCGGTATTCTTAGCATTGCTGACCAAGTTGCCCTTGGTGACGAGGTTCGATCATACCCCGGTGGCGCTAACGCATCTGCTATCATGTACACACCAGAAGACATCAAGTCTGGTAAGGCTCATCCTACAGTCTGGATGGTCGGCGGTGTTCGGTACTACAGCAACCGTTGGATGACAGCAACTAACATGGGTAAAACCGAAGCTGCTTACTTGTTGAACCCAAATCAGATTGAATACTGGGTCAACGCTAATAACGACTTCCGTACTACGAAGTTTACTGATCATCTTGCGACTTCTAACCAAGATGCAGACATCGGTTACATCATCATGGAGTCACAGTTCGCTGTACCTAACCTTCTAGCCAACGGCTGCACTTCACGATAAGGAGATTGATATGTCTATCGGACCTATTGTATATTTAACTACCCCATCGGATACATCGACAAGCCAAATAGCGCCTGTCGGTGCTGTTCGTGCTTACAATGACTCAACCTACGGATACCAGCTTTACCGCTTGGTTAAGGCCAGTGCCGCTATCACCGCCTACAAGGTGGTGGAGTTTGATGATGGCATCACGGGTTTGGCCGCACACAACGATAGCAACTTTGCTGTCTCTGGCACGATTGCTGGGGTTTCACAGAACGCTATCGCTAGTGGAAGCTACGGTTGGGTCGTCTGTTCTGGTCTTTGTAAGGTCACAACAGCAGACGCAGCCGCAGCCGGTGCTGCCGTTGTTACCAAGGGTGCTGTTACAGCAGGGTGTGTAGATGATACTGATTTTACCGATGTCGAAGAGTCCATTATTGGTATCTTCACGGAGGCCGCAGGATCAGCAACGACCACATCAATGCGCGTTTCGGGCCTTCTCTAGTCACTAATTGAGTATGGGGCTTTGTCCCCTACTCCTTGGAGGCTAGATGCCAAGAAACATCAAGTACGCAACTGTTGGTTCGCACACCCTGTCGGCTTCAGCTTCTGTTAGCGGCGCACTGGTAACAGATGGGACTTCTGGCTCTGCAACTCCCGGAGGGAGATGCCGTCTAGTTTCTTTGGAGTGTACCGTATCAGGTGGTACTCTTACGGCAACACAGGCTGTGACCGCAATCTACTTAGCGAAGGACGCTGCTGGCCTCCACCCGATTACAGACCCCGCTGCTGTTAGTAAAACAGGAATGGTTGACAGCAACGCTGGTGGTTTTGCGATTAGGATCGAACAAGATGCCTATCTTGAAGGCTCTGTTTACGCTGTAGCAAAGCTTGCTACTGGGAAAAGCGGGACTGGCATATGGAAGTTGACATTCGTTCAGGGCGGCTAATTTAATCTGAGCTACGCTCAGTTACGGCTTCCGCGTTATTATACACGGGAGCCTTTTTTGTTTAGGAGATAAAATGGATTTAGCAGGACTTCGCTCTCAGGTTGTCGCAATCACCGGATACCCAGAAAGGGGTACTGTTGGACAGGAGCGCCTTAATTCATCCATTAACTACTCATTGCGGCAACTCTGGCGAGAGATGCCGGAAGCCCTGATGAAAGAAGAGTTTAGGCTTCGGCTAGAGCCGCCGATCTCAAAGAATACAATAACGATTGATGCCTACAACCCTCTTGTTTTTGGGATTGCCACAACGGGCTTGACTGATACATCATTTGCCGTGGACGGCACGCTCTCGGCTCGGTGGCTTGAGGTTGAGAAGGACGGACGATATATCTATCGAAGAATCCAAAGCATTTACTGGCGGACGGATGTAGAACAGTGGAAGATAATCATAGATAAGCCTTGGGAGAACCTTAGCGATTCTAATTTGACTTACCGAATCTTTACTAAAGAATATCCCTATCCGTCCGATGTTCAGAAGATTCGCAAGATCATGTACGATCCAGAGAACTCAAGTCATAAGATTACTTACTCGCTGTTTGCTGATGAGCTTTACGATTGGAGGTTGTCTCATGGCTTTAGAGACTCTGGTGTCCCAAGGCGAGCAGCAAGAGGTGATTTCTTTACCCTCCCATCTCCTCACTACAAGCCAAAGGTTTCTCTCGTCACACCAGATCAGGAGCTAGACCCGATTAACTCTGACCTGTGGGGTCACAAAGCAGCAGATGGTAGCACAGAACCAGATTATGGACCCGCTGGAACCTTTAGCTATAAGGTTGTTCATGTTTGGGGTCGCCGCCCCTTGCTTGACCCCTCCCACAAGCGCCCGACCGCCACCATTGCGGCCAACGAGGTTAAGGGAACCCTGCTCCCGTTCTATGTTTCCTCACCGTCAGAAGCGTCTGATCAGGTGACAAGCTACTGGGGCAAGGGTGTTATTAAAATTGTTACCCCAGACATTGATTATATGAATGGATATGGTCAAGAGTCAGCCCTCTCAGACTTATCTTACCACAAAAGCGGTATTGAGAAGTGGATATTTAGGGCGAGACACGCCACGGATACCGATGGAACAAATCATAAAGATGTTGAAGCTGATGGAGTCTACTACCTTTGGAATATAGTCAAGGGATACGAGGCAACAAAGGCAGACACGACATTTGATCGTGGTGCTGATGATCCTGTTGATAAAACTATCCCCTTAAAGGATGTTCACGGCCACTTTCACATCCGATTCGACTCCTACCCCGATACAGCGGCTGATGTGCTTATGAGCATCATTAGAAGGCCCGATACGCTAAAGTATGATACTGATGTGTCTAGGGTTCCGCCGGAATGTTATGGTGCCCTTGTTGACTTGACATGTTCTTATCTGTTGGGGCGTAGAGATGGTGAGCCGAAAAGGGAAAGCTACTATTACGCTCGCTATATGGAAGAGGTTGATCGGCTTAGGGGGCTTTATACCTTCTCTGGCTTCCAAGATCCCGCCTTTGGAGATGGGCTGCATCCATCTCCGAGTCAAGAGGGTAGGAATTACGAAGTTAAAGAAGGGTAGCCATGTTTAAGGACTATCAGGCAAAGTCCGTTGGTGCCAAGGTTATGGCAGAAGTCCCGCTATCTGATGGAACTAAGGCTTATCAGATAATCAATTTTGATGTGGATAAAGAGGGTTTTCTTCGGTCTAACTTTAGGCTTATGCCGCTAATCCCTACTATTTGGAATGTAGACCAGCAGCCAACTGCCTTCAGCGATGTTGTGGGCTTTGCCCAGATCCGTTTAGACGGTGGAGAAAGGCCAGAGATCCTATTCCTTACATCGACTGGGGTGTTTCGGTATACACCTTGGTTTAGGAATACTGGTACGGCTGGTAATCGTGGCTTAGATGAACAGTATCTTTATCATTTCGTAACGAGCGCAACATCTAGCTGTGCTCCCCAAGCAAGACAGAAGTTTCCAGCGCAAGTCATTACGCTGGGTAATAGAATCTATTTTAACTTCGGTGATGGCGGTAACACATGGGTATGGGATGGCCACAAGATTCGTCAGTTTGGATACAGGTCAGCACCATCGTCGCCAGCGGCTATAGGACCGCGTGGCAACTTTGATGTTGCAGGTAACATTGGTTCAATCACATCGAGTATGTTGGTGTCGGACGGAGGAACCCCAGCAGCTTCTCATGGCATCCTTAATGGAAGATGGACTTATACAGTTGTTTTTGAAAATGTAGACGGAGCCTACTCACCCTCGTCGGAGGATGCAAGCTCTTGCACCATCGAATCAGATGTCGCCACGTCGGGACTCGTAGCGGCAGCCAAGCGAAGGAAGTTCTGGATTAAGGATATTCCCATAGGGCCGGAAGGGACTGTGGCGAGAATCCTTCTTAGGACACCCGATGAGCAGAACAGCATAGCACTGGCGGAGCCTAGACTTCTGCACCGTATACCCAACAATACAGCTACAGAATGGATTGATAATATAACTGATAGTGCGCTTGGTCTTCCTTGGCTGCAAAGAGATCCTGTGCCTACTGGGTTTTACTTTATGAGGCCGTTCGCAGGTTCCTTGTTTCTGCTAAGAACGGACGGGAATCCACATAGGGTTTGGTGGTCTGAGCAGACAAGCCTATACGGATCTACGCCAGAAAGTTTACTAAAGAACCATTACCTAGACATCTCCCCGTCTACCGGCCCCATAACGGGTTGTTACCCAGCGACCTCTAGTATGGGCGATACATCTAGCCCAACGCTTTTGGTATTCAAGGAGAAGGCAGTTCACTATATCTCTGGTAAGTATCCTGACTGGTTCTCTGGCACGCTACACAAGAAGTCAGGGCTTGCTGGGCCTAATCTTATTCAGTCAGGGTCAGATAGCACAATCGTCTGGTATGGAAACGATACTTTCTGGGCTTTTTCTTCGGAAAAGGGTCAGATTGTTGATGTGGGTGGGCCTATAAGGAAACGACTTTCTCGCGTTAACAAGAAGAAAGCAAAGATGGGTATATCTTGGGTTGATCCAAACGCTGGTGAGTTGGTCTTCGTCCTCCCCATTGACGACTCTTTGGTCCCGAACATGCAGTTTATTTGGGACACACGGTTCTCCGGGTGGCGGATAAAAGAAGATTTGAAGGTTACTGCTGCCATTGCAATAGACAACTCTGACCTTGTTCTGGTTAGTGGCTCATACGAACCGTCTGGGACTGGCGATAAAGAAACACACAGTAAAGGTGTGTACGCCTATGGGAACTCGTACACTGGTTACACAGCATCAAGTCCGGTAGCAACCTATAGGAGTGGCTGGTGCTCTATGGCTGAAGTTGGTCCGGGTATGCACGCTCTATCAAATGTTAATGACCTCATTGTTTTGATGAAAGAGACTTATTCTGGGACAGCCACTGTCTCTAGCTATCAGGATTGGGACGGCGATAACCCTGTGGAGTCGGGAACGGTTTCTACCGCACACCCAGAGAACTCGGACATTCCTTACTACGAAATAGCTCTATACGGAACGGGGGTGTATCGGGAACATCGAGCCTACTCTGATAGAATCGCCTTGAGTGTTTCGTCCGCGTCTGTGTTTCAGGTTAAGATAGAATCTTCAGACCCATTATCTGTAATGTCGCTGGATGTTTACGGGCCTATGGTGGCGTTACCCGGCGGAAGGACACCACAATGAGCATATTCTTACCGAAGGGGCTAAAACCGGGCGGTGTGATCGACCCAGATGAGCTTGGTGATGAGTTTGTTCGTGCGTCTACTGTAGCTACTGATACATCTCAATATCAGTGGGTTAACAATGCACTATTCAGCGGAAGCACACCCCAGATAGACCTACTTAAGAACGGAACTCCTGTTATTATAGAACAGGTAAGTCAGAAAGCCTTTCTCCGTGGAACAAACGCTTCACCTTCGGTGGCCAGAACAGATTATGACGCTGACCCCGGCAACGACCCGTTGCTGGATTCAAATGGCGATGGCCAACTATACCACATCCCATACAACAGGGGATTTGGCAAGATAACTGGCGCTCAGGATATGGAGATAAGCTGGACTAACGAGTACCCAGAACTTATCATGACTGCTTTCTCTTTCCAATTTATAAGAGAGCGTGATAGCAACTTCAACATTGGTGATGGCACGACTGTTACGCCAAGAACTCAGATCAGGATTGTTCTGGATGGGGGAACCATACCCGGAGCCGGTATTTATGCTGACCCCGGCGGCACTACCTTCAGGGGAACCGGCTATGCTGGGACATCGCTAAGAACAACCATTGTTGGTCTGACCTTGGCCCCTCCGGGCACCCACTCAATCGTGGCCGAGGCAGCGCAGTCTCCAACGGAGTCAACCCTAACCCTGTCTACTTGGGGGTTCACGGCGTATCCAACGAGCTTTGAGGTTCCTCCTGATCAGGGTGTTTGTATAGCACATAGAACCTTAATGCTCTTTCGGTTTCCTCGTGGCGGTTGGATTGAGGGGGGCTAGATGGCTGTAACGAAACCAAAATCTGGTGAGACTATCTCAACAGTAAGTGTAACGAGTATGTACGACAGTATTAAGACGGTTGTCAATACTGTTCCGGTTGGTGGCATTGGTGACTCTGCCTTTGGGACACAGCATCTGCCTTCTGCGCTTTGCACGCTTGACGGGACAACTACAACGGCAAGCGATTCTGGCACTCTAACTAGCCCGCTAACGCTGGCTGTGGCTGACTGCCAAGTAGAGGCTGAGACAGTGGGCGATGTTACTTCAGACTGGGCCGCAGTTATGACCCTAAATGGTCTAGGCAGCAGCACCGCTGGGTATGTCCTCCCACCATGCAAGGTCTTGGTTATGTTTGATGCCACTGTCAGCACTCTTACTAAGGCTAATGTCTCCGATCTTGGATATGGCCAAGCGTGGTTTTCTGTCTACTACACAGCCGACCTTGGTTCTGGGACTGTTACCGTCTGGGATGCGGAGAATCTTGGTATGGCTTTAGGGTACACCAATCTAGTTGGGTCTGCGGGAGCGATCATAGATTCAGAGATTCAAGCGCCTGTATCTATATGGTTTGTCATTGACCAGACTGGGATAACTGGTGCTACTTGGACGCTAGAGACATTAAACGTGAAGGCTGGCATTGGGACTGGGCCTCAAGCTGATTCTGTAAAGCCAGCAAGCGTTATCATTAACAATGCAAATCTCAACTTCTTTGCGTTTTATAAGGACTCATAATGCCCCTGCTCCCAACGATGACACTGACTACTGGTAACGCGGTTTCGATACCGGAGATATACACAAACGGCTTGTTTGATCCTGCTGTTACTCCCGATACTCTTGAGATTCTTAACGGCGGCTTAGACCTTGAAAACTTTGGTGCTGGTAATAGGTCTATAGAGCCACGAATGTGCCAATACGGGTCATTTGCTCTTGGTTACTTCTCAGGCTTTACCAGAGAGCACGCTGTGTATGCCGATCAGGTGTCCCTTGACATTGGTTCAAACGCGCAACAGTACCACACCCATACATCGTTGTCTGCTAAGTTGTTCCTTCCTTGGGCACCATCTATTCTTCTTTACGGTTATCAAGCGTTCTTCCAGCAAGATGCTACTGTCTGGGATACAGATGGAGATGAAGGGGGGAAGAAGACGGAGCTTTGGTCGATTAAGATTTCAAGAAGAAGTGGCACGACCGTGGATGAGAAAGAGGAGTCAAGAACAGTCCTACCGTGGGCATCTTCTACGCCGGACCCCCCAACCGAGGCTAGTAGTTCTTTGTCAGTCTCTGACAATGTTGAAAACAGATGGAAGTATGTCAATAAGCATCAGGTAGAAACAGGGGTTAATAAGGGTTATAGCGAGTTTGAGATCAGGGTTTCCCCCAATGTAAAATATCCTAACCAGCGTCATGCTAAAGTAAAAACGGTTATAGGAGCGTTCTATGCCCTTGCAATCCGATAGGAGTAAATAATGAGCACAGAAGGAGTAATTGCCGGAGGTATACAGGGGGGAATATCGGGGTCAAAGTTTGGCCCTCCGGGTATGGTTCTAGGGGCGATTGCTGGGGGTTTTGTTGGCGGGGCTTTGACCAAAAGTGAGTACGGACAAGAGCTTGCGGACTTTGCAGATTACCTCGGAACCGGAATTACACCGGAAGAGATAGCTCAGGACGCGAGCCTGATGGCTCAGTTTGAGGATAGACTGCGGGAGCAGCAAGCTGTTGCAATGAAGCGCAATGCCGTAACTACGGCAGAGGGCGGAACTCGTGGTGTTGCGTTGGACGCGGAGGCCGCTAAGGTTGGAGAGCAGGAGCGTGCTGCCCTTGCAGCCAGAGCCGGGGCTGCGGGGGGTGCGCGCGAACAGAATATCCAAAGACAGATTGCTGCACACCAGATGAAGACAGGTCAGGAAGAGGTGGATCGAGAAGACAAAAAGGCTGCACTGACTGCGCTGCTGGGCTACGACTTCGGCCAGCTTGGTCAAATGGGTAAGCCAAAGGGTGATACATCAGCAATAACAGGCACTGCCTCCGCTACTCCACCACCTATTACTTAGGATAGAACGATGGCAACACAAACAGCAGGATACGGCGGGAGTCTACTAAGCAAAAGCTACCCCGGAAAGACAAGCGAAGCTGGTACATTCCCTGCTGGTATAGGCGGTGCTATTGCTCAAGCGATCAAGTACAGGCGAGAGGGGCCGTATACCAACCTAACGGGCAAAGAAGAGCTTAATATGAGGGCCACGCTTGAGGGCCAACTTTTGGACCTAACGGAACGGGAAGAGAAGTGGAGAAGGGGCTTGATTGTAGAGAGCAACGATGCTCTTAAGCTACTGATGGACCTACATAAAATGGATGTGGGCTTTCTTGAGGGTTCGGCAAGAGTTCAAACTCAGAAGATGGGGTATGAGTACCAACTATACGGCTCCCTTGAGCTTAATGCCTACGATGAAATCTTGTATAGTGGCGGCATGAGGTCTGTACCCGGCTACGATATATCTTTTGATGATGCTGGTACTCAGCCGGGGCTGATTAAAACAACGCAAATGGCGTTTGATGGCTTTGAGGAGGGCGTGTTCTCTGGATCAGACAAGGGACAGGTCGCGCAGAAGATAGCGAACACGATAAGCCCGAAATTGAAGGGTGCGCTTAGAGCCGGGATGGGAGTAGAAGAGATGTCTGGTGGGCTTTACATCGAAAGAACAGCCGAGCAGGGTGTTCTTGGTGCTATGGCTGGCCTAACAAAAAACCTTCTCCGAAGCGAGTACCCCGGAGAAACAGAGGCAGTGTACGAGGAAATGTGGCGAGATGTCACAACACGGCTTGTTGCTGATGGCACCCTAAGAGAGAACTATGGCGACATAGATGCTGCTGCTATGGCAGATCGCAGTAAAGCCTCTCACGGCTTACAAGAGAGGGTTGAGAAGCAAACGGCCATAATGAGAACGAAAGCGGGTGGTAACAACACAAAGCAAGACAGAATAACGGTTATGGAAGACATCATTATGGCGAGGATAGAAGCCAACAAAACTGGCAACAGACCTCCTGAGATATTCGATACTCCCTCAATCTATACTGACGAGATACAGCTTGTTCAGGATCAGCTAGACCGTCTGAAGTACAAAGATGTTTATGCGGACGAGGTTCTTCGCATCATTGAGATTGATGGGTTCCGCGAGGCGTTTGCGGCTATGGGGTATAAGGGCACGAACTACGAGACTTACCGGAAAGCTGTTTTTGAGATGACTAAAAACCCCTACAAGATGACAAAGCTGTTTTCGCTTATTCATCAGGCTAAAGTAGCTGGAGTTCCAGAGGCTCAGAGAGATGTGATGCTTAGGAAGTACATGTCCCGCGAGGGCATGGTTGGCCGTGGTGTACCTGCCGCCTTCGACCGAGAGACTTCTGTTAGGGAGAAGCTTGCTGGACTGACTAAAACACAAATAACTGGCATTGATGAAACTCTTAACAACTATCAAGCTACTGATAAGTTCCAGATTGTAAAAGCGCCGATGGTAGATCGGTACAAGGAGTTTCAGGCGGAATGGTTGGCTGAGAGTGGTCTTAGTGACCAAGCGTTCAGAGCAGAAGATGGGTCGTTGTCTTTCGCAAATGCAATAGCAGAGGGTGCGTGGGACAACGCTCTCGCGTCGTGGCTCGCCAAACAAAAAACCTACGATCAAGAGACTGGCGTAGATATGCCAGAGGTGATGGGTGATGAACTTATGGACCTTGTGCTAAAAGACTCGGCTTTTGCTGTTGGTAAGGCCGAAGCTATTGGTGCAGCTAAGACCACCGACATTCTAACAGAAGTCGAAGGAGAGGAGGCTGCTGCCGAGGCCGAGGCTGCTGCCGCCAAACCGAAGGAGTCAGCACTCAGGGATGCACAGGGTAGAATCGTTAGGCTGAGAGAGGGTGAGATCATTATAGAAGAGCCGGGTAAGGAGCCTGTGGTAATTGAAGAGGGTTCAGAAGATTACAAGCGATCCAAGATTGCCCATCGGGGAAAGTATGAAGATATTCTTAGCAATATCTATCAAGAAATGGCTCAGGGCGTTCTAGTCCCATTCACCGTAGAAGAAGAGCCATCTGCGTTTGAGACGGTAAAGGGCTTTGAGAAAGAAGAAGAAAAACCTACCGGCATCATACAGCATGGAGCGGAGTATCCGGGGCTTGGAGAAGGAGATTTGAGTGGTATTGCACCGACAACCGAAGTAGCGACTGAGTACCCACTTGAGCGCGATTGGACGCCACTAACGGACAAGCAGAAAGCCCAACTAGAAGCAGAATCTACCATGGCTAGGACCAAGCCATCTGAGGTTCTTGAGGCGAAGGCGGAGCCAAAAGCGAAGCCAAAGCGAAGGAAACAAACAACATTGGAACTTCTTGGTGGAGAAGAGGCAGATATAAAACCATCTGTACAGTCTACCGAAGACCTTCTTTAAATGACTGGAGTAGAGGCACAAAATGGCAAAATATAAAAAGATAGTATCAGATGACCGTGGCAAAGCCCGAACCGTAGAAGTTCGTGACGCTGGTGATGGCTTTGAGTATTTAGACGAAGAGAGTGGGAATTGGGTGGTGGTCCCTCAGAATAAGGTGGCTGGGTTAAAGGCAAGTATCGAATCTGGGATCTATTCTCCAGTTGAAGACCCCGCAGATCCATCATCCGATATATATCCATCACTATCGCCAAAATTGGCCGAGCACATGGCATGGTGGGGGAAGGTATCTCCAGAATTTTCCGAGAATCTTGCGAGTCAGCAGCAACCAATAATTAGTCTTAAAGGACTCTATAGTCAAACGGGAGAACAATCTAAATTTGTGATCACTGGTCCTCAAGAAGCATTCTTTTCTGTCGGCTATCCCAAAATACACGGCGGAGTTGCTGGACATCCTCTGGACAAATATGGCGTCATGGACATGACAACAGATCCCAGATTCAAAAAGTATTGGGCGCGGCTAAAGGCTGCTGATTCCCTTGAAGAAGGAGTAGAGTTATTCGGTGAGATGCTGAATGATGAGGATCTGTCTCCAGACATGCAGAACGCGGCGGCTGATCTTTGGGATTATATGACTCAGCCATATCCGTATGAACGCGGGAGCAACCCACCAAAGCCCGTGGCCCACCCCTCTGAGTTAGCGTACCCCGTGGTTACCCCTCCCGGTATGGCACAGCATCTACCAAAAAATAAACCCGGTGGATTTGGAAGCCCCTTTCAAACAGAAGGATCATTGTCGATGGGATACCGACCAGAAGTCGGCTCTGCGCAGCATATGAAAGCTAAGCACCAATCTAAGATAAACGAGGCGAAAGAGTTGGAAGAGCGTATGGCCCGTAGGGCCGCGGCAGAAGCAGCCCGCGCGGCAGAAGAAGCCCGCGCGGAAGAAGAGAAAACACTTAGTGAAGGCGCTCTTGAAGCTGCAAGCGAACAATAGTATCTAGTTGGGGGATGGCCGAGTGTCTGAAAAAGACGGAAATAAACAGGCAGCGATAGCGTCTGATGGAGGGATCAACCAACAGCAATGGATGGATGAGCCTGATTTTGGAGCACCCACAAGGCCGCCTCCGTTACAAAGCCTTATAAGCAGCAAGTCGATTGATATAAGCCCCAAGATTCTGGCCGAGATGACTAGCACCAGACCTCTTTCTCTTGGGAAAGAGGTCAGTCGCATAAGAGAGTCCGGTAAGCCATACATACACCCATCCCAGTTCAGAGGACTGGGCGGTCAGATGATCTCTACTCCAGAGCAGCGCCTAAGAGCGCAAAATGCGCTTGTTCTTGCCCGGAAGTACCCAGATGCTGCTGATCAGTGGAGGAATGTAGCATCTGTAAACGCTTTAGGTAGGCGCAACATCCTAACAGAAGCAGATATTCAAGAGGCAGAAGACCCATCCTTTTGGGAGAATGTGGGTACTTTCTTTGAGCCATTTACCACACCTCAGAGGCTTGCTTGGTATGTTGCCCTAAAGGCCGGTGAGTGGCTACCAGACCCCGGAACAGCCGCTGGCGACATGACTCAGGATGTCGTGGGCGCTGTCGGTGGTGCTCTGCTCGCCACCAGTGTCGGAGTGATTTCATCTCCCAAAATACTTTGGGATGCAGTGTTTGGCGAGGACAGGGACGACGAGGCTGTATCCTCCGGTCCTTCCAGTGGGCGAGCCACCACAGAAGAGTTTGCTCTTACCTTCTCACAAATGATTGAGAACCTGTACGCTGATGTCTCTACAGGTGAGCTTGCTGAGAGAGCAGAAGAGCACATGCGTCCTTGGTTGTGGTGGGATTGGTCAATGGCTCCCGCCCCTACCGGAGACATGCTCCTAGACTCTCTGCTGCCATACGATGCCGCTGAACACCTCTCTCACTTTGGTGAAACCGCCGCTCATAGAAAGTTTGGTAGTTTGATGAGTAACGATATGGGTCGCCTTGTGCTTGGTATAAGCTTGGAGATTATTGCCGATCCGCTATGGTTTGCTGGGCCAGCTAAAGCAACAAATGTTGTGACTCATGGCGACGATGTCTACAGATTGGGTTCCACGCTGATGAAAGCAGCCGGTAATATGGAGCTAATGGATAGGGCTAGTGATGTTGGTGCTCATGCTAAGGACTTCCAGCGTCTAATGGTAGACCTAATGAGGGGAACCGATGTAACCGAGGATGGTTCTACCCTAATACAACGAGCAGAAAAAATTATTGGTAGATACTCTGACATGGCGCTTACGGACGCAGAGCACTCAAGGCTTATACTCAGTAAGGTGAACGATGCGATTAAGACTGGAGATGCTACCAAGTTAAGAGAGGTTGTTCGATCTATAGCTAAGGATAGGATTGATCAAGCTAATGTTATTGCTACTAAGCATCTGTCGATTGGGGATGATGTTAGCAAAGCTAATGCGGATAGGTTTCTTAAAGCCGCAGATATTTTAGAAGAGAAGCTTTTTGCTATAGCTGAGTCACCTGAACTGGCTTCTGCTTGGCTAAAAAAGCAGCAGAGAATTATTCCGCTTGAAGCTAGGAACTCGGAGAAGATTGCTGAACAACTTAAGCATACTATTGAGTATGCTCGCGGTGCTCGTGATGCTGGACCAAGACAGATCGCTAGGGGTGCCAAAAAGCAGGGCGGACTGTCTTGGCATATACCCTTTACAACTGTGGGTGGGAATGTAAACATAAACCCTCTAGGAAAGGCAGGAGAGCTTCTTAGAACGATTGGTCCCATTGATACTGCGATGGACAATGTTGCCTCTTACACATACTCAGCCCTTAGCAATGAGCTTGAGGCTGCAATAAAGGTACACGGTGATGGCATTTCTGCCCTAGACGCTTTTGGCGGGAGCCACACAAAGAGCTTTGCTTGGACAATGCAAAGCTTGGGAATGAAGGGTCTTGTCTTACCATTTGCTGCGTGGGACATGCTCAGGCGGGCGCTTGGGACTAGATTCATTCAACCGATGACGCAATCATTGCAGATAAACCTGCTTGAAAACTATAATAAGCTTCCAAGCTTTTCGTTCCAAACAACAACTATACGGAGACTCAAGAAAGCACACCCTCTCGTGTGGGATCAGTATCAAGAAGGTCTAACCAAAATGATGGAGGCTTATACTGGTCTTGAGACTCAGCTAAGAACGACGACAATGCGTCTTATGAAGACTGCTGAACAGGCTCTTGAGGGTCGTCGTCGAAACTCAGCAGAAGAGGTTAGGCGGCTGGTCGAGCAGCGTGGAAAAACAACCAATCCAGACATGGTTGCAGACCTAGACTTTAGGATAGACGAAGCAAAGCGTTGGGCAAACAAGAGAGAATATACGATTACTGATATTCTCAACGAAGCTGGCAATGCGATTGAAACTGGAGCCGGGAAATACGCGAGCCTGTCTGATGATGTCAAGGAAGTGTCAGAAGGCATCAAGGCTATCATACAGAAGATTGTAGATGACCCCGACATGAAGCTTGGCAAGATAACTGTTGAACAGGCTCTTGTTCAGATGGTTCGCCTTACAAAAGGCAACTTGGTAGAGAGGGGCAAGATTCTTGCCGACATGAAAGTTATCGACCAAACACTATCTGGTCTGAACCTAAAAAGGGACAAGCTATTAGCCAAGACAAAGAAGATTTTCCAGAAGAGAATTGTGAAGATTCGCACTTTGGAGAGTATGGTTGATAATTTATCTGTAGATAAGCTTGTTGATCTTCTCATGTCTGGTAAAAAAACGGCTAACGCGGAGGCTTTGTATGCAGACCTCCTAACTATTTTCGGAACAGAAGCCGCCGCCAACAGTGTTCTTCGTAACACAGCCATCGCTATGGGCACCTCTGATGGTTACAAGGGCATTAGGCTTCTTGCAGAGGAGCTTACCTCAAAGCTACCCGCCGTTAAGTTTCGTGATCCAGTTGAGTTGAGAAAGGCTATTGGTATCGCAATTAGAGATCACTTAGCCAAACTCAAATCTGAAGCAGCAGCACTGCGTAACGCTTGGAATAGTGGTCGGCTCGATGGGTCAGGTGTTACTCGCGCCAAGGTGGGAGATGACGAGTTCTTGCCCGGAATGAGCGCGGCGAACTTTAATCTTCTCATAGACTCAATGATGGCGAAAGAGCGAGCATCGTGGATGCTGCTTGTTCCTGAAGCAGAGCGTAAACTATTTAAGAAATGGGCAGGAAGAGGCACAGTAGATGATGCAGCAACCTCTAAGGAGGTGGCTGATCTTCAGAGGCGACTGGAAGCAGCACGCGCCATTGGCCCTGAATCTCCTGCCTTTGAAGACGCTAGGAAAACAATAGAGAATGTAACCAAGCGTCTTGATGAGCTAGGTCGTCGCGGGGGAGGCGATGACCTGTTAAGATCCCTAACAGCCGCGATGCCGGAAGGCGGTGCCCTCAGTTGGCAACAGGCGTTTGGGTTCTACCGCAGGGAACTCGGTCTTCGGGAAGTCCAGAAGACAGCAAGACGATGGAAGTCTAAAGGATTTGCTTCTAGGGGCAAGGTTTATGAGTCTATTGTTCCGTATGCGAGCAGACATGCAAGAGAGGAGGCTTACCGTCTTGCTGATCGAGCACAGGCTTCTGGGGCAGTTATCCCAGAGGGCTTTGTCTCACCGTCATCTTGGAGGCAGGGGGCTAAGGTACAGCTAGAGCTTGATATTGGTTTAGGCGTACCGAAGTCTGTCTCTGATATGCCAGAAGGTGCGGAGAAACTACGGATTGTATCTATCAAACTCAGGGCCGCTAGGAGGGCCAAGGCAGCAGCAGAAGCCGCGATAGCTGCGGCGACCGATGACGCTATGAGGGCCGCTGCAAAGCTAGACCTTGAGGCTGCAACCTTAGCTGAAAAGGAATGGGCGAAACTAGAGGGCTTGGTGAGCATAGACGAAGACCTTGATGTCCGTCTGGGTAAACACATTACAGACGCTTTGAGGAGGCGGAAAAAGCACAGCAAACCAAAGGGTTCACGGGAAGACAAGCTTGGCAAGAGGAAGAGTGGCGTAGGGAACTACACTGTCCACGAGCTAGAAGAGAAAATAATAGAAGCTGGCACTGCGAAAAGACTTGCACAGTTCTTAGCTAAAGAGCTTGATGATAAGGCGCTTGTTCATATCCTAAATAAAATAATACCTCATCTCAGTGATGAGAGCTTTGTCTTTCTCAATCATCTGGATAAGACTCCAAAATTATCTCTGCACCCCAACAGAAGAATAACAATGTCTGGTGGTGGGTCATACGGCGTTAGCGCCCCCATACCGATTACTACAACCCCAAAGGGCACGATTCAGGCTGCTCTGTCTGACGGTCAGGCAACTGGTACGATTACAGAGATTCACATAAGAAGTGTTTCTAACTCTATCCGTTACGGCAAATACCACGGCGTCAATCCAGAAACGCTAGTACACGAGCTTCTGCATAACGCAACTTCAATGCGGATTCACTTTGCAACAGACTTTCCGAGCGCTTCAAGCCACTTGGCTGGTTATGTTTCTGAGTTAAATAATCTTGTAAAAATAGTCCAACAGAGCAAGCACACCAAGGATCTGCTACCAACAAAGTTTAATGCAGACGAGCTTATATCGTGGGGTTTAACAAACAAAGGCGTTCGTGATGGTCTGAAGAAGATTCATTTTGAGCGACAGTCGGCTTGGACTAAGTTCGTAGAGATTGTTGCCGGTTTCCTTGGTCTAGGCAAGGGAGATCAGAATGTTCTTGCAGAGGTTCTTCGCCTAACGGAAGCTGTTCTCGATGCACCCACGGACGAGCTTGCTAGATACTGGCCTAGGCGCGGTGCTGAAAAGCCGATGGGTATTCTTAAGTCTGAGATAAAGAGGGTGCCCAGTCATGTGGTTGAGTCGAAGATAGGATCAGGAATATCTTTCGGAAAGGCCGCAGAGTTTCTTATCGAAAGCGCTGACGATGCCACCAGTGCTTTGATAGAAAGAATCTTACCTAAGATTGATAAATCTGGAAAGGTTAGGGTTTTTGATGGGAGTGAAGCTAGTCAAGATTTGGCCGGAATGTTTGGTATGGAGATGTTGCACCCACGGGGGCCAAGGGGTGGATATGGCGGTGCCACCACAACACCCACCACAGGTGAAGCCCACCTCGATGTTATTTGGCTTAACAAGCTAAATAAGGGTGTCACCACAGAAGTGCTTGCCCACGAACTAACACACGCCGCCACATTTCGTGCTCTTAGGGCCGCGCAAAAGTCAAAATCGGACAAGCTATATAGCAAGCTCGAAAACTTAAGAGTAACAATCGGAAGGAAACTGCGTGACCTTGATCCTCAAGAGTTGAGAGAGCTTGGTCTGGTGCAGTTCAACATCCAGCTTAAGGATAAAAAGGGTGTGGACGAGCTTATTTCTTATGCGTTCGCGCACAAGGATACTCAAAGCTTCTTGAAGACAATTAAGATTGATCAAGAGTCTGCGTGGACGAAGTTTGTTGAGGCCGTTGCTGATCTTCTTGGGCTAAAAAAGGGTCAATACACTGCGCTAGATAATGTCTTAGACCTAACAGATGATCTTCTGGAGCGTTTCGGTACTGTTAAAGGTGGCCCCAAACCATTTTCTGGTCTGCCTATCAGGAAACCAAAGCCATCTTACCCCGTGGTAGGAGGACCACCAATTAAAAAATGGAAAGACATCGACATCCTTAAGTCTGAGGTTCCATTTGAGCCGTTTATCCCAGCCGCTACTAAGCGAGGCAAAGGGGCGGCCAAACCTCTCAGCGAAGGTGCAGCCAAGAACCTTAAGGCTCAGACAGGTAAGGTTTCTAGGGCGCTTCTAGGAGAGGAAGGAAAGCTTGGACTAAGCGAGAAATACCAGAAAGAACTTAGAAAAGCTATTGAAAATATAAAGAAAGACCTAGACCCCAAAAGGGTTGCTCTTAGCCCTGACATCGACGGTCTTATAAATGATGTGGTTAAGGTTCTTGAGAAGTTAGAGTCACAAAGACTATCTGGATTTTCTACGCTAGACGAGATGGAGAACCTTGAGTTCCTTCTTCGTGACTTAGGAGAGTGGAGCAAGGAGGGTGGACTTGGGCGGGAGTTCAAGCCAAGCGGAGCACTTTCTAAAGCCGCAGATAATATCATGTCTGGTCTTAATTCTATTAGGAAGAGGTCTGGAGCCTTAGACGAGTTTCATAACAGCTTTATTCGCATACTTAACGGGCTTCTACACGGCGGTAATGATGTCATACTGGACTCTCTAAAGACCATCAATAAAAAGTATGGGAAGAGAATAAAGGCAGCCCTACCAGACGAGGCACCTCCGATACGAAGAACGCCTATGGGTCCGACTGGATTAACGGCGGATAGCTTGAAGGGGCGGAACCTTGGTGATGCCCTCAAAGGCTTGACCTATGATGACTTTATGGATGCAATGACAACCCTTCTCTCTCGTCAGCGCATAATGGACCCTGAGCTTAAGGCTCTGTTATCTGAGGTGGCAAAAAGAGCTACCGTCAAACGAAGCGTATCCAAGATGAGGGCAGAAACCATTACTGCTGATGTCCAGAAGATAAAGGACGACATGCTTAGTATGCTCAAAACGAAAGGCAAGCCCGGTAAGTTTGTTGTGGAAACCCGCAGGGCGGCTGCTCTTGCAAAGAAAAAGATAACAGACGAGCATGGTAATCTTGCAGAGCCGCTTATAAAAGATTTAGACGATTTGAAGGCCAAGCTTGCTAGGGTAGCACGACCTAAGTTCCCACCCTATATCATCGACAACGAGATAAAGTTTGACGGCAGAGACTTTGAGGTGTGGGAAGCCAAGCTCTGGGATGACTTTGCACTCCTTGTCGCAGAGAAGAACCTGTCCGTTGAAGACCAGCTATTCGCGGCCTTCTCGGTCCTAAGAGAGATGCCACGAGGCATATCAAAGGAAATGACAAAGCAGATAACTAAAAAGTATCCATCTGTTATCGGTCGTAGATATGGAGATGTTGCGTCAGACCTAAAGCCAGTAATGGAAGAGCTAAACGGGCTTATTAAAACATACGAACATGAGTATTCTAAGCGCAGCCTTTCCTTTATGCGGAACAAGACAGAGATGATGCAGCGTTGGGGTGTTGTTGAGTATGCGCCTCACTTGTATAAAGAAGCTTCCGAAGTTGGTGTTGAGATGGCCGTCTACGATAAGATTTCAAGGGGAGGAGGCAGCACCAAAGGCTTAGAACAACTGTTAATGAGAGAGATGGATGCGAGTAAGAAGCGTGGTCTTGCCGGTAGTATACTAGAGATAAATGCGATTACTAACGCCAAGAAAGGGAGTACGGATATTATCGCACTAGATCCTACTTTACTGTGGGCACGCTACACACAGGCAAACCATGCGCTAACGACACAAGACTTCCTCACGACACTCATAGCAACCGGAGTAATGAAGGGCATTAGGGCTGGCGACACTAACCTTGGCGTTGCTGTGGAGCGGACACCCGGAGTGCTTAAGACAGCACAGGAGCTTGCACAGGAACTGGACTATGTTCCTGTCTTTAGTCGCCATTACTCAACCGAAGAGATGGAACTGTTCATCAATGGAAAGCTTGAAGACCTACTCGCTAGGTTCCCAACCGTAGCTGGCGAGGAGGGGGTTGGCGTTCAAAAAGCTATAGAGCGATTGGCGGACGAGCTAAAGGAACCAGTTGAGAAGGGCTTTGCATCGTGGATGCGAAACACCATCGAAGTAAAGGGTACGCTGCAAACAGAGCAAGCGTTGCTTAGGCTGCGTGCAGCACAAGCCGGAAAGGGCCAAGACCTTTACGATGCCGTTGCTGTCTTTAACACTAGGTATAACAATGGTCTGGACGCTTTCCGAAAGAGTTGGGATGCCGATATAGGCGAGAAGATGAGGAAGGCGCAAGCGACACCAGAGAAGATTGAAGAGGCAAGAAAGCTGGCAGAGTTTAGGTTTGATAGGGGCTTTGCCCCCAAGGTCTGGGACGAGATTGCCGAAGAGATAAATGTCCTGACTCGTAAGCACGCACCTAATGTTCCAAAAGTAAGAGGTAAGTTTCTGTCCTCTTACCTTGATGCAGACACCAAGCTTTGGGAGCAATACATCCCTGCGGTTGTTAAGCAAAACATGACTGAAGTTATTGAGATGGACCCCAAGATCGCTGGGTTTGCCAGAAGGTCACTTGAGAAGATCAACAACTTCTGGAAGACTCGTGTAACTGTTATTGCTGTCGCCTTCTCTACAAGAAACTGGCTTGCCAACAATGTCTCTATGGCGTTTGACCTTGGGCCAATGGGTGTTCTAAATCTTAAAACACACCGTCAAGGTCTTCGTCTCGCCAACGCCACTCGTTGGGTCGAGGAGTACGGAAGCCTTGAGAAAGCTTGGGCATCATTGAACAGGGCTTTACCTGCCACAGCAAGCGAGTGGGAGAAGACGAAGCACTTCACTGCAAGAACTATATTTAAGAAAAGCGGCATGAAGTCAATCTTAGATGACGGTTTCCAGCTTACAGATGACTTCTGGATGAGCGCAGATGACCTTGTGACAGAACTCACGAACAGGGGTGTTGTTAGCCCCGCCTTTACTCAGGTGGTTGATATAGCGATGGCAGAGCAGCAACTGCTTGAGAAGGCTCTTCTCGGCGGTGCTAGGGGTGATGCCCTCCGCGCTTCTAAGGTGGGCAAGGTTGCCAGTGCTGTGGAGGACGCTCTGCTCGTTACGGTTCCTACGATTATGACCGGCGGCGTTCCCATCGCCCTACCAAAGAAAATTGGTAGTGAGTTTGTTGCTAGGACTGTTGAAAACCAAGCCCGTGTTTTTAACTTCTTATCAAACTTCAAGAAGACGAACAGCTTCTCTGATGCTACCGCACATGTCAACAAGTTCCTATTCAACTATGGTGATCTTACCCAAGTTCAGAAGAGGTACATGAGGCTTCTTGTTCCGTTCTTTACTTGGAACCAAAAGAATGTTGCCTTACAGTTTGACTTGATGCGAACATCACCACAGATGTACGCCAACTTCCACCGACTAATGATTGATGGCTTACCACAGGCGCTCTCGGCTAGTCAGTCAGAGTCAGCGGGTGAACGCTTCGTAGACTATGACCCACTCTCTAAAGAAAAGCTAAGAGAGCGGGAGACTCATTACCTGCACACCATACAGCTACCCCTCCTTTCGTTGGAGAACACATGGGCTGGCGATATACCTGTTCCAGCGATCAAGAGAATCAAGGGCAAGAAGGGTATCATCCCTTGGCAGAACTACGATTTACAATGGGGTAAGCTTGGCAAAGACTACTTCCCCCGTCTTAAGAACGCACAGGTTCAGGGCTTGGGTCTACCGCAAGAAGCCTTGGTTAACAGCATGTCGCTGCTAATGGGCGCAGCAGACCTTCGTAACTGGCCAGTATTGCCACTGCCGGGAGAGTTGGGCAGAGAGCAACAAGCACGCGCCTTTAGTTCAAGGAGTAGGTGGATTAGGTTTATGGGCGAGACACACGCCCTGCTTCGCTTTGCTGTTGAGGTGGGAACCCGACAACACATGTTCTTTGATAAGCCAATTAACGAACTAACAGATGGTCGCCTTGTTGCTGAAGCTGTTGGGGCTATACGGCAGGTTCCATTCGTTGGTGATACGATGGCCGATATTATGGCACATAGAACCGGGCTTAAGGGGTACACAGTATACGACAAGTACAGTGGGTCTTGGAAGAGCTTTGTTAAGGTTGATGGTGCTCCAAACCATGTCTTAGGTTCAATGCCTTGGAGCCGTAGCCTCCGTGATGCCGCAGCTATGACTGACCAATTCCTTATTAGTAGAACCATACCACGCGAGGAGCTTACCGGTGAGGGCGGGGTCGTCGAAGATGAATTGAAAGAGCTACCCTTTATGTATAGCGTCCTTGACGCTGGCTCTGGCATCAGGATTAAACAGACTGATCCAGAGCTTATGCGAGCCTATTCAGAGAAGCGGATGGAGAAACAACTTACAAAGTATTTGGAGTCTATAGGCTTACTCAAGTCTTGGGAGAGGTCCTATGTTCCATTCAAATGATAAATTATGCTCAGGAGTACGCATAATATGCTAATAGGAAACTAGGACTAAAGCCTTACACAAACGAATGGGAACATGGAAATTGGAAGAGTATGGAACAACAATCGCCATCAGCGCACAGGCTATTTCTCTGCTTTTATTCGGTGTTCTCAGCTTTTTTCTGCGCCGCCTAGTGTCTCAGGTTGATTCAATGGAACAGAGAGCAAGCAAGGTAACACTAAGGATAGACAAGGAAATCTCGGCTGTCAGAGAAGATGTGGTCAGGCTAGAAGCTAACAGCAATAACTTCAATGATTCTCTCAAAGAGGTCAAAGCGACACTGCTTACCCTTAGTGAGAACATCCAGTGGATTAGGGAGAAGCTGGCAACTAAAGAGTAGCTATCTTTCTTTGCAACTCTAGCCTTCGTTTCTGCATCTGTAGTCTGCTATCGGCGGGTTGGCTGGGTAATTCTCTTGCGATGTGCCGCATCTCTATCCGCGATACAACCTTCCCCAAGCTTCTCTCAGGGTCATCGTGTCCCGTTCCGGTTGCGATCCTATGTAGCTTTGGTTGTAGTTCCTCTGCTGCCTTCCTAGCCACCGTATAGGCTGGCTCCCCAGCTAGGATCTTCTCTAAAGATTCCCTCTCATCATGCCCATCAATCCAATCCAGATTGAATGATGCTCTAACTGATTCAACTAGGTGACCATGCTTCATCAGGATACCCGCCATAGCCAACGCTAAGGGGTCGTGAGTGGCCGCTACAGAGTCAACCGGGTCTTTGGGTGCAGGTTGCCCTACGAGCCGCTTAAGGGCTGCATACGGGACGCTTAGGATGTCTGATACCTGTCGTAGAACCACATCCCTAGCGATTACTGGATATGATCTTATCACTGGTACAGCCTCATTAGCCGCAGCCTGACGGCCATGTGGTGTCTTATCATGGTCCCGTGACAGGGAGCGTAGCCAAGTTGATAGCAACGGTTCCGCTTCTTCTATTCTATCCATTAGCTCTTCTAATGATTTAGATGTGGCGTAGTCTGCTGGGTCCATCCCGTCTGGGAGGTTAACCATAAGTGAATCAACATTATTCTTGGCCAGCATAGGCAGTGCCTTAGACGCTGCTCTCCTACCTGCATCATCAGAGTCAAAGAAGCACAGGGCTTTGTCTGTCAGCTTAGAGAAAAGCTTAACATGGTCTTTCGTTAGTGCTGTCCCGCAAGTGGCTACCGCCTCGCTTATCTCGGCTTGGTGCAGAGCAATAACATCGAAGTATCCCTCGACCAGTATAACCCTGCCCCAATCTCTGATTGATGGGATTGATTTGTTTATGCCAAAAAGAACCTTGGACTTATTGTAAAGCGTTGTTTCCTTTCCGTTAATATACTTTGCCTTGGCATTGCCTGTTATGTCCCTGCCAGCAAAGGATACCAGTTGTCCTATTCTGTTCCGTATGGGGAAGATAATCCTGTTGGAGAATACGCAGGTTGGCGAACCGTGGCCCATCCTAAGAACACCGGCACTGACAGCCGCATCTACCAAGCCCTTATCTCTTAACCTTTGGACAAGCTCAGACGATGAACGAGGAGAATATCCAATGCCCCAAGAATCAATAGACTCATCTGTTATCTTTCTTTCTTTCAGGTAAACGGATGCTGCTTTATCAGAAACAGAGAGCCGGAAGTAATCAAAAGCAATCGCAAGGGCAGACCTCATGTCATCCCTCATCTTGTGCCCATCGTCATTAAGGTCTTTGTCTATGTGAATGTTGAACCTATCAGCCACATACTGAACCGCATCAATGAATCCTAGACCCTCAAGCTTCATTGGTATGGTAAAGATGTCTCCACTGGCTCCGCATCCGTGACAGTAGAACACACCACGCTCTGGCTCAACATGCAAGCTTGGTGTTTTCTCTGAATGAAAAGGGCAAACAACGAAAACCTCACCCCCTTGTCTTTTTATTTTGGCATAATCACCGAACAACTCCTGAATATCAGAGTTGTTTCGTACATTTTCAATAGTATAATCGTTCATATTAACTCCTGATTGAGATTAGTTTTTGGGTCTAACGAACTAGAATAATCCGTTTAGGTATGCCGATGCCACCCAAAGTGCATCAGCTTCGTTATCATCTTGCAATTCCCAGCCTTCATCCTCCCATTGTTTTTTTGCGCTGGTCATCATCTGTTCTTTACTCGCGTTTCCTTTTCCTGTGGCGTGCTTCTTAATCGTCCCTACTGGGATGCTGACATAGGGTATCTTTGTCTCTCTGTCCTCAAGCACAGATTGTAGTGTTGCCATAAGCCCACCGTAGACATGAGCAGCAGTGACACCCCGATGTCTCCTTACTTCTTCAAACGCAACATGAACGCTGGTTCCTTGAGGGGATATATCAAAGGACCACTTATCAAGTAGTTCTCTAAGCTTATTGGCGAACCTAACATAGCGCATACCGCCACCCTCGTGACGCTTTGGTGAGAAGTTCCAAGTTCCAGAAGCGATGCGCTTACCCACTGGTGTAAGGACACCGTTACCCAGCACAGCCCAGCCGCACTTGGTGCCTAAGTCTAATCCTATAATGTAGTGTGCTTTGTTCATTGCTTTACCTATGTTGCGTTTATTGGTAGCTCTTCATACGAGGGACCAACAAGGGTCCACCACCAATCCTCGTCGAAGGGGCCGTAGATGGATGGAAGCTCGTAATCGAATGAAGAGATCCACTCGTTAACAAGGTATCTTACCGGCGGACCAAGGGTAACAATCCTACCATCTGGACACCGGACACCAGCGAGCCAGTCATAGATACAACTAATCTCTGTTCTGCATCCAGTGTTGGTAAACAGACTATGTTGCATAGCGTGAACACTACCAAGGTGCGCCTTTAATTTTCTAAGGCGCTGCCTTGCTAGTGTATTGCTACGGCGAGAACGACTACTCAAGGTAGTCTCCATCGACAGCAAGCCACCGAACGATAGACTCCTCGTCAACAAAGATAAACCCTTTGAGCTTACCCTTGCTGTCGTATATCATTCTCGTGGTATGGTCGTACCGTATAAGGGTTATGCTGTGTCGGATGATAGTCTTGTCCCAAGGTATGCGAATACAAGGAGCAAGACTATCATCTTCCACTTCAAACCCTAGCTCATCGCTACCACTGGTCATGGACATCATTACTTCTGTCGCTGGAATCAGATACGCTAGTGCTATGTGTCGCACCGTTCCCAGTATCCACCGGTCCATGTCCTCCACCGACTGGAGGACGGGTTCTATCAGAGGGACGGCCTTCCCCCACCCTTGGCTGGGCTTCCCCTTGGCTGATACCTTGCGAAGTAAACTTGCTGACATTAAACGCAGTAAGCGATGAATAGTACGCCGTTTGGCCATTCTTTTCTGCCTTTCTGGTGGTGTATTTACCTTCACACATAACAAGGTCACCAACCCTACACTCTCTTGCCTCCGCCTTGGTCCTGTCTCCCCAGATTTGAACAGAGTGGTAAGCATCATACCGCTGTCCGTTGCTGGTTTCCCAAGTCTTAACCCTAAGATTAAGAACGCTTTTCTGTCCCACCTGACGCTCTTCAGGCTCATTAACTAGCTCGCCAATTATTATACTTTTATTTAACATGATCTTATTCTCCTACGAACAGTTTGATCTTGGTGCTCTTTTGATAAAAGCCTGATGAGGCTGGTTCCTCATAGGCGTTAGGCCAGCAAGTCTTCCAATGTGAGCACCAATCACACGGGAATCGTAACTGTCCTTTGGTAGCTTTCGCTGTTGATGGTTTATATGGTCGGTCTATCTCCTCTGGGTTACGGGTTAGTATTACTTCTCTCAAACGGTTTACAATGTCGTGCTTGATGTCGTCGTCACCCTTGACCCAGTGACCGACGATAGGCTTTGCCTTTGCCCAAGACCCATCCTCTCTGATGATGCCATCCTTTACCGTGACATTCTTACCAAGAGCAATCATATAGGTCCAGTTGAATGGCTTGCCTGTCATCTGAGTCTTGGCTAGTTGATAGGCTTGGGTCTGATAATTATACAAGTCATCCTTGCCTAAGCCCCCATCGCGGAATCGCTTGAAGCCGTAGTCGCTCATTGACTTAACCTCAAGTATGCCGTCTACTATTGTGAACTCTTCCTCTCCTAGAAGCCCCCGGCGGTACATCGGGATAGACATAATGCCATCAGGGTGTCCAGAAATCCTAGCAACCCTCGTGGCATTATCTCTATAGTGAGTAGGGGCTGTGATGAGATCAGGATTGGCAGGGATTGGAACCTCAAGACATACTGTCTCTTGGTTTAGTCCGGTACTTGTTATGTTTATTGTTTTGATTTGGTCAGTTGCATCGTGCAAGGCAGCCACTATCAGCATCTCAACAATATCACCAACAGCAAAGACGATAGGAGCGCTCTCGTCTGAAACAAAACCGTTTGGTTTATAGTGGTGATAGTCGTAAGCCAGTGCTCGTTGGCACTTACCAGCAGAGCTTAACCGGAGAGAGCCGGTTGGACCGTCCCTTGTTTCCTCAAGCTGGCGGACAAGAATCTTGCCTAGCTCAGATGTATCATAGTTAGATGTTATTGGTTTACGCTCGGCCAGCCTAGCAAGAACCATTCTTGCTATGTCAGGTAAGAATACCCCGTGTTCAACTTCAATCCACATATCGTCGTTATTGACTTCCATCATAGTTCCCCCAAGGGTGCTTCGTCTGTTAAATAAATCTTGTCTACTAATAAAATTGTACTTGTTCCTTCGCTGCCTACCCTCCCAAGAATGTGAACAACCTCCCCCATACACTCGTCCGAAAGCCTTATTGCGTTCTTACCAAAAGCAAGGGCTGTAACATAGGTATCGAACTTTGATTGTTCTAGGTTAGGATTCCGAATCTTAGCCCTAACTTTCTTACCGCTAGAGGCTGATGGTCCGCAGTCATCTATCTCTGTGACTAGGCCACAGAAACTAACAGAGTTTGGATATTGGTTTCTAAATCCCATCACTCACCTCCTAAAATGGAACCTCACTGTTCCCGACTTCGTTAAAGTATTGTTTAATCATCTGATGAATCGTCCCGTCTTCGTGCCACTTGACAGCACGATGAGAACCAATCTCTATTTGCTTATCGCTGGCTTTGGTTGGGTGAGTAGCACCCTTGCCAGTGAACTTGCCGTCCTTGAACTTGGCTGTTGCGGCCTCAACCAGAGCCTGAATCTGAGGGCCAGTAGGCTCGATGTCGTTCTTAGAAGCAACGATCTTAAAGCGCATAAGCCTTCTTGATTTTGGCTTGTCTATATGCCTGACTAAATCATCTATAGATAGCAGATGTCTCTGTATCTCCCGTATAGAGGGAGCAACACACCAGCCCTTGATGCCCTTCTTATAGTCGTTTATATATACTAATCTGTGCTTGGGTACATCGTTTGGTTTACTTGAATGGATGTCACACCAAGTTGTGTCGAGTTCGTAAAGGTGTCTTGCCATTCCCCAGAGGACAGCAGCACGCTTGATCGAGTCTGAGATTCCTCCCTTCTCGGCTTCGATCTTGGTGTCTCCTGCTCCATCCCATTTCCAAACCCACTCACCGGCAACTCTAATTCCAATGCCAGCGAGGTTCTTTGTTCCGTCAACTCTGATTTCTGTTTGCCAATTATGAGGTCCAAGTACATTGTCTAGTCTCTCCTGTATACATCTACTATCAACATAAGCTAAAATCATAGCCCTGCCATTACCTTTTGAGCCAGTGATAGTCTGTGCCCTCCAGTAAATCTCATCGTCAACGAATGGTCGCCTTAGCTCCCGAAGTTTAGATTCAATGTTACGGCCATCTATTTGTAGTGGCCAATTCTTGCTTGCTGTCATACTACCTCCTCAGTGGTTGAACGCCACTGTCGCACTGTTCTGATAGCCTGTGGCTATCTGGTTGTCAAGGTTGATTCGATGAAAAGAAAAACTAATCCCCGAACACGCTACACGCGGCCCGGAAACCGGGCCGAAAGATACCTCTATCGAGGCACCAACCGCTACATCCTGTTGGACGAGTGGAAGAAGAGAACCGCTTGTCGCATCGGGAAGAAGCGGAGAAGCGTCTTTGTCATAGCAAGGGCCATGAAGGTTCTTGAGAAGGAGTCCAAAGAACTTGAGGTTCCGTTTAGAGAGATGGTTTCTGGAACGCTGGACCTTTACTTTGGCATGATGGAGAAGGGGTATCCAATCTTCTATGACTATGCAAGACTGCTCAATCAGCTTATTACAGACTGGTATTACCTGAGCTTGGAGTTTCCTATTGTATGGAATGGAATAGAGGTTGACCAAGATATGGTGGATGAACTCAGAGATCATGTCCACCTCGGTGGCCATGTGCCATTCCACCACTCTGGTTCCGGCTCTTCTGTGTCGTAGACTCTACCCCACGCTGTCTGTAGGCAAAGCTCTATGTCTTTCCTTGCCGCCTCTCGTGCCGCCAAGCTGACCAGATGAAGTGGTTGGAACATAGTGGACAACTCATCTTCAGAATATACACCTACAGATTTCTTTGGCGGCTCGTAGTAGAACGGTCGATAGATCCCGAAGGCAAGACCAGCGTCCTGTAAGAACTTATCAGAGCCTCTGAAATCAGAGGGGTAGGGAAGCCCTCTCTGTCCACCAACTATTCTGGTATCAAGGGTCCGGTTAAACTGGGCAAGGGCAACGATTGCAACCCGCTCCTCCTTTGCTATTTGTCTTACTGCATCAGCAATAGAGTCGAGTCTAGTTCTTTCATCTTGCTTCTTTCCGTACCCCGTAAGCAGTTGTATGTAGTCAACCCAGATAACCTCACAACCATGAATCCTTTTCATCTGTCGGATACTAGAGGCAACTATATCAATGTTTCTTGAGGCATCGTCGATGTGGATAGGCAGCCGAGACACCTCGCCAAGACCCCATCTAAATAAGTCTTGATGCTCTGGGTTCCCTTGAAGGGCTTCTCGTAAGGAGACACCTCCGAAGTAAGACGCAAGCCTATATGCAAGCTGCTTACTCCCCATCTCTACTGAGATTATTCCTTGTGGTATCCCAGCAATCGCACCTTTAGCAGCGGCAGCAAGCATAAAAGCCGTTTTGCCCATCTTCGTCCTACCACCAATGTATGTCGGCAAACCCCTCGGCCAACCAAGGTAATGCCTATCAAAGCTAGGCATCCCACTAGGAACAAACTCACTGATACTGCTATCGCCTTTACACATGCCATTGAAAGATACCTCTGCTTGTGTGGTAACCGACTCTGCCGACATGATGACACCGGAGGACGATCCAGTTCTATTATCAAAGACCTGCTTCTCGGCAAATGCTTTTATTTCTCGGACAGATTCTGTCCCATTTACAATCTTATTCTTTATCTCCTCAACCGAAGACAACATTTCTCTTAGGGCGGAGCAGTCTGAGATGACCTTAGCATAAGCAGGTAACTTTGAATCTATTACCGCATTGTCTCCCAATGAATGTAGATAATCAAGAGTTCCATATCTATCTTCACACTTCCTATCGCCTTCCTTTTCAATAAGAACATGAAGGCTAACCGGCTCGTTGGCTGCAACCTGTCGTTGTATCCATTCAAATAATAAGCCATGAGAGGAGGACGAGAAGTCGTGCTTAGACACAACACCCTCGACCAGTTCAAGGCCTGTTCCTTCCCCTAATATCAATGAACCTAATAAGATTCTTTCTGACTCAGAGGGATATAGTTGATTCATATTATTCTCCTAATTGAGATGTTGGTTAGTATGGTTTTTTTAATTAAAACATTTGTAGAATAAAGCTAATGTAGTTACTCCGTTTCATAGAAATTATATTATGATATATGTACCGTAGTACCGTTTCAATATATGGTAACGATGTAGAAGGTATCGTAGCTACGGTACATTTCCACAGTCGCAACGCTTCGATATGCTTGACGGCAGACAAGCCGCAGGCTAACTTGTGAGGACAGGGGGTGTCAAATGGAAAGTGAAAAAAACCCGAAAGCGGAGGTTGAACCGTTGTTTTTAGCCGGACAGATTTTGTCCGCTTGGCGGGGAGAGGTGGGGATTTCGCAGCGAGCACTGGCCCGGAGACTCGGTGTGACTCAGCCAACTTGGAGGAATGTCGAGCTTGGTAT
>Ga0080013_1000547_pt1 | contig 53173 bp, 52 predicted proteins | sample ETNvirenome_6_85_FD_69236 | JGI IMG/M metagenome (GOLD analysis project Ga0080013, IMG submission 69236) | Marine viral communities from the Pacific Ocean - ETNP_6_85 (SPADES assembly) (version 2) | ecosystem: Environmental > Aquatic > Marine > Oceanic | place: Pacific Ocean | collected 2013-06-19
TCAGCACATTTGCGTTTATCAGGACGATTGTATGCTTGGCATTTTTACTTTTGGCGGTGCTAAGATGAAAATTCCTCCTTATTGTAAAATGTGTAAAGGGTTTCAGATAATGGCATATTTTCCCAAGCAAAAGAGGTATTGGGGGGACGCATGGGTTCCTATAAACTCATCTTACGGCTACCCATACACTTACAAAGGTTTTGCTATCAACAAAGCAAATCATATACTGACTTGGAATAGAAATGCGGATGCTTATATACAAATAATAGACTTACAAACTGGAGGTGTTGTTTGGGAATCAGAAAATATGAAAGAGGTAACACAATGAAAAAAGCAATACTAATGGGTGGGCTTGCAGGATTACTTGTAGCAAATGTTTTCGCTACGATAAAAACAAAAATGGTGGTAACTGAACTACAAAAACAAGTATTTCATATCGACACGCATAGGCAAGTAATGGAAAGGCATACTGGGGATAATGTTTATTGTGTTCTATGTTCAGAATACAATCAATGGAAACTGGTTCAACAAACCTCTTCTTCAAGCACATACCAAAATAACGAAGAAGAAATGATAATCATAAAACATCTAAAAAACTAAAGAAATGAAATCAAAATACAGAAGCCACGGAACATTCTCAAACGAGAGAAAAGCACAGAAGAAATTAGATTCTCTTATTGTCCTGCATGGAGAATATGCGGATGGGGATAAGGGTGAAATCCAAAGGTTTTTCATAAAGAAAAGAACTTGGATGGGAAAGGATAAATCCAGATACCAAGTATCGGAACTAATAAGGAGAGGAAGTAAGTAATGATTGAGTGTAACGATTGTTTTACAGGATGTATATTTTGTGATACCACAGGCATAAAAACTGACCATCACATTATTGTAAAGGACGAATATCCAATAACAAAAGGACATTTGCTTGTCATACCTAAACGCCATTTGCTTCATCTTTCCCAATACAACACTCAAGAATGGAATGATTTATATCATGCTATTAACGAAGCAAAACAGATGTGTTCTTTCGCTACCGACTTCAACATTGGAATAAACGATGGAATACGAGCAGGACAAACAATAGAGCATTTGCATTGGCATATAATCCCACGCACAGAAAATGATGGTGGAAAACCCTGTGGAGTTAGAAATGTTTTTTCTGATAAAGCAGATTACCGCAACAAACAAAAAAAGGAAGTAAGTAATGATTGAATACGACACAATGCCCCAAGAACTTCAAAAGTTTTACGAAAAAAAGGGAAAAGAAGAAGGAATAACAGGTGAGCAGTTTTACATAAGAGAACAAAAATCCAAACACATTTTCATAAGAAATTTATTTGAGAGTAAAACTAGAGAGGAAATAAATATTCATCTTAGTGATGTTCACTCACATCTTATGGATATTTCTGATTACTTAAACATTATCGACTCTCCCCACGCAAAAGAAGCATCAAAGATATCAGGTGATTTTCTTAATTTTATTTCCTGCTTTGCGATTTTGTGTGATGAATCCAAACGGGTTGGTTGGCATTGGGAAGAAGAAGATTTTTGCGGGAGGAAAATAAACAAATGAAACTAATAGGAATGATAATGTTGGCAACAATGACCGTGCCAATCAAAACAGAAATTGAAACAGTTTCACACGGAGTATTCTATGTTGAAGCATGGGATTGCGAAGCAGGATTACTTGCAAAGGGAACTAAGGAAAAGAGGGTAATGTTCAATATGGAGCATATCCTATACGCAGAAGAAAAAGGAAAAACTACTGTTATTACCGTTGAAGATGGTAATGCTACTAGAGAGTTTCTAATCAAAATGAAGTTTGAGGATACCATGAAAGGTATTATCTCAACATATACTAAAAGTGGAGGGAAATAAATGAGAACCGAAGAAGAATTGAAATGGCATGAAGAAGAAATGAGAAGAGAAGAAGAAGCAGGGCTGAATATGTTATCCCTTGTAGCCCTAACTCTTCTAGTAACCACAATACTTTTGGCGAGAAAAATGATGCCAATTTCAGAACCAGAACCACAGAAACAAGAGACTGAAGTCTCTAGGCTTCAAGAAAGAAAGGGTGAAGGACAAGGTGAACTTTACGAATGTAAACCCCAAGTAACTATCGTATCTAACTACGATATCCATAAGCATCATCAAATGGTATTGAACATAGTATCAGAACCATTGATTTGTGGAGTGTGTAGAGAAAACCAAAATCATTTTTTTGGAGGAAACTAAATGAATTTCAGCGAAGAAGGAACAAGCCCACGATTGCTATCATATTTGAGAATAGCATTCATACTAACAACACTAATAATAGCAGGAATGTTCATGTCCTGTTCAATACCAGAATGGTATTATGAAGAGCAGTTAATAGCACATCAGTATCATTTAGAACTAAGATACCAATACGAAGATTGTGATTTCTGCCAATACTGGAGAACCCAAAACTTTTACTAAAATGGAATACGCACTAATAACAATAGCAGTCTTGATTCTAATAGTCCAAATAGCCCAACTATTCAGGTTGGCAAAGATGGAGAAAGACATCGAGATTCTGGAAGATTTCGCTGAGTTATCAGCGATGAAAATAGAGGAACTGAAAACTACTACAAATAAGTTCGACACCCCATTTTAATTTTTCCCGCCGAGAACAATGAGTAATAAGTATAGAGACAATAGTAAGAATACTTGTAAAGAACTAGAAGATAATCCTAACAAGATAACACTTACAGAGATTCTATTTATCCTCATTTGTATCATTGTATTACTATAGGATAATATACACATACACACCAGTATTACCTATTATTACTTGTATGGAGTAAGGTAAGAATACAACTAAAAAAAGGAAAGATTAAATAGATTTATATGTAGATGTTGGTTACGGATTTAGAAGAGTATGTTATAATGGTTCAAGAAATGTATGATGTTTTGGTATGAATATCTTATTTTTTTTCCTATTTGTTGATATTTTGTGTTTTTTAATTTTCAACTATAGTTCATCTAAAAAATTAAATACGAAGAATATCGTAATAAACCGAATTAAATACGAAGAAATACCACTCTTTTCGAATTAAATACGAACATAATCGTATATTTTGATTTTTTGTTTCCAAAAAAGTCAAAGCCCTTAATAGCAAAAACCCCCTTTAACAGAAAAGTCAAAGGGGGTTTCTACCATATATGGTATGGGTAGTAAATATTTTCCGAGGTTCATAAAGTATCACACACAACATATGGTATATGTATATTAAAATTTTTTCGTGCGGATAGTAAAAAGTCAAAGGAGGACTGGCACACCCGATAGGATTCGAACCTATACTCTACAGATTAGAAGTCTGTTGCTTTATCCAATTAAGCCACGGGTGCTTATTCCAGCCAAAAAAAATTTAATTTCTATGGTAATACAGTAGAGAAGATACCCCATAGTAAAAAAGTCAAATGGGGAATAGGTAAAAGAAAAATGCCATGAGAAATCCAATTTAATTTTTAGATTTCCCACGGCTATCACCTTTATTTAATTTTCTCCTAAAAAGAACAAATGCCAAGAGGGGTTCCCCCTCCTTGGCGATAAGCATTATACCATATTTGTAAGCCCTTGTCAATAAAGAACTTACATTTGTTGTAAAGTATTTTTGATTTTTGGCACTTATTTTGGTATTATTTTTTGTTTGTAACTGCTTATGTGGCAGGGATTTAAGTCAAATCCGGGCCGAGAACCTGCCATTTTGGCAAGAAGGGAGCCTAAGCCCCCTCCTCGATGTGGTGTGGTGTGATGTTATCCCATCTTTCCCGTCGCAAGGAATATCCGTCATCTTTCAATGACCATTCCCCATTACAATGAATACAGGATATCGTTACAGGTTTGCGTTCTGAAAGAAAGAAACTTCCGTATACTTTACACTCAGGACACTTCCGAGAGCCGAGAGATAGACCCTCAAGGAGCCTATCCCTCTTTTCCCTATATGCCACTACTGAATACCTCCAAAGTCCATATTTGCCACCATAGAATCGACATCCAATTCTGCGATGACCTCTTGCTTGCGTTCCGAGATATCATCCAAGTTAGACTTCATTTCCTCTTGGATACGCTCTGCGTTCTCAAGATTGTGTTCAGCCTCTACGATTTGGCTGTTAAGCCGAGCAATACGGACAGAAAGACCTTTTACTGGGTCAAGCCACTTCATAGCCTTTGCCAATTCGACCTTAGCCGTCTTTTCTTCCGAGAGAATTTCTACCATGCGAGGGTCATCTGCGATTTGCTTTTGAGCGACCTTAACCTTCAAGGCGTTTACCTTTTCAAGTGCTTCGGAGAGTAACTGTTGGGGAGTTCTGTGTTTAGCCATTTTCTTTACCTATTACGAGTTTAGGAGAATGAGGGTGGTGTCCCTCTGTGATGACCCTATTATACCATCTTTCTGGCTCAGGTCAAGTAAAAAAGTCAAAAAGCGTGAAAGTTCTCTAAAAAACTTTGGGAGGGGGGGAGATTAAAGAGATGCCCCTAGTATAACATATTTCCGAGCCATGTCAAGCAAAAAAGTCAAACCTCTTTAGAAAATCCACCAGCCCCAAAATAACATTAATCCGGATCCGCAGCACGCGGAAATCTGTGAAAAAATCCGGTGGCTGCCAAAATGGCAGACCCTGGGCCCTTGGAAAAAGTCAAAGGGTAAAATGGGGGGAGTTTGGAATAGCGAACCTATTAAGAATCTTTGCATCGATTCAGTTCTACACAGTTGGAACAACCGTGCCAAACTCCTCCCCAAGTGCCTACACATTATACCCTAGCGTGTAGGGAAAGTCAAAGATAAAATAGGGAAAATTAGGATATCTTTAGTTGCTAGCGATTCACGGTTCACGGAACAGTTTATAACCTGCCGATGGGTGACCGTGCCTAATTTTCCCTAAGTGCTTTGAAAGAGAGGCTAGACATAAGCCTAGCCCCCCATATTCATTAGTTATGCGTAATGACCACAACTCCGCAGGTTGCGATTAACATATGAGCGAGCGTTGTTCTTTGAGTTAAATCGCAGGGTATGGGTTTTTCCTTTGGAAACATAACTCACCGTATGAGCGGTCATGTTATTAGGAACCTTGCGAATGTGAATTTGGCGAGCAGGTGTTTTCGTGTTATTCATGAAAGTATTATACCATATCCTATGCCCAAGTCAAGAGAATATCTTATAAAATCAAGAAAATCCCAAAAAACAAATGTTCCGGGATCTGCCAAAATGGCAGACCCTGGGCCCGTCAAAAGTGGTGATTAGACCCCCTGGGCTTGCTTTAATGGGCAATATAGGCTATGGTATGAACTTTTTTAGACCAACACGCCCGACAATCCTTACATTTTCCTTTCCGAGCAAAGGCACGGCATAAGGAATAACCCTTGGAAGGGATAAAATTATCTTCGGATTGTATGATTGTGCTAGTATGAGAACCCGATACCTTTCCACCAATAACGCTATCGCTAGAATATCGCACCACTACATTTTCTGGCATTTTATCCAATACCGCTTGAATACTAGGAATTTTATAAGTACGGGTAGGAATCCAATGTTTCGTATTAGGCGTAGCCTTACAAACCCTTACAATTTTCTCCGCTAGAATTTCATTCTCAATATCCCCAGAATCAAACCACCGAAAGAATTTTCCCTTTCCAATTGCTTTCACCATAGCATCAACCCAACCGCTACGCTTCCAATCTTCCATATTGTATTCCCGTAAGTCTTTTACAGCCCCAAACTTATAGCGTCCCTTAGTAGCGTAGCAACCTTGGCAAGCATCGACTAGGGTAACGCCATCGGACTTAAAAGCCCCTTGGCAAGTGGTAACTGCTGGAAGCGACCAAGATTTGCAGGGCATTTTAGAGGCATTAGAGAGTTTAGGGCTTGCTTTCATGAAAGTATTTTACCATATCCACAGGCTCAGGTCAAGAACTATTTTGAGGAATTTACAGGGCTCAAGAAAGTATCTGCCAGCCAGGCTGCCAAAATGGCAGACCCTGGGCCCGAGGAAGGGAGCCGAAGCCCCCCTCCCCTAAATTCCTACCATTCCTCTATTTCGTGGCACTCCATTTCAGCCTGAGATTGAGCATCAGCCCAAGCCTCAAAAGTTTCCTCGCCAGAGTCGCAATCGCAAAAAGTGGTGGATTGGACATCAGAGCCCATTTCAAGAATTCCATCATCGCCACAATTAGAACACACAGGGATATCGTGAATTTCCCCGAGAAGGTCGTTGGTATCGTATTTCATATTGGCATTATACAGTATTCTGAGCCAAAATCAAGTAAAATAAGCAGAAAATCTCAAAAAACAAATATTCCGGGCAGCATGCCAAAACGGCAGCGCCCTGGGCCCGCAAAAATGAAAAAAACCCCACTCCGTCCAGAGCGTTTACATGCATGGGAGGAGTGAGGTAGGGGGATTATTTGGTAGGCTATCCCCCTTGTAGCCCTATGAAACATACCCCTAGAATCCTTGAGTTGCCCAGTAAGGCTTCTTGGATGAGCGATAGTTATTTCCTTCGTGGTTATTGTCGTGGACAGACAAAACCTTGGGAAGCCTACGCCGTAGAGCAACATAGATTTCTAGTTTTTTCAAGGTTATCCAATTTTGGTTGTCCCTTGATTCTGCGGAGTTCCAAGATTTCGCAAAAGAGCGACCTGCAAGGATTGAGAGGTAGTTGATGATGTATTTCATGAGAGTATTATAACAGATTTGAGAGGTTCTGTCAAGCCTTTTCTAGGAATTCTTTATCAAAATGTCCTGAATCCAATTAACAAACCTTCCACTATCAAAAGCAGGGTTTGAGCGTTCGCACATATCACAAAAGGACAATATGATAGAATCCGTTTGGTCTCTGTCAGCATTAATGTTGACGATGATTTCAGCACAGGTGTCAGCTAATGCTTGGAAGTGTTGGCGGGTCATTTTCATGTGTTCTATTATACAGTAGCGAAAGGGTGCTGTCAAGTAAAAAATCAGAGAAATTTCGGGCCGAATATCTGCCAATTTGGCAGGAAACGGGACTTGAAGCACTACAAAGTAGCCTAGACTTACACAAGCCCCTATGAAAATATACCCTTCCTATTCCATCTCGAACATCTCATCCAAGTCCGAGGAGGTTAGCGTCCCGTGTAAATCCTTGATAGTTCTTTGAAAAGCATTGTAGTATCTCACGGGAATGTTGATTATTTTCATAATATCGTCAAGCGTTTCACCTTTCTGTTCCATTATAGCAAACAGCGTGTTAATTGTAAACACATCTGCCACTTGCCGAGGGGTCAAAGCCTCGAAATCAAAATCTGCTTCCATGTTGAAAAAGTGCTTCATTATGGATTCTTTCACTTCCTGAGAAGTATGGGCAATGGCTTTGATTACAGAGGTTTCGGCTATGGTGAGGTTGCCTACTGAGGTAAAGGAGGACAAATCGAAAGTAAAGGTTTCAGAGTCGTTCATGCTCATATTATACCCTAGCGATTGAGTTTCGTCAAGACCTTTTTCCAGTATTTTATTGTGGCTTGTTTCTTGTAGCCTTTTGGTCCCCCGTTATGGATACGGGCAACCTTCTCAGCATCGAATTTTGCGGGGTTAGTCCATGCCTCACGAGCATAGCGTTTCATATAGGCATCGAATACCTTGATAGCATAGTCCCTATTGAAACAGTCCTTGTAGGAACCCCCTATATTACTACGCTCGATAGCATCCGTGTGATATATTTCCCAAATCTGTAAGCATCCGATAGCATTACCATTATCACCACGAGCATTATCATTACCATTACTTTCAACAAGGATAAGAGCATTGACCAATTCATTTTGTTGGGGTGTGAGAATTACTTGCGGAACAGCAAGCATGAGGAGGAGAGGTGTAATCATGAACATATTATATCACAATTCTAGGCTAGGTCAAGCATAAAATGAGAAATATTTGAAAATGCGGCCTAGGACCTGCCATTTTGGCAGCTAGAAGAAAATCATGTCCAAGCATCTACAGCATAGCATCACGCATATAAAGCATATGCCAAGCAGTCCCGTAAGTTCCAAGCGGTCAAACATCTCCTCCCACATTATTCTTCCCCTGGGTCACCGAATACGCTATCTTGGCATACTTGGCACATTCCACTAATACTATACTCTTTCCGAGAGATATCATCCATTTGAGTTAATGCTTGCAGGCTAATCTCATCCTCGCAGGTAACGCATAAGCCATTCAGGATACGGTCAACCTTTTCAGGAAACAGAGAGAAGACCGGCTTGGAGAGGTCAGGTTTATTATTCATGAGCATATTATACCAGAGCGTTAGACTTGCGTCAAGTAAAAACTAGGCGTTTTTACAAGCGGCGGAGTGTAGATGCATACCGCCAGCACCCGAATCGGTGAGGGTATCCAATTGATTATCATCGAGAGGTGTGCCATCCTTAAAGGTAGCACTTGAGATAAACGCATCCGAGTTATCGAAAGCATCGAGGTTTTCCATGACCATAGAGGACACAAGAACCGGCTGAGGGAGAGCCGTGAGAGTAATCGTAGGGGTATTATCGTATTTCATGAGTGCATTATACCATCGCCATGTGTCCCTGTCAAGCATAAAATCCTAAATCCCACCGGAGAATACCACGCTTTGGGTCCCATGCCAGAATGGCAGGTCGCATAATATACAGATATCTTGCCTCCCTTTTAAGGGTCCCCTTTTTTGTTAAGGGACTCCTAGAAAAAAAATAAAATCCAATAAAATCCCAAATAAAATCCAATAAAAATACAAAAAATGAGCTATAAATATAATACAATGAAACTACTAGTTGCCTTCATCTTAATCTTATCTTTATCATATATTGATCAAACTCAAATAAGATATGGAGATTATAAAAATTTTGACGCTGAGAAGAACCATAAAGTAGGTACCATAGAATCAAAGCAAGTGTATTATAAGATTCCTGCTTACGAAGGAATCAAAACAGGAGAATATGAGAAAGGTACTGCCAAATACACCCAGGCTCTTAAAGAAACTACTATGGAATATCGAAGGGTAATGCGAGTGACTGCTAAGAAACAGGATTTAAAGCTAATAGTGGAAATGGGAGGAATATCGGACTACCCCTCAAAGGATATTACAGAGAATTGCATCTCTCACATTAACTAAATAAAATGTAATGAAGCACGACGACCTTGTAAATGAAGCTGAAAAAATTTTTCTTGGTGAATTAAGTACAGCTTTATTGGGTAGAGCAAGGAGGAAAGCAAACACCCAAGCCATAGCTCGTAGGCGAAAATTCGGATCGAATGACCAAGCGGCGGCTTTAAGGCAAAATCAGGCGGATAAATTTGATAGAGGTGCTCGAGGACTAAAACCTTCCGGCGATGAGTGGAAAGACGGCGTTCGATTTAAGAAAGGAGAATTAGACTCCTATGGAAAAGGCGAAGCGGGTTATAATGATCCAGAGAAGAAAAATGAGCCTTACTCAAGGAACAAGTACGGTGGTCATAAAGGAGAGCCTGTACGTTCCCATCATCCTGATACAAAGCCTCAGAAGTGGATTAAAGCACAACCATCAGTTGTGGATAACCCTGACGGAAAGAAAGGCTGGAGAATTCCTATGGATCGACCCGTAGGAAGGCACATGTCAGGTCAAGGAAGACTTCGTACAGTATACGATAAAGAATAATGAAACACAACGATCTTATTAATGAATCTGAAAAAATTTTTCTTGAGAGTTTAGAGGCTCCAAGTACCGAAGACTCCAACTTGAAGGAAGGTATGAAGCGTCTGATAAGGAGAGGAGGTATCAAAGTGACACCGGCCAGTGGCAAAGAGAACAAAAAACTCACACCTATGACCCCTAGAGCTAAGGAAGCCTTGGCATCCACTCAAAGGAGGTATGGAAGGGCTGAAAAGTCGGGACAAAGCATTCATGGAGACCCGGATCACTCGCTCGGAAGCACCGTTGTCCCTATCGGAGGTAAGGCAGACCAAGCAACAACTGAGCCTATAGGCAGTAAAAGAGGTGTAAGAGCAGAGCCGGGGAGTGATGAAGAAAGAAGGAAAATGCCTAACCCAAGATTCAATCCCCATGGCACTAATCCAGGTTCTCCAAGACACCAAAAAGTAGGGTGGAAACGAGGTGTGAAAAAACCACTCGCCCAATCGGCGGAAATGGAAAACTCCAACCAAGATCCCAACTTGAAGGAAGATAAAAAGCATGATGGTTCGATTTCAGGTCAACCCGCTACTTTCAAAAAAGGTAAAGAACTTGAGAGCACGAAAGGAAAAGGTTACCGTCTCGTAAAGAAAAAGTGGAAACTCGCATCTGAAATGGAAAACTCCAACCAAGATCCCAACTTGAAGGAAGCAGTTTCTGATTCTGGTACTCAACTGCAAAGGATTTATAAATCTGGAGAGCTCGCTGGAAGTGGAAAGTTTAGTGGGGAAAAGAATCATGGAGAGGTGCAAGATCAATTAGATCGTATTCGTAATAAAGGTCGTAAATTGGCACTAAAAGATAAAAAGATAAAGCCGAAGTTGAAGAGTAAGCTGATGACACCTTCCCAAGGCGGGGGAGACGTTGCAACTGAGAAGTCTTTGGTTAAAGGCATTACGAAGGGTAAAGCCATCAATAGAGCAATACGGGCACTTCCCAAGTAATTCCGATGGACCACAACAAGCTTATAGAAGAATCTGAAAAAATTTTTAATGCTGTAATTAAAGAAGGTTCTGGTGGAGAACAAAGCCAACTTCGAAGAATAGATGCGGAGGATGATAAAAATCCTGCTACTAACCCCGTGCTAAAGCGTCTCGAAAGTAAGTTGAAGCATAAGCAAAAAGGAGCGGACCGAAGAGCAAAGCATAGAGGTATGTTGGTAATCCCTAAAAAGGACCGTGAGCCTAAAGATCTCAAGCAACGACTTCAACAAAGACAAACCATGAGGCAAGCTAGACCCGTAAAAACGGTCGGAGAGAAACTCCCCAAGTAAATGAAAAAATTTTTGGCGCTAGGACTAATCCTATGCCTCGTAGGATTTCTCAGTAATATACCATCTTATTCCGATTCTGCATCAGAAGAGCCAGAGGAATCTATGGCATTCCATGATCCTTATAAGCCTTATAAGCATGAGATCGATATTGAATTTCTCACTCATTGTAGTCTGACCTTATCGAATGGAATTGGTACCTTTCGAATGTCTGGTTCTCAATTTTTTATTAGAATGCTACAAAGAGATGAGCCAGGCGAGACTCACGAGACTGGGCTTGTTCTACATAAACCAAATTTTCATTTTCATTGGCCTCAACGTTCTGTTTTAGGTTTTAATGCTTCAGTAGAGTACACTTATCCAGCTCATTCTTTTGTAGGGTATTACTATAATATCGGATTATTTGATCCTCCTAGTATTAATAACATCGGATCAAAGATTCATTATAGAGGAACGGGAATCCTCCAGCTCCGGGAAGGCTCCGCCTTAATTACTTTAGGGAAACGTACTTGGGTGCAACATGCTCCATGGGTATTAGTTTTCGGAAGAGATCCTAAATAAAAAATTTTTAGGTCGCGGGCAGGCGACTACGTCGCATATATAACTTGATTATGAAAATACTCTCTTCCTTACGTTCTGTGTTAAATTGGGCAGTTGCCAAGTTTGATGCTTGTTTTGCTTGGACTACCCAGCGTTTAGATATTCTATTTGGAGAAGTTACTGCGGTAATCGACTCTTTGATTAGAGTTGGTACTCGCGTTGTAGTTTTTCTACTTTTACTTCAGATCCTTAATTTAGATCTTATTGGAGCTTTGAAGGAGTTTCTTGCGTGAACTTTAAGGATTACATTGTTACGGAAGCTAAGAAGTGGGAGGATATGACTCCTAAAGAGCGAGAAGCTAGTGAAAAAGCAAAAAAAGAGGCTGAAAAAATGGTAGCTCAAGGAAAAACTGATCTAGGTCTATCATCTAAGTCTAAAGCAGAAAAAAAAAGACTTCGTACCATCGCAGCTAAGAAGAGGGGACCCTCTGAGCTAGATGATGACTTGAAGTGTGATGAGTCCAAACGAGAAGAAGTTGAAAAAGAGGGCCCTTACGTAACCTCCCGTAAATTTAAAAAAGTAACGGACCCTGCCAAGAAAAGAAAAATGAGAGCCCTAAACCCTCCGATTGAGAGAGAGAATGTACCCTCTGTCAGAGATATCAAGGATAGGGAAGAAAAAAAGCGGAAAGAGAGCTTTCAAGCCGCCGGAAGAATGGCTGCTAGATCTAAGTTCACAAATTAAACAGGCGACGACCCTTCTACCGTTAGTCTCTCGTAAGGATCAGCACACGAACAGGTTCCATTACTCGCAGACGTGTTTCCTACGATACATACAGTAATCCCACAAGTTTTAAGGAAATCAACTCCTTCATCCAGGCGATAAAGTTCACCGCAGACCACGCGACGGATTCCTGATTGGACAATAAGCTTAGCACACTCAAAGCAAGGAGATAGAGTGGTATAAAGCGTAGCTCCTTCGGAGCTACTGGTTCCCTTCGCTAGTTTAGTAATCGCGTTAGACTCCGCGTGAAGCACCTCTCGACGCGTATCTCCGTTGCGGTCTTCACACATATTACTTTGTCCTGTAGGAGTTCCATTAAATCCGTCCGAAATAATCTGTCCGTTCTTTACAATAAGACATCCGACCTTCATTCTATTGGCTTGGGAAAGATTTGACCAGTTTTTGGCCATTTCGAGATAAGTTTGATCTAGTTTAGTTTGTGTAGCCATCATATAATATAAAAGAATAAAGGGGGCTAAAAAGCCCCCTTAAAAGTAATTAAATATTTAAATTATAGATCTTCTTCCTTTTGTGCAGCTTTAGAAGCTTTCTTGGACGCAGCACCCGTTCCTTTGGTAACTTTCTTCATAAGATTACGAGCAGCTTGATTCAAAGCATTTCCATTAGCGTCGAACTTCGCCTTTTCCTTCGTCTTAGACCCAAACTTAGCATTAAGAGCATCGTCACGTTCTTTTTCAGCTTTAGTACGAGCTTCAGCAAGAACTTTTACGATATCACAAAGACTTTGAACCGTTTCTTCAAGCATTCCAATTCTATCCTCAGGGGTATCTGGCTCCTTATGATCTTTTAAAGTTTTAGGCATAACCCACTTATTAGCGATGTTAGAGGGAAGACCGAAGTTATCCATTCCAGCAGAGGCTGGATCGCTCTTAGGCTCTCCACCGCCACTAGGACCAGCCTTAGAGGCTGCTGCGGCATTCTCCTGGTTACCTGTAACAGTTCCAGAGCCTTTACCTTGATTCTCTTGGCTATCGCTGCCAGAACCTTTAGCGGTTGGAGTACTCCACTTATTACCATTCCCGAGCTTAGCATCGCCACCTGTTAATTTAGGGAGCATAGCGTTAGCTTCGAGAAGGGTGTTTACAAAATCTTGAGAAATATCTTTCATTTTTTAATTACCTATTTTATATATTGTTCTTACTTAGGAAGTAAACAGCTTTATTCTAACTTCTAGATATAATAATGGAACAAGAATTCTTCGATAACATTGAAAAAAATCCAATTATTGGGATTTTCGGAGATACTGTATTTCCTAATAAATCTATAGGGGAAGGGATTAGAGAAAAATCCAAAGTAATTTCAGAGCTTAAAAGCTTGCTTCTAAAGATGGATCCTAAGAAAGTATACATTATTCCTCATAGGGGGGTAAATTTAACATCCCTTACGATTTTACAGTATTTAAATATCCCATATACTATTGTAAACCCTTATCGAGGTTATTTTAATAGTACTCACAATAGAGACAAACTAAAAATTGTTTTTGGCATGGAAAATAGTTCTTCGGTTATTACGGTAGGAAAAAATCCTAAAAATGCTAGAGGGACCCTAAAAGCTTTATCAGACACAGAAGATTTTGTTATTGACAGATCAGATCTCATTATTTCTATTAATGGTAATAAACCAGACAATAAATCAATGAATTTACTTAAAAAACTTCCTGAATCTGGAAAACATATAATATTTTTTAAATATTAACAAAGTTATAACGTTATTTAATGTGGAGGGGTAGATTCTTTTTGAACAGGTCCGCAAACGCTTCCCTGTTTTCATGCCAAGAGGTCTTACCCTTAATCTCCCCCCTAGAGTAATGGATGACCTGTAAAGGTATGACCCTGTTTCGAAGACCCTTCATGTGCGCTTGAGATGTATAAAAGATATCATAAAAATCCCAATTCCCGGGAAAACATTTAGGCTTCTTTAGTTGGATAGTATTCACGGTTCTTCCTTTCGCTGCGAGGAATAATCCGTCCATTACCACAACATCCCCCAAAGGTCCAAAGTACGTTTGGAAGATTTCAGCCTTTTTATCCCCGTGATAAACACTTCCCGCTAAAGGATTAAGATGTGAATCCGCATGTGGAGTCTGCATGTCTTCCCACCAAACACAACTTGATCTGAGGAGACGAGTACCAGCTAAACCTACAAATCCAGAATTGGAATCCTCTAAGTTCTTTTCTATAAACAAGTTAAAGTCCCAAGGACTTGTTAAAACCTCAATATCATCGTGACAGAAGATAACAAGATCATCCGCTTTAATATCCTGATCCTTAACTCCAGTATCAAAAGCTTCAAAGATATTCTCAAACCCTACTAAAGGAACAACTCTCCATTCGGCTAGTTCAAAGAAATGCCTTAAGGTTTTTTTGATTTTACCGTCTCGAGTTGGAATAAAAGCGACTTTTTTCATTTTCTATATAATTACACACTATTATAGGATGTTTTTATGGTTTCTAAAAAAGAAGAAATATTAGAAGAACTTCGGAAATGCTCCGAAGATCCCGCCTATTTCATTAGAAACTACGTAAACATTGAGCATCCTATTAAAGGCATAGTACCTTTCGATTTATATCGATTTCAAGAAAAAATTATTAGTGAAGTTGAAGAATACCGATTTAACATTATTAGGAAGTTTAGACAAGCGGGAATTACTACTATCTGTGCGGCGTATTCCCTTTGGGCTATAATCTTCAAAAATAATCACAATATTATGGTTGTCTCTATTGGAGATCGGGAATCTACCGCATTTCTTCGCAGAGTAGTTCTCATGTATGATGATCTTCCTGTATGGCTTAAACCAAAGATTACTGAAAAAAACAAACACTCTTTGTACCTTAGCACTGGAAGTCGTGTAAGAGCTCAACCTGCTGGTGCTGGACGAGGTGAATCTGTATCTCACTTGATTGTTGATGAGGCTGCATTTGTTGATAAGATGCGTGAGTTTTGGGCTGCGGTATACCCTACAATTTCTACCGGAGGTAAGGCTACTTTGATTTCAACGGTTAATGGAATGTCTAATCTATACTACGAGCTTTACCGGGATGCGGAGTTAAAGAAAAATTCTTTTAACGTATTAGACCTTCATTGGAGAGAGCATCCAGAATACACTGACGAGTGGGCTAAGGAGAATAGACCTATTATTGGGGAACGCATGTGGGCTCAAGAGTATGAGTGTGAATTCCTTGGTACAGGAGATACTTTTATAGATGGAAACACCTTGAAGCGTCTAAAAGGAAATTCTTGCGAGGACTACTCGACTAGACACTCGGGCAAACTTAGAGTATTTCGGGAGCCTGACCCGTACCACCAGTATGTGCTAAGCGTCGATACCTCTTTTGGTAGAGAGCGTGATTACTCTGCATTTCAGATTATTAATCTTTACAGTGGTGAGCAAGTAGCAGAGTTCTATTCAAACACCACTCCAATCTCTAACTTTGCAAAAATTATTAAATCAGAAGGTGATGCTTATAACACGGCTCACTTAGTAGTTGAAAGGAATGGTTTGGGGATTGCACTGATTCAAGAACTATTTGATGTTCTTGAGTACGAAAACATGTGGATGGATGACAAAGGAGAATTTGGAATCCAGATCACTACTAAAACGAGAGAAGGAGTACTCTCCTCTTTAGAGGAAGCTCTTCGAGCTTCCAAGTTCAAAATTAATTCTGAGCGGACAATTGATGAGTTGATGACCTTTATTGTGAACGACAGCGGTAAAGTTCAGGCTGATGACGGCTATCATGATGACCTAGTTATGAGCTTAGCCCTTGCAGCCTCTGTTCTTGAGGAGTTAAAAGATAATGCTCCTATTATTCCTATGGGGACTAAAGATTTGAACGAGGATAATCCAATTAAAGAACAATATAATATTCCAATACACATATCTAATAATGATAAAACCACTGAGGACATGTCATGGGTGATAAAAGACTAAACGAAGATAATCTTAACGAATCGTATACTGAATTCGGCCAGTTCAAAGCCGGGTATGGAGCTACCGGAAGCGGAGCTCTTTCAAGCTTCTTTGGGAAGTTTTTTGCTCGTAGGGGACGTAAGTTCACAAAAGGCGGAAGACTTGCAGGAGATGCCGCTACAACCTCAGATACCTTTGAGGGTGTTCCAGGTATTGGAGTTTCCAAAGGACTTCCTAAGTTGCCTCAGGTTGAATACGAACGAAAACGTAGGTATAAAGAGTATGAGGATATGGATGAGTATCCAGAAATCGGAGCCGCGTTGGACATCTATTCTGATGATGCATCGCAAAAGAATATCCGAGGAGAGATTTTTGAGGTTAATGGTCCTAATGAGCAAATTGAATCTATCGTAAAAGATTTTCTTGAAACTGCAAAAATTAAAGAGTTTATCTGGGATATTATTCGTAACGTATGTAAGTACGGAGATTGTTTTATTGAGAATATTGTGGACCTTAATAACCAAGATGCGGGAATCCAAAGAATTAAAATCTTAAACCCCAACTATGTCTCCAGGGTTGAAAATAAGTATGGGTACTTGGAAAACTTCCTACAGGAGATTCCAGAAGCTAAAAGTGCTTTTCTTCCCGATCCTAGTCAAGGGATGGGTCAAGGAACTGGCAAGTATATGAAGCTCGATAAGGAGCAGGTCGTTCACTTTAGAACGCATACTTCCGATCCAAATTTTTACCCTTATGGCAAGTCAATCTTAGCCGCAGGAGTAAGAGCTTGGAAGTCTTTGAAGCTTATGGAAGATGCTATGCTCATCTACAGGTTGGCACGTGCTCCAGAAAGACGTGTGTTTTATGTCGATGTAGGTAACATGCCTACTTCTAAAGTAGAAATGTATATGGAGCGTCTTAAGCAGAAGTTTAAGAAAGAAAAGTTTTGGGATGGTCAAACAGGTAACATCAGTGAAAGATATAACCCTTTATCCACGGACGAAGATTTCTTTGTTCCTACGAGACCTAAAGGTTCAACTAAAATCGAAACCCTACCAGGAGCTCAAAATCTTGGCGAGACCGACGATGTAAAATACTTTAGAGATAAGCTCCTTGCAGCACTTAAAGTACCCAAAGATTATATTGTAGAAAAGGATAAATCTCCAGAGCGCAAAGCAAACCTTTCCCAATTGGATATTAAATTTGCACGTGCGGTTACTAGAATCCAACGAGAGGTAGAGATTGGACTTACCATGCTTGCTAAGAGACATCTTACTCTTCGCAATATTCCAGGTCATCAACTCATAGGTCTTGAAGTTGTTCTATGTCCTCCTTCCGACATGTTCGAAAAGAGACGGCTAGAATTGGATGATCAAAAAATTAGAGTAGTTCAAGCCGTTAAGGGTTTGGAATTATTCCCGGATGAATGGATTTATGAAAACTATTTCCAAATGACAGAGCAAGGTATTAAAGATACTATGTCTAAAATGGAAGCTCAAAAGGAAAAGCAAGCTGAAGCGATGGCAGCTCAAGATCCTATGGCAGGGGGAATGCCTCCCCCTATGCCGGGAGAAGAAGGTATGGAAGGTGAAGAAATGCCTCCAGATGAGGAGCCTGTATAAATTTCTCAAATAAAAATAGAATAATATCTGTATATAAAATAGGAAAATAACCATGAATTTCGAAAATAGAAACAAGGACTTAACCAATATCCATAAAGCAGCTGATTACCTTAGCCGTTCCCTTAGAGAGAACTTGAAGGTTTTCTCTGTAGATTCCGCCAATGGAAGAGTAACATTTCTCTCTGAGGCAGAGGTTGCTATCCATTGTGACTACGAAATCTCCAAAGGATCCGCTCACCTGTCTAACTTTGATATTGAACCAATCGCAGTAATGCTTTCAGAAAAGAAAGTTAGTGATAAGATTGAAGGGTCTATTTCAGAATTTGTATCTTCACTTCGTGAAAACAGATACGATGTGGCAGATACTTCTTTTGACGATGTTATTGGGTTATTTGAAACTCGTAGTAATCTTAAAGATTTAAATTCTCGTGTAGGAAAGCATATGGCATCCTTTGATGATAAAACTAAGATTATTGAGTCTGAAGAATTTAGTAAGTTAGAGCAGATTAAGGATATCATGGTTTCTTATATCTCTGAAAACAAAGAAAAGGTTTTAGGCAATAAAGATATTTCTAACTCTTTGAGAGTTGCTAATGCTCTCAGAACTGCTTTTAACGCTCCTGATACTAACTACGAAAGCTTAGTGGAAGGTGCAAGATTCTCTGTAGATCTCTGTGCGGATGCTTCTCTTTACGAAATGATTTGTAAGCAGGAGTTGGTTCGCCAAGAACTTCTCGAGGCTAAAGAAGAATTTGCAAACACATGGATCTCTAACGACGCTATCCAAAATCTTGCATCTTGTATTTACGCTAAGGACGAAGCTCTACAAGAAACTCTTAAAAACATCTTGGAAGAAGTTCCTTACTTTGCATTCGCTACCAAATCGGACTTGAACGAAGTATTCACTTCTGTGTTCGAGGTAAACTCCACAGATGTGGTGACCAAGAAAGAAATTAAAGAATTCACTCGTAAGTTGTACGAGTGGAAAAAGCCTGCAAAGGAAGAGATTACCCAACTACTTGATGAGAAGTATGGAATCAACGTTGCAAACCTCAAGTTTATCCCAACGTTTAGTAACTTGGCAAGAACTCAGTCCGTAATGTTTGAAGTTCTTTCGATGCTTTCTGAAGATAATAGTCTTGTACAAGACATCTCAAGAGATTTCTCTAAATTCATCTCCAAGAAAGGTGGTGTTGAAACCCTAACCTTGAACGATTTTATTGTAGAGTGTTTCGAAGAAGCTTTGGAAGAGCCCCTCAAAGAAAATCTTCTTATGCAGTACGTAGACATGCCTAGACTGTCCCGTGATATTTCGGCTCTCAAGACCCTTGTAGTAGGAGATGATGCTCCTGTGGGCGGGGAAATGGGCGGAGAAGAGATGGGAGAGGAAGTTCCTGAAGAAGAAGTACCTGAGGAAGGAATGGAAGAAGAAGTACCTGAAGAGGGTATGGAAGAAGAGGTTCCTGAAGAGGGTATGGACGAAGAGGTACCTGAGGAAGGTATGGAAGAAGAGGTTCCTGAAGAAGGAATGCCTGAAGAAGAGGAAGGTGTGCCTGTAGGTGACGATTCTACGGAAGAGATTCCTTTTGGAGGCGGAGGTGAAGATGAAGGAACTCCGCAAAACTCTCTTGCTTCGGATCTAGAAGCTCTTGTTAAGAGTTTGGGTCTTGGGAGAGAAGAGGAAGAGGACGGAGACGACCAGTACGAAGCCTAATCTAAAATATATCCCTGCTTGATCCAACGTCGTAGAATATGTTGATGCCTATTCTGCATACCTAAAAGCTCTACGACGATACTTTCAAGTCCCTCAATAGAGTCCTCTGTTATTTCGGAGGACTCTAAAACTTTTTCAAGTTTCTGCATGATATACTTTAGAGAGTCCTGATCGTCATCAGACATCTTGTTTATCTTAGCTTCTTTAATTTTCTTTGATTCCATGAATATCGACCTCAAAATTCAAAGACTTATAAGCTCTAAGCCTTTGGATTGAATGTTTCCCTAAATAGGGAGCTCTATCTATAAAATCATAGATAAAAACTTTGGATTTATTCTCATGTTTTCTTAAAGTTCTTCCTAATGCTTGAACCGTAGCAATCTCAGATTTCAAACCTCGAGCATTAATAAGATGAGTGAGTTCGGGAATATCGACCCCTGTCTGAAAGATAATCGTCCCAATGATTATAGAAGGTCCAGGAGCATCTATAAAGCTCCGTAAGGTCTTATCTCTATCTTCAAGACTATCCTTACCCTCTAATTTAAAAGAGCCTGGAAGGAGGCTGTGTAGCTTCTCCGCATGCTTTAAGTTTTTCGTGAGAATAAGAACTTTTGAATGGTTTCCGGTAATACCCTTGGCAATATTTGCAATCGTATTGTTACGCTCTTCGCTTTCGACAATGTAATCATTGTAAATTTCCATGTAGGACTGACCCTTATATTTGTCTGAGTCAATATCCGGAAGAGTAATCATCTGAATAGATGGAGGGGTGAGATACCCATCTTCGATTAGTTCTTCAGCGGTGACATACTCTATCTCCTTACCTAGAAAGGATGTTAGGGATAATTTAGAAAACTTTTCCGTGGGGGGAGTAGCCGTCATTCCAATCCTGACAGAGGAAGAAGGAAAGGATTTCAGTACTTTAGTAGCCAGTTTCCCTTTAGCGAACTCATGAATCTCATCAAACATGATAAAATCAGAATCTTCTAAATGGGACATAATAATTTTATCCACCGATTGAATCGTACAAAGAGTAATATCCTTAATATCCACCCCATCCCCAAAAGCTACTCCAACATCAATACCATGCTCTGTCAGAAATTTATGCGTTTGAGACAAAAGTTGTTTTTTGTTAAAGAACACAATTCCCTTTTTACCTTCCAAGGCTTTTAAGAGTCCTCCCATAACAATAGTCTTCCCACTTCCAGTAGGAGCTTTAATGATACACGCTCGTCTCTCTAAAGCCTCCTCAACGAGATACTTCTGGTACGGACGATATTCGATCCCTTCTAAGTCATAGTCTCCAAAGGAGATATCGCTTCTGCTGTCCACAAGTTCGAAGTCCCTCTCCAAATAATTCAAATCCTCAATAATGCTATATAACAGCCCAGTACCAAATTTTCCAGTTTTGGAGCTGAAAAATTCTTTTTCTCCGTTCCAAGACCCTCTTCGATAAGAAGGGGTAAATTGGTATCCGGGAGTTTTACAGCTATATTTCTTTCCTAAAGCCTTGAGAAGTTTTTTCTCTTTAGTTTTTAGTACAGAATATACATTAGAAATAAAAATTTTCATAAAATTTATCGTTCTTTTCTATTATAGATAGAAAACTCACATTATTATGTCAGAAGAAAAAACAATTTTAGATCTCGCAAAAGCAGGAGCCGCCCAACAGGAAGCATCAAATCCAGGGTCTCCTCAAGTTCCAGTAAGCAATCAACGCCAGGAAGATTCCTCTGTTTCCGATGCCCTATCAGAACTACTTTCTAAGGTGGAAAGCAAGGGAGCGTGGGTTCCTGTAAAGCTACCATCTCTAGGAAAATACAATGAAGGTTTGGGAGATACGGTTGAGCTTAGACCTTTTAACTTTGAGGATGAGAAAATCCTTAGATCTGTCAAAAACATGACGGATATTAAGAATGCAGTAACTACTCTCTTTAACAGATGTACTAGAGGAATTCCTTACCCCCAAATGAGTTTAGTAGACAAAAGTTATTTGCTTTTTAAGCTTAGAGAGATCTCTTATGGGGCTGAGTATCCTATAGAAGCAGAATGCCAGTCTTGCCAAACCAAGAATGAACTTACTATAGAATTGGATAAGTTGGGAACTAATTATGCTTCCGACGACGCAAGTGCTGAGATGACAATTATGTTACCAGACTCAGAAGTAGAAGCTTCTATTAGAATCCCGAGAACAGTAGACGAGCCTCTTTTAGATAATCCTGCCGCTCTTATGGACAACCTTTGGAGATTTGTTACCCGCGTGGGAACTCACACGGAGCGTATTATTATTCAAAACTTTATTACAAAAACATCGGCAAGAGATGTCGCAGTAATCAGAGAATCTATTTTTGGAGATAAAGCAGGACTTGAAACAAAGGTAATGTTTAGATGTCTCCAGTGCGATAGTGAGCAAATAACAGAACTACCTTTAAATGAAAATTTTTTCTCGGTGAATTAGAAGCTCGGCTAGATGGAGATTCCTTGTATCAGGAGTCCTATATCCTAGTTCACCTTTGTGGGTTTAGCCTTAAAGATGTCTACACTATGACCTATATGGACAGAGGAGAATACATAAAAATAAGAAAGGAAGAGTCCGACAGAGAATCCGAAGAAATGAGTAAAGTAGAACAGTAAATACCTTGAAGGATTTACTATGGTACAACTTAACGGACACAACGTAACCCCAAGACACAACCGACCAGGAGTCTTGGGAAACACTTATTTGGAGTTTTTCTTCATCAATAACGGCGCTTTTGCACATCCTTACGAGGTGTGCAGTGTTCATATATTCGCGGATACCACTAACGGAGATTCTAGCGAACTAATAAACTCAAGCGGAACCTTAGATTCAAGCACTGTAAGCTCATTAGCCAAAATGGAGTTTACAAACTCTGCGACGGTTCTTGGCACACTCCCCGACTCGTCAGGGTTCGATCCAACAGGATTTGGAGACGATGTGAATACAGCCAGTGCAATTTACAGGATTGGGGATGGAGAGGGACACTTTGCAGTGGCACTGAAACCTAACGCATTGTGGGCAGGAGGAGCATCAGCAAATAGCGCCTCTTCCACAGGAAAATATTTTGATATTTGGACTGTAGTAGATGTAAACGGATCTGATCCAAGAACTTACGTACACGCCTTTGAATTATTCAGGGATGTAATATTCTCTATCACAGAGCCTTTACTGGTCACTACATCTCACGCCTTGGTGCAGAAATACGTAAATAAGAATTCCATTGTAAAATTACAAATCAAATCCGACCACGTAGTAAACAATAGAAATATTTCCGAAGAGATCAAGAACGTTTTTACTCAGTCCGTAGTAAACAATGCAGCTGTTCGAATTATCAAGTTGAAGGATGACACCTCCACAGGTCTACCTTACGACCAAATTAAAAATTGGGGAGATACTTCCGGATATGTCCAAATTGACTCTGAAGATACAATTACTTACAATTGGGATACCGATGGGCTAGAAGTAGGAATGTACGAACTCCAAGTAAGCTCTACAGTCCTAGATCAAACGATACTAAGTGACAAGTTTAACTTAGTAGTTCGTTGACCCTGAAGTCGAAACCCATCTTCCGTACGTTCTTATTGATGTGCATAACCACATCTTTCTTAGGGGCTTGGACAGTAAACTCGTTCCAGTCCTTGAATCTTTCAGGAGGCTGAACAACCCAAGGAATAGGAAGATTTTTAGATTTAATAAGTCTAAGAGATTTTAACATTCCTTCTTTGCCCGGAGCATCATTATCAAAAGAAAGGATAATTTTAAAGCCATCTAACTCTTTTAACTGTGCATGAGACATGAAGCTTCCCTGAATACTGGTAGCATTAACACCTAGGCTTTGAAGGGCAATCGCATCCAGGGGACCTTCTACAACTACCACATAGGATTCGAAGCAATCAAAAGGAAAGAGAACCTCAGAGGATTTGACGCCGTGCTCTTTATGAGTAGGATTAAGATACTTCATACCTCCCCCCAATATGTTTCTAGCTTGGAAATAGTAAAGCCCCCCCATATCCTCATAAGGAATAATGAGACGATTTACATACTTCCCTCCTGTAGCAACATAGAATTTTTGGTCTTTTAAACCTCTAGACCTAATCATTTTACAAGCCAACTTCTCTATCAGGGACTCTGAGAATCTGCTGGTATCATAGTCTAAAAGTTTAAAGTGCTCTAGCTCATTCTGGATATCCAAAGAGTTTAGGGGGTCAGGAGCTTTAGATTTTTGAGGAGTATAGAACAATAGCTCTGGCGTATCAACCAGTCTCCTCATCACCTTAACCGAAGCCTCATCATAGGAAATACCTTCTATGAAGGATACTAAATGAACAAAACTCCCCCTCTCTTTAGACTTGAAACACTGCCATAACCCAGTCTCTCCATTAACAGACATATGTTTCTTGGAATCCTCAAAAAACAAAGAATTCACGATAAATTCCTCACCCGCTACATGATAATCTTGGAATTTATCAGCAATATACTCTTTAATAATACTAGGAGGAATCTTCATAAATACATTAATGGGGGTTCACAACATATTAAAGAACAACAGACCATGTTTATTTCAAAAGTTTCCCCAAGTAAATTAAAAACCTACGATGAATGTCGTCAGCGTTACAAGTTCAGATACGTAGATTATTTGAAAGACCTCTATAACCCTAACAGTAATACCAACGCTCTTCAATTCGGATCTTACGTGCACAAGATTCTGGAGGATGGTGTAGAGGCTAAATCAGTAGATGAACTTCGGAGGCTCGCTGAGGAGCTTCGTCCTAATTATAAATTTTCGGACAGAAAGAAGGAGGCTCAGATGGATAAAATTCTGGAGAACTTCTTCAAGTTTAACGCTCAGCTAGAGGAAAATGTAAGTACAGAACTTCCTTTTGAAATTAAGATGACTGATGATTTTGCTATAAACGGAATCATTGACCGTGTAATCAAAGGAAAAACTGGCAAATACTTAGTAATTGATTATAAGACTTCTAGACAAGCAGCTTCAAAAAGGTCATTGTTTAAAGACCCTCAGATGCTCATGTATGCTTATGCAATCCACAAACTGTATAATGTTCCTTTTTCTGACATTACAGTTTCACATTACTATCCACACTTGGATAAGCTGGTAGCTATTAGTTATGGACCTACTCAGGTTAATGCTTTCCTCAGGACTCTAAAGGATAAAATCTGGGAGATTAGAAAAAAGAAGTCTCAAGACCTTAAACCTGTCCTGAATCAGTTTTGTGACTGGTGTAGCTTCAAAGACCTATGTCCAGAATTTGGAGGAACCTCAAAGATGCTGGAAGAAGCTAAGGCTAAAGAAAAAGAAAAATACCCACGTAAAAAACCTTAATCAAGTTTTATAGCTGGACAGTATAGAGATAAATCAATCTCTCTAAAGAATTCAAGAACTTCTCTTTCGGAATACTTAAATTTTTTAGTGTACTGTGAAACGATTGTAGACTTCTTTACAGGTTTTCTATTCTTCATAGCTTTTAATAAGTATTCCTGGAAGATAGATATAAAGTGAGCAGAGAACCTATGTCTCCATTTTTCTGTAAATCTTGAGCTTAGAGCATAATCAACCTGCTCCAAAAACTCATGGATTTCTAACTCTGAATCGAATTCACTCATTTTTCTATATCTTTATAGTATTTTTTTTAGATTTTATCAGATCTATTTAATCTTTTTTCTGTGTTTCCGTTTTTTGATCTAGGATAAATCATATAAATATATTGCATTAAAGTAAACTTTTAACGATTATGGCGAAAAATATTACAGAATCTTTACCGGACGGAATGAAAGCTCGTCCTTTTATGAATCCACGTAAAGTGGAATCTGCTGCAGGTAATTTGTATACCTTCACTTACAACTCCAAGACGGCTAAAATCGGACAGCCTTTGATTCTAAATGTACGTAGGAACAATAAGAGATTGTTCAGAGCTAAGAACAGAGATCAGTATATGGCAGGAATTGTACTGAATAATTTATCACCTGCAATGACAGCTTTTTTAATAAAGAGACTAGGAACCAGAAAACTTATAACCTGGAGGGATATTAAAGCTCTTGGAATTTTAGCGCCTAAGGCTTACTACAGAATATACAATGTAAAATATCGTCGGGATTTTCATGTAGTTGATCCAAGTATATACTTGGAACGAGAACTAGAAGAATCTCGGTAATTTAAACCATGGCTGAAGGAAAGAAAGATCGCGAGTATTTAGGATTAGAAGCAGGAATGCGGGATCTCCGTTATTCCATAGATAATCTTGCATTTAATGCAGTCAAACGTACGCTTCCTAAGATTGCAGGCATGGGAGCCGTAGCCCATTCGCTCGAAGCATCTTTTAGAGCAGGACTGCAGGCACAGAATAAGTTGGCGTCAATGATGGCTGCTACTGGTAGGGGTTTAAATCAACATACTCAAGCTTTAAATATACAAGGTGTAACTTTTGAAAAAGCTGTAGCCGCTGCAGCGGATACATTTTCCGCTGGACTTCGAACAAATGTAAAGTCTTCCGCTAAATTGATAGGTCAGTTAAAAGTTCTAGATCTCGATACTAAAGCGGCAGCGCAGTTCTTGGCTCACAATACTCAGCTACTAGGAGTAAATGCTAGGCAATCTCAAGCTACTTTAAAAGGTGCTGTTGAAACCGCAGCAGCCTATAGAATCTCAGGAGACGCGATGATCTCCGCTATGAGAGCCTTAAGAAAAACTCTTGAGTCTGCATCAGCAGCTTATGGACCAAAAGTTGCTACGGCTATAACCCAGGCATCTACTGAATTACTAGGAAAAGTAGGTCAGGGGTCACAAGGTGCGCTGGAATCTGTAATAAACCAATTAGCCGCAGGAACTGAAGAATCTAATAAACTTCTTCTCAGGCTTGGGGTTCCTCTGGAGATGTTTGCCTCCCAAGACCCTAAAGAAATAACAAGAGGTGTAGAAATGGCTATGCAGACAGTAAAATCTATTACAGGGGGGGTAAGAGGAGGTGCAGCTGCAGGTATTATGAAAGACGCTATCGCTAAAGGTTGGGGTATAAACGATTCTTTCATTCTTCTGGCTGACAAGCTAGCAGATCCACTTCATAAACTTGATGAGAAATCATTAAAAGAGTTAAACATGCTGGCATTGCAGAATGATCTTAGTCAGAATTTAAGCCTGATACTTACTCCCCTGAAAGAAAGCGCGTTGAAGATGCTTAACGTCGCCGCCGAGTTCACAGCCAAAGTTGTTGGATTCTTGGGACCAATAGTGAAGTATCTTGGTCAAGCTGTATTGGTACTTACTGCTATGAAAGGAATTCAAGTACTGACGCTTGCTGCACTAACAGTTGATAAATTCATGCAAAAATTTAAGGGGCCTGGGAAGAACTTCATAGGGCCAGTACTGCCCTTGAGACATAGAATAAAGAACACAGGAACAAATTTTATAAAAAGCCTTGCGCCTGAGGGAGGTATGGCTGGTCTCAGAGCCAAAGGCGGTAAGGCCGCTTTCGCTCGCATGCTAGGTGGTCGTATCGCTGCAGGCGCTCTTGGAGGTCCTATTGGAATAGGAATCTCTCTCGCACTTCCCGTGATTCTTGGAGGGCTCACTAGTCTTTTCGGAAGTAAATCCGAGAGGGATAGCAAAGAGGATGAAGCTCAGGAACAAAGAAAAAGAACCGCCGATGCCCTTTCAAACAAAAGTCCACAGCTTATACAGTTGCAATCAATTGCTGCAAATATGAGACAAGCTAATGCCGTATGGAACGAGATAAATAACAGGTCAGCGGAAGATAACGCAAAAAGCCATGAGCTCCTAGCAAATCTCCACGATATTCAAGGGGATAATAATACTTTTGGTATGCCTGTGAGTGAGAATAAATAAAAATGTCAATTCAAAGAGATTCCGTAACCGACTGGTATAGAAACTTAGGTCAGAGTATTGAAGACCACAGGGGACAACCTTTACCTTCTAATAATTCCACCTTTGGAAGAAGTATGTTTGGGTTCTTAAGCCAAACCTTTGGAGGTATGATTCCTAGGATTCCCACTGTTGGTGGAATGAGTATAGGTTTAGGTCCGGATATTGGGGACCAGCTAAAACGCCAAGGTGTAGGGTTAGCTACTAATGCTATTTTCGATGCCATTTTTGGTCGAGGAGGTCCTTACAATAAGCCCGACTTTAATCGAAAATTGGAAGATAAAGGATTTTTAATGTTTGAATTTGATACTGATCAAGACATAGTTTTTAAAATTCCTTTCTTTGAAAACCCGAAGATTTCTGAATCTCGAGAGGCAAAATATGTAAGTAACGAGATTATGAATCGAAACGAGCCGTGGAGAATGTGGACAGGAGCATCTCCGCGAAAGGTAAAAGTAGACTTTTCCATAACTTACACAAACGTCCAGACCTTTATCCATGGCGCAATTGAAAATGCCTCTACCGACCTCCAATTTGCTCTTCGAGGAGGTAAAATGTTGGAGCAAAATGTTACCCTGGCGGAACAAAACAGAGAAGATTGGAACAATATGATTGCTAATGACGCCCACGCAGAGGGAGCTCCTGAATTGAATAACCCTTGGGATGTCGGTGTTATGGGCCAAGGAGTCTCTCCAGCCCCAGTATTCCCTCCTACAGGGAATGTTGAGATTACCGCTACTAAGTATCAGGACGTGTTTAGCCAAGCTTCGGTTCACAATACTTTATGGCTTCACATCATGAACTCACTTCAAAGTGTAAAAGCAGGTGTAGTTCGGTCCAACTCTAACGATATTTTAAATGGTCCTCCTGAGATTAGATTGAAATTTGGCAGTCTGTATCCTGGAACTGAAAAGTATATCTTAAGATCTTACAACATTAGGTATGACGAAAAAGCTGGGTATGAAAATACGAAGCAAGGACTATTGCCTAGAAAACTAGATTTATCCTTATCCTTAGAAAGCTTTTCCCAAGGAATATCTGAGCAAGATTCAATTATAAATCCTCCGGGATGGGACACCATATTGGTGATTAAGTAAAATGGCAAAAAGCACTTCTAGGTATTCCAAGTATTCTCCAATCAAAAGAAGTTTTCGAGACACTCCTGTAGTTGATCTTATTTCCTCTGAATCTTGGGGGGATATTGTAAATACTTTATCAGAGTCTCCAAGTAAAGTTGCTATTATTCCTGCTGGAATGGAAGGACGTCCCGATCTCATATCCTTCAAGGTGTATGGTACTCCTGATTTCTGGTGGGTTATTTGTGCCGCAAATAAAATTATTGACCCTTTCGAACAATTAATCCCAGGAAAACAAATACTTATACCTATTATAGACTAAGTTATGGGTCTCTTAGCTCCTCAAAAACCGTTCTTCTTGGACATAGCTTTACTTGACGCCAGTAAAGATGCTGACGTGCTTTCGATATCTGACCAGTTAAAGAAGTTTGAGTATACACTTATGGCAGGGGAAAAAGGAGCCACGTCTTTGACCTATAAGATTGAAATTATAAATCCTTTAGAGTCTGTAGACAAAGTCTTTAGAAATTTTCTTTCCCGTTACTATCCCGATCTTGAGAAAAAGGACCCCGGTAATGCTTTTATAATGCCTAAAGTTTTAATTCAGTGGGGCTATGGAAGGGAGAAAGAAGACGGACTCTCTAAAATTCATCTTGCGCAGGTTTCTGATGTAAAGTATAATTTCTCGTCTGGAAAAGAAAAAACCCTTATACTTACTGCTATAGGTGATATTTCTATGTTTGATAGTTATTCTCGAGGGATTTTAAGTGCTAGACACGAAATTAGATTTGAAGGGCGGCTTGGCTGGAGAGGGCCGAGGACCAAACCCCCCAAGGTAGACTTTGCCGAGGTTATTACCACACTTATAGGAACTATGGGAGCAAACCTTCCCCTAACAGACGTTAACATTGAATCCTTCCCTTCGAAATTTGTAGGGGATGCATTGCAAGGTTTTCTTGAAGCTCATACTTCTAAGAATTATGGAAAATATCAAAGCATTAAAGATAAAGACGCTTTCTATATCGAGGGAATTGAAAAAATCTTTCAGTACCTTGGAATCAATGTAGAGGTGACCGATGCCAAAAAGAAAGGCGACATGTACAAAATTGTTTTTTCTAAACTAGGAGATACTAGCGGAGAGACTGAGGTTAAGTTGATCCACCCGGATCAACTTAAAAGTGGCGCACTCGCTGATTACAACAAATTAAACAAGGCAAGAAGAGAACTCTATGACACTGCACCTATGAATGTTCCTGTTCAAAGAGGTCAGTTTATCCCTTCTTATAATCTTCCTGACGGGCTGACTCTCGTAGATATAGATAATGCCGAAGATCTGAAGATCGTAAATACATATTCTAACCTAAAAGGTCAACAGGGTAACTTTAGTAATTCCGCAAGTATTAGGGTTAGCACGGGAGGGTATGAATTTGATGCAACCCTCACCGGTGACTGGAACCTAGTGGAAGACACGGACATAGGCAGAGCATTAAATGCTTACGACAAGAACGCCGTTGAGCAAGATAAAGACCTCCAGGAGATGCTTCGAAAAGCCACTGGGATGGAAGAAGGCTGGGTTGCTGCCATGCCCGTGAAGGCAAAGCTCTCCGACCTATCTGAGGAGCAGAAAAAAGATCTAGAACACAGCAGAGGATTACTAGTGTTTACGTGGGATAGTCCCGAAACCGAAGAACTAGCGGTAACCATACAGAACTTTCTATCTAAACTAAACACTTTATTTCCTGAGCCTGGACAACGCATACACATGCATAGTCAATCTCCAACTCTTTACGCAGAAAGGGGTTCTAAATCTTTAGCAGAAACTTATAAAGAGTTTGTAGATAATCCTTTGAACCACATGACAACGCTTTCATTCTCGCAAGATAAGGTCGCTAGAGAAGCCGATAATAAAGGTAAGGATATGGAAATATTCTCTTTTCCTCAAATGAATTATGACAAAGAAGATCTTAGGATATCAAAATTAACTTATGGAGGTAATGACTCCACTGTTAGATTTTTTGATTTTACCTCAGACTTGGGATATCTCCTGGCATCCATGCAGGGTATTCGAAGTTATCTAGGTGTAACCAATAATGCATATCTGTTAACTCACGATAGACTAAAAAGTGCAATATTTTATTTTCTAGGGGAAATTGTCGATTCGAAAGATGCCATTACAGATGAGGAGAAAAAAGAGCGAATAACAGAAGATTTTGAAAGTCAAGATGGTAGAGAAGTTGGCCTGGAATTATCAGAAGAGACTTTAAATTTTCTTGTAGACTTAGAAGCCGAAATAGGATCTAAAGCACTTAGGGATTTATATCAACGTTCCAATTCCCGCGACGACGTCGCAACGTTCAAAGCATTTCTAGCTATGCTGCGAGAAAAGGCGGCGCTCTCAGAATTCTTCAAGATGAAGGGGGGTAAGCATAGATCCAGCTATAATTTAATATTTCCATCTTCATCTAAGAGCGAGAAAGTTGATAACACCATTGCATATACTTTAACAAAAGGTAATTTATTCGACAAGTTCTCAGAGGCTGACCCTCTCGGGCAGCAGCGGGCTTTAGAACAATGGGCAACTAACTACTTACAAGGATACCCTTCTCAAGTAAGACTAAAGACCTTAGGCGTACCCGAGATGGACACCCTTCAAGAAGTTAACAGATCCCGGGCAATTTTGTTCGACGTACATGATCTTTCCAAAGAAAGAATTACAGGGGAAAGAAAAATTCATTGGCTATCCGGAGTCTATATTCCTATAGCTTTAAAGCACACCGCAAGTCCCTCCGAAGGATATCTTACTGAGTTAAAATTATTAAGGGATGTTGCATCGACCACCCCAAGAGAAACGTAGGAATAGTCATGTTTTTACAAGAAGAGAACTTAAGGTGTAAGGTGATCAGCAATGCAGATCCTTTAAGACAAGGAAGATTGCGAGTAGAACACCCTAGAATTAATAATGGAGCCGCTATATGGATTAAAGGTGTTACTCCTTTTGGAGGATTTAATTCTGGAATGGTACACCTTCCACCTCCTGGGTGCGAAGTTTTACTTCTTAAAGCTAAGGATTTGAACTCTGCACGAGAGTGGTACTGGTTTGCCGTAGTACAAGGCAATAATGTTTCCAGGAATGAGAAGTATGAGAACGACGCAGACAGTACAGAGGATCCTGGGCTAACTTTAAGATCTTCTATTCCTGAGACTGATATGGTCTATAGGTTTAATGGTATACCCGAGAAGTTCATTTGGAAATCTGAAACAGGGCATAAGATAGAACTGTCAGAGAAGATTTTTCAAGACCATGGTGAAAATGTAATCCAAGAAGATCATATCCTTCTTGAAACCAAGACAGGAAAGAAAATCCTTATCGATGATGGAGTAGGTCCAGAGTTCAGTCGGATCTTGTTGGATGACGGGTATGGAAACTTTATTAAGATTCAAACAGACCAAGATTATCACACAGGCCAAAACTCTATTAATGTAGAGGCTATTGGAAATGTACACATTACAAGTAAAACCGGAGAAATTTTTATTAATGTAGAAAAGGGAAGTGACTCTCCCATAGAAATTAGAAATTACGGATCAAGCTCCATAGACATTACTTGCGATAATCAGGATATTAACATTTTCGCAGGAAAGAATATCGATGTGTCTTCTATAGAAGACACGAATATCTCAGTTTCTGGTACTGTAAATATGTCCTGTATTGAGGATATGAATGTTTCAGTTTCTGGAACTCTGAATATGTCCTCTATAGAGGACATGAATATCCACTCTGAGAAGGATATCAACTTTACCGCCACAGAAATTCATCTAAACTAATGGGAATCCTAATCGCTGTCGCAGGTAATCCGAATACAAGTTGTGGTCATACTTTAGGAGCATCTGCACCTAAAGTTTATATTGAAGGGAAACTTGTAGGCTTGAATGGAGATTCCTCTGGAGGGTCTGTATCCGCTTCTCAATCTACAGTAAAATCTGGAGGTAAAGATGTTTTGTTAAAGGGGGATGGTGTCGCGGGTCATGGAGATGCTCCTCACACACCCCAAAATCTCTCGACTCCTCCTCAATCTACGGTATTTATAGGAGAATAATTAAATGGTAGGCTACAGCAATCACGGGTATATCGGATTCAACTCCTCTGGAGGACCTATTGGAGTTATTCGCCAATCAGACATGTATATAAGAACAGGGGATAATGCTATTGAGCTTCCAGATGGAGTCTTTGACGTAAAAGAAGATTCCGCTCAGGCAACCCTTCAAGCTGCTACTTTGGTTTTTCTAAACACTAAAATAGATGGTCCTAAAGTATAGTAAATACTACAAGATGCAAGAGAAACAATTCACCGTAAGCTACTCTCCCTCTAGCTCCGCATATAATACTGTAGCTTATGCGGTAGATTCTAGCGCATTATACGCTAAAGTAGTCTCTATTCAAATTGCAAATATCTCTACTTCCGATAGAACTTTAATAATGAGATGGGGAGCTCATGCTGATAGAGCCATAAGTAGCACTCTTTATTGGGGAGATGGGCTAACCGTAAGGCAGCATTACTATACATACGAAACCTACTCGGTTTTAGATGAGGGTTATCTTCCTGCAGGAGCTTCTTTATCCGTTTTAGATAAGGAAATGTTTCTCCAGCCTAAGGATTTCGTAACGATTAAACCTAGTGTAGCTGATAAAATGACTACTCTAATTTCCGTGGTAGAATATTTCGGAGACGAAATTACAGATGTAGAAACCAGAAAAACTGACTATGATCAAGTAAGAGTAGACTTCGAAGGAGATATTTACTAATGGCTGGACTAGGATCTTTAACATTCGATCAATTGAAGTTGTTACCTACAACTTCTCTGGGATCTCTTTCCAATCTTTCTGCTGCTGAAAAAGGAAAACTCAATAATCAACTTGCATCTGCTCAATCCAGACTTGCTAAGTTGACTGGTACGGGAAGTATTTCAGTTCCTAACGCGGGAAGAGCTACGATCATGGGATTCGCATCCATGGAAAAAGTGCACGAAACAGCCGCTCAGATGTCTGTACCTTTGAAGTCGATGACCGATGTTATGAGCAAGGCAACACAAGCCGGTTTCAACCCAATCAGCAATCTTACGGAACTAGGAGGCTCTCAGGCAGATCTCGATAGTATGTTAGCCACTATACAAGGTTCCGTTGGAAGCATGTTAAATGACCCTACGATCCTAGGGTCTCGCAGTGCAGAAGTTTTTGGGCTCGAATCATCCATTGCTACGATGGTTACTGAGGTTCAACAATTGGAAGATCTTTTGACCGAGATTGAAAATGTAATGAGTGCCAGAGCAAACGGAACTCTTCCCGAACCAGATGTGTACACTGACCATCTTACAGGAGATCCCGCACTAGACAGACTATCCCAAACCTACAAAGACTTTGTCCAGGAAAATATTGTTATTCCTTTTGAAGAGAATTTCGAAAGGTTCCAAGACCTGCTTCTGGGTCTTCAAGCGGAAGACCCAGATCTTCCTACCCCCTTATTTGATTTAGTATATGGACCTCCAGTCTCTGTAAAAGGACAGTTTGTGCTTTCGGAAGACGGGTTATACTATGATTCCCGGGAGGGGGGACTAGATGTTTCAGCAGTTCTCCCTCACGTATCAGGAGTAGTTGATGCCTCCACAGCATGGGGGTTAAACTTTGCTCCTAATCTAGGAGGAAAAGGAAAAATTTATGATCAGAAGGATTTAGATGCTCTGAAAAATTCTGTACTTGATTTTGATTATACTGTAGATTCTGATTTTGTGAATAAGTATTATGATACGGATGACGTTCTTCAGACATTTGACAAAGATAAAGCACATCATGTAGGGATTGTCTCCGGTCAAATTACAGATCTTGTAGTTTCTGGATATTCTAGCGATAGTGCCTTAGTAATAAATTACTATAACAGTATTGCTGCAATTGCTTCTTCTTATGATGAAAAAATCAAAAAACGAAAAAAACAATTACAATTAATTGCGATTTTTGCAAGCGATAAGTATAACTTCACTACCGAAACTATTGGAGATCCTAAAAATTTAGGACTGGGTCTCGATATTTTAATTGAAGGAGCTAACGTAGGGAAAGACACCGAATTTTGGATTCCTGTAGAAAGAATTCCGATTAACGACTTTACGTTTTTAAAGGGTACTGGGTTTGAAGCTTCTCTAGACGATCAAAAAGATCTTGTTCTATTTTCAGAAGACTTGGAAGATATTATCCTTCCTTATCAGCCAAAGTTTTTAGTGTCCCCTGCTCAAAGTCTTTCCGTGCTTGATAAGTTTTCGATTACGCCTATAACCCCCGTAGATTTCCCTCACATTGACGGAACCACCAATGTTTCCGGATCTGGGTCTTTCGTAAAAAGCATATCTGACAGTCTGACTACAAGTGGGCTTATTCTAGGATATAATTTCCTTCAGCCTAATGTAGAAGCTGCTAGTTCACTAGAATATTCTTTGGATAATTTTGCTCCGGACTCTGGAGGCAAATTAAACGGTCAATTGATTTCCTCTAGCGTAGATTACGCCTTCCCATCCGGGCTATCTATTCCTTACCTTACCGGGACTTACTTCAATGTAAATAAAGAAACTGGTAGAGAAGGAGGAACTTATGTTGTTCTTCCAAATAATCAAAGACCTGATGGTACTCCTACCGATGTTGCAACCCAAGAGGTTGCAAATGCAACATATACCTTGTCGAGCAATCCCGATACTGGAAAGGGAGGAGGTTTTTCTTTTGATTTCTGGGTGTACGTGCCATCGTTAACGATGACCGATGCACACAGGTATAGGTTGGTATTTGCCAATGAAAATTCAGGAAGAGGAACTGGCGGGAATTTTCTCCATAACAAAAGACTAAAGGAAGATGGAACAACTAGGGACGATGTGACCCACGGTATGATTGCTGGTTTTAGGGATAAAGGAGGTGCGACAACTCCCTCAGGCTTAGAGTTTTGTGTACTTCCTACAATTTCGCAAGGTAGAGGAAGTTCTGGGGGACACTCAGTTTGTATCGCAGGAGATTTTTCAGGTATGCCTGATATCGTACCTGACACATCTGCAGTAACTGAACTAGGAATTACTATACCTTACACAACCTCCGCAGAAGGTGTTACTATTTCTGACGCAAGTTCAAACTTTGTCCATATGGCTATTTCATTTGATTATGAATTAAATATCGTAAAGACCTTTCTAGACGGAAATCTTTTACAGTCTAACACGTTATCAACAGCCTTTAACTTAGGATTAAACGAGTCTCTTAAAATTCCTACCCTTACTACTACTCCTAGTAATTCCAGTGATATTTTTGAATCCAGTTGGCAAGATGAAACCGGAAATAATGGTCCTAGAGCTGGTAATCTTGGAGAAGCATTTACACCTTGGGTTTTGGGGGGAGGATTCACAGACGGAGTTCTCAAAGAGCTTACTGCTCATGCCGACCCAGGATTCCTGGGATATAATACCAATGATATTTACGAGACAGAAGGTCAGCACCTCCCTGCAAACATAACATCTTCCAGTAATCCAACTCGAAGTGGTTTAGATGGATTTTTAGGAAGTTTCAAGATGTATGCTAAAGCTCTATCTACTACAGAAGTACTCACTAACTTCAATGCCCAAAAAGGGTATTTTAAAAATATTAAACTATCCTGATGTTTTACGGCGAAAACGTTACCTTTCTAACGACCTCTCAAAAAGAGAGAATGAATGGAATTGCTTTCCCCCCCATAGCCGGGACGGGAGGATTCTTCTCCAGAACTGGAGGAATTGAAACGATCCTGTCAGGGCTAAAACAGTTAATTCTTACTTCTAAAGGAGAACGGGTTATGCTTCCAGGCTTTGGAACTAGCTTGAGAAAATATGTATTTGAGCCTTATACTGTAGAATTACGGAATAAGATATCCCAGGAAATTCTAGAAGCTATTTCTATTTACGAACCTAGAGTAATTGTAAAAGACTTATCTGTTATTTTTGACGAAAGTGTAAGGGGTTCCGATAGAAATTCGATTCTTGTTAGTTTGAGAATCGCAGTAAAAGGAGATATCCTTAACGAAAAAATACTTGATTTAATTGTATAATGTCTAATTTAGAAAGCATCTATAGTTCCAGTGCCTTTGATGGTACAGTGGAATCTGATTTTATGAAACTTGGGGTAGTTCCTGAGGCTCTAAAAGCCGAGTTTATAGATTACTCTGTAAACGATTTTTCGGAGTTAAAAGATTCCTTGTTATCATACATTAAATCTGTCTACCCCACTGATTACAATAATTTTGTAGAGTCTGACCTAGGTATTATGCTTGTCGAACTATTTGCCTACATGGCAAGCGTAACGTCCTTTAAAGCGGATATGATCGCAAATGAGATGTTTCTGCCTACGGTTAGTACTACTACTAATCTGAGAAAACTACTACAATTAATCGGGGTATCCTTAAAAGGTCCTCTGAGCAGCAAAGCTACAGCCATTATGTCCATGTCAGAAGGAGATGACGTATCTGGGTCTACAACCCTCACGATTCCTTTGTCCAGTAGAACTTTCTCGTTCCCAAGTACCAAGGATGGAGGCGCGTTATTCTACTCCCTATACCCTGTCGATCTAACCACAGGAAATGTAAATATTAATATTACGGATATTCTTCAAACAAGCTCATTGTCTTTAAATACAGAGGGTAGAGTATTTAATAATCTTATCCTTTTAGAAGGAGAACTTAGAACTAAATCCGGAGAATTTTCTCAGACAGATACTATCCATTCTATTGAGTTAGAGGATGCCTCTATAGTTGAAGGTAGTATCGTAGTATCCTCTTTAACAGATGGAATTTATAGCGAAGTTCAAAACTTATTCCTTGCAGATGGTGGGTCCGAGCAATCTTTTGAGAAGATTTATAAAGGGGATTATGCTGCAACTTTAATTTTCGGAGATAATGCCAGAGGAAAATCTCCTTCCCCCGGAGATTCTTACGTTGTATATTATCGAGTAGGAGGAGGTGATCGCGGAAATATTCCCTCCAAAACGGTGAGTATTAGTATCCCTGCTACCCATTCTTCACGGGGAGAGGTTACAGCTTTAATCGAGAACACTACACACTCTACTGGAGGTGCTAACTCAGAAACAATTGAACATGCTAAAAGATGGAGTCCTTACTTCTTCAAGACTCAGTACAGAGCTGTTACGGGTGAGGACTATACTTCTTTTGCTAATCAATTTGTCAGTACCGCTGGATTATCTGGAAAATGTCAGTCCGCACTTAGGAGATCCGGAGCAGGTGCAAATATGATTGATATTTATACTGTGTCAAAAGCATCAGATAGACAACTAGAAAGAGCTTCTATCGTGTTCAAGAAAGAGCTTCTCGAATATCTAAACAAGTATAAAATGTTAACAGACGAAGTAACAATTGTAGATGGATTAGTTCGAACAATTGATTTGGTTACTACTATCTTTTTAGATCGAGAGTTTGAAGTATTCGAAGAAGAAATTAAACGTAAAGCATCTGACAAAATTTTAGAATTTTTCAATATTGATAATCGTGATTTTGGAGAACGCTTTAAGATTTCAGAACTTACTAGAGATTTATTTTCTATTTCGGAAGTAAGATTTGCTAACGTTGATAACCTTACTGAGGATATCAAACTAAACTTTAATGAAATTCTTCAATTGAATAACGTCGAGATCAACGTAGAATACGTATAAGAGATGCCCCGTAAATCAGGAATTGGAAAATCCGGAGTAGACCAAAAATACTTTCAGCATAACTATGTGGAAGTAGTTCGGGGTTCTGTTCCTTCCTTATACGAGGATACTGATTTTTCTATTTTTGGAAGTGAAGAAGATTTACTGTACCATGTCCTGGGGAAGGTTTTAAAAACTGCCAATGATATTACATCCCTGATAGATGTTAGCTCTTATGACGCATCTGATACAAGAGCTCATTTTATTCTTCGAAATAATAAAACTAATATTCGTCCTTATCTTTTTGAGAAGAAAATCCTTAAGGCTTTAGGCGCTTCGTTTTCAGATTACGAAAACGAAGACGATTTCAAGTCTTTTGTATCAGGAACTCTTATCCCCGCTATAAACCTGAACTCTCCTTCGGATTCTTTTGTATCCGGAGTAAGTGCTTTAGACTCCAGCGTCAATACCCCTCTAAAAGCTCATGAGTACCTTATAGACACACTTTCCTGGTTATACTTTTTAAATACATCCGGACCCGCTGGAGGCTATGACCCTTCTGATGGAGTTACCGATTTTATTGTGTCCAGTCTATACAGGGGAAAAACTTATACTGAAACTGACGGAGTTTCCAACCTATTCGAATATTTATGGAAAAACCGGGATGTTAGCTCTGCGTTTGTAGATTATCTGCCTGTAAATCTCAGAGACTCTGATTCTTCTATATCCTCAGGGTTGTACACCTCAGGGACACAACATCTGGATAGGTTAAAAACTTTAGTAGGTGTGTGGTATAACCAAAGCGACGATAATTCCTCTGAACTGGATGACACTTTAGATGCGTTCTTAACGCTTGGGGAATCTTCCTTCCCAACCAAACTAACAGCTGCTGGACCATTCTCCAAATTCTTGAAAGCCTTAAGTTTTGGATTCTACGATATGAATACGATTGTAGACGAATTAGGAGACTTAGTTTCCATTGAAAGATGCCCTCCTGAGTTTCTACAGTATTTGGCTAGTCTTATCGGATGGAAGCTTCTTACGGGAGATGTTGACAGGTGGAGAGCTCAGATTCGACACGCAATTCATCTATACAAGGCTAAAGGTACAAAGAGAAGCTTGGAAGATGCAATTACACTTCTTTTCCCGGAGTCAGGATTTAACCCTGCATCAGGGATTGAAGAAACTTGGGAAAGTTTTATTCCTCGACAGATATATTATCTTATTGCCACTGAGTCAAATGTTCTAAGAGATCCTAACTATAATCAAGCAAGTGCTGATTATATAGGAATTGATAATTTTGATGCCGAGGACAAAGATACTAATTATAGGTTTGCTACGGATTATATTCTTGATAAGTTACAGAGTGCTACAAGTGCTATAACTATTAACGGCACCGTATTCTCTTCAACCACATGGGATCCAGAAAACCCCGATTTCTTATTTTCGCACAGAGGAAAACTTGTAAAAGTTCCTCCTTGGGAAAACGAAAGATTTTACGAAACTACAAGAGTTACTAAGGAACAGGCGAGTGTACTTTCGAGTTTGCTTTACGCATCCCGAGATGAGGGAGGGTTGGAAGTTCCTGCAGCCGCTGCAAGTTCGCTTTCTGATTCCATAATCGAAGCTGCCTATGATGGGACTTTTATGTCCGGGCAAAATCGAAAGTGGAAGTACTATACAAGTGGACTAAGTACTCCTTCGAACTTTAGTGATATTATTTCTAGAGGAGATCCTAACGCCATGAGCCTTTTAGATTATTGGAATTCGAAAGGGTCAACGGTAATCTCAAAAGTACATGTAAGTTCCCTTGAGTATTTCTTTGATGGAATTTCCTACCCCGTGGATAATATTATGAGCTCCATGCTTGATGTATTCCGTCAGTTCGCACCTCTCCACGTTATCGTAAGACTATATCTGGATTCTGACTTTGAGGATGTGTACCAAGCTACAGAGGATGATGGGACATGTATAGGTATTGTTCTCGGAGAAGATGATGATTTTGATCAGGCAATTATTTTAAACTATATCACGTCAGGAACTGTAGCATCGGGAAATATATCAGACGGATTCTCCTCCGTAACTTACAGTAATTCCCCAAGAACTTCTGGACGAAGAAGAAATCTTCACTATAATCTTCCGGCACCCGCATATACCAGAAATGGGCTATCGATGCCGATATCTTACACTTTTGGAGCCCACTCAGGGATTCCCTCCTCTATCCCAGGAATGAACTCATCTGAATTCATCCCCTTAGGGTATAATTTTTCATCCAATCAATTCTTCTCCACCAAAGGAGCCGCTTCAGCAATATACGATTCCTCTAATGGATTAGCCATGTCAGGACTCACGGTGCACAACCCAGATTCCGGAGATCCGTGGAGAGGAGGGGATAGAAACAATAGGTCTGGTTACGAGGATATAGATGCGAATTTTTACGGGGTAGATGTCTCTACCACTTTCCCCTGTCGAGCACTCTATAAGTATGGATGTGAAGCAGCTATAACTAGAAGCGACTCCCATCCTGTACGCCAAGCAATTATACATAAAACTTTACGAACGGCTGAAACAGAAGATACCGCTATTTCTTTAGGCGAGAATATTTATAGGAACTTCGCATTCTCTTCTAAATTTTACAGATCCTACTATGATTATATCCGTACATTTGGAAGCTCTCTTAGCCTACACGAAGTTTTTACTTCTACAAAAAATGTCCCTAACAGGACTTTAAATGATGGAGGTCCTAGTTTTCTAGATCATGCATTTGGTCCTTTGGTATGGAATAGTAGTTTCTTAGCATTTGATAGGCTTTCAAGTAAAGATTCTAATTTGTCTGAATTAGAAGCGTTACGGGGTACGGGCGATACGATTGCAGACCATCATCAATGGTCTCACGTAGCTGCGGCACCTTTTTCTGAAGGAAAGATATATGTTGCTAAAAACAATACGTCCATTACATTAGGAAGTGCGAGTATGCAAACAGATTCTAGAGAAACTTACCTTGATTCTTTAACGCATTGGGGGTATGGTCTGGGAATTGAAGATTACGTAAGTCTGGATAGCTTTTCCGAAAATATTTCTATTGTAGGAAGATCCACCGGAAGCGTTGATCATTTCGTCGTATTTAATACTCCTGATTCGTCCGGAACATCTTTTAATGGGCTTGATACTACAAATGATCCTTTGAATAACTTTTCAACTAAGAATGGGAGCATGTCCTTATATAATCGAAACCTTATCGAGCATGGGAGGGATAACATGTTTATAAGGTGGTCTCTCTCAAGGGGAAAAAGTTATCTTCGGAATCCTCTGTTCTCCTTTGGCTTATCCGATCCGGACAATCAAGACCCAAACGCTTCATCAGTTGCCGAGTGGCAATTAAATGATCATACTTCAAATTCTGATTTCGTTGGCTTTGGAGCCTCTGCAGGAAGCGTAACAGTATCCTCCACCGGATCAGACCCCGATAGAAGGAATAGATTTATTTCCGCTACAGTATCTGGAGAGGGGACATATGGAGATTCTGATTCTGTAAGTATCACCCAGACAAATATTACAGGGCTAAAACCAGAAAAAGAATATTCCTTGAATTACTCTTTAAAATCTGATAATACAACTTGCAGTGGTGTAAGATTTATTGTAAAGAATACTACCAAGGGCGTGTTTGCTTTGTCAGGGGGTACATGGGGAACAACAGCATCTGAGGCTTACTTCGCATCAGCAGGATATAATTTCTTTAGTTCAGGATCTATAAACTTTACTCCTAGCTCCTCTTTCCAGTCAGGAGATGTATATGTGGTAGGAGTCTATCCTCATGGTCCTTATTCTGGGGGATGGACTACCACAACGAATACTGTTAGTATAGAATCCTTATCCCTTACCACTTCGGGGACTAGAATGGACAACTTCTTAACTCCTGACCACGACTATTCCATTACTATTAGAGCAAAGGAAGGAATGGAGGATACTGTCACCTCTCCCCCTGAAATGTCAATAGGAGTTCGCGTGATAACAGATCCAATGCCTTATGCAAAGGAAACAGATTATGGCGACGGTAGAAAATTCATTTTCGATTTCAATTCTCAAAAATGGGAAGAATTTCAAGGGGCTAAGAATACTTATGGGTGGTACAATCTCCCCCTGTCATCTTTTGAATTAGAAGGAAATGGGAATTGGAAAACTAAAACTATAAGTTTCAACACTAAAAATCATAAGAGCCCTTATACTGTAAAAGATCCCTTATTTAGAAGACTAGGGTCTAAACTGCATAATATTGATACACCTTACCATATTGAAGTATGTAAGTTATATGCGTCTGAGGGATTTATTATTATTGATGAAGTTTCCGTGATTGACGACTCTTATAAGTATCAGATGTCAGAATTTACATTAGATGAAGCCAAAACTATATTCACCCATTTAGATGAAGTGAATAGCGGTAAATCTTCAAGAGATGCGTCCGACTCCTCTGGATACTATCTAACAAGTGGAGGGGGTAGAGACTACTATCTTGAAGCCTCTTCTTTAAATTTAAGTGGAACTGGAACTACTTCAACGCTTCATAGCGCATCCGGAGTTATTTTTGAGGTGAGTGACGACTAATGGAAGGCTTTATCGAAATCTACAAAGTTGGCAAGACAGGAAAGGAACTTCTGTTTGAAGACAATAATCTAATTGTAGATGGTGCAAAAGAGCATATTGTAAACATGCTTACTCTTCCTGAGACTCCATCTGCACTTTCCATCGATGGAAGACTAGACGCATCTAATTTTGATATAAAGGCAGTTACACTTGGAGGTCCAAAAGAATCTTTTGATTACAGAGATTCGAGATTTTATCCTTCGGCAACTATGGAGAGTAGCGTCGCTAGTTCTGTTCACCATTTACATCCATACACTAATAATTGGAATTTTTCTGGGTACTCCCCAAATTTATTAGTTGCTGGTTCAAATATGAGAGTTCTTTCAGATAGGGATTTCAAAAATTCTTTAGGCGGAGGAACAGATTGGACTTTTAATACCCTAAAAGGAACTCCGGTATTATCTTACGAGGAAGGACTAAAATTCAAATCAGTTCAGCCAGACGAACAAGTAATTGCGTCGCAAAAAATATCTTTAAAGCCTAACACAAATTACAGGTTTATTCTAAAAGGATATGGGACAGATCCCATAGAGATGAGACTTTCTAGGGTAGAAAGCAGTACTTACTACATAAGCTCTAAAGAGTATTTTGATTTTTCTAAAAAGAGATTTTTACTTACTCCTGAAATTGTCTCAACACCTCCCGTAAATCAAATAGATTTAGGAAGTACTTTAGGTGAATTTGTTGTCGAGTTTAAAGTTCCTGAGTATCAAAAAGATATCGATGCTAGGGGGATTACGGTTGATTATGAATTAGAATTACTTCTTCCTAGATTTTCTGATGATGTATTTTCAGAATTGAAAATAGAGCATGTAGAGCTGATAGATTTAGATTTAGAAATTTTTAAAAATAATGAGTTTACAGAAAGAGATTCTTTTTTGTTAAATTCTAATTTTAGAAGGAGAACTCCCCACGATAGTGAAGGAGGAAAACTTCTCAATCTGGATACGTTGGAGTATTGGACATCCAATTCCCCTTTGAGAGACTCTTCAACTATTTTAGATGATTTCAGTACTTCTGCAAGTGTAAGATATATTACATCTGCCGATGTTCAAAATGGAAGTGAGCCTGAAGAAGGTTACATTGCACTTCGAGCTGGAAATCCAGATACCTCCGCAAACTGCGTAGCTTATATCCAACAAGCATTTACTTTGGATCCTAGTTTATTTACCGGCATCATCGGCACGACAGAAGGAAGATATGATGGAGTTCAATTATATTTAAATTTTTGGTACAAATCAGAATCCGCAACCGCAAAAGATTTAAAGATTGAGATTACAAATACGACAAAAGATTTAATTTATAACGCCGATCCTACTTATGCTACGGATAGGTGGGCTGCTGATGGTCAGTACGCATCTTTCCCCGCTTCAACTTCCTGGATATTTTCTAGTACCCCTGTATTCCTAGATCCAACTTTTGGGGGTGGGGATGAGATTAGAATTAGAATACGAGGTAATGGAGTTACTACTACCAATGCTTTACAGGACTACTATATTAAGGATTTATCCTTTGGTACAATTCCTGGCTGGGATTACTCTTATTCGCACCTATCCTCAACTCTGGAGTTGAAAGAAGATGGAGGTATTAAGATTATTGAAGCTGATGGCCTTACTACTGGCACCGACCTGGCCACTCACATATCTAAGCAATTTACAGAAATTGATAAGGATAAAGCTTATTATGTAATTGTAAAATATAGTGCGGAAAGATCATACACTGAGGGGGGAGGATATTTTCAATTCTGGAACAATGCCCTGGCAGGTGCCTCTACTGGTGAATATTATCTCGCTAGTAGTTGTAGCGGAACATGGGGTCATCATGCCAAAGGGGGTACCGGATTTGCTTTTAATGGGACTGGGGGAGACATAGTAACTTCTTCATTTGGTCCGATTTACAACTTTCCCACGGAGGATGACACTTACAGACTTAAATTTGATGTTGGTGCTCACGGCAAATGGCTTACTTTATATGATGTAAAACTAGTAGATGCAGCAACTATGCTAGATTCTAGTTATCCGGATCTAGATGTAAAGGATGAAAGAACTTCAGAGTATAATGCTAATTTTCGCTCGCAAACCGCCTTCCATTGCAAAAATAGATGGTATCTGAGTAACGCAGTCGCTCCTAGAGATAACGCTGAGGTATTGATTAAAGATAACTACGTAGATTTTACATACAGAGAAGGTGATGGGGCTCAAAAATCTCTATACTATAGCATTCAGAATAAAGATATGCATCTTTTAAAAGATAGTATTCTGAAGGCATCCTTTAACCATTATGAAAGTTCCCTAGATTCTTTATCGCTCAAAGTTTCTATAGTCCCTGATAGTACTATGACCAATCCATCGTTACATACCGATTGGCAATTATCCTGGGATTGGAGTACAGGGGAGTGGAGAAACGAAAAAGGTTACTCTGGCAAATTCACTGAAACCGTAACTCCCAACACGTCTAATTCTACGTACCCTTTTGAAAGCTATATCTCTAGTGATATTGTGATGCCAGATTCAAATAGTATTGACGATACTTCTTGGTGGTTGTTCAAAATCAAACCTGCTAATACTACAGATGACGCAAATTTTAAATTAGGAGATTTTAGACTTTACAGTGTTAGAGCAGCCGAAGATGTGAGTGGATTTCTCCCCGAAAGAGTAAATCCCTTAGACAAGACATTACAAACTTCCGGAGCAGGAGCTGCACAACAAGGACATCATTTAAATTTCATTGAGTTTTCCGGAACAGCAGAATCTTCCTCGCTTACGCTAGAGGAACTTTTACAGCACGGATGCTATCTTCCTGGAAGTGGGATTTACATGTCCTCTTCTACTTTTGGAGCTCCAGCATCGAATGATTTCTCTGGAACTCTTAGTGGTACTTTGAATGGGCTTGGAGTTATAAATAGCGATGGCTTTATTTTGGAAAGCATTGTAAGTAGAACATCTCAAACAGTTCTTGATTCTAGTGCTGGGTTCGTAGTATCCTCAACTCCAACTGCTACCGTATCCGCAATGGATGCTTCAAGCTGGGTCGAAGGAGAGGGTAGAGAGGTAAAATATCAATTATCCCTTATGGCAAACGATTGGAAATTCCTAGACTATTACTATGGGGGGATAGGTTCCATGGGACTTTGGACCTTGGACTATGAGGAAACAGCTAAGAAGCTAGGAGGAGAGTTTGGCAATCCTCCATTTTGGAGTCCCGAGTCTGGCACTCCATATTCTACGAGTCTATATAACTTAACCGATACAACCCAAAATCCCGTATTTAAGTTATTTGCAAAGAAAGTATTTTTTCCGGGAGGATTAAAAATACCAGAAAATACATCTTATGATGATCATATAACTATTATATGGGGAATTAAATTCTAATGAGCTCTAAATCACTAATAGAAACTCTCAAACCGAAAGGACATCTTGAGATTATAAAAACGTACTTAGATGGTACGAAAGAAGTTGTATTCTCCGATCATAACATTATTACAGTTGGAATGGGAATCAATCTTGCTGAATTGTTCGGTCAGTTAGATGGCACTAAAGATATTAGTAGACACCAGATCAGGTATTTTCAACTAGGTACAGCTGGCTCTTTAGGATACGCAGTATCTTCAATTACCCAACTAGACACAACATTTGTCGAAAGTAATTACGGAGACACTCAGATGGGACTATCCCAACATTATAACACTGATGGTTCCGGAGGTACAACATTACAGCATTTTGTAGAACTTAGTAATGAGTCTATTACCAAGGTATCCTCTGACCAAGTTACCTACGTTATTGATTTAGATACTGACACAGGCAATGGAGTTAGTGTTAGTGAGATCGGCTTATACGCTGATGATCCTTTTGGTTTAGGTGATGGAGGAGGTCCAAAGGCATCTCTTCTTTGCGCGTATAGATATTTTGGCGCGATTTCAAAAAGCTCAACATTTGCTTTAACTTTTAAATGGACAATAACTTTCTAAGATGACTACTAACAACTGTTCTGGAGGATTCGATGTTCTCAATTATGGGTTTGACACTGTTTTCAAATTCGGACCCGATACTTTCTATAACTGGGAAACTGATAATCTTCCTGTTGATGATCTAGAAGCTCGTACTGATTATCTTCTTCAAGCTGCTGGTGGAACTTCAAGTATTTCCGGAGCTACCTTAGTGTTGTCCTCTACCGCTGACCATGCTAATAGTGTTTATGATAGTATCCAAGATATTGTAGATAGAATTCCAAAAAGACTTACATTCCCATTACTGATTGAACTTTGTTCTTATGGAGACTTGGGAGCCCTAGATCTTCATGGTATTCAGTGTGAAGGAGATGGATGTATTGAAGTTGTAAATAGAAACTTTGGAATTGCGCATGTAAATAATAATTACAAGGGTGTACTTGTGCAAAGCGCACTTACAAAATCCGCTGTAGCAGGCAACTTTACCGCCAGCGCCTATGTAGAAACGTTTGAAGCTGAACGGATTACGGATATGTTATTTGACGCATCTTCTACAAGAATCGCGAAAAATTGTTATACGTCTGGTACAGGAGGATGGAATGATCATGGAAAAGTTTTATGCGACTTTCAAACTCACAGGACTCATGACCCTGTAGATACAACTTTTTCTATTGTAAGTGGGGCAGGATTTATTACTGCTGGGGCTGCTACCCTTACCTTATCTGCATATGATTCTTTTTTTGACCCTACCACTGCAACAAGTGATGTCTCTGCAGCGGCTCCGATAGCGGGATACCCCCTACTAGCCACGGTTGCAGGGGATACTCATGCGGCAAATAATGGTCTTTGGGTATTAGCATACGGAAATTCATTCTCTAAGGTAAAGGTACATAACTGTGGTGGAGCTCCTGTTAAGCTTACAGGAATTTTAGTAGACGGTGCTACAGGATTTGGAAGCACTCTAGAACATGTGTCTCACGCGGGCTTCGACATTGCAAATTCAAAGGTGTCTTTGGAAAGCGTTGGGTCCGTAAGAAATAAATTATTCGGGTATAAAATCATAAACTCTGATGTATTCGCAGAAAATGGTATGGTTGCATATAGAAACTATCCAACTGCAGGAAGTACTAGAGGAAGTTCTACTACCGTTGAAGCAGAGGATTCCATTGAAGCTTTTACGTCCGGAGTTGGAGTGTATTTAAACGGATCTAAATTAATATTCGAATCTCCTTCTAGTCTTGATAATGACTATACAGATGGAATAGCTACGGGGCATCAACCTTATGAGTTTGCTAGATCAGGATATGGAATCTTAATGGAAAATTCTACTTTGGCAGGAGGAGCGGGGGGACATACGAGGAGTTCCGGATATCAGGGAGGGTTTAAAGGAACTCCGGCCACAGGAGACCAAACTGATAAAGACCATACTACAACGTTCATACGAACTTTAAATAACAAACTCGCAGGTATTAAAGTTGTAAATTCAAATTTTGAATATCAAGGGATTCCACAAGTTCATCTAAATGAAGGAGTTGGATTTCTTGCTGAAAATTCTACCTGTAAATCTATGGGTTTAGACTGCATTGGAAATCAAAAAGAGGGGTTAAAACTGGTAAACTCTACTTATGGATACGGATTTGGAATTGATAAGTACAGAAGTGGATATGCTGCAGCCTCATCACTAACACCATCTTATCAAGTTGCGGGTCAAAGTTACAAAAAGCCTCAAGTGTGCATGTATTATAACGGGGAGAGCCAAATGCGAGTAACTTTAGGATCTTCTTTCTACCCTATTCAAACTACAAACATGCACGAAGTTTTTGGTAACATTGGAGGGCTGACCAATGAAGCCTATTCAAGAGGAATGGTTGGAATGGAAGGAAGTGACCCTTCTCATCCGTGGGCACAACCTTATATCTGGGTAGATAAAGGTTCTTCTGCTGAATTGCTTTCCTTAGTAGCAAAGATGAGAAATACAAATCCTGATGTTTCTGTTCCTGGACAAGTTGTAAGAGCTTCAGACAATTCTACTGTCAGGTTTATAGGCACCAAGTATTGTTCTACGGTTATAATGCAGCAAACTATCACGTCCTCCAAAACCGCTCAGGACTGGGAAAACTTTACAAGAAATTCTGCGGTGGCAGCTCTAGACAATTCAAAAGTTATTTTTGGCGGTCCTACCAAAATATCAGGTACAGGAGTTGCAGTTTTAGCACAAGGAAATTCCAAGATGGAATTTTCCCCTATTCGAAGTAAAGATTCTAATATTTTAGATAACTTACATTATGACTTAAGCGGTGAATCTGGAAATCATACTAAAGTAGATATTCATGCTCTTAGGTCTTGTCTAGTTGCTGCTGATGGATCTGAAATTAAAATGTACGGTTTAGGTGTAAGCTCTATAGCGTCGGATTCGGTAGATAAATCATCTTACCTTACTGGTGGCGATGGTGAATCTTTGGGAGTACACGCAAGTGGAGGATATATGCAGTTTTACCCTAACGGGTACACTGAAGATCTCACAGATATAAACACCAGTGCCATATACTTAGAGGAGGTTAACAGCTACAACTCAGATGTTACAGGCTTACTGGGAGACCAAAATCATATCGCAACTGGAGGAATGTGTGTTCGTGCTGTAGGAGGAAGTAAAGTCGATGTAAACTGTGTAAACTTTCCTATGGGAGTAACAGCCTCTTCTGTATCCGGAGTTTACTATAATATCGAAGGTTCGGGGCAAGAACACCAAGACCTCGAATACGGTGGCAGTGGAGGAGGAGGTTCTCAACTCTACTTGTGGAACATTGCAGACGACTCAAGAATTCATGCTGCAAACGTTTTGGTTTCTGGATTAGATCCCTCTTCCGCCGAAATATCAGAGAGTTACCATGGACCTGCTGGAGAATGGGCAAATACTGTAGCCTTAGATTATTATGGTGCTAATGGGGTCGCTTCAACGGCTAAAGGAGCCGCTGGAACCTATCACAACACAGGACCTTTCAGATTAGTATTTGGAACCAGAGGTCTCGCAAAAAGTTTCTTTGAAGTTTCTAGCGGGGTAGACCTAGGAAACTCTTCTTCTTTAGGAGGTACTCCCGTAGATCAAATTACAGGTCAAGGATATATGGTTCCTGCAAGCTCTGTTAGTGCTATAGATGGTGCTGATTACGGTTCATATCTAAAGTACGAAAATGATGGAACTGAAGGCGCAGTTGTTTTTGGGGGACTAGCAGAGGAAATTCAAGATCCTACTACTGGAGCTACAAATAGAGAAGTACCTGTGCCTGTAATCCACGGAGACTCCTATGCATATATGAGAAATTTCTTAGATAATTCAGCTGCAGATTTATTCGCAAACGCGAAACATTGTGCAAATCCACGAGTGGGTTATGTATCAATTTATAATTCCACCACAGATGCTACAAATGGAGGAGAAGGAAGAGATTCCACGGATACTGTTTCGTGGGGTAAAGGAGTAAGATCCCTTAATATTTTTGATTTAGATAGGCTGGTATAGTGGTAAACTTAGAAGATTTTAAACACACTATTCGTTTTTACAAGCCCAATGATCCTTATTACTACGAGGTAGATAATCTTCCTCTGGAGGATCTTCTTCACAATGATAGAATCTTATTACGGGCTTTGACCTTGGCACAAACTAAAGTTGGAGGAGATGGAGATATCGCTACTAAGCAATACGTTGAGACTACTGAAGGCGAATTTGAAAGACGTATTTCTGATGTAGGAGATGTTTCAGAGACAGAAAGAACTAATACTAAGATCCGAAAAGATACTCTTAGAGTTTCTCCTGACGGAACTGAATGGGTTGCATCTCAACTTAATGTTGAGGATATGGAAGATGTAAGTATTTCAGATTTGCAAGACGGTGACATTCTAGGTTTCTCAGACAGCGATACGTTGACCAATATAGCCCCCGCTGCAGATTCCCTGAGAGCCCTAGAGGATGTAGAATATGTCTCTCCCTCACCAGGAGACACTTTACAGTATAACGCAAATTCCGAAACTTGGCAGAATCGCGGATGTCGAAGAGAGTGGATACAAAATACAGCAAATGGTAAATGGTATTTCCTTACTGAGCCTGCTGATTGGGATACTCAAGTAGAAAGAGCTTTTAATGCAGATCCCGATAATCCTGGAGCTGTAACACTAGCTACCGTTAGAAATCAAGAGGAGAATAAGTGGTTAAGATCTTTTTGTGGTGCTAGAGAAACTTTTATAGGGCTTATGAAAGAAAACGGCTCTTGGGTGTGGCAATCCGGCGAATCCGACACCGGGTATCGGGATTGGAGACCTGGTCAGCCGGACAACCAGGCTGGGGAGGACAAAGGCACTATGTGCTATCTGGTTGATAACATCCCCTCGAATGGCAATGAGTTCGGCAATTCCCAATGGAACGATAGAGCCCCGGATGTGGCACTCCCCGCAATATTGGAATCTCCAAACAGGCTGTATCTTTCGGCACCTGAAGCAGGAAATATCGGAGATGACGGAGATATGTTCGTGGAGGATAACTCTATACTTCAGTACAGGAACGGGAATTTCGAAGCAGTTGGCGTAGGAAGTACGGGCTTAATGCAATTCGCCGCATTTTTTCACGGAAAGGTCGATGAGGTTATTTTGGATCCGGGACATTATTTTATATGGGGAGGACTAACAGGCGAGATTGTCGATAATGACCATCATCACGTGGTTTCTTTCGTTCAAAAATCCTCCTCCGCAATTGCCAGTTATGGTTCGACCATCACCCGCGGTCAGGTTAATAGTAGACTTCGGTTTGAACCCTTTGATTACTTCAAAGCCACAAACATACAAGAAGTCGATGAGACCATTTACGATGAAAACCACTTATGTGCTTATGAGAATCGAATTCTTAATATGGGCGATCCGCAAACAAACTTCGATGCTGGGGATTACTTTCACCAGAATGAACACGGCGACGGCGCCCAGGTTTGGGTCCAACGCAATGAGCAAATAATGTACAAATTTACTAATCCTGTAAGACAGCAAGTTAGATTTGTTATGGGAGATAATCTCAGCCACGCCGGGTTTGCACTAAGGACTAGTAAATTTTATGGATTTATGTGTTTTAAAATAGGAGATTTATACGCTTCCAAACCAGCCCTAAGAAGCCCCACCGATATTTAATGGAATTCTGATATGACTGATATAAACGATCCTATACGTCTCTACAAAAAGAACGATCCTTATTATCATGAGGTAGATAATCTCCCTCTAAAGGATCTTCAGGAAAATGACGCTACTTTATTTGAAGGGTTTAAGGAGATTGATTCTATTTTGGATCCAGATGGAGATGCCGCATCTAAGCAGTGGGTGGATTCCACTGAGGGTGCTTTCGCTAGAAGACTTTCAGACTTATCTGATGTAGAAAACGCTTTTCCCGTAAAGAATAACTTAATATTGCAGAGAGCAACAACCTTAGATTTTTGGGAAGCATCGGAGCTACAGGTATCTTCTATGGGAAATGTAGATTTTTCAATTCCTGTTTTAGGGTCTACTGTTACGTATAATGAAGATTTGTCTAAATGGCAAATTGGACAAGGAGCATACAAGCTTTCATCTTTTCCAGACACCAATACTAATATCTTGGGGGGAGGAAGTATTTTATTCCTAACCTCTCAGACTGAATGGGTTAGTTCAGATTCTGCGCCTGAAAGAAATCAAATCCTGTCTATGAAAGATTCTACTTGGCAATCGGTTCCTCAAGAAGAAGCTTTTAAAAATGTCTGCCAGCTCGTAGCAATCGCTACTCCTGGAGTTGAAACGTTTTCATTGGATCCCGGTCATTACTGGGTTCTCGTTGATCAAAACGACGCGCGATGTGGCAATTACGAAATAACTTGTTTTGCATATGATAGAGCAAATAACGCTACCCTTCATTTAGACGTCGGCAATTTAATCTTAGCTACTGGAGTTGATTACGGCACTCAAGATCCTCACGAAGAAGGTAGTGCAATGAGCTGGACTAATTCGCATCCTACAGGGACCGGCATCTCCCAAGCTAATCAGCAAATCCAAAAATGGCTGTCTTACTTTTTTACAGTACCTGCAGGAGAACCTCGGAGTGTCGAGATTAGGGGAAGGGCAGAAGGCGACTGGGCATGGAGTGATCCGGGGTTGGGGCAGGCTGGACGAACCTCCTTTTCTTTGCCTGGAGATTTTGTAGAAGGTACAACGGGTTTCGGCATGACTTTAGGACTGGTATGGAAAATATCGGAGTTAGCATAATATGGAAAACATTATCAACCCTATTCGTTTTTATAAGCCAAAAGATCCTTATTATTATGAGATTGACAATCTTCCTTT
>Ga0080013_1000548_pt1 | contig 53020 bp, 50 predicted proteins | sample ETNvirenome_6_85_FD_69236 | JGI IMG/M metagenome (GOLD analysis project Ga0080013, IMG submission 69236) | Marine viral communities from the Pacific Ocean - ETNP_6_85 (SPADES assembly) (version 2) | ecosystem: Environmental > Aquatic > Marine > Oceanic | place: Pacific Ocean | collected 2013-06-19
TTCGATGCGGTCGATGACCACTTCTGGCAATCCTAAGTCTCGGATGCCCTCCACTAATAGATCATTGTGAAGATAGTTAAACCACTTGTCGGTTGCGTAACTCATATAATTTTTACCTCAACATTGTAAATAGTTGCTTATTTTGCATTACTTCCAAAAGAGTTGGATTGCTATAATCACGCAGGATAACGCGGTGCACATTAAAGTTTTGGTGGTGAACATGCTTTCATTCATAAAATGCCATGTTAACAAAGGAAATACTAAATAGGAAGCTGAAAAGGCTAGGAATCGTGAACTCCATAGGGTCCCTGTCTCTTCAAATACGAGGCGCGTGCCAATTAAAAAACAGAGCCCCACTGGAACCGAATATATCGCTACTGTAATCAGTGGGTGTTCTCGCCACCACTCCCACACAAATTGAGAGTTTAACTGGAACCATGCCAAGGTGTGCCCCAGAATAAAAAACAGTATTCCAGTTAATAAATTAAAAGTTGGCAATTAAAAATTCCTCAGCATCCTCAGATTTGTGAGTTTGGTGACCATATTTATTTATGGAGATAATAGTATACCCCTCATACAATCTTAAAACGTTCGGATGAGATTTATACAATACTACCCATTTTTGATCGGACATCGCCATTAGTTGAGCAGCTATCTTCTTGTGATTAATTTTAGTATCTTCCGCCGCAATTTTTTCACCACCTTCTAAAAGATTATAGGTAAACTTGCCTATAGGCAACAAAAGATAGTCGGCCTTCGATTGAAACGATATACTATCAAAGGTTTCTTGATCTTCGGTGTGTGATAAATAAAAATTAGAAAGATTAAAATTTTTTAAGCACGAGAGGCTCAATGCATTGAAGTTCTTGACGTCGATTTTGCCAGTGGAGACGCGACCCTTATCAGAACAGTGATTCAAGAGAAAGAAGAGACTAGCTCGGACATAAGGATCGGGATACTCGCTCCAGCGTTCTTGCAACATATGAAACATATTCGGGTCATCAAATCTTAATACGTCACTCGTGACCAGTTCATATAAGCGCCGAGGATTTTCAATAGCGCACTTCCAAAATTCATATACTAGATAACGATTTGTATGAGCACACACAAATCTTTCATCAGCACACAGATTAAACTCTAAATTACCATCATAAAACAGATATGAATTAATGATATTCCCGCGCGGAATCAAATCTTTAAGAACCGAAATACATTTAAAATTATTAAGAGGGTCTTTAATCGGTGAGTTCATTATCTTGAGAGGGCAGAGAATTTTTAAACTCGGCTAGTTTTCTCTCTAGTTCTTCCACCGGGATGGGTGGCGAGCTTGGTGGGGTAGTCGTCGCAGTGGTCTTATAATTAAGATACCCTGTAATGATATTATAAACATCTGAGAGTAGTGCATCCGTGGCCGCTAGTGACTGTCGCAGTTGGTCGATTGTTTCGGCTGTCCCCAGGCTCATAGGATCAGCGGTGTCATCCGAATTGGTCGTGGCGCCCAGCGCTTCCAACGCCTCCATGTCGATATTCTCAATACTTTTTATAAGCAACTGTACTGTCAACTCAGGCAATTCCTCTATGTTTACTGAATATTGTATATTAACTCTCATCTTATCCTCTTAATAATTTTGCTTTTTCGGTTTTCAGTTGCTGTTCTACTATTTCTGGGGCCCCAATTACAACTATCTCAGTGCCGGTATGTCCTCTATTGATTGTTAACTTTGAAAACCTATGCGCAGCGTTTAATCCCGGCGCAATTAGATTCTGTTCATTTAACTGCTTCATTCTGGATTCTTCTCTCACCATAATAACATGTTCTGGGTTAACAAAAATCTCTCTGAGAACATATTGTTGCTGTGTAGTGACGGCGCCGTGAGCGCAGACTTCCGTAAGTTTTATCAACATTGATCCTCCATAGGATATACATGCTTAGTTTTAACCCAGCTTTCTTTCCCTTGCGCAAAGATGGCACTATGGTGATCGTCCTGTTTCTTAATAAAGATTCCTATAAGAGGGCGCTCCGTAGTTTGAACATACGGATTCCCTTGATTAAACAAGCGCACCGCTTGCGGTATATAACATAAATCGCCTTCTTTCATTTTTTACTCCGTTTGTATGATTCCGAAATTAGTGGTAATCAAAGTGCCGGCACAACTTGCGGCATTTTGTAAAGCAGTTCGCGTAACCTTAACTGGATCAATGATACCTTCTGCGTATAAGTTAATTATATCACCACGACGAAAATCCCACCCTTCATCTTCCTCGGCGCTTGATACTTGCTGAATGATCAGGTCGGGAGATGCACCAGCATTGAGGGCCATCTGTTTGATGGGTTCCTTGCATGCTTCTTTGACAATCAAAATGCCCAATGCTTGGTCACTATTGTCAAGCTCAGAAAACTTCAAGCTTGTAGAAGCTCTCAAAAGGGCAGTGCCTCCGCCTCCTACAATGCCCTCCTCTTGAGCAGATTTAACCGCTTCAAGAGCATCCTCAATTCGATGTTTCTTTTCAGTCATCTCGACCTCGGTTGCGCCGCCGACTCTAATGATTCCAACCCCTGATGCGAGGCGTACGATACGTTGCTGCATAGCCTCTCCCTCGGTAATAGAATCAGCATCTTTAATCATTTGTTTAAGACTGTTGATCCTGTCTTCTATTTCTTCATAATTAGCATTGCCGCCAATAATTGTAGTTGTATATTTATTGCTCTCAATCGATTCAGCGCTTCCGAGATCCTGCAGTTTAATGTCGCTTAACTTAGCTCCACTTTGCCGTGAAACAAAGGTGGCGCCCACTGACAAAGCCAAATCATCTAAGGTGTTTCGGCGCTCTTGGCCATAGAAAGGAGCCTTGATGGCGGCCACCTTTAATGTGCCGCGCATTGCATTCATAATTAAAGCTGCGAGGGCTTGTCCTTCTACTTCTTCTCCAACGATAATTAGTGGGCGCCCTTCGCGCGCTACTAATTCGAGCAACGGTAGGATAGGCTCAACAGCCGAGATCTTATGGTCTGTTACAAAGATGAGCGGCTCATTATATCTCATCACGGCGCGCCGCTCATCTGTGACAAAAGCGCTAGCGCAATAACCGGAGTTAAATCTAAACCCTTCTGCAATGTCCAAAGACGTTTCCAGCGAGCGAGATTCCTCTATCGTAATAGATCCATCTTGGCCGACCCGATCCACAGCAAGAGCAATAAGCTCTCCAATTGTAGAATCATTATTGGCCGAGATAGTTGCGATATGCGCAATATCACTCGTACTAGTAACTGGGGTCGCCATCTCTTTAAGACGGTCGGTAATAGCTTTAACTGCAACATCAATACCTCTCTGTAGTTCAATGGGGGATACGCCCGAGGCCACATACCTCTGCGCTTCTCGTAAAATTGCGCGCGCCAAGACAGTGGCAGTGGTAGTTCCATCGCCGGCGTCGGAGTTGGTCTGGATCGCTGCCTGTTTAATAACTTGGGCGGCCGCATTTTCAAAAGGATCTGCTAACAATACAAAGTGTGCAACAGTTACACCATCTTTGGTAATGAAAGGCGTTTTATCCTTTTCTTGTAGTAAGACATTGCGTCCCCGCGGACCCAATGTGGAGGCGACATTGTCGGCTAATGTGTTAACTCCCTCCATTATTTTTTGTTGTAATTCTGTTTGGCTGTTATACGCTCTGCTCAATTTGCACCTCTATTATTATTATAACCATACTTGCATGTTATGTCAAGTTTTTTTTATAATTCTTTGGGATCATCGCTGATTTGGGAACGAAGGGACGTTTCAATCTGTTGTGTATTCTGGATTGCGCGCTCCCCGGAGCTAATTGCACGGTCACGTTTATCAAATGTAAAATACTTATTGATGTTTTCAGACAAAGCTTGTGTAGCAGAAAACAAATCCGTGAGTTCGTCGTTTAATTTATCCATGTGAAGTTCCGCTATTTTTTCAATCTGTTCCGATGAATAGGGAAGTTCTCCCAGGGTCTCATACTCCACAAAATCAAACGATACTAGCTGCGCAGGACTGATACTCCACTGAGTGCCGCCGCTTGATTCTGTTAACAGATCCCACTCTTGGCGAATAGCTTCCTCTAGTGAAGTGTCGGGATCCAGGTCGAGACCTCCTTCTTCTTGTGCTTGGCTGTCGGCGCGCTTTTGGCGGATCCTCTCAGAATAACCATTCGTCTGCTGCAGCAAATCATACCGCTCTTCCCATGTGGGAGTAGACTTAATCGTTGCGATAGACTCTTCCGGCGACATGTCAGGGAGTTGCACTAATAATAGTCCGGATTTCTTTCCTCTGCCGCGCGCGGATAATGTAAGTGCATCGATGAAGTTTTCTTGATTAAAAGTAAATTTTTCGATGGAAATCGATTCGCCGTCTTTGCGTGCTACAATATACACCATATGACCAAACTCATCTAAACCATCGATTAAGTTAGTGTAGCTCCCTTCAATATTAGTAGTTTGATTAAGAAGCTTCAGACTAATAGGGACTGGATTATCCGACTCTGTAAAGGCAATCAAGTCTTGAATAGGGAGATTACCCTTTGCGGATATTTCTGCCTCCTGCGTGCCTTGTAGCAGCGCTGATAAAAAGCCCTCAAAAACAAATCCAGCGCTCGACGCATTAAAGCTCGTAACAACAGCGCTGAGCGATTCTAAAATAATTAACGAAGAAATAATGCGTCGGGGGGAAGTAATTTTATTGTCTGGACTGGCAATCCGCTGCAAAAAAGTGAGTTTGCCGCTGATGTTGCGACCACCACCGATTACATTAAACAATCGTGTGATTTGGGCGCGCTCCATTGATTCGGGATCTCCCCATGCCTCGGTAGGCACAAATTTAGGGAGCACTAATAAAAATTCTTTAGCTGTTGTTTGACCCGTAGAGGCTGCCTCTTTGACCACTATTTCCTCATACGTTCGATCCAGGGTTTCCTCGATCATGGTCATAAGTGCGCCGGGATCAATAAACTCGGCCATTGTTTTCTCATATTCTTCTCTTAAAATGTCTTGTAAGTCTGACATGGGTGTTTCCTTCGCTTAAATAATAATGTCAGCGATACCTAATTCTACCGCTTCTTCTGCTGATAAATAGACATTAACTTTGCGATCTAGCATTTTTTTCAGTTGTGATTTCGTCATTTTTGTTTCCGCCACCAAACAATTCACAAACATTTGTTGTAATTGTTCAATTGCTTCCATTTCATTAAGCATATTATGAAGATCGCCGTGGTTGCCACCAATAACGGAATGAATCATTATTCGACAATTTTTTGCAATCCTTCGTTCTCCTTTTGTGCCGGCCGCTAACAACAAGACGCCGGCCGACATAACCTTTCCTAAGCCAACAGTACGGATCATGACATCCTCTCCCACAAGGCGCATTATATCATACAAAGCAAACATATCGTCGGCCGAACCGCCGTAGGTAGAAAGATAAAAGTCAATGGGAATACGCGCTTCCACTTCCTTGCTATGTTCGTTTTCAGTTAAGACAAGCAATGCGTGAATTATTTCGGCGCACTTTTCTTCACTGACTTCTGCAAAAAGGCCAATTAAGTGGCTGGCTGGCTCCTCTTCGGCGGTAATCTGTTTTAAAGCCTCCGAGTCGATCATCACGAGCCGCGGTGGCTCCTCTTCTTCTTGTTTATTAGTAATAAACTCTCCAATTACTTCTTTTATACGACCAATCATATATCCCTCTTAAAAAATCTGTCTACCACTTCTCTGTGGTTGTTGAGAAACTTCATCGCAGATTCCCAATCTTCAAATTCGACTGTGCTTTGAAAAAATTCAGGATGAAGTTCGATGAGACCGCGTATCGATCTCTTTTTATAATGTGAGATCTCTTCTTCCATTAAGTAAGAGAATGCCATTACATTGTGGTCGCTAGCACCGCTTTCTATCATCTTTTCCATGCGATAGGTCTTCGCATAATAAAAGTCTTCCATGGCTTTGGCCAGCAATCCTACGGAAACTAATTGAGATGCCCTGAGTAGTAGTACACTAGCGCGGGTGGACTTCAAAAAATATAACATTTTGCAAGTCACATAACCCAATATAAACATTAAAACCATTAAGGCCCAATTCACGTATGCTCCAATGTAAATTAACCACTAAAACCTTTTGTGGTCTCAGTGGTTAATATAACTACTCGTAAGGTTTTTGTCAAGTATTATTTTGAGGTCAAACGGTCAAAGATTCGTTCAGCCAACTGAGTGGAGACTTCTTCTTGTCGCTTTTGAGTCTGCAACCGCGCGGCTACTCGACGAGCCACTTCAGCTACAATTTCTTCTTCGCCCAGTGCACCCGGTTGTGCAGCAACATCCTCTTCTCCGGCGCCGGCGGCTTGTACAGCGGCCTGAACCTTCCGATCTCCCATGACTTGAGAAATCTTATTGAGGAGTGGTGCTAACAGAGGAGAGGCAGCCACTGCAGCGCTGAGTGCTGTAGGGTCTCCCATCATTTGAGCAACTTGCATTGCAACCTCAGCGGCTTCCGGGCCAAGCTCATTAAGCTGTTGGCTTTCTTGGGTCGCTACAGGATCGCCAGATTCACCTTTTGCTCGACGGGCATCGGCGCCTTGAGCTTCTTGATACATTTTGTCACGGCCGCCGGGAAGCTCAACTTCCTCTTCTGCGCCCATTTCAAGTTCTTCGCCACCGGGGAGGGGCTCTTCTAATTCTGCGTCGATTTCTAGTTCTTCACCCCCTTCTTCGGCGCCTTCAACATCTACTTCAACACCGAGTTCATCGGCAACTGCTTGAACAACACGGGCTAAGAGCGCTTCGTTGTCGCCTCCGCCCTCTAAGTCCATAGCATCTAGTTCATCACCTTCTTCGTCGGCAAGGTGATCTTCGTGTCCTAGATCACCTTCGAGGTCATGAATCTCTTCCTCCTCGGATTCTTCTTCCAGAGGATTGTTAGTGAAATAATTCTCACTTAAGGCGCCAAGGTTAGCAAGCTTCATGAATTGCCGAACTTCGCCTTCGTTTAAAAGTTTTTTACGAGCCATTTGTTTTTCTCCATTCCGGCATAAATCGATGCCAACTCAAGAATAAATAGTTGTGCAAATAGTTAAAGACACAAAAAACTGTGTTTTTATAGGTCAGGGTGTTCTTCCGCAATAATGTCAAAAATATCTACTAGCTGCTGTTCGCTCCAGCCAAGTTCTTCTTGAGCCGCTGCACCCTTAGATCGCAGGCGCTTTGTTTGTCTTTTTTTGGCTTTCGATTGCGCCTTGACATCGTCGATAAAGTTTAATATTCTGTCATCACCTTCAATATAAGCTGTGACCAAATGGCGGAAAAAAGCAGCTTGTGTAAGCCCATCTTGTTGTAGCCTTAGTATTAGCTTGGCGTGCCTGTGATCGTTTTCGGTAAAAACTACTCTCTTTGTCAGCTTGCCATAGTCAACTGCGTTGTCGCTCATTAGGTTACCACCCACCGGACTACTGCCGCGTATGTTAAAATACCGATGCCCAACCAAAAAGTTGCGCGACCGACTTCCTTTAAAAGTTCTTTAATCTCTTCTCTGCTAATATTCGGCATTACCATTTCCTTGTTAAAATGTGAGTATGACTTTCGTTCAGACCTGAAATTGTTTGGTGTAGAAACTCTGCTTTCATTTGTAGTTCTTCTAAGCTGCGGGCTCCGCTGTACGAGAAGCCTGATTTAATACCTCTGATCAAATCTTGTATGATAGGCGCAACTTTACCTTGATAAGGGACTCGTGCGGCAACGCCTTCGAACGATGCATACTTACCTTTCCATGCCATTTGAGCTTCCTTGCTAGCCATTCCACGATAGGCTTTCCAGACGCTTCCATCTGCATCGCGATGCACTTCTCCCGGAGCCTCGCTGGTGCCAGCAAAGAGTGAACCACACATCACAGCATCCGCTCCGGCCGCCAGGGCCTTTACCATATCGCCCGAGTTACGAATACCACCGTCTGCAATAATGGTAACGTCTCGGTCAGTCCGTGCGCAGTCCATTATTGTGTGGAGCCCAGGAACGCCGTGCCCTGCTTGAATACGCGTTGAACAAATCGAGCCTCCTCCAATATTACATCTTACTGAGTTTGCTCCCCAGTCAGCTAAATCATTTAACCCCTCTATCGTTGCAACGTTTCCGGCCATAATATGAAAAGTGTTTCCGAATGTGCTACGCAAGGACGCGAGGGCGTCTTTCATCAAGATGTGGTGCCCATGAGCTACATCAATGCACAGAAAGGTGGCGCCGGAATCAACGACAGCCATGGCGCGCTCAACGTAATCGCCGGTGACCCCTACGGCTGCACCGATGTGAATATTTCCCCCCACATCACGGGCTGCTTGAACTTGGCGCGCTTGTTGTTCCACAGTATTATAGCGATGAATAATGGCGGCGCCTCCCTCTCGACCAAGTGCCATAGCCATGGGTGCTTCTGAGACAGTATCCATTGGGGAAGCGAAGATGGGCGCCTTCAGCGTGAGTCCGCCTCCTAAATTGGTGCCGACGTCTATCTCTGCGCGGGAGTGGATATCCGAATATTGCGGCTTAAGAAGCACATCATCATATGAGAGTGCCTTGGGACCCTTTATCATTTTTCGTCATCCGTGGTTGTTGCTACATCATGTGGCACCTGTTGGCTGTCTCGATAAGAACTTGAGCGTTGCAGCAATTCTTCATGAGACAGCGGCTCTGTCCGTGGTGGCGCCCAGGTGGGGTTGCTGTAATTTTCAATGTTTTGTAATTTACTCAACATTTTGTCCCACCGTTCTTTTTCGGCAGCTGCAGCTGCATCTTCGGAAGCAGGGGCCCCGTACTTTGGCTGGTAGATCGTGGTAAGTTCGTGGATTGCTGCACGGATTTGTACTAAGTGCATTAATGCACTTTGCGCTTCCCCTAAACTTTCATTAGTTGCAACTCGTCCGTGTAACATTAAATCTTCAAATTGAGATTGTGCAATTATGCTTTCGCTATTGAGCTTGTAATATAAGCTTTCGTATAGTTTTTTGTTCATGTTTCGTTTTTCTCCTCGATGAATTGTGTGATATCGCTAGTCTGAAACCATGTTAGCTTGTTGGGTGATTCTGGGTCACTTAGAATATCTACCGTTGCGTTCGGCGGTTCCGTCACGATTTTAAGAATTGTGGGAATCCCATTGAACCCTAGTCGTTCTTCAAGCAGTAGGTCGTCTTCGATATTAAAAGCATAGAAATAAACTTTCTCATAGCGACTCGCAATCTGTTCATAGTAATCTTTAAGGTTGTGACAATAGTTACAATGATTTCCATAAATTTTGATTACACATGTGGCGGACTCGGTTGTATCGCCTTGCAACAACTTTTCTAGGGAAGTTGCGGATATTCTTTTAACCATCATCTTTTTGCTCCTGCTGCTTCATGTATTCTTTGACCACATTTTGCGCCTTCTGCCAACAATCAGGACAGTAAAGTCTAACGGCAGGGTCTTTGTCTTCCCGCACTACAACATTCCATGATTGCACCATCTCTCTATCTTGCTTGTCAAACGGTTTTGCGCATGCTAAGCACTCGTCTTCAAGTTGACTGAAAAAGGAAATTTTTTCGGAAAGATTTTGTTCCTCTGTGGACATCTTCTTTTTTAACTTTTCCTCGCGCCGGCGCTCCTTTCTGTTCATCGTGTGAGCGCTCCCATCCCCGGCGTGCATCCCCATCCTTGGGGGCGTTTACTAAAGACTACAACTGCCGAAGGGAACGGTGCACTGTTTTCACTGTCGCCGAACTTTAATCGCCCCTTAATAAAGAAAACCATTTCCGCTTTCATTACATAGTCGTGCCAATACTTTGTATCAGTACGCGCGGGAATGAGCATCACTACTTTAGTATCCGGATTTTGTGCTTCTTTATATCCTTTCTTGATCCACTCCTCAATCCCACGACCATAAGGGGGATTCACAAATACGGTGTGCCCTTCCCAACTTTTAGTGAGTCCGTTTTCGGCGGGACTATAAAAATTAGCACACTTAGTGTTGAAAGGGGTGGCACATGGGTCCAAATCAAAAGGCCCAAATCTCCAATTTAGTTTGTCAAAAAAATCTTGGGGAGTTGCCCATTCTCCTGTCTTGCTAGAGAACATTACTTTTTGTACTGATTTATTCATTAGAATTTCCTCCGCTAATCATTTCAAAATTCTCCACCACTTCATCAATGTTGAACTTTCCTTTATAAAGACGGTATGCCTTTACCGCTGCTCGAATCTCATCTGTATTCAACCAGCTATTCTCGCGGTACTCTGCCCGCAGGTCGCGGCGCTGATCCTTATATGGTTCCATCGCCTCTTCAATTGCTGCCAGGGAACGAATGTATTCCTTGACATATCTCTTCTTCTCATCGTGTGTAGTTGCCACACTTACCTCCTGTGTTACTCTATTAATATAACAGGTGTCTGGGTAGATGTCAATACTTTTTTATACTTTTATGTTAAAATTTTGTTCTATGAAACTGCGCAGAAGATGTTGCTTTTGTTCTTCTGATTCGCATTGAGAAAAATGATAATTGTAGGTGCCTTGGACTTGGTTTATTTTTTGATGAGTGCTTCGGATTTCATCTTCAAGCCAGTCTATTTGACCATTGTGTAGTTCCGGCACTTCAATGCCGTATTTCTCAGCTAAGATCATCAATCGGAAATAGTGTTTTTGTTCGAGCGCCTCTTTAGCTTTTCTAAAAGCTGTTACTCTCTGCTGTTGTTCATCAATATCGCAATTGGCTGCAATTCGATCTGGATGTAGCTCAAATGCTAGATTGCGAAACAAGCGTGTAAATATTTTTGATAGTTCGTCATCTTCAACTGTTTCGGGCTCTCTTAGTCGAAAATTTCCAAAATCATCGTTTGTATATTCCTTAGACGGGGTCGTGCAAATTAAGCTTTCATCTTGAATCTCGGCATCTTCTTCCTCTTCATCGGGTAGTTCGGTACCTGGAGGGCCTTGCTGTGGTGTAATGTCGTGGCTTTTACAAAATTCTTGGTAGTAGCTTAGGAACTCCGGTGTTGCGATTTCTACTATTTCTTCAAGCAATTCTAATTCCCGATAAAGAAATTTTAAATTATTTAATTTACGTTGCCATTTTATCTGTAGCCTTGACACCTCTTACCCTCCGCGGATAAATAGTTATCGGCTCTCTTGTGCTCGGCATCTATTATTTAAAATCAAATTTAACTTTTGCTTCAATTTTCAAAGTAGGCACATGTATATGATTAGCCAAATTGTGTTTCAAACACTGATCTGGTTCTAAAAACCAATCGGCGTGGCCTTTTTCATGTACAATATCAAGAAAATAATCTTTATGATGACCACAATTTTCCGCCATCATTGTATAAATTTTCTGGTTAAGTCGTTCTGTCTCTTCTGCGGAAGCTTTTATCTCTTCAACTTTTCCGTAATCCATGGAGCTTACATCATGAATCATCACTGTGGCGTCAGGATCCATATATCGATATCCTTCGGCGCCAAAGCTAAACAAAATGGCACCACAAGACATGGCTTTTCCTTGTACAATGGTTGCCACCTGAATGCGCGAATTCTTAATATCAGAAATCATAGACATTAAACTATAGACCTGTCCTCCATAGCTGTCAATAATGACCGGAAGTATGGGTTGTCCCGTGTTTTGAGCCTTGCACACTGCGTTTGAAAAATCTTTGGCGGACGCCTCATCAAACTTGCGTACTCGGATAACCACAGGTAAATCGTCAATAAACTCTTTGTCTTTTAAAAGAGGACTAAAATTCTTAATGACGTTCATATCAATAACTAGCCTAACAATCTAAAAGTCTTCCCAATTGCATAGGTAGAAAATCCCCATTGCTCGTCATACCGAAGTTTGGCCATATACGGCCTGTTCAAAAAGATAGTATCTTTCTCGGGTTTGACGCCCCAACAGCGGATTTTAGTTAACTCATTATTAGAATCAATTGTTTCCACAATCCAATAAAGTTTTCCATTTTTTGTCTTCTTGGGGATGATTTTGCGGGGAATAAACCAGCACACTTCCAAGTCCGTATCGAACTCAGAGATTGGTGGGATAAACTTTTCTTGGAGCTTCTCGACTGTCTCAGTTTTAATCACAAGGTTAATAGGGAATACTCCGGTAAGCTCTGTCTTGAACTGAATGATTTCTGCTTCGCTAAAGTCTCCTTCAGGTCGATACATCTCGATGTTCTCCAATAACTTCTTGAGGTTCTTGGGGCGCTCCACTACACACGCAGACCAGAAATGCTTGCGTCCTGTAAATCGATCATCCATGATATCGTCCACCGCGCCTCCGCGTGTCAGCGCATCAAGTGCCTTCTTGTTAAACTTGCTGTAAGACACTCCCTCTCGGAACAGAAGATCTTCGGCATTCTTGAAGGGCCGATGCTCTAGGATTTGGTCGATGGCAGACATCCCCAAGCCCTTGATTGAAGTCAGAGGCTGGATAAGGGTCTTACCGTCGTCGCTAATCTCCCATACTGTGCCGGACTTGTTGATGTCCAGTGGTGCAATCTTAAAGCCATACTTCTTGGCGATGTTGATTGCCTTTTCTTTTCTGGTCTCGGGCTCCTTGTCCAAGAACGCAGCCATCCACTCAGAAGGATAATAATTCCACAGCCATGCGCACTGATAAGAGATAATACTATAGCTAACGGCGTGTGATTTGTTAAAGCCATAGCCGGAGAAGTATTCAAACTTGTTCCAGAGATCTTCAGCCTTGTCTCGATCAATGTTCTTGGCAATACAGCCTTTGATGAACTTAGTGTGTAGCTTAACTTTGACGCTGTTCTTGCCGGTACCCTTCTTGGTGAGCACCTTGCGCAACATGTTTCCTTCGTCAAGGGTAAGACCGCCCAACTTGTGAGCCAGTAATGCAATCTGCTCTTGGAAGATAAGGAAGCCGAAAGTTTCTTCAGTAATCTCCTGTGCTTCGGATGACAGATATGACACATACTGCGGGTGGTTCTTGGCCTCCACATAATCGACGTCCACACCAGCCGACAGGGGACCAGGACGAAAGATAGAGGTAATAGCAGAGACATCAATGATATTGGTCGGCTTTACTCTCGTACAGAAGCTCTGCGCTCCTTGTTCTGTAAATTGAAAGACACCGGCCCACTTCCCTTGATGAAAAATGTTCTTATATACTTCAAGATCATCAAAGTCAATCACATCTGGATGTAGATTCTTGTTGTAGTAGTCTAACACGTCTTCAAAGGTCGGCTCCTCTACACCATGATGCCGGCGCAAGATATGTTCGATGCAGCCCTCCATCATCTTTAATGTCGAAAGTCCGAGCAAATCGAACTTAATGAAACCCATGGGCTCTAGGTGTCGGACGTTCTGTCCCTCACTCCAGGGAGATTGTCGCACACCACCAGAGTTAATCAAGGGCATGTGACGGTCGAGATCTTCAGCGATGACGACACCGCCGGCGTGACGAGAGCAGGAGCGTACTTGTCCTACCAGTCCTTCAACACGAGCTTTAACCTCCGGGTACTTCTGAAGGAAAGCCTGGAGCGTGACAGAGAACTCCATCACCTCTTCCCACGTCGGCGCATAGATGCCGGCTTTGATGCCGTGCTTACGCTTCGCTTCAGGTGTAGCCTCTCTCATCATGACGCTCGTGACGTTGTTGACTTCTGTGAATGGGATACCATAAAGCTTGGAGATGTCTTTGATTAGCGATCTCAACTGCAAAGTGTTCCAGTTAGAGATTGGGGCTACGCAGTCTTCTCCCCACATCTCCACCAATCGTTCTTTCAACTCCATGCTATCGGATACATCATAATCGATATCAGGATAGTCAGTTGCGTCTGAACGCAGAAAGCGCGAGAACAGAAGGTTATACTTGATCGGATCAACTTGCGTGATACCAAGAGCATACGCGACCAGCGAGCCGGCGGCTGACCCTCGACCAGGACCAGCAAGCATCTGCTTGGTGGCTTCGTCGGCGATGGCTTTCATCGTCAAGAAATACTTGGAGAAGCCTCGGTCATCAATAACGTCTAGTTCGCCCTTGAGTCTCGCTAGATATTCTTTGTTATCGTTCAAACCGCGTTCGCGTAAGCCTTCAAGCGCGTAATTAACCAACGCCTGCGTGGCAGTCGTGTCTGCCGGTACCACAAAATCAGGAAGACGCACAGTTGTGTCTGGAAAAAAGCTTTCGATGCGCTCGTGGGCAATATGATAAGTCTCGGTGATGCTCTTCATTACCAAGTCGTCATCATAGTTAAAGCCTTGAGTGTTGGAATAATACTGATAACTCTCCCACATTTGATCACCATTCTTGGGGTACAATTCGTATCCAATCTCCTCTACACCCTCGGGTAATTCTCCACCCTCACCCCAGGATGGAGTTCCTTTTCCAAGCCAGCCTAGGCGCTTGTACAACTCTCTATCCTTCCATGCGGTCTGGTTCGGGTAGTGGCTGTCGGCTGTGGAGATCAGCTTCATGTCGAACTCTTCTGCAATTTGAATAATGAGCTGGTTAAGTTCGTGCTGCTCTTTAATGTTGTTCCACTGCAATTCGCCATACCAGCGATCACCAAAAGCTTGTTGCATCCGGCGCGTGGTATCCCGCATAGCGTCCAGCGCCGCTTCGCGGTCGACTCCGGTGCGGTTTCCCTCGTCGTCGTAAATCCCATTCTCCCAGTAGTTTCCTGCATAGACGCCACCGAGACAAGCGGAGGCAGCGATTACTCCCTCGCCATACTTCTCTAGCAACGCATAGTCCATGCGAGGATAGCGATAAAAGTTCTCGCTTTGGTAGCTCTCTGAAACGAGCTTGAAAAGGTTATTAAGCCCTGTCTGGTTTTGTGCTAGTAGAATAAGATGACGACGACGGCGTAGAAGCCCTTGAAGCTTCTTGCTGTCTGTCTCATCTTCTACGGTCGCACCCGAAGCCGCATCTTTCTTCGCGGATCTGGCGCGTTTTTTGTCGGCCATGACTGTTTCATATTCTTCTCGCCATTCCTCAATGGATGGAATAAAGTAAGCCTCGACGCCGAAGATCGGTTTAAAGTCTTTTCCCTCTGCCTGCATCTTCTTGGCATGCAGAACCTGTCCCGCTAGTCCGTTCATGTTTCCATGGTCCGTGAGCGCTAACGCATCGCTCCCGTTCTCAAAAGCAAAGTCCATATGAGCATCGGGGTACCCGATTGCATCAAAGATAGATCCTGCCACACTGTGGGCGTGAAGCCCTACGAATTTAATCGTCATCTATTTCTCCCTCTCTATATGGTAATTTAACATGTGTGTGAGGCCGTGTCAAGGACTCAATTGGTTTTTGTATAAAATTATTTGACCCCATGAAACGTTGATATTCCTTCCATCGCGAAATGTCATAATGCCAGTCAATACTTTCTGTGTGTGCGTTTTTCTCACACACCTTTTCGAAAACGGTGGCCAAATCAAAGTTTCGAGCCGACCAGCGTTCTGCGAGCGGTAGTTTTTGGGTAGGATATTTTTCATGGGGCTCAGGACTTATATATTCCCGTGTAGTAGTTTTATTAATATGACGTCGGCATTGAATAAAGTCTTTTCCCAACATTGTGAACGCCAAAGGTTTATTATCCTTTACGGTTTTGCCTTCGTGCATCAAAAAAAAGTTATTTTCAAAATCTGAAATTTTTGGTCGCAAATTTTTTAGGGCATATACGTTATAGGCACTCATTGGAAATACCACAAAATACTTATGCGGCACCATCCAATGTGAAATAATATTAGCCACGCGCCATGCAGAATTGATCCCATAAAGCACTGACCACCCGTAAGAATCGCGGCGATCACGATCTTTAGGATGAACCGGTACATAATAAATGGGAATCTCTTTGCGGTGCTCGCTAGGATACACTTCATATTGCCGACAATAATGTACAGGATCGTAAGCCCACTCTCCCACTACTCTTTTCACGATTGGAGCAAGGTCGTCATTCGCTACAATCCATATGGTCTGACAGCCGGCCATGGCACATTCAAACACAGCTTTTTGAATAGCAGTAAAGCCCGGATCAACAGGAATCAAGCAATCCGGGGTGGGTAGATTTAAATCTGTAACCAAGTTTGCTAGCGGGATAATACCAGCAACATGTGTGTGGCGGCCGTTGCTCATAATCTTTCTAAAAATCGATGGTAGTCCATACAAGCCTGCGGTAGATCTTGGAGTAAAGCTTGCTCCTGCACTTTCGGAATTTCAACCGCCGTGATGGCGGCTCGTGAGTGCGTCTGTTTCTTTCTTGTCTGGCGGCCGATGATAGAAGTTCTAAAATTATAATATTTCGGATGGCCTGTGGGTGAATAACCATTAAAAGGTCCTCTCATGTCTCTCTCTCGCATTTCGGCTATCATTTTGAATCTCGCCATAGTCTGGGAATAATCAAAATCTTGCAGTTGAGTTTGAGTCAGGGTTGATACTAAACAAGCATCCTTGACAGGAGAGTTGCCGTCAATGCGATCTGTAGGATAAAACCAGATTTGGTTGATAAAACTATCTGCTGTCTCGATAAGATCGATTTCATGCTTGCCTCCACGATTGAATGCTATCCAATCATAACATATATAATGCGGATTGGCAACTGTTTTTTCAGTTATCAAGCCTGAACAATTCTCATCGCCAAAATAGTAAGCTTTTTGAAACTGCACCTCTGCTATCTTTCCATAATCGTTTGAACACACCAACCGCTCACGGTCGTATCGCATGCTCGTACACAGGGTGCTAAGGGGGGCGTGCCCATACATAGAGATTATAAGGAGTAGGCGCTCCCACAGCAATTCTTTGGGGGCACCAACTTTAATGTTGTCCCGATGTGTAACTAATTGGTGTGACGTATTGTCGATATTAATTAGTGTCAGATCCATCGTGGGATCGAGGTAATCAAATCGAAAGGGCCGTTCGGGGATGCTAAAAAAAATGGGCAATTTGTTATTGAATGCATACAAAACCGCAGTTAAATTGCTGCCAATTACTATTTCTTCATATTCAAGCGGAGTCGTCGCAGATTTCGCTAGCGGCGTCGTAACCAATTTCTTCCTCTTCTTTTACTTCGTCGAGCAGAGTGTGGATATCTAGACCAGTGCAGTCTATCTTGTTTTTAGATACATGATAATGACTTACAAATCCTTTGAAGTCTCCATACTTTACATCTTGTACATATTTAGTCGCAGTGTTGCCAAATTGATTTAGAGGGGCTGCGTAGGGAATATTAAGCCCTTTGTGAATCGCTTTCCACAATTGCTTGAGAGCCCTGATTTGAACCGGGTAAAAGCCTAGGAAAGGATCTAACTCTTCGCCATGGCACCTCAAATTCTCCAACATCGGTCTTTCACCATGACCATTTCTTACATACCATTCTTGATATTTGGGATAATAGGCGTTGGAAATCTCTACTCCTACGGATGCGCGGTTTGCTCGCTCGGATCCGGCATGCCAGCATCCCTGTTGCATATCAACCGTTTGATAAATTGTTCCATCGTTGTCAATAAGAAAGTGTACTGAAATTCCACGATTGTCCAAAACTTTTTGACAAGCTCGTGAGTTCAAACATACATCCCAATGGTTCACAAAATACCTTACGTTGCGCGCTGGCCGGGTGCTGTAATCGTAGTAGGAGCCGACCTTAGCCTTTAGTCCGCCGTCTTCTGACCACAACACAACCTTGTCCCATTCGATAGGAATAAAGCTACCCTTATATACAATATAATTGGAATAAGTAATATCAGTAGGCTTATGTTCATCAATCTCAGCTTGTCGTTCGGTCCAAATGCGCCGAAAAGTGGCGGGACCAACGAGCCCATCCACTGTTAGACCGCGAGGACGTTGCCACTTTTTAACCGCGCGGACAAGCTTATCGTCGAAATACTTCTCATTAAACCATGTGGGATCCCATCCCAAATTGGCTGCAGAAGATTCATTATAGAAATTCTTATCATCGATTGACATAGCATGGTTGTTCCTGGGGCTTAATTATCTGTTATAGCAATAACATAATTATCTTGGATGACGGTAATGGTCTTATCGTTAAGGTTTATTTCTTCTATCATTGTACGATCAACAATCACTGTTGCTCCTTCTACTAAGTAGTCAGCAAAACGAACATCTGACGCCCAAGCGCGCACTATTACACTGGTATAGCGCTCTTCCTTTGGTTTGAAATCGTCTGGGAGGAGGATTCCGCTCTCTTCTTCTATGGATTCTTTAGTGTTGTTCTCAACATACAAATACCTATTAACAGGCTGTATCATATTCTCTCCGTTTAAATTGTACAAGAATCATTTGTACAAAACTTTGTGCTGTTGCCGTTTCCAATTGCATCTTCAATCCGTTGGATCGGCGTGATGGTTGCGATCATTTCTTGGTATTTTTCTTGCGATATCGCTTCGTAAGGCGCCTGCTTGTAACCTGTTTCACTATATTTTAAAAACGAAACAGCTTTCAGTCTGGTCTCGTACATTTCTAGGGCGTCTTTTATTTGAGGGGCTTCGTCTTCTTTGAAAGTAACCGTCACTGACACAGAATTATCAGCCCAATAATATTGATACTGGGCAGCAATTTCAAGTTGTTCCCACATGCTTACATCCTTTTTGCTTTTTGTATAATAAGGTTCATGAACAGGAAATTCTACTACCATGGTATTAGGAGAGTATTCATCCTCTTCAATGTGATAGCCCGCTTTTTCTAAATTAGCTAGTACAGTAGAAGTTACAGAGAACCTAATACGTCTAATGTAGTATTCACTTTCCGGGAAATGAATGCCGGGTGTGGATCCATTTAATAACGAGACTGTTCCAGAAGGTTTAATAGAGGTAGTGCGCACCGATTTAGGAATACAGAGCCAATTGGCGTATTCTTCATCCAGTTCGCCCACATATTCATATCCCTTATCACACCAGTTATACATTTCTCGGCGCCCATGCTTATTAAAAGCTTGTACTACTCCTGATTGAGAGAGCCCTATTCGTCTATTTTTAAGCATTTTGGCATTCGTTTCTGGCCAATGAGTATTAGACAATGTAATCGTTTTGCCATACAGATAGGCAATTTTTAAAGTGCGCAGATAGTCTTCTAGATTATCGTGCTTGGCTGGAAAAGTTTCAACGAGACAGCATAACTCGGCATCCTCAAGCTGTTGTTCTACACAAGGATTGAAGCCAGCGACATTTACATCGTCCAGACGAATTCCATCCTTAAAGCGGCCGCGGGTGCGCGCATTATCGAGCCAAATATATCCAGGCTCGCCATTCTGTTGTGATTGTTCGGCGTGCCACGCGTAGTCCATTCCTACAGGAGCATGGAAAGAGTTGTTGGAACCCCATCTGTGATGATATAGTTTTTCGTCATCATTCTTCATCTCTAAATAATTGTGATCGTCGTGGCGGCCCATGGCCAGCGCTGCGGATCGTCGTACATTTCCGGACACCACACAACGTCCAATCAAATTTTCAATATCTACAATGTCAACAGAAGTAATAGGATCTCCAACTTTGTCTTTAAAGAGATTAGTCAAATTTTTGTGTAATTCAATAAGAGGTCCCGGTCCACTAGAGGTACCACCAAAGCCTTTGATTTCAGCGCCCAAAGGACGAATTGCAGAGTAATCAAATTTAGGCACCTTTGCGCCGAATAAAAATCCATCGAGCAGGAGGTGAACGGAATCAACCCATCCTTCTCTAGAGTCGTCAATGACTAAAGTATCATTCGTATAGCGTGGCTCCTGGATATTCACAGCACCGGCGCCTTCAGTGTCAAACCCTACTCCAATTCCTAACATCAATGCATCCATCATCCAAGCAAAAAGATAGCCTCCCTTAGATGCTAGATCTTTTGTAGAACGAAAAGCACAGTTAAAAAGACCTGCTGCAGTCTTCTCTTCAATAAACTTAGTTCCCATCATCCAGAGACCGCGGCCGGGAGGAGTCCATTTAAGATGGAAGAGTCGGTCATAGGCATCTTTTGCTGTCTTTTGAGCCTTGGCGTCATTCCATTCCAGACCCAATAAAAAGACATGTTGTTTTTGCATATCAAACATGCCTTCGATTACGCGGCGGCATGTCTGCCACCACTCTTCCGATCCTTCGGCATTAGGATCGGTTTCACTTAATCTTCGTGAGTAAGTACGCTTATATGTCACATATCCAATAGGACCCCAAGGTACCTCTCTATTTCGATATGGCTCTACAAAAGAATCTGATAGCCTAAATCGGCGAATGTTTGCGGGTGTTCTCATTTATGCTTATTTCCTTTTTAATTTGGTATATTTGTCTTTAAGCAGTTGTTGCTGCTGTCGAGCGCTTAATGCCACAGGAGAAGTAACAACTCCGCTCGTGGCTGTTGGCATTTGTGCTTTGGGTAGAATTTTAATTTTCACATTAGAGGTATCCATAAAGATGGGGTAAATCATTCCATCGGGACCATTACGGTTCTTGGCAACAAAAATCTTGCCTTGATTATTTTGCTTATCCTCAATGGTGCGTGATATCGAAAAGATAAAATCGGCCACAAAACACTTGTTAAAAGCCTCAGATATCTGTTCCATTGTAATAACTTCGGCGTTCAAGCCTGAGCGATTGGTCTGCGAGGCAGTCCAGATAGGACACTTGAATTCTGTGGAGATGGCACGTAGTTCCTCGTAGATAGATTCGAGTTCATTTCTCTTTTCTTTGCGCACAGTAACCGGCTTAAGAAGATCGGCATAGTCTACAATGATGAGGCCCGGCGTAATATCTCTTTTAACCAAACGCGATAGATGCGCGCGCAAAGTGTTGGTAGTAGCCGACTTAGTAGGATATTCTTTTACAATGAGTGCGCCGTCAAGTTCTTTAATCTCTTCATATATCTCATCCTTAAAATTACGAATGTCTGAGAGGGGGTAACCAGTAATACAACTATCATAACGGGTACCAATGATAGTGTCCTGTAGTTCTAAGGTGTAGTGGACAACAGTTTTGCCTTCTTGGATCGCTTGAGAACCCAGGTGAACGAGGGCCATAGATTTGCCGGCGCCTGTGGGAGCTATCACAACCCCTAGCTCGCTTTTTCCAAGTCCGCCGCCAGTAATGCCATCAATCTCAGTCCAGCCTGTGGTAACCGGCGCGCGGTGTTTGATCTTAAAGCGCTCTTCAAAGTCGGCTAGATAATCGTAGCCGAAATTATTCTCAGATCCCAACTTAAGGGCATCGTTAATAACAGTTGAAATTTCATCAAATGAGCAGTTCTGAAGCAGTCCGACTGATTTCATCATGGCTTCTTTAAGATTTTGCTTGCGACAGAAGTCAAGGGACGTCTCTTTGATATATTCAATATCTGACATCTCTCTTGTGTGGATACGCGCAAAATATTCGCGCGCTTGATTCTGCACCACTTCGTCTTCTGCGTCCATCTCGGTACGCAAAATAGTAATCATTGCTTCGACCGAAGGGTGAGTACTATATCGGTTTCGGTAGTCAATAACTTTGCCCACAAATAACCGTAAATATTCAAGTTCTAAGAATTGTGTATCCAACACTTCCGTGATCTGGTCCGCGAACGGTCTGTCTTCAAAAATAAGTTGTACTAGTCCCTCTTGGAAGGACTTTCCATACCTTCCAAAATTCACATTTTCAGTGAGCATCTATTCCCTCTCGATGTTGTATTATAAGTATAACTGATTGAGCGCTAAAGTCAAATCAATTTTAAAATATTTCTTTATTGGTGTCAACACAGTCCTTGTTGATCTTATTTAGGTTCTCTTTAAGAACTTCCCAATTTAACTCACCAAATCCATCTGCACGCATCATGCCGATGATTTCAGTTTTATTAAATTCGCACTCAAAATTTTCAATAGTGTGCTGAACGTGTTGTTTAGACTGCACTGACATCTGTGGTGCGTAGAGTTGCATCATCTTATAGTTGTGCTCAATCAAACTTTGGTTCTCTGCAATGTTGGTGAAGAACTTAAGTTTGGCTTTGCTTTGGTCGCAATATTCTACCACCTCATCAATGGTGTAAGATTTGCTATCGCTCAAAAAGTTTAATCTTTTGCCCACGGTCGGCAACCCTGCTCCCTTGATACCTGGGAGGTTATCAGACGCATCCCCCGCAATAGCGCGTGCCAGTGCCATATTAGTAGGATGAATTCCGGTCTGCTCGATGATGCGTTTCTTGTTAAGCAGTTCGTTCTTGGTGGGGCGTAATAGAACAGTCTCTTCATCACACAATTGCATGAAGTCTCGGTCATTAGAAATGATAATCTTCTGCCAGCCTTTGTAGTAATGCATCTGAGTAAGATGCGCAATCACATCATCAGCTTCAATCTCTGGAATCATAAATTGCACAATGGGCATTTCGTTAAAGTACTCAATGACACGGCTTTGTTGCCACATCTTGTTGTGTAACTCTTCATCATCGGTGAGATTGTGGAACGCACGATTTAATCTAATCGGCTTTCGGCCGGCCTTATAATTCTTGTCAGCGCTCTTGCGCTTTTTCGATCCGTTAGGACCATCCCACACAATCACAATTTGATCCGGCTTTGTCTCGCGTACATGGCGCTGCAAGATCTTAATGAACCCTTTAATCCCTCCGATGGGATCCCCATTAGTGGATATGCTTGGGTCTACGATGTATGCTCTCAAATAGGCATTCAACGCGTCAATAATCAATACTCTCTTCATAAAAGAAGCCCCTCCTGTTATTTATAATATAGCATGAGGGGCATCACTTGTCAAGTGTTTTTTTTAACGATATCTGCGTGGGGGTGGTGCTGGGCGGCCGCGGCCTTTTACCTGCCGTACATAAGTATGCGGATGGCGATTAACCATGTGTCGCGGCACTGTGCGCAGGTCCCAATAGCCATGTACCCACCCGTATCGACTTTGGTGTCCTTTGACCCATACCCATGCCTTTACCTTGACAGGCTTAGGGTGGGGGGCATGGTGCGCGACGGGTGGTGCTGGTCGATGAACTGCAGCCGGTGGCGCCGGTGGTGGATGTGGGTGCGCATGCACTACACACGCACTACTCAGCAACCCAATAGTTGCTATCATTATCTTATTCATTGGAACTCTCCTCTTCTTCATAAGGTTCATAAAAATCTTCGGCGCTGCCTTCTCTTTGATCAAATCTCTGAATGACCTCTTCATCCATTAGACGTATAACTCGTTCTTTAAATTCATTATCTGATTTAATAATCTCGGACCACTTGGAAGGCTGAAACTTCTTAGAGTAGCCATCCGGTGTAGCGAGTGTGTACCATGCACCTTTTGAAGTAAGATATTCAGAACTCTTAATGGCATCAAACCAGCTTTCTTCATCGCGGATACCAACCTCGTCGGTACCCCACATAATGCGAAAAGCACAGTTTCTTCCTTGAGTTCCAAAGCGTGACTTCTCTAGTCGAACTTTAACTTCGGAGCCGATGCGGAAACCTTTATCATCCATCACGAAAGCACTCTTGGCTTTGCGTCCGGTGAGCCAGATGCGCAACGAATAAGAATAATGCATTGCCTTTCCGCCCGGTGTCATGTAGGGAGTAGTCATGGCAGTGATGTGAGCCATAGGACCACTAGTAATATTGGTCTTAAGCTGGTTAAGAACCAAGAAAGTTGCCTGCTTGTCTGCAATAGGGAGCGTCAGCTTTGACATTCCCTTTGCAAGAATGCGTGCCTTCATTGCCATCGAGGATTGAGGATTAAAGTCGCCTTCGACATCCGACACGGCCGGGGTGAATGCGAGAGAATCCCAAATGAGCAGTAGCCTTTCATCAGTTGCTCCGAGAAGCTCTTCAATTGTTTCAAGAACAAACTCGACAGACGAAGCTTGAACGTACATTAGACGCTCTAGGTCGCAGCCTGCTGCCTCCAAAAAAGCAGGGTCGATGGCTGACTCGGAATCAAAATATACGACAAGCTTGCCTTGTTTTTGGGCGTTGGCTGCAATCTGCGCTGCCATGTAAGATTTACCTGTGGAGGTGAGTCCTGCAATCTCGGTTACTTTGCCGACAGGGATGCCTCCAAGATGCCCTTTACATATAATACTGTCAAGCCAGCGCGATCCTGTGGGGATCCACTCCTTAACTTCGGTAGGGTTATCCCCAGTTAAATCATGCGCGACATTGCGTCCCGCTTTCTTGTTCACTAAAGTCATGAGATCCTGCATGGATACACGACCAGCTTTTGTTTGTTTTGCCTTTCTGGGCATAATGCCTCTCCTTATATATTATAGTATCATTGTGGGACACGGATGTCAAGCACTAAGATAGATTTTTTTCATTGCTCTCGCAAAATCCGTTTCCGCGGTATCGATGAATTTGCCGCGGATGGCAACCGTATAAGAATACCTATTTTTCGAGTGATACTTGATTCTAAATACAACGAGACATTCCTTGAGAGCTTCCGAAAGAGACATAAGGATGCCTTCAGAAGAAAGAGAATACACATCGTCTCCTAAAATAATATATTCGTCACCTTTTTTGCGGTAATAGTCTTGAATAAAATTTGGGGAAACAGGAATTTTTATTACGTCTCCGCTTAAGCTTTTTTCTCTGGGCCTCCCCAGCGCAGACTCCCAAAACTCTGCCGCCATTTCAGTAGACATACTCGGGCCAGAAGGAAAGGGGGTGCCCTGAACGACCACCTGCGCATCTATGGTCTCTTTAATCTCAGCAAAGATAGCTTTGATCACGTCGTTTTGGCGCATCGTCGCTTGTTGCCAGCCGTTAATGGCATCATGAGATAGACGAAATTGTCCAAAATCAATTCGGGATCCTTTGCTCGTCTTCACTTCATAAGTATCTACTAGCTCGCCATTGATGGCTCTAACCTCAATGTCACTACCATGACCGGCGCCGCCGGCAGCTTTGGCAACAAGCTCTAAATTGTTTACAAGGAAAAATTCATTCATTGCCGTCGCAACAGTAACTTCGCGATCCATACCGGCGCGAGCTACATTAGTCTCTTGGATATATTGGTGCCATCCTTCCATGATTGGTTTCATCTTCATCAACCTCTAATTAGTATCTCGGAGGAGGAACCCATTGTCTTTTTCTCTCCTTTTTTTCCAACGTTTTTCATACCATATGCCCACTCAGCTTCGATGATCTCATAGTCTTTATAGAGATCGCAGATCTCCAGGCATTTATTATATGAAAGCACCCATCCCTTTCGCTGAGATAATATCTCATGGAGCGCCTTGTGGTCAAACCCTGTATGTGTACTGCCATTGTCTCCATAGAGTCTATCTTTATCCTCTCCCAATAAATAAGGAGGATCCAAATACAGAAAAGCATTAGGGTGTTTAGGAATAGAATCTTTAAAGTCTGCGCACTCTACTGAAAGGTTTGGTTCATTAAAGTTTTTGATTCGGTCGATGGAAGTGTCTGTAAAGCGTGCGTAAGATGCTCGCTTAGACCAACCACCTGAAAAGGTTGCGCCTGAAAAGCTACTCCGGTTGATGGCATAGAATTTGGCAGCGTTCTCAAAAGAGAAAGTATAATCTTTACGGAGTTCTGCTCGCAGTCGGTGAAAGTCTTCCTTAAGAAGTCCTCTCTTTTCTCCGTAGTCCATATGTTCCACTCGATGTCCATCGGCCAACGTGGCGAGGCGCGCGGGGTCCTGGAGGAGCGCTTGCCAAAACCACACAACAGGCTCAAAGAGATCATATGCATGGACGCGGGTGCCACGTTCAGCAACCGCTAGTTCGACAGACCCTCCCCCAAGAAAGGGGGAGCATAGCTCCCCACAGTCTTCGGGTATAAGGGGCAGGATGTGCTTGACTGCACGGGACTTGCCGCCAGGGTATCGCAGTGGCGTCTTCATTTGCTAGCGAGTGCTACGGGAGCTACCACGGAAGGAAAGGTCCCCGCACTAATTTGAGCTATCACTTCATCGATCAACGTCGTCTTGCGTGCTGTACGCTGCGTGGGTGTTTCCATGTGACGACATTGAGACCAGTAATACTTCTTATCTGGTACGAGTTTCTGGATTTGCTCCTCATCAAAGTGGGGATTATTTGCCCTTGCAGTCTTAATATCGTTTGATTGACTGATCTTAGAGTCAGTAACTAAGCGAAAATCAATTCGGTATACGTCTCGGTAGAATTGATCAAAACTATGAATGGTGTACTGTCCATTACTATCATAGAAATGTTCAGCCACCGTCAAGAGAGCCCAAAACGTTCTCTGTGGAATGGTTTTAGATGGTGGGACACACTCTTGTTGGTTAACCGTATCATAGACCATTTCAAGAATGGAAATGAATCGCTGTCTTTCGGCAGAATCATATTGATCCACCTTGGACATGGGCTTATCTTCACCAATTTCAAAAAACCAATCCATATCCTCATCTCGGAAGAAGCGATCTTTGGTATGAGTATTGCAGGTCATAAAGGATTGAGTCACTAACTCAATGTCACGCATGCGGCGGATCTGTTGGTCCGAAAACCCACTAAATCGCGGGAACATATCAGCAAAAGTTCCTTCACAATAATCCCTAATCCAATTGGAAATGTCCGTCTGAAAAGACTGGCGCATTTCAGTTCTATTGAGAGCATCCCCTGCATTCAACTTGCGGAAAATGGCTGGCAGCTTGCGAAATGGTGCATTTTTAATGGTAACCATCACCACTGTGCTATTCCAAAAAGCATGTTGAAAATCTAGAGGGAGCTTTTCAAACTTTATATTTATAAATTGTTTACGCTTATATTCGAGGTCAAATAACGTTCCAGTAAAGGTGGTTTCGTTATTCACAAATGCCATTAACCCCTTACGCAAGCGGTTTTGACCGTCTTCGTTTACTGTACGTTTCCCTTCAGCATACAGCTTTTTATATCGCTTGGCTCCTCTATGGTCGCCGCACGCTTGAGAAGCCTCAGTGCCGCTTTCGATGTCGGCAACGATGATTCCCGAGACGGCAGTGCCTTCACTAACCGACTCAATATATTCATTGACAGTCTTCTTCTGCCAAACTTCGCGTCGTTGGAAATCCTTTACGACTGCCATTCGTTTTTCGTTGTAATCTTTTACAACATCCCGTACTGTTACATTTTGGGGATCGCATGTAATTTTTCTTATCATGGTTACTTTTCTCCTATTTATATTAAAGTGCATAGTCTTTACAGATCCGTTAGTAAAGATGTTGCATGAAAGAGCAGACTTTTACCCGTCCGCCAGAAGGCAGTTGGCACTTACGCCAACTAATTAAAAAGGCGGCAGACTTTTCCCGGTCTGCCAGCGGGGCGAGCCTAGCCTGCTACCAGTTCATTGAACGCACGGTCGACGTCAGTAGTTTCGGTCGTGCTGTACTTAGTAGTCTCGCGTGAACGCGACTCGGCGGATCCGTCTCCGGCGAGTTGCTCATCGAGAATAGCGTCTACCTGCTCGGGGCTAAGACGGTCAAAAAGACCATCAAAGTCGGGCATGCCATCAAGGAGGGCGGGGATGGCCTCGGTATCCTCAAGCAATGTTGAGGTATTACGACGCATTTTCAGGCTCGTCTGGGGGTATGCTCCCGGCTTGGTGGGCTTCGTATACGTGAGAGTAATATCAGTACCCTCGGTCGCATCCGTAACATCACCGTACTCGGGGTCAAGGATATAGCCGAGAAGGAGTTCGTATGCGGTCTTACCGTAGCCGTATACCTTAATCCCTTCGTCTTCTCGACCACGAACAACGACGGGGCTGAAATAGCGGGTGCGTACAAAGAGTGACTTTGCAAGCTTTTTGCTCTCCTCGTCGTTTTTCTCGCTTCCTTCTCGCCAAAGCGATGAAGCGAATTCGCAGATAGGGCATGCCTCACTAAAATTACGTTTGGGACACAGAATTCCTCCTCTGTGGTCTCCTACGTTATAATGAAAGAACATTTCCTTCAGTGGATCTCCGTCGTTAGTTGGAATGATCCGAATGTCGGTGTCTCCCTCGTCTGGCTTGAACCAAACAGAGTTAGAATCACCCTTGTTTTCACCGCGCAAAGTTGCGAGCTTGCGGCGCATAAGCTCCATATCGATTGACATTATTCAATTTCTCCTTTTGTGAATAAAGTATATCACACTCAACTGGAAGAGTCAAGTGTTTTTTGTTCTTGTACTACGTTTGTGTGGGCAACGCAGAACCCAAAATCATCGTGTTCTGTTTCATAAATTGCATATGAAATCTTTTTAAAAGCATTTTTTGGTTTTTCTTTGAGCATATCGACTAGCTTTTTATGAAGTCCCCCTTCAGTCGCTAATCTTTCTTCGTTTATACATATATAATAACACACTTCGCGGGGGGTGTCAAGCTCAAAAAACCATTTTTCTTCAAGTTTTTCTATATCCAGCGCAGCCACCGCGCGGATGCGACTTGTGGTGGCGGGGGTGGACACTACACCAATCTCGGGTTCCGTAAACTCAAAGAAGTTTAAATAATGAACCATCGAAAAAATAGTATTATTCAAGGTATCATAATATGTCTTAATCGGTATTTCTCCTATCACTTTTTCTAGGAGAGCATTAGAGATAATGGTGATCGAATTAAACAACCCAGAGCGCGCGTATTCTTGTAATACTGCGAAAGTAATCTTCTCATTTGTCTTGGGCACGCCGGTTAATAGCTCCGTATCGGGTTGAATATAAAAGAGATCTATTCGGGTATGCTGCAGCTGTTCTAAGATTCCTAGTCCATAATTCGAACTAAGAGAGGCGCCAGTAATAAAGACCTGTGTTCGTTCCCGAATATTTTGAAAAAACTGTGTGAGATCGGGTACGTTCTGCTCGTATTCATCGGGCGTTTCAAAGTGTTTTAACTTAAATTTATTTTTAGTATTTCTTTTAACTTTGTTGTTTAAAGCATATGCCTCATAATTGTTAATATCTTGAAACTTTTCTACAATAGCAGACCCCACGTTCCCGATACCGATAACTGAAATCATAACTTTAACTCCTCTAGATCACCGTAATCTTTACCGCATTTTAAATTAACTAAGAACTGGTCTAGTTTGTTGGTAGAGAACATTGTCTTTATCTCCGGCACTAAGTGCTTTTCTTCGTTGGCCAAATCAATCACAATTTCATCATGCACAATAAAGGCAATAAAAGATTTTTTATCTTCCAAGTATCTATTGATTGCCACCGCTCGATCTAATACCAAATCTGCTGTGGTGCTTTGTATAATATAATTCAAAGCTTTCCGTTTGTCAACCTTTATTTTTCTTTTAAATGGGGTGTATACAAATTCCTCGTCATACCACTTGTCCAGTACCTCTTCTCTCTTATAACTTTCAAACTCATTGGCCGGCGCAGCGCTGTTATATATCCATGCAAAAAACTTTACCTTGGCTTCTTGCCGAGAAATCTCCTCTCGGATTAAATTCTTAATGTGCCATTCGTGCACGTCTTCTTGGGGCTGCTCTTCGCCAGCCAGCGCAATGAACGTCCGGACCTCCGCGGCGTTATAGTCAAGTGACAATAGCCAGTCGTTATGGGGCTTCACAAGCTTCCTAAATTCCTTTTGGAGGGTCAGTATAGGAAACGAATTTGCGCGCGTTGTAAGGCGTCCTGTGACCGTTCCGAACAGGTTGTAATCAATATGAGATGGTCCACTCAATAGTCTCTTGATTCGTATAGAGTTTGAGGAAGAATAGTGCAATTTTTTACATCCTTCGTTCGTTAGATGAAGATGCTGGTACTTAAGGTCGTGTAAAAGTGCTGCCACATTCTTTAGATGATCATAACACTCAGGCTTAGCATAGTTCTCTATAACGTGACCCGTTACCTTGTTTTTAATCTCGCAAAACTTTTTAAGAAAATCTTGGGGCACTAAATCAAAAATACAATGGTCCCGCATATTAACTTTAGCCAATTCAAAAGATTTTAGATAAGCTCGAAATCTTTTTTGAGCCGACTTGAGTTCTTCAAGATACTTCACAGGACACGCTTCAGTTAAGGAAAGCCCTGCACAGTATAAAGAAGCATACTCTATATCCTTGTCTTTTAGCCCACCCGAGTACTTCCACGTCTGGGAAAGATCGCTCGGAAAATCTTCATAATAAAGTTTGCCATCACAATAAACTCCTACACACTCGCTCTTATCATCTAGCGTCTGAAATATCACCGTCTACTCGTTTATTTAAGGTTTCTACGATCTTTGATCCGTTGGACCTCGCGCTCGGTCTCCCGCCAATCACCGCCGTGCTTGCGCTCGTACTCATCTTTTGCTGTTGCATATTTATTATTATAACTCACTGAGCCGATATAGTCAAATGGTTTATTGAGAACATACTCAAAATTTTTAATAGCTACATTAATTTGCCCTGTGCGCACCACAGCAATACAATCATCTATGAGATGTAGTTGTTGGGATGGGGTGAAAGTGCTTTCTTCTTCCAAAAATCTTATCCGACAATATGTTTTAATGTAGTATTCGCCGCTTTTGAGAGAACTAAACTGTCCAAACGTATAGGAGGGGGCATAAGTCACAAGAGGTGAAAGTTCATTACTATAAGCACAGATGGCCGGAGTCGTCGTATGAGGAGAGCGTACAACCAGAAAAAGATTATATAGATCTTTTTCAAAGCGGTTTATATAGGTGACTGGCACACTACGGAAAAGAGACTGCAGCGTTCCTGTGGCGCCGGCGAGATGTCCGGCGCGCGATTGGGCATCTACCATTATCTTGGAGTCCAAGTCGGCCATAAGGCGCCAAGGGGCGGATGAATCTACAATAAAGCCATAAGAATTACAGGTCTGTACATAAAAGTCCCAGTTAAGACTATTGTAAAAAAGATCAATCTTCTGTTGATCATCGTTATACTCTAAGTCTGCAATTTCAACGACAAGCCCGCTAACTCGTGAGGGGCAGTATTTACTCTTAGTCCATGCCACTTGAGTGAAAGGCGTCTGCAGTGTGGCGCCTGGAAGGATCTGAAGGAGGGCGGACATAAAATCGTCCATTGTTAAAATGACAATACCTCGTTTTCTAAGTTGCGTCTTTAGAGTATTGGCCATTAACGCAAAATATTGGTTATATCGTATAGTAGGATCGGTATATGCCTTATAAACCTTTAAATTAGAAAGGAACGGATCTTTGGGGTTGATCTTTCCCATCATTGCGCATTTTTCAAATTGTTGCGCCATCTGCTCAAACAGGTCTACCACAAAATCGACTGCTTGATGGGTTTCATCAGGGCTTACTAAAACTTTAGAACTAAACTTGCGAAGTGCACTTTGTTTTACGGTCATCGGAACATATTGTTGATCAACTTTTCCGTACATATTAAGCTCTGCCAAATGATAGTTTACTAAATTCTCGTGCGGGGCCGACCCCTCGGTGCGGGCAGTAATGGATTTTCTAAAATATTTAGTTCGCTTATAAAACAGCGATTTCAAAGGGATGGTAGTTTTTTTGACGTATTTGCTCATTTCTATTCCTTAAGGGCTAGCCGCCTCTTCCTCGGCATCGTCATTTCGAGTAGCCAAGGCGCTCTGGCATTGAGCAGGTCCGGTTGTTGAGGCATCGGAGTTCCCTGTGGACTCCGCTCTTTCGGCTTGAACCGCCGCGTTCTCTATAGCATTAACCCACTTAGCATAAATTTTAGATTCGGCTTGTCCTGCTGCAAAAGTATGGGAAGATTTTACTATCATATAATAACCCCCAATACCTAAGTCTGTCAAGCCAAATTCTGTAGCGGTTCCTCCCGCTCTCATATCGGGCGCAAAACCACGGGGATCGACATATATGTAAGTCCCTGGATAAGTTTTAACATTAGAATAAGAATCGATTTCGGTATCGTACACGACACGCAATTGTTTTAAGCCGTCATAGCCATCTTGTTCGAATCTAACCTCCGCCAAGCCACGCGAATCAGTTTTACTGAGCTTAATGTTTTTAATGAGTCCTTCGCCGCGGCCGAGTTGATAGTGAAAGATTCCAGCATTTTCATCATCCCGTTTGTTCCCTTGCATGCGCTCTGCAGGCGCAGTACGTCCTGCAAAATAGACGAAGTAGTTCACTTCCTCCGCAACGTCGGGAGAAGAAATTGGGCCGCGTCCTGAGATGTTTAAAATAGGCATCGATAAAGTCGATAAGGAAATCCGGGCTTTACCCGAGGCTTTGATGCTAGCAGCGATTTCATCAAGTCCATCGGCTTGTTGCGGATAGCTAGTTATAACTGCTTGATTAACACGCACTCTTTGTTTAATGCTCCAATCAAAACATGTTTCATCATTCAAGAAGTCCCTTATAAGTTTGTTGAACAAATCATTAAGAAAAGTAGTAAGAGTATAGGTGCTTCTCTCTTTTTTCAACATCTGGGCCGCAAGATACTCAAGAAAATACCGAACTGAAATAGGTATGTCGCCGAAGTTTACCATCGCACTCGCGCCTCCTAAAACTCGTGTACCTTTATCACCTTGATTCACAAATTCCACCGGCCCTAATAAGATTCTTAATTTTTTAAAATTCTTATAAGCCCGAGTATATTTATCAACTGCCATTATAACTTGGCATTGCGTAATATCTGAGCCGCCGGCCGGCAGTCGTGTGGAGAGACGTTCGCCCAACGTTGAAAGCTCTTTTTCAAGAGATTCTAAAATCGTATCGATTAAATCGCTTATATAAAAGAAGGAAAGGTTTATTGTTTCCGGGTTCTCTACGAGAAGAGATGCTTTGAAAACATTTTGTTCATTTCCGGATGCTTCAGCACCTTCGAAATTATAAGAGTCAAAAGCAGCCTGCATTTCGGATGCCATGCTAGCATCATTTTCGCTATCGCTTTCTATTTGGAAAGATTCTCCCGCACCCTCGCCCGCCTTCCAATTATAGAAAGGGCCGGCCGAGTTAAATTCTGCCACTTCCGACCAGGGAAGCTTTATATAATAAATTCGTTTTTTGTATTTTAGATTTTCTATTAAAGAAGTGAGAGCTTGACTTTTTTCGGCTGCAGCCCTGTCGGCGAGCTTTTTTTTAACCTCACTTGCTTCTTTAGATTTGCAATTGCGATTATAATACTCTATTTGTAAATTTCTTATAATTTGTTCGATGGTTGTGTCCGTACCTGCAAAAATATTAAATGCCGGGCTATCATAATAATCGTCTACAAACGCCAGATATTCAATGGTAAAGACGACACGACCCATGTCATCAAATTCAAAATTATGAACGGTAGGGGTTAAGTTTAAAGTGGTGTAAGACTGGTAAATAGCATCGCGTAAGCTATTACTATTGCGATTTGGATCGCTAGTAAGACTGCTCATCGTGCTCCACGGGCCATGACCAGAGGGACGAGCCCATCCAACGACAGCCTTAAGTCTAAAGTTTAATTTATCTAAATTGGCTTCTTCGAGTGCCGAATGTTGCCCTATCGCGCTTTGCGAGCCCCCAGCAGCAGTTGACGCACAGTCTTTGGTGCTCTGAGTAGGCTGTGTGGTCTTGAGGGCCAAATCACTATAACTAATCCCATTGCGCACATCGAACAATTCAGACATGCTATTAGCAAATATCTTTAAAGTGGCTTTAATGCTCTTTTTAACAGCAAAAGGATTATTTCCCTCATATGAAAAGTCAAAGCTTTTCACCCCTACTCCAAAGCCGCGCTGTTCTTTTCTCTTCAAAGCTGCTTGGAGATTGGCGTGTGGGGTCTTCTCTTCGCCGCTAGCGCCCCAAGACTGAAAGACAAACTCTTGTTCTGTAGTTTCGTTATCGCTATCATAGGCTACTTTAAACAGGCGGATCATTGGTTGTAAATGATTAAGAACATCGCTTTTCATATTGAAGAAAACTTTCTGATCTCCAGTCTGTGTGAGCTTGTTAAGAAACCCATAAGGGTCTCCGTCAACCAGCAAACTAGAGTTGCCGGCTTCGCCTAGGTATGGCACCCCCTTGCCGGGGGTCTCGCCGGTGGCGCAACTAGCCGCTATGGAGCCAGAACGTGGCGCGGTGGAATCGCGGCGTTTTTTGTGGGCAGAAATATCGGAGATATAAGAAAGCAAGAAACATTGCTCATTAAAAATAGTCCGCTGACGGTCCTGGGCTGCATAAGCAGAGGCACGTCCCGAGTTGGCGAGCAGGTCGTGCATCAAATCACTTTGTCCATCCCACCCATCTCCTGGGGTTAATAGCCTCTTCAGCCTGCCCCAGTGACCGTCACCAAAGAGATCTCTCAGCTTGTCCTCGTAATCTTGCCGGGCATTGTCAAACGCCTGCGTGGCCTTAGTCCAACAGCGATAGCCCTCCGCCTTTTGGGTAGCAAAATTTCCGACATTGTGAATCCGGGTGCCCAGATCGTCTCTCAGCGCTTGGTTTGCCGCTGTATCAATATCGGCAGCAATGAGCTTTCCCAATGCAGCCATCAAGGTGGCGTTCATTTCTTTAAGTGTACCATTCTGCCATGGGCGCGCCCCACGCGGAATTGCGTGGGGATCGATTTCCTGAACCCGAGCAGCTTCCGCATCCCAGCCCTTGTTGTTCATGAGCGCAATCTGATCTCTGGCTGAGCGGGCGTTGGCGTTAGAATAGCGCCAAGAGAGCTTAACTGCATCGACCCAATCGTCGTTAGGTTTCTCCGCGGTGCCGCGGCCCCGGTGGCCCAGTTGGCGCCAAAAAGCTTCATGGGCGTGGGCGTGGGCTCCGCCGGCATGCTGGAGTCCATCTTTAATCCTCTGTCGCTTCGCTTCGGCTACATCTGTGCTTTGATATCCTTCTTTGAGGGAGTTAGGTATAACGCGCCCTTCGTGGCTCCGCAGTTTGCTGTGATCGTAGGTGTTAGAGCCGCGGTGGTCGGAGCTTTCTTCCACGTTTAGGGGCTGTGTCGTGACGACACCAAAACTTGACTGGAATTCCTGACCCTCAGCATCCACACAAAATGCAGAATTTGCGGCCATTGAGTGAATATAATAATAAGCGGCCCCGAAAAATTCTGCAGCCATGAGGCTATAAAGAGTAGTATTGGCTGCAGGCAGTGCCTTATCGAGAGCAAGAACGTCGAAGCCGGTATCGCTATCGCGGGGAAACCGGGTGCCGCGGGCTTCTCCGAGCATATGATGGTTGCCTGCAGCCCAGGTCCAGGATTTGTCATTACCGCGTGGATTATCGGTAGAGGCGAAGTTCTTTTCCCAAATAACTTTAATCTCTTTGTAAGCGCTGCAGGCGTTCTCTTCGGCGCGTTTGATTTGCTGCAAGCAACCCTCGACGCTATCATAAAAAGCAGTCGCAGCCTTAACATGTGCCGCGCGGGCTGCTATCGCCTCTCCTGCCTCGTCGTCAGTCAGTCCTTCCTCGATGCGCAAGCGGGCACGGAGGAGATCTACCGCGGTGGCATTCGGGTTGTCTTTTTTCCATTGCGCCAAGGCCTTTTTCTTTCCGCGGAGAACTGCAGCCATCTCAGTAAGCCCTCATAACTTTAAGTGCTTCTTCAATATCAAGAGGGATGGTTAATGGGGTGCCGATCACAATGTCTGCTTCGGTAGCATAACCATTATAGAGTGCAATGACCCACCAGTAGCGAGTATCTTGATAGTATTGATCAGCTAAGCGATATAAACGATCTCCGTATTTCCAAATATGATTGGTGGTTTGTAAGGTGCCGCGTTCTGCTGCGGTGGGGTTATAAAGATAGGGGGTCTCGTATTGGCGGATATTTTTGATCCCGCGTTCTTTGCGCAAGAATTCATAACCGCTAAAACCGTTATTAATAATTCTGTATTTTGAGTATCGTGATGCCATAAGTTAATGTTACTTTTCCGGTGGTGTCCAAGATTTATCGAAGGCTGTCTTGACCGATGAGTCGTACACGCCACCTAGATCATATTCACCGGTTGCCGCGGCAAAGGCCAATTCGGCGTCGGTCATGCCGGCCCTATCTATCCCGCCCTCTTTGGAGTTTGCAAATGTGGGTCTAGGCACCAACGCCGCATAGCGTGCTTCGGCGTTCGCTGTAAGTTGATCGGGGGACTGGTGATAGTCGGAGTTTAAGTCGTCGAGTGCTTCCAAATTCGCGACCATGGTCGTCATGTTTAGGGTGCGCTCGTCGTTAGCGTCCTTACTTATAGGGAAAGACCCTTCAAAGTTAAGCCCATATGGGAATGCAGGTTGGTCGAAGTTGTTTTCCTTGTTCCACCCTAATGGATGCTCGTGAATCACATCAAAGTCGAAATTAATCTCGATAAGTTTTGGCAAAAGATTGCCTCCAGTGGGGCCTCTCTCGATAACACCGGCTTCGCCGGCCAAATTATGATTAATGGTAAGCGATTTTAAAATCCCCAGTAACCCATCTTTAGAAGTATGATATGCTTGAGGGCTAGAATAAGTTTCAGGGCCGGGGCCTGGAGCCTGGGCTCTAGCCAAGTTCATCACTCCCAATCTCAAAAGAGGCGATTGGGCGATAGTGGTAGCAGACCCTCGTTTCAAATATGTGGGATATAAAAATTGTGCCAATGCTTGTACCTTGGCGAGATTTTCGTAAGCTTCGCTCTGGGTGGCGGCAGGGATCTTCAGAGCTAAAGAAATAGAGCGCGTCGTATTCTTAAACTGATAGATGGGGTCCATACGCCCATAAACCGTTTCAGAATTCCAATCTGGAGAAAAAGTTTCAGTGTAGTTTTCAATAAAAGCTTTAAAAAATAAGCTGCGCCCACTGGGCACATGTTTGATATCAATGACAAAACCTTTGTTGGCGAGCATATCGGAGCCATCGGGTCCATAAACACTACTGTTTTGATATAGTTCGTCCGGAGGGAATGTGCGATCACCTCCACCACCATTCCTCTTTAATTTAGTACTGTTAAACCAGTGGGAGCCAATAGGCTTAGCGGGCTTCTTGTTATTGTCCTTGGCCATTAATTATTATCCTTGTCCTGCAAAAATAGGTCTGTACTGATCACCCATTATCTTAACTACCTTCTCTTCCAAAAGTTTGCCGTCTAATTCAAGACGAACTGTAATATTTTGTGCGGAAGTTCCTCCGCCGGCAGCGGTTGCAGTAGTGGAGCTTGCCGCGGCACCAGAGGCCCTGGTGGCACCGGTGGCGCCTCCTCCGGCAGCAAAGGCCATGGCAATCGGAGCCATGGATATGGCGGCTAAAGCCATTGCTCCGAATCCTGCAGTGAGTACCATTGTTTTCATTACGGGAAGATCATTGATCGCATCTGTAGTTCCTTGTAGTGCTGTTGCTATGCCAGCAATGTTACCTGTACTGGCCCCAGCCATGCTGGCCATTAAACTTTGCAGGGGGGTCAGTGCGCTTCTAACAGCGCTTCCTAAGTTACTAAAAGCTTCCGCCGTTTTTTGAAGAGCGCTTAAACTATCTATAGAAATAGTATCAATAGCCGTAGCAATACCGCGAATACCAGTAGCGGAATCACCCATCCCTCCAGTGGGGATTTCTCCGATAGATTTCATAATGGTGGCAATGGCTGTCAAATCATCTGTGGCAATAAACTTTAGAGCAAATGCGAGGGCACCCATTCCTATCGCAAACGCTATAAGCCCTACGCCGGCGGCGAGCATTCCTATAGCTGCTAGCCCGAAGGATAAAAGAAATGTGGTTGCGAGTGCTATTTTTTCCGGACTCAGCGCATTAAACATTTCGCCAAAACTGGAGGCCATATAGCCAATCCCAGCGGCCAAAAGTGCCACAGACACAATAAGAATTGCGATAGGTGGTACAACCGACCACAAGCCAATTCCAAAAGCCGTCATGCCAGCGCCTGCCGCCGCCATTTGGGGGGCAGCTTTACTCAAGATTTTAGAGGTCAACCAAAGGGCGCCGGCGAGAGCAACAAGTGTTAGAACCAAAAGAGAGGGAGACCTCATCAGGAGCCCAAGAACTGCCAATGCGATTAGGGCGACTACCAACAGCCCTATCCCGAACTTTGCTTTTCTGGATGCCATATCTGCAGCCGACATGCCGGCAGTAAAGCCCCACCAGCCCGCCGCTGCCGCAGTATTTACGGCGATCATGCCTATTTGCACTACTTTCAAGGCGAACAATACTCTAGTAAAGTTTTTTACCATCCACATATTATCACTAAGGAAGTGTAAGAACTTGGCGGCTATAGTGGCTAGTTTCAAAAATTCATCCGCATTATCTGCCAAAATGTTTTGAAGCTGTTCTTGGATATTTTGAACTGATTTCGCCCTTTCCGCTTGCTTCTCATAGGACTCGGCAGATGCGTCTGTGGCGTCGGTCATTAAATCGGTGCGACCGCTTAGCATTAAGGCTAAATCGCCAACATCTGACAAACCCAGCGCGTCGGTATAAAACTGCTTCTGATAATATGACATGGTATCAAACGAAAGCCCTGCGTTTTCAATTGCGCCGCGAATCGTTTCAAAACGCGAAGCAGGATCAGTATCCATCATCATATCCATCGCGTTAACAAAGTTACCACCTAATGCAGCATTGAGCTTTCCAGTCGCCGTAGCAGCATCTTCGAAAGTGTCGAATTTGCTGGCGATTTGCAAGACTTTGCCCATTTCCATGCCTGTCAGCTTTTGAATACGGGAGAGTTCTTTGAATGTAGAAATGCCTTCCCTACCGAATTTGGCTAATTGTGGACCCATAGCGGCATACTGCGCAGCCATTTCTCCGGGCATCACTTGAAGTTCGCGTGCAACAGCAGCTAATTCTAAGGCTGTAGTTTCAGCGCCTTGAATCGACTGTCCAAACATCTTCATAGAAGTTTGAACACCCTTTGCCACATCGGCGGATGCAATGCCGGTTTCGGCGAGAAGTGCGGTGGTCTTTACGAGTGAGTCTTGCTGGGTTCCGCTGGCCATTGTGAATTCGGTCACATTCGTTACAAGATCTCCGGTAGCGGCGGAAGCTTCTTCAGCAGATATACCATACTGATTTAAAGCTTTATAATTTTCGTGTAAGCGTGTCGTATATTCTGCAGGAAGTTGGAAAGTTTTTTCAAATTGCTTTTCGGCAATGTGCGCGCCCATTACCATGCTTTTAATAGAGCCAAGTATAAAGTTAAATGCGCCGGCGCTTGCTCTGGTAGCTGACGCCAGCAAATACATGCCTCTTTGGCCCGCATCGGTGGCTTGCGTATATTCATCCATGGCACCGACTAGCCCGAGCGTGCCGCCCAATTGCGCCTGGATGAGTTCGCTGGCGCGGCCGCTGGCTGCGTTTTGCCGATTTAATAAATTGATTCGATCCTGCGCTATGGCGATGGCATCGCGGGCATTCTCAATGGCTTCGGTGTTGTGTCCGCCGGCTTCTATCAGGAGAGCGATTTCTTCCCGCCGAGTCTCGATGCTGTTCCTCTGCTGCTCAACTTGATTTTCGATGAGCAGTTGATTTCTTTCAAAACTCCTGGCCATGTTGTCGATGGTGGTGTGTTGTTGGGCGAGGAGTGCTAGCTGTTCCTTCAGGGCCGTTGATTCTTTGCGGCGCTCTTCCACGGCGGTGCGTACACTATCCAGATTGTCTCGGATTACGACCTGCTGGTCACGGAGCGCATCCGCCATAGAACGCCCATCGGCCAGTACTGTGTCTCCCGCGGCTTGGCGCGCTTTAAGAAGCTCAAGTTCTTCTCTGGCAAGCTCAACAGCTAGCTGTCTTTGTCTTAGTTCTTCGGCGGTGGGGGGAACGGCCATTGTCTAGTGTCCTTCTTCGAGAGGTGTCCCTAATAAATAGTTTGCATAAAAAAAAGACAGGGTTTACCTGTCTCTTAATACTCAGTAGGTTCGGTTGGCTGATTGAAGGTCGTTAAAGTGTGGGTATTAGAGCTATTGCCGCCCTTGGAAGCGCTTTCGATTGCGTCCGATTCTGCCTCAAGCTGTTTTATGAGACGCTCCACAAACCACGTTCTAAGTCCCACCGGGAGATTATAAGCTTCCGCAAATGACCAACCGCCTGAATACTTTAAGAAGAAGAACTGCTCATAAATATTCTCAGAATATTCATCGGTCAGGCCAAAAAAAGTCCGCGGTGAGCGGAACCTCCATGTCTTGATCGTGACCACACTCGCCACAGCTAAACTCTTGGTTTAGATCGATATTGGGAGCCACCGTTTTATAAGCCATTCGCAACTGGCGTGCGTCTATAGAAGGAATATTTTCCACCAAATAGTTACAGGCTTGAGGAGAATCGTCACCATTGACAGCTACAATCATATTGCGGAGTTGGGTTGTGACTGCTTTTTCGTAAGAACTCTTCTGCTTGTTAGTGGCACCCTTCAAAATGGCTTTCTCATCTCTACCAATTAAAAGTCGAAAAGTAGCGGTAACTGCGGTGCTGGGAAGGACGATATCAAACGTCCCATCGCCGTGATCGACAATCTCCAGATCGGTTTCCTCCGGGGTGCCATCAAAGACATTCGCCTCATTTAGATCAAAAGAATAATCTTGCGATGCTTCACATGCCGGACACGCCACCTTCGTCGTATAAATATTTCCATACGCAGACGAGCGAATAGCAATAAGAATCGCGTTTCGGTCTCCTATTAATACATTATCGGCGTTAATCCGATTATCCATTATTAAGTTCTGAATAACTCGATCTAAAGCTACCCCTTTTTTAAGGAGGGTGCGGGAAGTTAAAATATCTTCCTCTTTAGCGGTCATTTGTTTAATCTCGATACTCTCCTGTCCATGCAATGGATGGTCTTCAGGATAGAATCGTCCCCTGGAGGGTAATTCTACATACTCCGTTGGGACCACAAATGAGAATCCCGATGTTTCTTGTTGTAACGCTTGGGGTGGGGGGCCACTGTTATCTGGGGTGGTATTGCCCATACCCAAGCGATCTTTATTGCGTGACAATATTCACCTCTTGTTCTTTGTTAAAAATTATTAGCTCGTGCCGCCGCCGCCGACAGACCAGAACTTGTTGTTCTCGCCCTTGGCTGTGGTCTTATCACGGATGCTCTTTCCTCGGGCTTCCAAAGTGGCCCAATCATACTTCATGGTAACACTCAGTTCCGTTAAATCGTCTTTCCCGTACTCCAGGTCGCCGTACTTAATTTCAGTAATGAAAGCATTGTTAAGCGTCCACGTTTCCAGTGCGACTCCGTTAGAATCGATTTGAGAAACCGTAACCACACCCAGCGCTGTCGAAGCGCTAGCCTTGGTCATCGTGCTGTTATTACCAGGAGTAGGAATCACATATCCGCCGGCTTGCACAATATCTGTCAAAGATGCTGCCATATCCGGATCCACTGGGTCCACCAACGTCACCGACACATCCTGCCACGTAACAGCACCAGGATAATAAAAGGTGTGATTCAAATACTTATGCTCTGCCGAAGCGATTTGAAAAGAAGGCTTTGTAGCGGTTTTTGCGTACCAAAGCGTATTTTCGCTAAGTCCGTTAAAGCGCACTACAAATCTAAATGATCTTTTGGGATCGTTTAGAGCGGCGTTGTTGGAATGATTGGTTGACCAGAATGGCATGATTTAGGTACTCCTATAAGGTTTCAAAATTAAATAGTCAACGGGAGGAAAAACTCCCGTATCTTTAGTCATCAAAAGATGCTCCTGTCGATGCCACCACAAAATCAATCGCGATGAACTCAATAGAGCGTGCAGGTTTAACCATGATCTTGGCGTACATAATATTCTGGTCAATTAAATCTGGGGTTGTAGTAGATTCGTCCAGTATCAGTCTATATTCTGTAAGTCCCAATCTCACGACTGCGTTCTGCAGGAAGGGTTCGACAAGTCCCTTAAATCTCGCCCACGTCGCTTGTACGTTTTGCTCAAACAGAATTTGAGTGGAGAGAATAGAAATCTGCTTTTTCAAGTAGATAACGAGTCGGCGCACATTAATCCGGTCCAAAGCGCTTTGGCGCTCTTGAAGCGTCTTCTGTCCAAACACCACAATTCCACTAGAGGGGAACGAGGCAATCGGATTAATGCGTGCATCATAAAGAGTGTCGCGCTCTTTAGACGTAAGCCTTTCAGTCACAGAAGTAACCGGGATGCCTGCGGCGCCGTCACTAAGTCCGCCGCGGTTGAAGCCCGCTGGAGCGAACCACAATTCGGACGCTGCCTGCGAGGATGCCAACACTCCCATCATTGCGACAGAAGGCGGAATCCAAAGCATACGGCCGGTTCGGTCGTCTACTGTTTGAACCCACGGATAGAAAGTCGCACCATAGCTGGAATCGATTCGTCGATCCCGAAGTGCTGTGGCTGCTTGCTGTGGGGTTGTGGCGATACGAGAGGCCTTTGTGCTGCGTGAGGAATAAGATCCCTCGGAAGCAGGCAAGTACACATTGGGCAAGTCAATGAGAGACATCGCGTCAGCGCGTTCTTCACAAACGTTTACCATGTGGGTAGTAAGCCCAGCAACCGTCACACCGGGCGCCGACAAGAGGTTCATGTTAAGAGACTCAGGGTCGGCTACCGTATCGATGGCTCGCTTGATGGTGTTATAAGCATAACTATTGCGGTCGGTTACACTACTAATGTCCGACATTCCAGTGTTATACAGAGGATCGGGCTTCGTGATGTCCCAACCATTAAATCCGCCCCAAATCGGAGCAGTGAACTGACCAAATCCGAGGTCTAAGATATCGCCGTAGGAGGCACTTGTTGCAGACTTAGAGGCGGCACGAGATCCAGATTCATAATAGTATCCGCCATTGCTGCCAGAGAGCACATTATCAAGAGTGAAAATATACGCATAAGATTGAATACCAGCGACAGCAGTGCTGTTTACTGGATCGTCAACAGATGTTGCAGTCCAGAAACGATGCATTGAGGCCACGCTCGGGTCAAAGCGGGTGCTACTGGGTGAACGCGTGGTTTGGAATCCAAAGTAAGCATCAGTATTGTTTGGCAAGCCGCCATCAGATGCCGACAAGCGAATGCGTGCGACGGGGAATCCGAGACTCGCAGTCACATCGCCCGGGCCGCCGGTGGCCGAGCCGGAGTTATTAAAGAGTCGCGACCCACTCAGAAGCGATCCAGGGCTGAAAATCATGCGGCTAGTAAGCGTGCTGCCACCATAAGCGCTTATCACGCTCGAAAAACGGGGCGGGCCATAATATCCGAAGGGAAGCAATTCGGCGTCAGTGCCGCCGGCTTCTACAGTCGCATTCATTTCCACATACACGAACTTAGATTGATTTGCGTATTCTCCATAAGTCTTCAATCGACGACTCGTGGTGTCCCAAGATACATATTTATCTCCAAGCTTGCGAGAGAGGAAATTGGGGGAAGTGGGATCGAGCGTACAATTGTCAAACCGCTCCACCACTTGAACATTGCTATCGGTATCCGACAGAGCGCGGAGAACCACGCTGAATGTTCCGTAGCCGCTTACCGTAGAGGTGGACTTGCGAATGTTCTCAATAGAAACTTTAACGTTCTTCTGGAGCCATTCGCCATGACCGCGATCTTTAAGGCGGAAAAGCTGTTGCATCTGGTCCGGTCGGAAGGAAGCAGGAGTTCCAAGGTCTTGACCAATGAACCAGCCGGCTTTACCAAGGGCCGAGTCTGCACCAACACCCTGAACATTGTGGGGTCCCGTTGTATTAGTGCCCCATAAGGCGATGGGAAGGATGCATCCGTGGAGAGCAGCAGAGGTAAGAGAACTTCCGCTCGTCACTGTAAAGAGAGCGGGATTCGAATGGATACCATCGCGAATTTCTTGTTCGAAACTCTCACCAAGCCAATAGTTTTTCTTCGACGAGGCCGGCGCAAACGTTCCTGCGGCGGACACTAGTTGAGGGTTGGTATTAAAACGCTTGCGAATGAAGAGATCGGAACTATCATCAAGATTAAAGCGAATTTTTTCACTTACTATATCCTCATTTCTAATCTCCACCGTAAAAGAATTGGCGGTGTTAGTATCGTTACCTATAATCTGTCCAACAGAAGCAGTCGTCTGTTCGGTACGCATTAGCGTCCCACTTAAAGCAATTGTAGCATTATCATCTACGTACCAAATAGCAGCCAGGACGCCTTGAAGACCTGTTACTCCGCCTACCGTATCATTATGAGAAGAAGACGGCCAGATCCAGAGTCCGTAGGCGCCACCGTTGCCAGCATAAGTATTCGACGGGCTCTCAGTTGTTTTCCAACCAGCGAGCGCGGTAGAGGCGCCTGTGTTATTAGCGTGTTGTTCACCTAAGAGGCGCACATATGTCAGGGGCGCCACGTTGGCACGCAAAAAAGCTTTAGCGGCATAAGTGCCGTACATTGCGGATTGGTAGTTGCCATCGCGATAAACATCGCCGCCGCTACCTCCGGGTACTGTATCTCCGAACACTTCTACAAATTCAGAGTAAGAGCGTACCTTAATAGGTTGCATAGCGGGGCCCCTAGAGGCACGACCAATAACAACAGGTCCGATTTCTTCTGCTGACTTGGGAATGAAAGAGTTGTCGATCTCATTGATAAAAACACCAGGAGAGACAAACTTAAAGTTTTTTACTGACATATTTGTGATTCCTTTTAAGACAATGGGCCAAAATTACGCCACTGTAATCATTAATTAAATAGTATTTGGGATCTCAAAAAGCTCCTGAACTGCAAAGAAAAATGGGGGTTTACTTCAGGAAGTCTTACCAAAGATATTAAGATTGCCGGTTGGGACCGGTCCTTCGCTAGGAAATGTAACTTCTACAATGTTTTCTTCCATCGTCACAATGGGGCGATCATCGCTTTCGCCTTCCCCAATGAGATACCCTAAGACTTTAATAGTGATTTCGGTTTCAAAGAGGCGAGCATCTTCAGCTAAATCAGCTACTGTGTTATTGTGAGTAAAGTTTTGGTCTATAAAGCCTTCATAAAGATGTCCGTTGCGGCGCATGACAAAAACATTGGTTTGGCCTGTTCGCCCAATGAAGGGGGACACCAATTGGTTCATCTGTTGCTGATATTCTGTTTTAATTATAATCTTATACTCCAGATCCACATATACCGGGATGGGCACTGATAAAAACTGTACTACTACTTGTTTATTGATACGGGGATAATTACGCTGAAGGGTGCCACCGGCAATGGTTCGGGTGCCGGCCGCGGTGGCATAATTACGAGTCTTGTCTTCAACAATGCGCTTTGCAATAACAAAGCGGCCGGAGCGCGCGTTGTGCTTATTAGAATATAAATGAGCTTGAAACGATCCACGATTTTGGGGGTTTTTCACAATCCCTGTCCTTTCTATGCTGATAAGAGGCAATTTCAACGCATCGTTGTCATCGCGCAAAGATTTTTCATTTTTAACCTGATAGGCTCTCTCAGGAACTTGCCATAATACGGGCACCTCTTTGAAGCCTTCGTTGGTGATGGTGCTGAGTTTTAAGTCTTCTTTCACCCAGGATACCAGAGAATAATCTATATTCTCAATTGTAGAGGCCAACATCCCTATCTCTTCTAAGGTAAAGGTGGTGTTGCCCACACTTCCCGTAGGCAGCATTGCAAAGTCAAAATTATCAGGTAGCATCGAATAGTCCCTTGCGTGCACGCTTACACGTTGTTTTTATCTGGAAGGTGTGATCCACCTGTCCGAAGAGCTTGCGCTCCTCTTCAATTTTTATAATTTCATAATAATTGGAGCCATATAGAACAAAATCGCCTTCACGAACATATAAGTCTTGATCTTCGGACAAGCGGCGTTTGTGGAAATATACCACGATTTCCCAAGTTTTATCCACTCCGAAATTCTTCATATATTCAGTAGCTTGGGTGGAGAATTCTACCAGTGCATAAACCCGAACGGGTGGTAAGTAGGTCTTTTTGATAGCCTCGCCGTAAAGCTCGTGAAAGTTGGTAGTCTCTAAGTCGATAGGATAGTACAAGATCTGCTGGCCAACGACTTTTTCAATTAATTCATCATTAACTTGTTTGACTAAGTTCCGCTCTTTCTTCCCCAGAAAAAGAGGAGGAGGAGGACTTTTCGGTCTTTCCCATTCATTATCGGCCATTACTTATCATCCTACAAAAATTGGAAGAGGCGTAATCTTCAATACCTCAGTTGCCGCGTCGGTCAGTTCTTGATCGGACTTCGCCAGGGCCGGATATTCCATCTCCTTCAGCATCTCCATAAGTTTATCCTTAAGTGTCTGCTGTTCCTCTTTAGCCTGCGACAACAAATCCGCAAAGTTTAATGTCACGCTTTCTCCCGGAATGGGTATCGTCGTGAACTTGCCGCGAATTTGACCTAGCATCTCTTTAGCGACGGCTAACGCATATTTTCTAATCCATTGTTTTCCGATAGCGTTGATATTGGCATACGGAATGTTGTCAAAAGGAACTGTGTTCATATTATTGATACCTTCAATTCCAGTTTTGGTATCTCCGTCCTCTTGCCATGGTACAATATCGACATAGAACCTTACCCAAACACGATCTAGTTGAGAATCGCTCCACGTAGTGGGCTCTGGGTAAATTCGTAAGCGATCATTAATAATTTCGTATGAATAATGTGAAGTTCTAGTGTAAATCGAGTCTTCATACATAATGGCTTGCATTTTATTCTGCCATGTCGGAATCATCTCAAATGTTGAGTCATCAGCGAACTGACCATAAGTTGATAGGTTGCCAACGGCGCCAAACCCACCGTAATAACCGTAAAAACGCCACATTGCTCGGGGAGACTTATAAAACACCTTTGTTATGATTACACGCTTATTATCAACTTTATTTTGGAAATCAATCCCGGTGCCGGCATCGTCCACTCCTGATACGGAAGCACTCTGAATGATTGCTTGGAGGTCATAGTCCTGCACTTTAGTTTGAGGCTGGAAGGATGCCGAATATTCGGGTACAGTGCCCCCAAATCCGCCTGCTGCAGCCGCCCCATCGCCAACGCGGCGCGAGTATCCAGTTGTAAACCTTGGGTACCTTAAATTGGTGTTAGAAGGTCCGCTTTTGCGCTCTCCTTTGTGGTCGAAGGTGCCTGTAGCATTCCCCAAAAATGTAGAGAGCGCATTTTTAGATTGGTGAAGGTTAATAATATACGAGTATTCTAAAACTGCCTCTTCATACGCTGCATAGACGTTTGAAGGCGTCAGTTCGATGTCTATTACATCTCCACCGAGCTTCTTATAGGTATAAGCCACCTGAAGGGCCGCGCCACTTAGAAAGTCTGCAGAACCTGTGTACATTCCGAACGGTAAAGAACCGGATACTAGGTCCACACTTCCCGTAGACGTCAAAACTATGGCGCTGGTTTCAGATCGTGGTTTTAGATTAGTTGGCATATATTAAACTCCCGCTGTTCTAATTAGTTTTTTAAAACATAAAAACGAAAATCTCAAAAATTTACCGAGGAAAAAATTTGAGAAATCGGCATTTTTGATTATTGGTCTCGATAGAAAAGCCCCCCAACCGAAATTGAGGGGCTTTAATAAAGACACAGATAGTTTCTTATAAAAGTTTAAACTAAAGTCCGCCCGTTCCGCCAACAATTCCGCTACCGCTTGCAGCAGTGCCTAGAATTTGCCAGTTGGTACCATCATACACCAGCCCTAACGCAGTTCGAGGTGCGTTCAATGACGCCGTCAATGCGGTGCCTCCGGTGCCTGCGGAACAACTAAGCGTAAGACTCTTAGCTCCGCCCATGGTATCGAATACTACATACTTAACTTGTCCAGTAGAGTTACCAGCCGCAAGCGAAACGCTTCCGGAGTTTGCTGCCGTAGTGACAAGAGAAAGTAAAGTAGTCGAAGAAAGAGCCTGTGGTGAGACATTAGACCCATCGTCGAGTCCTCCATCCACCGATTCTTTGGATTCTAGTTGCAGTAATTGTAGACCCAAGCTCTTAACTCCGGTCACCGCAAGTCCCTGTAATAGGGCACGCAACCTTGCAATATTTTGTGAAACAGCCATTTCAAAATTCCTCCTTATATATTGAATAATGTAGTGCTGCGCAAATTATAAATTTGCTAGCTAATAGCTGCGCTATGCACAGACTATTGACGCGTTCTATAGCGTCTACATTAAGTAGTTCGGGCAAAACAAAACCCCCCGGTCTTTCGACAGGGGGGCTAAGTTTTATTTATCCGCTAATTTTAGGTAGCAGATCCGGCCTCACCAAGGAGACCGCGAATGATGACCAAGCCATACATATCGGGACGCACCATCTTCTTGGCGTACCGAGTCATCACGCCCTTGCGGGGCACGAAGTCTTCAGGGCCAAAGATAGTGGGTGTAGTCTGTAACGGCACATAAGGTGCGTATACATATCCACTTTCAAGGAAAGAGGAACCACGACGTCCAACGAGGACCACGTTTCGCAGGAAGTATGGGTCAACAATGACATCAAACTTCTTGGAAAGAGACCCAGTCTTGACAGCGCCCACGGAACCAGTTTCATCATCTGCCGTAACAGAAGCGCGGAAACCAGCGGTGAACTCAAGAATGTTGGCAACTTCAGGTCCGCAGACGATGAAGTTAGCACCACCACGCAGAGTCTTGCGATGGATCTGTGCAGAGACATCATTGATAGTCTCAATGAGAGTCTCGTACCACTCACTCACGGTACCAGTGAAATCGGGAGCCTTAGTGGCTGCTCCAATTTCGTTGCCGCTTGTCCTATCGACAAACAAACCGGGCGAGCGCGACCAGTAGTAAGTGGCCGCAGTTGCACCACCAACGAGGTCAGCAAGGATCTCGCGGTCAATCTCAAGAGCAACTTGCTCAGAGAGAATGCTGGTCAACTCAACCTCAGCGTCAAGGTTGTGGTATGCGTTAAGATCTTGTCCTAACTCAGGGGTCCACTTAGCCTTCAGCTTCTTGGTCATCGCAGTAACAGCCGTACTGTCCACCTTGATGTCGATTTCGGGAATCTCAGGGTTACCTTCGAGTCCCCACACCGCAGCACCAACGACAGCACCCATAGCGGTTGCAGCGTTGAAGTTATCGCGAATCGGCACCTGGGTTACCCAGTTACCGGACTCGGCAATGGGTCCAACCGAGGCAGAGAGAGAAACGACAGTAAAGCGTACACTCTCCACAGATTGAGCGGAATCAGCAGCCGTGACAACGCGGGTCAATCGACGTACCAGCGCGTAGCTGTCACCAGCAACACCCGAAAGTGCAGTGTTCAATGCAGTGCTCGATACCTCGAAAGCTGCGACGTTGTCAAAATCAGCCTCTTGGTTGATAAACAACTGCTTTGAAAGGTCCCAAACACTAACCTTGTAGGCACTTCCAGACAACGCAAGAAGATCGGGATCAAACTCGATATACTTCTTGTTGGCCGCGGATTCACTACCGTTGAGGTCGAACTGAGCACGTACTGCGTACTGAGCCGTGGTGTTGGTTACGGAGCCACTCGGGGATGCGTATGCATAACCGCGTGCGGCAGAGGTCCGAGGACCACCGAAGCCGCTACCATCAGTGTTGACCAAGTCAACACCGCCAGTGATTTGTGCACCAACCTGATTCGTACCGTAAATTGACTTGTTAGCCAAGTTACCAAACCGGTCGGCTTGTGTACCAGTGTTGTCTCCCAAATTGGGCGAGAACACGAAGTCCAGGAAGAAGATGAGACCCGAGGGTAAACTCATCGGCTGAACACTAACAAGATCGTTAGCGATCAGTCCCGCAAAAACACGACGGACGATGGGGAATGCGACGGCTGCAAAACCTTCGACATCACCAGCGCCCATGGACGAGTTCTCACGGAGAAGCTCTTTAGCTTGGTTCTCAAGTAACCGAGCCATAGACTGCTTCTTGCGATCATTATCAAGACCCTCTAAGAGTCCTGTGCGCTCCCACTTTGCTAACAAAGCGTGACCTTCTGAGCGCATATCACGGTTGACAACACCTTCGGTCAACCTTTCAATAATACCAGCCATTTTAAAATATCTCCTTATATAATTGTATTTTGGTATCTCATTTGATACCTGCTAGTTGTTTCATCCTCTCCACAATGGGATCGGATGGAGTGCTTTCCTGACGGGAAGCACGAATAACAGAATTGCCGCGACGATTAAGCGCTTCACTCAACGATTGAGGACCGCGTTGTCTAGCGGTCGGCGTTGCGTTTTCAAGCGTTTGATATATTGTCTTAGCTTCTGTTACTGAACCAGCTTTCGAAATAGCGTCGGCAATCTTTGTTTTTTGCCGCTCATTTAGGGAGGTATTTCTGAGCACACGGTTCGTGTAGAGCAAGCGAGCATTAGACAGGTTGACATCATTCAATCCTTGTCGTAATTCTCCAGTTACTTGCTTGTATTGTTCAAGGGACTCTTTGAGTTGTTTATTTTCGAAAACTAACTCTTCTTGAGCCTTCTTTAAAGTTTCTAAGTCATCTTGCACATCGGTACTACGTCGCTGTGCAAGTGCTCTTGTTAATTCATATTTCATATCTTCTGAGGACCGGCCGGCCCAACCCGAGAGGGTGGCTCCCATGTCTACCGTCAATCTTTCAACGATCTCATCAATCAATTCATCTGAAATGTCCATATTTTCAGAAGCCATTTCAGCGGCGTCGACGTTTTCGTCATCGTCTTTCTTCGCGCTTGGGTTTAAAAGGCTGTTCGTCTGATCGTCATCGGCTTCAGCTTCTGCCGCTGCAGAAACTCCTGCTGATTGCACTTCCTCAAGATCTTCCTCGTCTTCCTCGTCTTCCGACAGGAGTTCTACCAATATTTGTTCATTAAGGTTAATTTCTTGTTCATCTTGCAGAGTTTGGACCGCTTCTTGCAGTGCATCAAGGTTAATCTCTACGTCAACATCTTCTCCGCTGCGAGGGAGGTGACTTAAATTCTCACCTTCATTCTCCGAGAGGTTGTCCGTCGCGGCGAGGGGAATATTTGTGGCCACTTCTTCTCCGGTGCCTGCCGCGGCTTCAGCGCCCATCGGATCCATGTCCATGCCGCCTTCAGGCGCGCCTAGGTCCATTTCGGGGGCTGCTTCTAATTCTCCGCCTAGCGGATCTTCCATTTCGTCCTGTTCTAATAACTTAGTCAGGGTTTCGCGAACTTCTGTTGCGTATTTATCAATCACGGTAGTTTCCGCGCTTTTTAAAGCTGCTTCACGCAGGCTCTGGGCGTCGACGATGGCGTCTTTCAAAAGAGTGGACATTAATATGCTCCTAAAATGACATTAATTCACAATAAATAGTGTTGACAAACACGAAAATCCCCATTAATGAGTTATTCCCTTCACATAACCTAGGGAAGTGGCATAGTGGTCCCAATAATCTGCCATGCATAAAGTCCGGTAGATATTTCTAAGGCTTGAATTCGCACACCTTCACCCTCCCCTATTGACACCGAAGAAGCATACTCAATCTTCTCACTACCATTAGGATCTATCTCTGTTTCGCGATGTTTGCTTATATTCTTAATATAATATACAGTACCATCTACAGTGGCTGCGGCCGGTAATGATGCCGTCAGATTATTAGCGTTGCCGCTCATATAAATAACATTGTCCGATACGAGTAAAGTGTAATTTGCTGTCTTTACTGCATAAGGTAACTTCACCCCATGAGTGACTACTAAATTGGAACAAGTCAGAGAGGTACCGGCGGCGCCAGAGGAGCCTGTTTTAAAAGAGAAGGCACCGTCTGAGGCAAAGGCGCCGTCAGTGCTAAGCATAAATTGGATCTCTCCTTCGCCTCCCGATCCTGTGGAGCCGCCGGCGGCGATGTTTGTCAAGTTCGCGCCATCGCCATAAAAAGCAGATGCTGAAATATTAACAGAAGCCGTCAGTCCTCCCGCTAGAGTGAGAGTGGTCCCGTCAAACGTTAAATTACCACCGCCGGCAAAACCAGTTCCCGATTTCGTTTGAACATCATTGTCCGATCCACCGGGATCCCATTTCGTAATATTATCGGTCATATATGTCTTAAGAACCGTCAACGTTGTATTCTTTAATACATTGGAAGAATCTGAATCTGAAATTAAGAAAGTATCATTATTGGACACAGCACCTTTGGCTGTAGCATCGTAGGGATCTACTCGAAGCTTAGAGGATGTCATCCCCAACCCTCCGTTAGTCGCCATATCCACTGTCACACCATCGGCCGTGCTGATTCCTTCGCCCCCACTAACAACCAATTGGTTACTGTTAGTAGTAAGTCCGACTCCATAATATATATTGGATGACGAGAGTTGTCCGTCCACATTCGCACCCCCTATCGGAAGCGCAGTTAATCCCCGGGCTGACCCCGAGAAATATGAAGCCGTGAGTGATGTGCTGGAGAAGGTTAATGTTGCATCACACGTAGCAGTTCCATCCCCATCTGAAACTATAAGGCGGTCGGCGCTATCGCCAGCAATTGCAGTAAGGGCCGGGGGAACGATGTCGCCCGCCTCACTTCGAAATGCACTAGCAGACAGAGTACTGGTGAAGGACTTGCTTCCTCCAATAGCTTGAGTGCTATAATTATCGACCATGCTGGCGATGGCGCCGCGAACTGAATTGGAAAAATTAACAGTTCCCGTCAATGTATTATAAGCCATTTTTTACCTCTTCTCCTATAAATAGATTATTATTTTGTTTTGGCTCTCAAACATTAAAAAAGAGGACACCCCTCCATATAGGAGGCATTCAATATATTAAAGAAAGAATTTCTTTAGAAAAGCAAGCTTTAGACTAGAAGATCTTCCACTGAGTAGCATCAACTCTCATCAACGAAACAGAGCCGTTCTCCGACCAAATATCAATACTTACTCCATCGGCCAAATCATCGATTTTGTCGGCAGCATTGGGAGTGACTTCCAGCGCGTAGCCACCAAGATTAATAGGAGCTTTAACGCGAACAATCTCACCATCAGACAAGCCGCTCAAGGCAGGCAAAGTCCACGCACGATTTGCAGAAAAGGAACTAGTTCCATAGTTCATTCCGACGCCGAGCGCCGAAGCGTTGTCACCAATCGCACCATTAACTGTGACAGCAACGGCGGCAGCTTCAAGCTGATTTGAAACCACACTAAGTCCCGAACCAGCGATATCAGTCAAGAAGCTACCAATGGCGACAGTTTTCACAAATCCATCTGTGGCATCGGCGAAGTAAAGTCCGTCCGCTGCGACGTCTAGGGCGGTGTCCCCACTGACTCCCAGAGTAATCTCCGTGCCAGCCTTAAAGGTAACACCGTTATTAAACGATCCCGAACCATCCACAATCAAAGTGGAAGAACCACTGATGGTGGTAAAAGAACCAGCG
>Ga0080013_1000549_pt1 | contig 52998 bp, 65 predicted proteins | sample ETNvirenome_6_85_FD_69236 | JGI IMG/M metagenome (GOLD analysis project Ga0080013, IMG submission 69236) | Marine viral communities from the Pacific Ocean - ETNP_6_85 (SPADES assembly) (version 2) | ecosystem: Environmental > Aquatic > Marine > Oceanic | place: Pacific Ocean | collected 2013-06-19
TAGTTCTGAAAGTAGCTCAAGTAGTTCTGAAAGCAGCTCAAGCAGTTCAGAGTCTAGTAGCTCATCTTCTGAAAGCAGTTCAAGTAGTAGTTCTGAAAGTAGCAGTTCATCTGAAAGCAGCTCAAGCAGTTCTGAAAGCAGCTCAAGTAGTTCTGAAAGCAGCTCAAGCAGTTCAGAGTCTAGTAGCTCATCTTCTGAAAGCAGTTCAAGTAGTAGTTCTGAATCCAGCAGTTCATCTGAAAGTAGTTCAAGCAGTAGCTCTTCTGAAAGCAGCTCAAGCAGTTCAGAGTCTAGTAGCAGTTCGTCTTCGTCTGAAAGTAGCTCAAGCAGTTCTTCTTCAGAATCCAGTTCTTCATCTGAATCCAGTTCTTCATCTGAATCCAGTTCTTCATCTGAATCCAGTTCTTCTTCAGAATCCAGTTCTTCTTCAGAATCCAGTTCTTCTTCAGAATCCAGTTCTTCTTCAGAAAGTAGTTCTTCTTCTAGTAGTGAAAGCAGTTCGTCATCGGAAGGCGAAGCTAGTAGTTCGTCTTCTGAAAGCAGTTCAAGTAGTTCATCTTCTAAAAGTAGTTCAAGCAGTTCCAGCAGCAGTTCATCTGAAAGCAGTTCAAGCAGTTCAGAATTCAGTTCAAGCAGTTCAGAATTCAGTTCAAGCAGCGAAAGCAGTAGCAGTGAATCTAGTTCTAGTATAGGATTAATAAGCTCAAGTTCATCATCTGAAAGTTCATCATCTGAAACTCGTATTTTTGATAATGCGCCATATTACGGTACTAATTTTTAAGAGTGGTTAATCTGCCATCCTCCAGCGTTTCGAAAGTCATTTCTTGATAATATAAAAGAAAGGAAGCAATTATGAGCGGTCAATTTGAAAAGACATTAGACTCTAAACCTGCTGCTCAGCAGAACTTAAATTCCAATAGTAAAATTCGAGTCCATCTGTACAATGGCGAAATCCATTTTCACGATGATACGGCAAAACTGAAAGTCGCTATTCCTGTGGCTGATTTTTGGAGAGATTGGCAAAAATTCTCTACCAATCACTTTGAAGACTCACTCCAATCTGTAAATCAAGACAGGTTCTGTGCTTGATGCTATAATTGATTTGCAAAAGCTGACATTTGGAAGTGATTTTTAACATCCCCGCACTTATTCTCCAGAACTATTATCACAAAAGTATAAAGATAGACACACAGCCTAAACAAAAACTAGTAGATATATATAAGCAGCTTAAGACTGCCACGTAATCAGATTGATTTACTTGTTTTCTTTCTCCTCCGACCGCGTCCCTGACCCCTGGGGCGCGGTTTTTTATCCAGCACACCTATTCTAAACATCATTAAGCATATGGATATCAATGCAGACATCCTGCGACAACCTATAGAGACTGTTGTAGAAGATTGGTTATCAATTCTTAAATCTATTTTATGGAATGGATTAGTGTGCCACGTAATCCAATAGCATCCAACCATTCTTCACTATCGAGTTAATCCTCAATTTGAATTACGAGAAATAACGATTAGCCGATAGATAAGTATGCGGTTATTGATCGTCTTAACCCTATCAATGGCTTCTTGCGTTGCTACCCCAACGCATAATCGTCTTAAATTCGATTTCGAAAGACGACAGCAACAGATTGACCTGTCAGGCCAATCTACAAAAAATCTGATATACAAATTCCATACACTTTATCTCGCTTGGGAAAAACGAGATAGATGCGATGGAGGTTCTTTATCTATCTACGACAATAGACTATGTTATGAAAGCAGATTAGGTCAATGGGTTAATATACCTAAAAACGCTATAAAATCTATTCATAATACAAGTCTTGATTTTGGCGAAGACTTTTTTACAATTATACTTAAACCAAAGTCTCAGTGGGGCGTCAATGAAGAAAGCATACAAATAGCACTTACTTCAGCAGACGAAACCGCTGTTGCTAAAGCAATTAAACAATGGCTTAATGAATAACCTATTTCTTTTTAGCAACTGTCACATCACCAGCAATCTTGTCAATGTAGTTGCGTAAATAACGTTTTACGAAAACCGTTCCAATGATTGTGGCGAGAGGCCACACAGCAAGCCATTGTAAGTCTGTCACTTCTTTGCTAGCCTTAACTAGAATCCAATCTAACCCACAAGCCGCAAGAGCAATGAAAAGTGCAATAAATGATACGTGAATAATAAGATTATAAGTATTGTTAGTCATTATTTGTTATCTCCATGGCGTTATACGCCAATTTATGTTGAATCTATTAATTAGCTTATCTAGAAATAATATCCTTCTTTCTTTTTGTCTCCAGAACTCTAGTTGATGTAACTATAACTTTTGTGGATATTAACCATGACGTTCTTGTTGAAGTGCCCCTACGATAAGCTAATGGTTTGGGCTAAACAATGGTTCTTCTGCATTCCTGCTACATTCAAATCCTCAATACAGACAGTTTGGTTCTCACTGACTATTTTGGTTGAGAGTTTGCGCAAAGAGTCTAACCGTTTGTTGGAAATCTTCTCATGCAGACGAGCCACTTTAACGAAGGAATTATATGATCATATTTAGAATATGCTTATATAATGAAAACACAGCTAAATATATCAATACCTGAAGAATGGCTTCCTCAACTAAAGAAGTTAGCCAGAAAGCTGTCTTTCAAAGAAGATAAAACAATGACTCATATCGATTTGATTAGACGTGCGATTGAAGAGAAGTATGGGTTGAAAGGAGAGAAGAATGATTAGGAATTTCAAGAAGCCTATTCGCCTCAATGTTGGTGCTGGCGAATGTCCATTACCTGGGTTCATTAATATCGATGAGCGTAACGTACCAGGATGTACGGATATTCTTGACAATGGTATGTTTCTTCGTAGATTCAAACCTAACTCAGTCACAGAAATATACGCCTGCGCGATTTTGGAGCACTGGTCTAGGCATCTATATCATATAGCACTCAAACGTTGGTATGAAATTCTAGAACCAAATGGAATCTTAAGAATTTCCGTTCCAGATTTTCGCCAGGTTGCAAAGCAATACCTTGAAATCGGCAATTTGCAAGAAATCCTGGGTTTTTGTGTGGGAGGCGGAGATTATGATTCTAACTTTCATAAGATGATATTTGATTGGGAGACGCTATCGTCTGATTTACGAAAGGTTGGCTTTCCAATTGTGCGAAAATATAATTGGTGGGAAATCGAACCATATTGCCATATAGATGATTTTAGTCAAAGTTATCTTCCTCAAGTCTTTGATGAAGAGGGAAATCCTACACTTAAAGAGGGAAGCGGCTCACGATTGATGCATTTAAACATAGAATGTGTAAAATGAACTACCCAAGGGCTAAAGACCCTTGGGTTTCGTGATTCATAGACTCTTCCAATGAAGACGCCTCCTCATTTTTGTTTATACTTGTTTCTTTGACGAAGAGCATTTGAACATTAATGATCTGTCTGATTATTCTGGAGATTACAGATAACCGTGCTGTGACAGCCAACCGCCGAATTTTTTATTGATTTTTATTATTTCTTTTTGGCTTAATAAATCTTTATAAGCACCGATTTTACCTTTGTTTGTTATGATATTTCTTTTCATGAGTATGTTTTGAAATCCTATTTTATCTAACTTTCTGCCTGACATTCTAAGCAGATAGTGGTCAAACTCAACTAATTCGTTGGGATTAACATCAGATATATTTAGTACATCTAAGATGCGTTGTGCTTCTTGGGCAGAATTGTTCTTATATTTTTCATAGCAAAATTCAAAATTAGCATGCTTCATCCATTTTTCATAAGCAGATATAAGATGTAGGCACCACCTTGTTGTATATAGGCCAGGAGAGGGGATATCTCTTTTGCGTCTTCTAGATGCTATACAGTCTCTAATGTCTCTTTTTGTGACAAATATTAGATCGGCCCATTTTATAAGTCTTTTTCGATATTCATGTCCTTTTCTGATATGAATATTACTTTCTTGTGCTTTAGGCGATAGAGGATCATATTGGTCTTCTACTACGCCATACACTTTATATCCGTCTGAATGTATATAAGCATATCTTATTAGATTATATAATAAAGTACTTCCTGATTGTTCCATGCCACCAATGAATATTTTTTTAATCATTTTGTCTCTAAAGTATTATTTTCTAACATACGATATTCTAGTATGGCTAGTCTTAAAACCTTTGATATTCGAGATTTGCCTAATATATTAAGGTCTAATCCTATTATTTTAGAAATAGGATCTAATAGAGGTAAAGATACAAATCGTTTTTTAAACATATTCCAAAGTCTGACGCTTTATTGTTTTGAGCCAGACCCCAGATGTCTGTCAAACAAGATAAAACCGTTAATTATCTTGATTTGGTTAGAGATGCAATTGAAGAGAAATATGAGTTAATGAGAAGGATTAAATGCAACATAATTGGAAAAAATCTATCAAATTGAATCTTGGTTCGGGAAAGACGATCCAAAAAGTATGCTCATGCACCTAAACATAGAGGCTACGAAATAATGGGATTGAACATTAAAAAAAATCTACCTCGACTATTAGGAAAGCATCCCACAATTCTGGAGATCGGAGCAAATGTGGGCAGAGACACAAATAGATTTTTAAGCACATTCCAAGACTTAGATCTCTATTGTTTTGAACCAGACCCCAGGTGTCTTGATCGCTTTAAAACAAAGGTTTTGCCTCGTGATCGTGTTCATTTATTTGAAGTTGCCATTTCTGATTGTGATGGTCATGCAGATTTTTATTTAAGTTCAGGGCGTCGTCATTCATCGCGTCATTTCGATAGAATACCTGTTGAGGATTCTCCAGGTCACATCAATTCTTCTTCCCTTCTTAATCCAACAGGTCATTTAAAAGAATTCCCTTGGTGTAAGTTTGAAGAAACAATCAGAGTAGAAACAAAAAGATTAGACACGTGGGCTAGCGAGAATAACATAGAAATGATTGATTTTATTTGGGCAGATGTTCAAGGGGCAGAAAAAAAGATGATCAAGGGAGGCTTCGAGACTCTTGCTCGTGCTCGTTATTTGTATACAGAATATTCTAATAAACAGTTATATCAAGGTCAGCCAACTCTTAAGAATATTCTAAAATTATTGTCTGATTTTACAATCCAGCAAGATTTTAAAAAGAATGTATTGTTAAGGAATCGTTTGTTTGGATGAGCATCGAATTGCTATGTTATCCATGAACGAGAAATTGCTGATTTTATAATTATGATTTTCTAACAAATGTTTGGCTTTCTCGTTGTCTTTGCCTAAATGGCGATATTCATATATTTACAATACTAATTTTGAAGGCAAAAATGTTTTAGGAGTCCATATTAGAGGTGTAAAAGAATTAGAAGATCATCAAGGCAAAAATTATTTCAGTCGATATATGAAGTATATTAATAGATATACACCATCATCCAGATTGTTTAATATTTTTAGCAACAGATTCTTTTAAGCATTTAACAATTATGGAAGATAGATTCGGAGATCGTTTAATATATCAAAAAGATATTGTTCGATCTAAGAATGGCTATCCAATCCAATATGGATGCCAAGTAAAACGCAAGAGGCAGTATGGAGAAGCAAAACCGCAGAAGAAGTTTTAACGGAAATAATGTTATTATCCCACACTGACTATTTGTTGCGAGGCTTCTCTAATGTCCCTTGTATCGCTTATTTGCCTATGAAATTTGTTTGTAAATATACTGATAAAGCGCGAAAAGCATTTGAATGTCGAGGTAAAAGATAACATGAATATCATTGTTACTGGATCTGGCGGATTTATTGGAGGACATTTAGTTGGCAAACTTCTAAATGAAGGCCACAAAGTCAGAGCTGTTGATATTAAGCCATTTAATGAATGGGAACAAGTTCATAAAGATGCATACAATTGGCCAAAGACAGATTTGCAATTGCTTCAGAATTGCAAGACAGTAATACCTTATAGAGCAGATGAAGTTTATGCACTTAGCTGCGCTATGGGAGGGATGGGTTTTATTGAAAATAATCGAGCAGAATGTATGACTTCTGTTCTTATGTCTACACATACGTTGATAGCAGCAAAAGAAGCAGAAGTAAAGAGATATTTCTATTCTGGTTCAGCGTGCTGCTATAATACTGACATGCAGAGTAATGATGAGGTAGTGGAATTAAAAGAAGAAGATGCTTATCCTGCAAAACCTGAAATCGGATACGGAGAAGAAAAGCTATTTACCGAACGTATGTGTCAACTCTATAGAGAAGATTATGGATTAGAAACAAGAGTAGCACGTTTTCATAACGTCTTTGGTCCCGAAGGATGTTATAAAGGAGGTCGCGAAAAAGCGCCTGCTGCAATTTCTAGGAAAGTCGCCACAGCAGTATTAACTGGTAAACATGAAATAGAAATATGGGGCGATGGTTCACAAGTCCGCACATTTATGTATATCGATGACTGCTTAAAAGGTATTGATTTAATTATGCACAGTGATATTCGAGAACCTATCAATCTTGGTACAAATGAAATAGTTACAATCAATCAACTCGTAGATACCATAGAAAAAATCGCAGGAATTAAGCTAAAACGCACATACAAATTAGATGCTCCAAAAGGTGTCCACGCCAGAAGCAGCGATAATACAAAAATCAAGCAATATCTTAATTGGGAACCAAATATCCCTCTCAAAGATGGATTAGAAAAGACATATGCTTGGGTCTATGATCAGGTTAAATCTGATTTAGCAATGTGATTCTTCAACAATTCTATTGCTCTAAAATGAGCAACTTTTGCTGATTCAAAGCAAGTTCCAGCCACATGGGGTGTAATAAGAACATTTAGTCCTTCATGCATGGCTTGGACAATAGGACTTTCTGAAATATTCTGTTCATCCTCTAAGACATCTGTTGCATAACCTTTTATTTTGCCCGATTTTAATCCTTTCACAATTGCATGTTCATCTACAACTGATCCTCTTGCACAATTGACTATAAACGCACCTTTAAGCATTGAAACTGCTTTATCATCGATCATATGGTATGTTTCTTGTGTCAAAGGAACATGAAGAGAAATAACATCACAACAGACGAGAACGGCTTTTAGAGAATGAGGAATCTGTCGTGTTGCAGACATGACAGTTGAGCCGATGGCTGTGCAGTATTTAGCATACATTGAGCCTAAAGCTCCAAGTCCAACAACCCCAACGACAAGGCTTGAAAGCTGATGGCCTGTAAATGGCCCACAATCCCATTTGCCGTCTTTGATGCTCGCAAGGGATTCAGGAAGCTTCTTTAACAGAGCAAGCGTCAGGCCCAACGCATGTTCTGCTGTGGCTGAATTCTTGGCAGCAACTGGATCTTTATTTAGATGTATAACATGTATGCCTGCTTTCTCGCAATAATCCATGTCAATATGATTTGTTCCTCTTGAGACTGTGACAATGATTTTGACATTTGTTCCGCCTAAGATTGATTCATCTAATAGATAATCTTGTTTATTTGGATTCAGGTAAAGAATATCAATGTCTTCAATTTCTTCTTGAACTTGTTCTTTTGAGATTCTTGGACAATACGATAGATTACCTATAGAGTTTAATAGTTCATAAGTTCCTTTAACGTGACCGATTTGAGTTAAGCAGAGTATGTTCATGTCGTTTGGAATATTGATTCTTCTTCAAAAGCATACATCTCTTTAATTGAATCGGTAATTGACAGTCCTAATCCATAACCATGAACCGAAGCTGGGACAGCGACAAACCCGTCTTGAACATCTAAATGTAAAAGATTTGCAGTAAGTTCCAGTGGCATCGATGGGATCTCGAACCATACATTTTTATTAATTGCAGCGGCTACATATAAATTTGTAAGGATTGCGATTGGACCTCCCCAGACATGGAAGGCTATATCACAATTAACAAATTCGCAAATACGCATTGCCGCACGGACTCCACCGCATTGGGTCACGTCAGGTTGAGCGATATCAATCGCGTGACGAGACATAAGAGAATCAAATTCATTCAGAGTGGTAAAAGACTCTCCAAAGGCCAAATCTGTATTTGTTTCTTTTCTTAATATTGAGACATTATTTGGAATACTTGGATCAACAAATTCTTCTGCCCAAAATAGATTATATTTTTCCATTTCTTTCAATTTGTTAATAGCTTTAAATGGACTCCATGAATGAAGAGTTGATTGGATCGCATCAACCATGAGCAGTTTATCTTTTAGTATTTCACGTGCGGCTTTTACTCGTTGAACATCATCGTCTCTCAACCCAACTCTCATTTTGTATGCATTGTGTCCTTTATTGAGAGCTTTTTTTACATCATTAGCTATTTGTTTTGGATCTAAAATGGCAGAGCCGCCGCTGTAATAGCATTTAAGGCGGTCTGTTGACTCAACTGACAAATATTTACAAAGAGACATATGCTCTCTTTGGGCCAGAATATCGAAGATTGCAGACTCGACAGCGCCATTTACGCTTCTGGCAATTCCTGACATTGAAACGCAATGCTTATTCGTCCTTTTATCGAATTCTTCTAAATCATCAACTTCTATACCGATAATATCTTTAGCAATAAGATTAGTATATTGCTCAACAAGAGAAGGAGCGTAGACTCCTGTATAAGTTTCACCAAATCCTATGAATCCATCAGCAATCACTTCAATGACGGAAATAGACTTTGTACCAGAATTGCCAAATGTATTGGCGTCATATGGCGAAGATAGATTGATACAAGAAACTTTTTCGATCATGATATTATCCAATGTAAACGAATAATTTTATTAAAGAAAATCTAATAAATTCTTCGACATAACAGATAGTTCATTTGTTCTTTGACAATTTGGATATCTGGTTTCCAACGAAAACTTCATGTTTCTTGTTGGTGTAAAATCCTAAAGTTTTTAGCATGATACTTGTAACTAAGTATTCTAATTGTAACGAAAACCAAGTTACACAATTACAGGAACGAAAACTATTCACCCACGGACTGTGGGAGTGATCCTGTTCCTAATGTAGTTCATATTGGACATTGTGAAGGAGGGAACCCTTTTGGGAGTAAATCATAACATATTAGTCATCACAACAGTTTATCGGGTAGGCGAGAAAATCTATCCAATCATTCCATTATTAGCACAGCACGCAAATGTGGATGTATTGAATCTTTACCAGATGAGCTGCAATAGTCCGTGGATAGGCACCAGCGATCCTCGAACTGCGCTCTACGATATATGCCAAAAATGCTGCAATCGTGTTATACATGGTCCAGCGGCCTGTAAAGGTGGCGATAATATGGCGAAGATATATGATCCTTTTGCTAAAAAGTTAGATAAGATCTTGTCTCCTCCATATAACGCCATGCTGATTGATAATAACATTCCCACAAAAGGTGGAGCAACTGCTGATATCTATCAATGGCTCAAAAAGCAAGGCGCGGCTGTTATTGCAGCTCCTCACTCAAATCGAGATTTTAAAGGTTATAAGGTGCTCAAGCGAATGAGCAATTATTTCGATTATTCATTTGTTTTGGGCGATAAAGATATTAAGAATATCATCAAGACAGAAAAGGGTGATAAAAAGCAGAAAAAAAGATTAATTCCTGCGGGAATACCCTCTAATGATAAGCTTAAAGATTATAAACATAATGGAAAATACATATTAGTTATCACTAATATTACTGATCCAAAACAGATCCAAGGACCAGTAAAACATCTTAAGCCATTTACGAAAGCAGAAGTAGATGCTTTGAAATTAACAAAATTGGCAGAAGAGTTTAATTGTGATGTAGTGATTAAGCTAAAAAACAAGATGTTTTATCAAACAGATCATTTTGAGGATTCTTTGAAAGGGTATGAAGGTCTGAAGTTTATTACTGATTGCGATGACGATAATAAATTAATTGCTAATGCTAAATTCGTGATTAGCCATCCATCTACAATGGCATTCAAGCCCGTGCAATTAGGAGTGCCTACATTTCTATTAGGAAGGTATGGAATGGTTGGTAATTTCTATGATTTTCCTGATTTGATTGAATGTGATTACAAGTCGTTGAAAAAAGCAATGGAAAAAGATAATACGTCAAAGTATAAAGATTTCATCAGAGAAACGTTGACTGGCGGTATTGATTTTACAAGTTCTCAAATTTATATAAAAAACATATTGGAGAGGTGCTCGTGATTGGCAACAAAAAAGTTATATGCATTACGTTAGCAAGAGGCGGATCAAAGTCTATTCCTTTGAAGAATATTACGCCATTATGTGGTCGTCCAATGCTAGAATATACGCTTGATGAGGTTAAAAAGAGTAAATATATTGACTATTATATTGTATCCACAGATCATAAAGATATCATGGATGTCTGCAAGAAGAATGATGTAAACATTCATAACAGACCTCCTCATCTCGCTTTAGATACAAGCAAATCAGCGGATTGTTTGATTGATATCTTGAAGAAGTTTAATAATAAGTATGATTATGTTGTAGAGGTGATGGTAACGAATCCATTAAAGACAGTTGAAGATATTGATACTTGTATAGAGCGATTGCATATTACAGGGGCAGATACAGTAGTGTCTGTTGTGCGGGTATTCGATCATCATCCCGCAAGGATCAAATATATCAATGGGGATCAGCTTTGTGACTTCTATCCAGAGTCTCTGGAAAGCCGTAGACAAGACTTGATGCCTTGGGCGTATGTCCGTAATGGCTCTGTTTACGCCCTCACAGTGGAAGCTCTGTATTCTCGCAGAGCCAAGGTTGGTTATGATTGCCGTCCGTATATAATGCCTCAAGAACGAAGTATCAATGTCGATGAAGAGATGGATCTGATGATTGCTGAGTTAATGCTCAACGAGCAACAAAAGCCTAATATTTGACTATATATTTATTAAAACACGGCATTTCGTATTCTTTAAATTGACGATCTTCGAAATGTAATTCTTTGATTACTTTTGTATGCGATAAACAGATTACCTACAGACGATCCGATTGGATTTTGATTAAAATTCATAAAATATCTGGTCGATATAGATATAGATATAGAAGCAAAATCTTTGGAGAATCATCGTGGTCAAGCAAATTGAAACAATAGCAGAATTTTCTTGGTGCCATATGGGCGACATGAACTTAGCGGCACAAATGATTGTTGCTGCCAAAGATGCGGGAGCCGACTATGCGAAGTTCCAAACATGGAAAGTTTCGAGGCTTATTCCTGGTCCATGGGATACAGATGGTCGCAGGCAGATTTATGAAAAAGCCGAATTGTCAGACGAGGATCATTATTACTTAAAGTCAGTGTGTGATGATACAGGAATTAAGTTTCTGACTTCATGCTTTTGTGCTGATGATTTGGATTTTGTTCGCACACTAACAAACGAAGTTAAGATCCCAAGTCCTGAAGCTTCTAACAAAGCGTTAATTCAAGGAGCAGTTGATAAATTTGATCGAGTTCTTCTTTCGACAGGTGCTTCAACTCCTGAAGAATTTATACAATGGGAAGACAACGATAATATATTCTTCATGCATTGTATTTCTTCATATCCTTGTGAACCTGAAAATTTCCATATGCAAAAGCTTAATTTTATTAAGCATTGCCAGCAGAATCTTGTTAAACCGTATGGATTCTCAGGTCATTATCCTGGGATTTGGGATGCAATCTTGGCAATTACTCAAGGTGCAACAATTATTGAAAAGCATCTTACAATTGATCATGATCTTCCTGGCAGAGATAATAAGTTCGCTTTGTTGCCAGAAGAATTTTCGCAGATTACTAATTTTATTAGTTATTTTGAAATAACAAAGGAAGGTTTTGTTTCAGTAGCTAAGATATTGCCTTGCGAAGAAGATTATAGGAAATATCATAAAGGCAGATGGGGTGGTTAGCCTTTGCTCAATGATAGTTGTTCTTCTGGAATATAGTTCATATTAATGCCAATGCAGACTGTGCTTGACACAGGGCCACAAGCCATGCCACTTGTTGTGATCTCAAAGACTATAATAGAATTGTCTTTGATAGTCTTCTTAAACTCTTCCCAGCAATCAAAATCTTCATCTGAATCATCTTCAAAAAGCTGATTTTCTTTTTCTTGAAGATCATCCCAGATTTTTTCGTATTTTGATTCAGCATGTTCGAACATACTGTCATTTAACGAAAAGACGAATTCTGTAGCTGGCGAGACCTTAAATTCATCTGATCCAAGAATATGTTCTCCTGTGACTGGACAGAAGAAATTAAAATGGTCGAGATGTAGTCTAATGGTTTGCATGATTTTCTTTCTAAATAGAATCAGAAACGTCTGACTTGTTAATTTACCGTTTACTGCTCCAAGAAACGAATTGCCGTTACAGCAGTAGAATAAGATAATTGATTCTTTGTCTCCTTTCTCCCAATCATCAGGAGGGATTAATGCATGTTCTTGTCCGCATTGCGTACACTCAATTCGATCACCTGCTTTAACAGAAGGCAACTTATCAAGCGTCTCGTTGCTGAAACCTATATATGGTGTTTCGCTCATAATTGTTTCTGATGAGCCTCCAGTTCAGCAACGGTCTTGGACTTGCCGTGGCTGGAACGTTTGGGACGCTTGTGGATATCCTTACCGTGGTAAGAACGCCAATTTTGCTGGTCATGTCAGGTCTCCTTTAGGGCGGTATTGCCCTATAACCTAGACATGGCCTCCAATTCGTATTTGGTAAATGTGGCTCATGGTAGCTCTATTCAGAGTGGATGTTTTCTGGAGATTGTCGATTCTTATGTATGGCGATTCAACTCGTTCCGACTAACAAATTGTATCATGGTTATAAAGAAGAATTACACAACATGTATGAGAAATATTTTCTTCATGATGGAAATCCTTTATTATGGAAAAATACTCCCATCTGCCGTTTTGCGATGGATTATGTTAAGATAGGAAATAAAGTTTTAGATGAAGACTTTTTGAATAAAAGTCCATTCATTCTTTTTGAGTATGAACGTTATTTTGACGCCGATTCTGTTAAAAACGATACACACAAATATAATGCTGCTAAACGCCTGATGAAAGTTGTCGATTCAGTTAAGAAGCACGGATATGCAGAAGGGAAATTTGATAGATCTAAACATCTGATTAGAGTTAAAAAAGGTTTTGCATCGCCATATGGAGATGATTCTGACGGGTTCACACTTGTTGCCCGTAAGCATAAAACGTCGGCTGCGGTTGCTTTAGGCATGAAAAAAATGAGAGCACAATATTAAGAAAAACAAACGAAAAAGAAAATGGTGTAAATCTAACAATATTAAATTAATTGAAATACCATTTTGAGACTATAAGCAAGTCGATACTGTCGTTTTTGACGCGATGAACGACAAGTCAATTAAAATATCTTCTCCTCCATCTTGGATTGCCAAGCAATTATGACTAGAACAATTATAATAATTCTGACTTGGAATCGTCTCTTTGAAACAAAAGAAACGATTGAGACATTATTAGAAAAGAATAAAGGTAATATGCGAGATATTCTTTTTATAGATAATGCTTCAACAGATGATACAATTCAATGGATTCAAAAACGTGATTATGATGTGATTCAAAATAAAGAGAATGAGGGTATATTTATGGCTTCTAAAAAAGGATGGGAAGAGGCAGTTAAGAGAGGATATGATTATATCCTTAATTTGCAGAATGACTTTCCATCGCTTGTCCGCATTCCTTTTGATGATATTGAATTGTATTTAGATAAGAATTCTGATATTGGTTTTGTTAAGTTGAACAAGAAGAAGAAAAAGCCAGGAAGAGATAAGAACCAAGTGACAGGTAAAAGAATTAAAGTTAAGAAATGGGAGAAATTTGGAAAGACTGAATTTGCCAAGACGAATCATCATTTCACTTTTAATCCTACTGTGTTTAGAGCAACGATGGTTGAAAAATTGATGAATCCCATAGAAAAAACAAGAGAGCGGCAGATTATGGAAAGATGTGAAGAGATGGGCTACAAAGCGGCAACTATCAACCCTGAAACACTAGATGCACCTGGTCATGATCAAGTAAAAAATCTGTGGCCTTGTTTTAAGACAAAGATAAGAGGAAGGATGAAAGACTGGAAACATTAGTGGCTTTAGAATTAACAAGAGAAAATACTGTATTTACGACTAAAGGGCAATGTGGTTATTTTTCTGTTTTAAGAATGCCCTCAAACAAAATCAGAATATATTATCGTAGTTCATTTCCAGAAACAGATGTAGGATGGTCAATGCCTACTCGGTATCTGGATAGTGATGACGGGATCACCTTTAGTCAGCCTGAAGATGATATTATTTTTGAAAAATCAGGCATCTGTCACAATTTTCTCCCATTTATTGAGACAAATCCAGATGCAAAGATGCCTTTGAAGGGAGTGGGTGGCTGTCATTGGAAAAGAAAAGATCCATATTGGAATTTGCGTGATCGACATAAAGATGTTGAAAAAGATACTTCGGCAACGCTTGGGTATCGTGGAGTTTATATATTTGATTCTCAAGATGGATTGAAATGGAATCTATTACAAAAACATCCTATAGTAACTCGTAGGCACCCCGGTTTTTGCACACGAAGGAAACAACCTTCAGAATTTGATTCTGCTATATCATGTCTTTATGATAACAAAACAAATAAATACAGATTATGGGTAAGATCTAACGTCAAACAAGATGTGAGATTCATACAAGAAACTGAATCAGAAGATTTTTATGAATGGACTCCATTTAAACTCATTACATTCAAACCTATTTTTGACTTCAAATCTAACTATTACTTTCCATCATTCTACAGACATCCAGATAATGAGCGATTTTTAGGTTTAGTGCCATACTGTAATGAAAAAAAGGCTATGTTAAGATTGTGTATTTCAGAAGATGGGCACAAATGGAGAAAAATAGAAGATGTATTAACAGAATCTCCTATAGCCACAGGACGAAAAAAGAAGCTAAAAAATTATTCTCATTCTGTTAACGGATATGTTTTGTCAGCAGATAAAAAACAAATATATTTTTATGTTCATCATAATTATTTTCAGTTAAAACCTAAAAGACCTGTTAAAATAGTAAGATATAGTATGGATTTTAAAGAACTTATGAAGTTTTAAATGAATCCTGGTGATATTCTACCATTCCAATTTTCTCTTGTAGGTCCAAGATGAATACAACTGAATTTCACAATTCCACGTCTGCTTCGTTTCCATCTACGACGAAAACCGACATCATCTCTTTCCGCGTTACTTGATTTTGCGTGATATACTTGGCTTGCGTTTGAGTGCCATAATTGAAAAAACCCCATCCATGTTTTTTCTGCACTGAATGGCAATTCCTCCATTGGCTTAGATAGATCTGCAATATTTTTAGCCATATATCTTCCTTTTGAACAATATAATTTTTTTATACTAAGATCAGTACCATCTATCACTTTTCTTGCATATTTAGGTAAGATAATATCGCTATCTATGTGAACTAACCAATCGTTTTTCTTTAATCGTTCTAGTCCTTCATTAATCGCCCGACCTTTTGCAAACATTGCTGGCCCATTATCATATCTATTTATGTATATATTTTTGCTTAATATATATTCTATATTATGTTGTTTACATATATCTATTGTTTTTTCATCATCAGCTACTGTTACAATTATCCATCTGTCAAAATGTTTATTATTACCAACACAATGAATAAGATAATCACTAAAATGAATACTAACTGTTATTGCTTCTATTCTCATATAAAATAATTATAAAATATTCATTGTCATCCTTCAAATCTGTGGCTCAATGTTTTTTAGGGATCTGCTGTCATTTGTCATTTTAATCAATTCTCCCAATTTTCTGGAGATTAACCGATATCATACACAATGGAAATGCTTTCAGAAGAGCAGTTTAGATTGCTGAAGACTTCAGATACTTGCGTGATCTATGGCAGCGGTTGGTCTATAAACAAGTTAACAGAAGAAACAAAACAAGAATTAGCACAATTCGACTCTATCTCGTTTAATTGGTACTGCAAATCGAACACTCGCACAACCTTTTACCTTGTGCGTGAACAAGCAAACATGAAGAAAAGAACCCACAAAAGGACAGGAGAAGACGTTGCTAATTTTATCCGAACGATGAACAGCGTGCCTTATGAAAACACATGTTTGATTATTCATGATTTAACTAAACATTCTAATAATGTCCATCATTATTCGAGGGTGTTAAATAAGTTTAATGGGAAAGGCGTAGTTGTCTTAGACCAAAAATCTCCGAAGTTATCTAAAACGAATTGCTGGGCAAAAGAAAGCATTTTTAAAACAGGCGTGTATCATGGCATGACTACTATGACTAACGTCATGCATATAGTTGTTAATTTAGGATACAAAAGAGTTATATTTGTAGGAGTTGACTTGTATGATTCTCGGTATTTTTGGTTGCCCAAGAATAAAGCAAGACACTCAGTCAAACAAAAAGGTCAGAGACAAACATCAAAACACCAAACTGCTCTTTATACTATAAATTTAATTATTGATATTAAAAAACATCATGACATCGAGCTATTGTGCCAAAATCGTAAATCATTGTTAGCTAAACATATGCCTGTCTGGAAAGAATAATGCGTATTCTGTGCGTTGTGGACAAAAGAGGTAGGATTCAATGGCAAAGAACTCATGCTTTACTGCCTTATTTATCAGAACATGATGTTGATGTTAAGGCTTTAAATGAGAAATTCGATACTAGAAAATACGATACTGTGTATTATAGCCATTTCTCTCTTTTTGATAAAGCGCCATGTAATTGCCGTCGTGTCGCATCTATTACTAGCCATAAATGCCTTGAGAACATGAAGAGGACACTGAAGGTGATAAAGCACTTCGATGCTATTTCCGTAAATAATACAATGCTATTCGATATATTTAGAAGTCGTGTGAAGAGTCTACATTATACTCCGAATGGAGTAAATACAAAGTTATTTTCTTTCCGCGAAAAAGAATTATCAGATCCTCCTGTTTTTGGATGGGTTGGTAACGCTGACCGAGAGATTAAGAATTTCAAAACAATTGTTAAGCCTCTAATGAAAAAAATCAAAGTCCATGCTATTGCCACATCCAAAAAAGATGATGCGAAAAGATTGAGGACACAAGAACAAATGGCAAAATATTATGGAATGATTGATTGGTTTCTAGTCACTAGCAGTGCGGAGGGAACAAGTAACCCTTTTTGGAATCGCACGCCAGTGGCGTGCCTGCGATTACGACAAGAGTAGGTAATACTATTGAAATCATGGAAGATGGGTTTGGTGGATTCTTTGCAGATGATAACTTGAGATCTTTTCAAAAAGCAATAGACAAAACAAAGTTAATATCGAATGACGAATATATTAATATGAGACATGAAGCTCGCAAAAGAATAGAATCTTGGGATTGGCAACATAAGGCACCTGCGTGGTGCGAATTCATACTTAATGGCTAATATCGACGTTATTTGTGTTTGCGGTAAAAACGCTCTTGATTACGCAAGGTTGTTGAAAATAACTGGTGATCTATTGGTTAGCGGGAAACATAATATTAATTGGCTTGCCGTAAGTACTCCTAAATTTAGAGATATCCCAGAAGGCTTTACAAAAGTGCATGACTTAGAGCCTTCTTCTTCAGATTCGGGCATTATCCATGGCGAAGGTTTAATGGCTGGCGCTGCTGCTTCTATTTCAGAATATATACTGTTTTCAGATGTTGATGTGGGAATCTTGACAAAAGATTGGGATGACAAATTAGTAAAGAAAATGAATGAATACGACATCGTAGGGTTCGAGTATGGTGGAGGCTTTGAGAAAGTAGCATATCAGGAATTTCCAACAATCACATTTTGTATGCTTAATTCTGCTAAATATAAATTATTGAATGTAGACTTGAGACAAGGAAAGAAGCTTCCGACGCTTAAGATAAAAAGCCAGAGATTAGCTGATATTTATGCTCACAAAAAGGGATCTAATTTGTTACTAGAGACAGGCTGGCGATTACCGTTTCGCTATAAGCGAGCTGGTTTTAAAGGATTGCCTATGAAGAAGATTATGCCGTCAAGCAAGAAATGCATATTAAAATTTGTAAAAACTAGCTCTTATAAACGAAGTGAAGAAAGGTATATCGCTCGCAGAACAGGTAGTTTGGATTTTGTGCAGCATGAATTTTATCTTGATGATGAAATCTTTGCAACTCATTTGAGGAGATCTCGTAAATATCATTTTGGTCACCGAGTCGCAACAATTTGGATAGAAAAAATTAGACAATACATTTATAAATCAATCAAAAAAGATATTCAGAAATTGATTACATGGAAATAATAGATCTTAACGGTAAGTTGGAAGTTTTTTTTATTACTAACGGTCGCTCGACCGCTCCCTATGCTCAGCATTCACTCGATGAGCAATTGGGCGTTAAGTTCAAAATGACTGTTCATAAGGATATGGATTGGTTAGAAGCAAATCGTAGAATCTTAGACGTATGCAAATCAAGATTCTTTTTGAGAGTAGATGACGATATGATTTTAAATGGTCACGCTATATCTTATATGTGGTTATGCTTAGAAAAACAATCAAGTATAACTGCTCTTCGAGGATGGAAACTTTGGGAACCTTATAGTAATAAAGTTGTTAAGGGAATCAAAGCTTATGACTTCGAACTTGCAAAGAAAATAGGTTTTCGTATCAGCAATATAGGCAAAATTGATAAATTGTTTACTCAAGATGCAGAAAAAACAGATTATCGAGTCAGGTATGGCAATGATGTCGTCGGAGTTCATGCCTGTTCTAATTATGATGAGCATCTTAGATATGCCTTAATGCGTGGCGAGCAAAAAGGAAAAGATTTTAAGGCGGAGAAACGATGGATGAAGAAAGTTATTACTGGTTATGACGAGTCTTTGGAAAAGCAAAAGAAACTTACAGGTCGATTCTTATATAGAGTCAATAAGAAGCACAGGACTGGATTCTACCGCTTTATAAAAGAAATAAAAGCCGAAGAATGATTCTTTTTTCTATATTTACCTGTAATCGATTCTTTTACATGAAAAATTGTTTAGAATCAATTATTGAGTGCGTAGACCTTGATCGCGTTAAATTGTTAATCTGTGACAATAACACAGTTGAAAAAGAGTTCGATCCGTATATTAATGAAATGGCAAGCAAATACAATATTGAAGTCCAGAAGTTTACTGATCGCACTCGCAATGAATTATATCGAGCCATGAACTGGGCTATTAAGTATGGACTAAATAATAAATTTAAGATTATTAACTTTATTCAAGATGATTATCAGTATATGTACAGGCGGGATGATCATCTGGAAGAGATTGAAAGAATATTCAAAAAGCAGTCCGAGATTGTACAGATTCATACAAATATGGTGTGGAAACGTAAGAGAAAAGGGCAGGGCAAAATAAAGATATTTAAGCGAAATAATACAAGATATGCTATCTTTCTTGAAAAACGCGCTGTTGATAATGGATTTACTCGCTTGGAAGTATATCAGAAGACAGGGTTATATCCTACTAATGTTGTTAGCTGGGGCGGTAATACTAAAGTTGGATTTGGGAAAAGGCCAGGCAGATATAAAGGCGTCGAGAACGGAGAAGTATGGTTTGGAAGGTGCTGTGCTCAGATGCATATGAATAGAATTAATTCTTTATGTCCTAATCTTGGTATGATGTATGACTGTGCATATGTAAGAGGAGATGTCAGAGGAGGTAGATATTTTCCGCCTCCAGGTCGATTCTATATGAAGATGCTTGATCAAAAGCAAATTGATCAAATAATAAGAAACAATAAGAAAAAGAAATTTACTTATATTGAAGATTTATGCATTGCTGACGGATGGGAAGCCATGACAACAGATAAACATAGTCCATTGAAAGAATATCAAAGTATTAAATAGGTTAACTACTCAACGCTAAGGCAGTTGGGCTTGGATAGTAAGATGCTAACTATATCACAATCTCTGAGTTAAACGGGAGACTAGCTTGTTCAAGTTTTGATAACAGGACGACTCATGCCTACGACTTGTAGGATCAGTCTTCATTGTTTGGAGACTGATAAAAGGATTACATGTAGATTGTAAATTTTTAAGTTACTTAGAATGGAGGTATGTCGTTTCGTACCAAAGCTAAAGCATTTGGACATCCACGACATAATTTTTAATGACTGACACATTAATTAAAGAAGAACAGGATGTTTCAACTAACAAATATATAGATTCATTTTATTATGTTACCGCTGGGACGGGAGAAGGGTTTCTTAGAAAATTTACTATCCCTTCTATCAAATCACTTGTCAAGACCAGGGTTTTCTATAAAGATATCCATGTTGTTGTTAATACCAAACAAGATAAAGCAATTGTTGAAGAAGCGACTCCAAAAGCTAATATTCATCGTATTAGCGAAGATTTAAAGAAAGTTAAGTGGAAGATCTTTAATGAAATCAGGAAATACTCATTATTTAAGGCAGCGGCTTTACATAAAGTATTTCCAGAACCCATTCCTGATCGCTGCATGATTTATTTTGATGGCGATGTCTTGTGGTATAAGAATCCACGTGCTTTCTTTAAGACTAAGAGCGATAAGACATGGTTTCATCATGGAAAAGAACTTGAAAAACGAGCAAGAATCAGGCGTGAAGATGTAAGAATGGATGAATTAAAGAAATTAGAAAAATGGATTAGTTTGCCTTGTGCTTATCTGATGGTAAAGCATGGAGCTACGAAGTTGCCAGATCGTGAAGCGGTTGCGGGTTTATATCTTCTCCATCCTCGCGATCATAAAGATGTGTTAAGATTAACTTACCAATATTGTCTAGAGAATGCAGACAGATTTGTTGACCATGAGGGAGCGGGTGATCAAAAGCCTATGAATGCGGCGTTGAATGTATTAGAAGTAGATTGGCATGGAGGCTCAAGATTCTTCTGTCCTGAACATGAAGAATATTTTAATCATTATTTCGGCAAATCAGATATGAAGAAGAAATTCAAAAAGAAAGCGAAAGAACTCAAAGTGTTGTAATTACTTTTTTTAATATCGTGTTTTAATGTCCCACATTATAGAGAAATGAGCGGCATTGCCATCGTCTAAACCTTAAACAGTGCATTCCCTACCACAGATTAAACATTTTGAAGCAATAGGTTATCCTGCATGTCCTCGCAATGGGTAAATATAATCCATGAGGAATTTACAAGATTAAGATTTTTACTGATGGTCCCATAACGTGGGACTATCTGATCCCACCAATCAAATTCTTTTTCCTCGTCGATTTGAAGATTCTTACCAATTGGATTTCTATTTATGTCCATCACTCTATCCTTTATGTCGATATTAGAAACACTGGAGAACCAATGATTCAAACTCCCGTGATTGGCATCCCGAATTGGTTTTGGAAGAAAAATCTTATCAAATATGCTGAAAAGCATCCAAATATACAGGAAGTGGAAATAGTTGATTTCTGCCATGAATGTAGCCGTCATTTTCAATTATTAAAGATGTTTGACGAAAAGGTTAAAGATTTCAGAGATAGCGAATATTACAAGTATCAGAGAAAGCACAAACGAGTACATGATAATATTGAAAAACGTATATTTAAATTTGGGCGATTGTATAATTCTATTAAAAAGCATGGTTGTAAAGAGCCTTCTATCGTTACAGACGATGGTTGCAGACTTAACGGTTCCCATAGGCTTGCTGTGTTAGTTCATATTGGCACACAGAAGGCGTCTATTAATGTTGTAAGATATGAGGATGTATATGGTTCTAAAGAATCAAAACGAATCCGCGACGACGTGGCGGCCTACAGACGAGATAAATATAAATTAATCAGGAATCTTAGGTTGTTGTCATTGAACTGAGAATCCCCCATGCTTATCGTGGGGGAGTTTCAATAATATCCACGTCGATAAGGTAAATATGATCCACATTGTATTAGGCGGAACTTATTTTCTTGAAGAAAAAGTGGCATTCTTTGATAATGATATCTTCAAAGAACACAGCGATAACTTAATTGTAGAAACTGTTGATTGGGAAGTGTTAGCTAAAAAAAAGAAGATTGAACTAAAAGGTGATGCAGTATTCGTTTTCGGGGTCAAACGCTGGGCAAGAAAACTTAAGAAACAACGGCTTGGAACAGGGCAAATAGTAGATCGAATCTCCGACTTTCTGGAGAAAAGCTTTGGTCGAAATATCCCAATAGGAATTTTAGAAGATCTTGAAATCAAATCAAGCAGAAGTATTGGCAGGGCATTGACCAAAAAAGTATTAAAAAAATTTAATTGTAAAGTTGTATTGTTACGCGAATATCTTAAAAAAGAATCATATCCTGATTTAGTTCACCCTTTCGCCATTAGCAGTATAGATCGTTCTGAATTATGTCAAGATCCCTTGGGGAAGAAGACAGACATCTATTTCAGAGGCGATACGTCGTCGCCAGAGCGAGCAGATATAGTTAAAGCAGCTAGTAAGATACCTGCGAATACTGATCTGTCTGTGTATAAAGGCGGCGCTAAATCAGCAAAAAAGTTGCCTCCTGACCAATTCTTTAAGAACATGGCTGCATCAAAAATATGTCTTAGCATGATGGGAAATGGATATTCATGCTACAGGTATCAAGAAGTGCCTTCGGTTGGATCTATACTGGCTACATCCAGATACCCGTTAATCACTCCAAATGATTATGAAGACATGAAGAGTTGTATTAAATTCAAAAATGTTCATCAATTGTCTGAGAAAGTGAAAGAGATTTTAGATTCAAAGCAGCGTGTGGTAGATATGACAAATACTTCAATTGAATGTTTTAAAAAGTATCATTCAACAGATAGGCGTTTTGAAGAATTCATGAACTATGTTGAGGTATTAAAATGTTAGATCGATATAATCTTGCTGTAGATAAGATCAAAGATATTGACTTAAGAATGTGCTTTATGCAACAGAGGCCAAATGATCCGATGGATGATATTCTTACGAATTATCTAATGATTCATTCTCCTCACTATGAAATTGCTAAGATGTATTTTGATTTTGGTGAAAAACACTTAAAAAGACATTTTAAATCAACTACTTATTATCAGATGTGTAAACGATTTCTTAAGAAGAACGTGCATATCCCGAAGAATGTCAGTATATGTAATGCAATGAAAGAGGGCTATTTAAGTGGTAATCATAAAAACGATCATGTTATTGTTTTGCTAGAGCCTTTCGCGAAGACACGGTATAGCAGAGATGTGCCTATTTATGTGCCTGAAGTTTGGTCTGGGCATCATCGCATTGGAGCCTTGATAGCATTAGAGCAATATGTAGTGCCAGTTGCTATTGCAAAAGACATGAAGCCAGGCAGTCGTTTTTCAGAAGGTAAAATTCACAAACTTTGCGTGGAAGAAAAATGGACATGAACTACCCAAGGGCTAAAGACTCTTGGGTTTCGTAACTCATAGAATACATGCATATTCGCAATTTCTACAATTTTCTTTCTCCTTTGTAGGAAAATGTTGAATTATAATAATATATAGTATGCCTGATCGGGCAATGTTTGACATTAGTAAATGAGATGATAGCTCAATAAAACAATAAGGTATTATTATGAGGAACGATATAGAAACAGCAGTTAGAACGGAGAAAGAGGGTATCATGCAATTCCCTAATGAGTTAATTCCATTTATCCAATTCATGAAAGATCATGATGTTAAGACCTATCTTGAGATTGGAGTCAAGCGTGGACATCTTGTTATTTTCTTGCAGAAATTATTAGGATTTGAGAAGACCTATGCTTGTGATATCAATTATCCTGAACAGTTTGAAATTCATAAGCCAGATATTGAATTCCATTGTGGTTCGTCTGATTCAAAAGGTTATAGAAGGTGGCGAGAAAAGATTGAAGTTGATTTAGTGTTGATTGATGCTGATCACAAATATAAGCCAGCCAAAAAAGACTACTTGAGAGAATTAGAATTTCCGCATAAGTATATAGCACTTCATGACATACGGAACAAAGGCTACCCTGACCTTGCTAGACTATGGGATGAAACTGTTAAGGGCGAGAAAGTAACATTTGTTAATGAAGACAGAGATGCAAGACTTATATGTTTAGATCACAAAGATGATAAGTATATGGCAAATTATCGTAAGAAATATGGTCATTCTTGTGGCATAGGAGTCGTTTGGTGAAAGTCCTTTTATTGCCTGATAAACACAATTGGGCATACGAAAGTATCGCTGTAAATCTTCGTAAGTATAATACTGACAAAGACATCGATCTCTCAATTATTCCTATTAAGGGCAATGAAAAGAAGATCAAGAAAATATATAAGAAATTTGACAGAATTCTCGTTATGGGATTTCAGAATTATGAACGAATCGAGTTTCTTCCCAAAAAAGAAACTCTAATTGGCATCCATTCTTTCCACTCTTGGGATGGCAAGAAAACAACTCCTGAGAATATGAATGACAGAGTTCCTCCCAGAAAACTTGTTGATTTTCTCAATCAATTTGCACGAGTTAATGCGGTTTCACAGCAACTAACAAATGTATTTAATAAAGCTGGAGTAGACGTTGTTTATACTCCTAATGGGGTAGATACTGAAGAATTCATTCCAAGACCATCTAATAACAAGAAACTTACAGTTGGATACTCTGGTTCTAGTGCTCACGATTGGCGTAAAGGCATATCTGAAATCATTCAGTCAGCAGCTAAAAAAGCAAAAGTTCAGACTCATTTAGCTATGTTGAGTTCTGGTCAGTATGTTCCTCTCGATAGTATGCCAATGTTCTATCAGAAATTAGATATTTACTTATGTGCTTCGTTGTCAGAAGGCTTTTCACTTAGCGTTCTAGAGGCGGCTTCTTGCGGCTTGCCCATCATATCTACAAGGGTCGGAGGCTGCATAGATCTAATTGAGGACGGCAAGAACGGATTTCTGGCAGACAGGACTTTAGACGCTTTTGTTGAAAAGATAGAGATGTTAAAAGACAATGACCTTCGAGACAAAATCTCTGCTCAGATCACACAAGATATCAGGGATAAGTGGTGTTGGTCAATTAGGGCAAAAGCGTGGATTGAATTTCTAAAGGGTAATTTATGAATGCACATGATTTATTGAATATTGATAATCCTGAATTAAATGTTTTCGCTAAGGAATTTAGGGAATTTCTACAAGATCTTTCAAAACGTTATCCTGAAGCTTTCCCATTTAAAACTCCTAGAAAATGTATGTGCAATACGGAATTATTTATGATTGCAAGTGTTATATTGGCATATAAACCGCAGCAGATATTTGAAAGTGGAGTTTGGATAGGACGAAGTACTGTTTTTTTAAGTGAATTGGCAAGACGGTATTTGCCTGAATGCAAAGTAGTAGTTGCATCTTCAACAAAAAGACCTGAATTATTAACATTTGATCCATATTGTGATAACTTAAAAATATTATACGGTTATGGCGAAGATGAAGTTAAAAATATAACTAAAGGCGTAAGAACTTTTGCTGTAGTAGATGGCCCTAAAATGGGAAAAAAATATCATTTATGTAAATCTATGTTTGACTGGATGCATGAGAATACAGAACTTGTGGGTATCTCTCAGCATGATTTTTCAGAAAAAGTGTATCGCCTGAAGCCTAGAATATACCGCAATGATATCAATTCACAAAAAGATGCCAAATTCGATTATATATTCTCAACCCATAAGTTTTTAAGGCATTTTGGAGAAGAACATAGATTAGATGGCAAAACTTTTGACAAACATTTGTGTATTATTTTTCGTCTTGATGAATCATTGTATTTAAATCGGAGAAATAAGGATGGAGTTAGTAAAGAATCCACAGATGCAGAAAATGGTTAAGAAACATGTCCTCGTCGTAGGCGCAGGCGGGACAATTAAAGAAAAGGAAAAAGAAATCAGTTCCTTTCTTGAAAGAGAACAGCCAATTACGATTGGTATTAATAAGATGACAGAGTTTGTCACTCCTCATTATCACTTATGGACTAATAGACAGCGATATAGAGATTTAGGTTCTTGTATCAAAAAAGAATCTGTCTTGATGTTTAAGGGATCGTGGTCTAAAAAGATTATTTCAAAGCACTATAAAGGCAAATATGTTCCTGTTCATTACGTAGACCATAAGGGAGTGCCATTTGGGTATGAAGATGGAGTGGTAAAGGGTTATTTTCGCACTGCTGGCAATTTAGCAATTATGATTGCTCATGTCATGAACGCTTCAAAGATAAGCATTATAGGGATGGATGGGTTTACTTTGCATTCAACACAAGATCTTGGAAAAGGCAAAAATCAGCATTGTTATGGCAAGGGATATACTGATGATGCGACTTAGAAAGATTGTATTAAGAAAGACAAAGTAGTAGATACTTCATTACACGAATTGGCTGGTTATGGAGTGAAATTTCATATTATTACTCCTACGAAATTTACTGATTTTTCTGAATGCCAACATTCTATCAGAAATTAGATATTTATCTTTGTGCTTCTCTCTCTGAGGGATTCTCTCTGAGCGTTCTTGAAGCTGCTGCATGCGGTTTACCAATCATATCTACGAGAGTTGGAGGGTGCGTGGATCTTATTGAAGATGGTAAGAACGGCTTTCTTGTTGACAGGACTGTTGATGCTTTTGTTGCTAAGATAGAGTTATTGAAAAATAATGATTTGAGAAACAAAATTTCTATGCAGATCGTACAAGATGTTAGAGACAAGTGGTGTTGGTCTAAAAGGGCAAAAGCATGGATCGAGTTCCTAAAGAAATAAAACGCTGGGATAGGTACACGCCAGGGGAAGTAAGTTGGATCAATGCAAATATTGATCATCCAGCGCGCCAAGTGTTTATTGATTATGCAGTTAAAAATGCTCAATCAATTCTGGAGGTTGGGCCAGGAGAACTGATTGAATATCAGAAAATAAAAGATAGAAAGCCAATTGACTATACAATCGCTGACATTTCAAAACCATTTTTGAATAATGCATGCGAGAAATTCCCAGAAATAAAATGTATTGAATCTTATATGGAAGATGTACATTTATATTTTAAGCCTAAAACATTTGATGTAGTTTTTCTGTCAAGTGTGCTTGAACATTCGTGGAATATTAAAAGAGCAGTTAAGATGATACGAACAGCGAAGAAGTTCCATTTTGTATTGTTCAAATGGCATTTTAAAGGTAGTCTGATATCTCTTTACAGATGGAGAAAAAAATATTACTCTACACCTTTCAATATTGATGGTCTAGTCCATCAGATAAAAAAACATGGTATTATCGAATATATGGATATAATTACTCCACAGGGAGAACGTCTTCCATTTAGCGATTATAGAATTAATAAAATAGGAATGCACAGGAATGGTACTTACTTGATGATTCATGGGAGAAACAAGAATGGAATTAGTAAAAAATCCACAGATGCAAAAAATGATTAATAACCATGTTTTAGTCGTGGGGGCTGGCGGAACAATCAAAGAAAAGCGTAAAGAAATCAACCGATTTCTTGAACGAGAAAGCCCAGTCACAATTGGCATTAACAAAATGACAGAATTCGTCACTCCTCATTATCACTTATGGACAAATCGACAGAGATATAGAGATTTAGGCAATTGTATCAAAAAAGAATCTGTTATGTTGTTTAAGGGGACATGGTCTAAAAAGATTATTTCTAAGCATTATAGAGGCCAGTATGTACCTGTTCATTATGTCGATCATAAGGGAGTACCGTTTGGTTATGAAGACGGAGTGATAAAAGGGTATTTCCGCACTGCTGGTAATCTAGCAATCATGATTGCCCATGTTATGAATGCTGCGAAGATAAGCATTATAGGCATGGACGGCTTTACCTTGCATTCGACACAAGATCTTGAGAAGAGTAAAAATCAGCACTGTTACGGCAAAGGGTATACCGATGATGCAATCTGGAAAGACTGTATTAAGAAAGACAAAATAGTAGATATCTCATTGCGTGAACTGACTGATTATGGAGTAAAGTTTAAGATTATTACGCCTACTAAATTTACTGATTTTTCTGATCCAACAGTTTTAAGCTGACTTTTTCGATAATACATGTTTTGGTCCGCCTTCTCCCTTTATGCTTTCTCCTAATTTCTTTATATGTAGCAATTTGATTTTCTAATACTCGATATTTCTTTTCTATCATAGTCGGATTGCTGTAATCATTAAATCGGATTATATTATTTATCCATGTATCAGTTCTTATAAAGCGAGGACAAGCAGATTCGTCTCTTGTCACATGCAAATCTTCTATAATATAAGTTCATCCATGGGTCAAAAACGGAAATAGATAAATCAGAGTTTTTTGTTCATCTGTATGTCTGTGCGATCCATCATCAATGATAAAGTCGAACTTTCCATGTTGGTCAACAATGTGTTTTAACATATCATAGTCAGTTTTGTTCCCGACGTATTCTATAAAATTATTAGTTGCTTCTTGGCCCAGAAATTTATACAACTGATGTTTGGTTCTTACAAATTGCTTGAGGTGCTATATCTAATCCCACTACAATGTCTGGATTAAAATACTTCATCCACATGACAACTGAACTCCCTTTGCCAACTCCAATTTCAAGGATTTTTCTCACTTTACATCTGATATATTTGAAGTGTTTGTGATAGGCAGGAGTGTAATTATGTTTTCGGCTGCCCTTGTCAGTGCCAAAATCATCTGCTAATTTCGTTAGTTCATCTCTGTCGTCAATGTAATCATTAATATTATTCATAATTACGATAAATCAATATGCAGTTAAGCATTATTGTTTGTGGTAAGAATGACGATTATTGTGGAGATTTTTTGGGGCGACTTAAAAAACATATTGCTTCTCTGCATATAGCTTTACATGGTATTGATTGGGAATACATATTAGTAGATTATAATCCTCCTCCTAACAAACCTTTATTATCGTCTTATTTTAATAATGATGAGCGTGTAAGAAGTGTAATAGTCTCTCAAAGAGAGCATCAAAGTTTGCTTTCCAGACACCTGTCAATGGGAGCAAGATACCTCTATTCTGATCGAGAAGTAGAAGAAGAAGAACTAAGACAATTCGGATTCTTTGGTCAATATGGTTTTTATGTTGGGTTGCATTATGCCCAAGGAGAATACATTTTATCCACAAATTCAGATGATTTATTTCCCGTAGGGTTGTCTGATTGGATACCTGATTTAAAGCCTAATATCATTTATCGAGCATGGCGAAGAAATGTCGGAGAATCAGATGTCGATGCTCAGATGCAGCATATTTTGGCTGGTCAAGATTTTACTTCATCTTCATGGATGCGTTCTTTAGACAAAAAGACAAAAAGCTTATGGAAAGCTCAAGGTAATTTTGTTTTGATAGACAGGCAGAGTTGGTTTGATATTGGAGGTTATCTACCTATTCCCCATCCTCGATTAACTGAGAATGACGGACAAGCTGTGTTTTTTGGTTTGGTTTTAGGCAAAAGCTTATTTTGTCTGCCATATCATTTTGTTAATATACATATTCCAGCGCCAACATATTTAGGCGTAACTCGTAAACTGAATTACTGCTTACCAGGAATTGACTATGACCATTTCAAGGAAAGGGAATGTAATGAATGGAAACAGTTCAAGAAAGCAGTTAAAGCCAAGAATGTGTTTTCCGATGATTTCTTAAAAATTAATATTAGTTCATATAGAAAAAGGTTTGAGTATCTAAAACATTCATTCCAAGCATTAGCATGATTAAATATATTGATATTGGATGCGGAGATCATCTCTCTTTTGAAAGACCCTGGAGGGGTAGACATATAGAAATCGCTCTGATTGTAGATCCATTTTTGAAATTTGATTCAAAGGGTCTTGTTACAAAAGTATTTACAAATAGAAAGAAAATCAGAACTTATTTTTGCAAAAAGGCTATTTACGAAACAGAGGGAAACAAAGAATTTATAATTTGTAATAAAAGAAAATGTTCATCGTTGCTGAAACCAAATTATGCATATCTAAAACAAAGAAATGGAATAGTCGATCCAAGATATTTGATATGGAAGAAAATCAATGTTGATTGTTGTCGTCTAGACACGCTGTTGGATCTACAGAAACATTACAGTTATGACTTTATAAAATGTGATGCTCAAGGTGTAGACATCGAGGTTTTAAAGAGTGCAGGCGATTATTTGACAGATCATATTGTGGGTATTCATGTAGAATTGTGGTTTGAGCCTATGTATAAGAATATGATCTTATTCGAAGAGGCAAATCGATTTTTGAATGAGAAAGGTTTTCATTTGTATAGATCGTTAAGACGCAAGGAACGTGGCTGGTTTGACGATTTCTTATATATCAGAAATGATAACGCTAAGAAAGAACAAATTAAATTTATTAAGGAAGTATACTTTTGAATTTTATAGGCATCATCCCTGCTCGTTACGAATCCTCACGATTTCCTGGCAAACCGCTGTGCGATATTGGTGGCAAGCCGATGGTTTGCAAGGTTCATGAATCTGCTTCGAAATGGGACAAATGGTCTAATATCTATGTGGCTACAGATGACCATAGAATTGTAGAGGCTTGTAACAATCATTCTGTCCCCGCCTTGGTTACAAAGAAATCACATACAGATTGTCTTGATCGAGCAGCAGAAGCAGTTGAATTGATCGAGGGTATGGGCGATAAGGCTGACAGATACATTATCATTCAAGGCGATGAGCCGTTGTTCGAAGCTAAAACATTAGATACTGATTTGTCACCAGAAATTGTTAATTTCTATACGCATGTTCAAAAGAAAGAAGAACGAGATGATCCGAATGCTGTCAAAGTGGTTGTTTCCAAATATCAAAAAGCTATGTATTTTTCTAGAACAACAATTCCTTATGACGCAGAGGCAACGCGCCGATCAAAAGATAAACTTAAAATCTATAAGCAAATTGGTGTATATTCTTTTTCCGCTTCTGCTATTAAAAAATATACGCATATGAGTTCGTCATATTATGAGAACCTTGAAGGCATAGGACTTTTGAGATTATTGGAAAACGGAGTTGATGTACATATGAGATATACAAAACACGACAGTGTGTCTGTCGATACAGAAAAAGATAGACAACGTATCGTTTCTCTATTATGATCAAAGAAAAGTTAAAGACAGGTCAGCCATATTTTGGAGTATGGTTACAAATCCCTTATGCTCCGTTAGCAGAACTGTTAGCAAGTCTTGGTTTTGACTGGGTGTGTATCGATCTGGAGCACTCCCCCATGACTATAGAACAAGCTATGCATCTGATTATGGCGATAGAGAGAGGCGGTTCTATGCCGTTTGTGCGAATTCCTAAGAATGATCATGTATGGATTAAGTACATGCTTGATAGCGGAGCGAAAGGAATAATCATTCCCATGATTAATTCACAAGAAGATGCTTGCAAGGCTGTCATGGATTGTTCTTATGGTGGCAGTCGTAGTTTTGGATATTGTAGAGCAAATCTACTTGGCGAGAAATTCAATGATTATGTTCATGAATTTAATCCAGTTATTATTTTACAAATTGAACACGAAAAGGCAATACGTAATTTGGATTTGATTTTACAAGTTCCTTATATTAATGCAACATTTACAGGCCCTTATGACTTATCTGGTTCATTAGGGGTTCCTGGAGAATTTGAATCAGAAATTTATTTGTCTGCGATTAAAACATATGAAGATAAATCAAAACAGCATAACGTGCCTTTTGGAGCACATATTGTGCGTCCTACAAAAGACTTGATTAAGAGTCATGTGGATAAGGGATATACATTTATCGCTTTAGGGATTGATGCCGTTTTCGCATGCGAAAAGGCCAAGGATATTCTCAAATGCAAGCCGTAGATTTACAAGGTCATTTAGCTAAATATCTTCAGGAAGAAGATAGAGTTATACCGAAAACACATTTATATGATGTGTGTAAATTTAAGCAAGAAGGTGCGTGTCGTTATGTCTTATTACATACAGGATCTTTTGTCTGCACTAAAAAAACTCCTATGAAAGAATCTCTGGACGAGATTGCTGACGGTGGCAGAATGCAGGCTATAGGAGATAATTGTGAAGGTTTGGGGACGCATAAAAAGAGTTAAAGTGTGGATAAAAAACAAGTAAAATCTAAACAGAAGAATACAAGTAAAATTAATAAACGCCTTAAGAAAAAGCGAAAATATAAAATAACAAAAAAGATCACAATGGAAGATATATATAGGATTCTTAATCGTGTGCAAATAAATAAAAAAAATGCTAAATTTTCAGTTGAATTTAGTGAAGCAGAGACTGTCGAGAATGTGATTTGCGATCTACGCTTGCCTCACGAAAGAATCAATATGAAAACAAAAACTACTTTTATTGTTAAGCCAAATCCAAATGATAATGAATATGAAGATATTAATATTAATTTTGATTTAGATTTTATAGATGATGAGATTGTTGAAGAAGGCCAATTGTTTTGAGAAATGTGATTGAGACTTGTGTAAGATAATTATCAGGAATTCCAAATATGACAAAATACGCGAACATTGTTAAAGACATTTGCATGATTAGTTGGGATAGATTGCAATCTGAAAAATCTAAATATAATGAGGTTCCAGAAGACATTGCCAGGGAAATTGATGGGTGGATCGGAGTATCTTGTGTGTTGGCCTATATTAAAGGTGTTAAGGCAAACGCATCAGATATGGCAAGACATTTTGGAGTCACAAAAGAAACAATTGAAAGACCATTTCAATATTTATTACGAGCGGGAATATTTAGTAATCAAAAAAAGATAAGAAACAATAGTGAATTATTAGGATCAAATTGTCCATCATTTATTACCAGAAATGCGTGGTGCCATATTGCAGGTGTTGCAAGTGGCTATTGTTGAAACAATGATGCAAACTTATAGGAGCATAACATTATGACGATTCAAGAACGAGCGACGAATTCGAAGGGACACACTCTTGGCTTCCGCGTTAGCGGAAAATGGCAAACACGGGATCAGACTGTACTGCTAGTTAAGGCTGGCAAGATCCCAAATGTAACTGTTCGACGTAGCACCCATGGCGATTACGTTGCTGCACTCCCTGATCGACAGCGGCTTTACGATCTCCCAGAACGTAACATCAGCACGATCCGTAGCAGAGTATTCGCTTCCTGAAGGATGGAGAAAGTCTCACGCAGCGCTGGCAGAAATGCTAGTGCTGCTTTTAAAAGGAGTTTGTTGATGACTAAAATAGCAGTAATTGGTTCTGAAGGATACGTCGGGAAAGCGATGTGTAATTTCTTTGTAGATCATTATGATATATGTCGTTATGATCCAGTCAATCCTAAAAATCAAAACGAAGTTGTTAAATGGAGCGGTATACTACACACGATTCATCGTAAATATGTTAATCAATGTGAGGTTGCTGTAGTCTGCGTCCCTACTCCTAAAGCAGATGACGGATCATGCAACACTTCCATCGTCGAAGAAGTAATAGATTGGGTAGAAACTCCTCTGATAATTCTCAAATCAACTGTCGAACCTGGCACTACTGATCGTCTTAAAGAGAAAACAGGTAAAAATATCATTTTCCAACCTGAATTTTGCGGCGAATCGAATTATTGGAGTCCTTACAATTTTGATAAAGATGTAAAAGAAACACCATTCTTCATCTTCGGTGGTGATCCAAAAGATACAATGAAAGCAGTTGAATTGTATATGCCAGTTGCCGGGCCAACTAAAACATATATACAAACAGATACTAAAAGTGCTGAAATGTGTAAAGTAATCGAAAATAGTTTCTACGCTGTTAAAATAACTTTTTTTCATCAAATTTATGAACTTTGCAAAAAGATAGGAATAGATTATAATGAAGTTAGAGGATTATTCCAAAATGATCCACGTTGGAATCCGATGCATAGTGCAGTTTTTAATGACAAATTAGGATATGGGAATTCCTGTCTTCCAAAGGATGTAAGTGGTCTTTTGGAATATAGTAAAAGAAACGGTTATAATTTAACAGTAATGGAAGCAGCTCAGCAATATAATAAGAAGGTGAGACCTGGACTTTACATATCTGAATAAAAGTCTTGCTGATGTTCGTCCAGATATAACTAGACAATGGCATCTAAAAAGCGCGACGCTATAAAAGAGAAGTATTGTAAGAAAAATAATATTCCTCTACTTATAATTCTATATTGGAAATATGATTAAGATTGATAAAGTGATTAATGCCTTTCTTCAAAAATGCTGAAAAATAAAGACTTTCTCATCCTCGGCCATCCTCGCTGTGGAACAGCGTATATGGCCGCTCTTATGCGATCTGCTGGCATTAAGATCAGACATGAAAACATGGGTTCGAAGGGGATATCATGTTGGGTATTCGCTACTGACAGCAATTGGCGAAGGTCTACAAAGAATATCAAACGTAGCGATTTTAGATTTAAACATATTATTCATAATGTCAGAAATCCCGCACAGGCGTTATCGTCGATTTTGTATACTGAAAATGTTTCGCTTAATTTCAGAAAACAACATGTCCATATAGATGAATCGCTGTCGCCGTTATCGCAGGCAATTCAATCTTTTATTGAATGGAATAAGTTAATTGAGAAAATGAATCCTGATTTAGTTGTTCAAGTAGAGAATTGCGAGGATATTTTAGCTAAGTTTTTGAAAGAGCATGACTATCCTCATAAATACCTGAAACCTACGAAAAAGAACGCTAACCATCGAAAACATTCTGATATTCCCGATAATGAATGGAAGACGGTTCCTGATTCTTTGAAACAAGAATTGAATCAATTTTGTGAAAAATATGGCTACGAAAAACTTAGTTATTGTTGAAAGCCCTAATAAAGTAAAGAAAATCAAATCTTTTTTAGGTGATAAGTTTGAAGTTGTGGCTTCGGTTGGCCATATTCGAGATTTGCCCACAAAAGGGTTGGGGGTCAATCTTAAAAAAGACTTTGAACCTACTTATGAAGTCTATCCCGATAAAAAAGATATTGTCAAGAAGATTATTTCAGCAGCAAAAAAAGCTGATATTGTTTATTTGATGATGGATGCAGATCGCGAAGGCCATGGGATCTCTTATCATATCGCATCTTTATTGCCTAAAAATACTAAGTATAAAAGGGCAGTTTCTTATTCTATTACAAAATCAGAAGTAAAAAGAGCAATTGAAGAAGCGGGCGAAATTGATATGGATTTAGTAAATGCATATGAGTGCCGTCGTATTCTTGACAGATTGGTTGGATATCGAACAAGCTTTATTACTAAGCAAGCTACAGGAGGCTCGTCAGCAGGTAGAGTTCAATCTGCCGCTCTTAGAATTCTTGCAGAACGAGAAAAAGAGATTAAGGCATTTGTGCCTCAAGAGTATTGGTCAATTGATGTAGAATTGCTGACAGATAAATATGAGAAGATTCTTGCCAAGATCAAAATTCCTAAAGAATTAGATATTAAAACAAAAGAACAAGCTGATAAGATTTGTGATGCAATTAAAAAAGGTCCAGTTAAAGTCAGCAAATTTGAAAAGAAAGAGCATTCAGTTAAACCATATGGCCCTTTTAAGACATCAACAATGACCCAAACCGCTGGGTCTATCTTGGGTTGGAAAGCAGATAAAACAATGCGTGTGGCTCAGGATATCTACACAGATGGACTCTGCACATATCATAGAACTGATTCGACATTTATTGTTCCTGAATTTGTTGCTCAAATTAGGAATCAAGTAGAAGGATATGGAGATGGGTATCTTCCAAATAAACCCAATCTTTATAGCTCTTCTAAGAATGCTCAAGAAGCCCATGAGGCTTGTCGTGTGACTGATCTTATAAAGCTGTCCGCTAATAGTATTGATAAGTCAAAGTTATATACAATGATCTGGAAGCGAACTGTGGCCTCTCAGATGAATCCTATGATTCAAATGAGAGCGTCTGCTGAATTCTCTTGCGATAAATACGTATTAAATGCTAGCGGTAGTAAAGCTATATTTGATGGATGGAGAAAGGTATGGGATTATGGCTCAGTTAGTGATACAGAATTACCTGAGCTAGAGATAGGGCAAGAACTGAAAGTTCTTGCTGTTAAAGCAGAACAGAAATTTACTCAACCTCCTCCTCACTTTACTGTATCTTCGTTTGATAAAGAATTAGAGAAAAGAGGCATTGGCAGACCTAGCACCGCTCCCTTCATACCAAGAACACTTGAAGATCGAGGATATATAGAAATTAAAAAACATCTTCAGGCAACTGATTTGGGTATACGAGTGTCTGATTTCTTGGTAGGTACTGATTTTTGCTTTGTAGATTTGTCATTTACTACCAAAATGGAAGAAAAGCTTGATGGGATTGCTCAAGCAAGTGCAAATAAAATAGAAATACTTACTGATTTTTGGAATAGGCTTAAATCAGATATTGAAAATGCGAAAAAAAAGAAAAACGAGATGGCTCAAACGGATTTTGAATGTCCAAAATGTCATGCTAATTTGTTAATGAAACATAGCAAATATGGACCATTCTTCTCTTGTAGCAATTATTCAAATAAAGAGAATAAATGCGACTTCACAGCGCATGTTGGCGATGATGGACAACCAGAAGAAAAGAAAGTTGCTGTTTTTACGGATTCAGAACATGATTGCCCAAATTGTGGAGAGTTATTAATTGTTAGACAAGGCAAAAGAGGCGAATACCTTGGTTGTCGCAACTGGCGAGATGTAAAATGCCAAGGCTTTTATGGAATGGATGGAATCAAATTCGAATTCAAAAAGAAAAAGCGACGTGCTAAGAAGAACTGATATAATACAACAGTCATGAAAAACGAAATAAGAAATTTACTAGCATCTTATTATACTAGTGAATATGACGATGCGGCACTGGATATATTTGCAAACGATGATGGAGTCCATATTGTCCATATTGACTATGACCTGAATTTTGCTTTTGAATGGATTATTGATAAAGATCGGGTTGTGCAAACAAATGTTACTTTGCTTAATGAATCAATAGACGAAAAATAAGGAACTAATTATGGCAAACGCAAAGCGAGAGTTTGAAGCGCTTGACGAGTTTAGTACAGTGGCAAAGAAATTGGTTACTAAATATCCTGATTTGTTTTATGGTCTTGATATAGATGAAGTGCGATGTGTTGCAGTTACTAATAAAGAAAGACCAGAAAATAGTGAGAAATTATGGGAAGTCATGGCTGTCAAACAGCCTATTCGTCTCGATTGCCCTTATGGATGGTATCTCATTGTTCATCTTTCTGATTGGGAGTCATTGGGTGATAAACAAAAGAATATTCTTGTTGCGGAAATGCTTTGTTCAATTCCTGTCGGAGATGATGTTGAAGGCAAATTAAATCAACCAGACTATAAGGGGTACAGCGTTATGCTGCGAACTTTAGGCGTGGATTATCTTGAAAATCCCGATACACCAGATATCTTAGCCAAAGATATCCAATGGATTCGATAAAAAGGAGCATTATTATGCAAAAATGGCAAGTTTGTTTAACGGATGAGTATGGTTCAACCAGTATTGTCAACAATGCTGATGAAGTTGAAGAAGCTAAGAAAATAGCTCGCACAGCAGTCAATGATGAAAATGTTAGCAATGCATTGGCGGCATTAGAGAAGAAGCGGCATTGGGATTATTTCTTTGTTGAACCATCAGATGAGAATGTCATCTATGGAGGCAAGGATTCTAAAGGTCAGAATTGTGTTTTTGGGACAGACGCAAGCGGACCAGAAAACATGGATAGTGCTGAAGTACGCATCTATCTTGGTGACTTAGATGGCGAAACTTGGTATGCAGAAGATCACAGAGGAGAGGCAATCCTCTCTGTAGACCACCAGCTACTCGCTGATAAATCATTCTATTTTATTAGAAAAACTGGAAGATGAATATCAAAGCTTGGTTAGAAGAATGGGGTTTAATTCGCCTAGCGTGTAACCCCAAAACTCATGAATCCAAGTATTATTTTAGTTGGAAAAAGACACTCCCTAACGGCTGGAGGTGGTTTTGAATCCTGTTATTATTGGTGTGTCTGGTAAGAAACTCGCTGGCAAGAGCACTCTTTGTAAATATCTTCATGGACATGTTTTTGATGTTGATATTGATTTTAACATATATTCATTTGCAGATTCTTTAAAACGAGATATTTGTATAAATCTTCTTGGCTTGACAGGCGTGCAGTGTTATGGAACAGATGAACAAAAAGAATCTTTGACTAATTATCGTTGGGAGGATTTAGCTTACGATATAAGAGAAAACAATTCGTCAGATTGGCTCGAATGGGGTGACCCAGATGATCTTCATCGTATGAAAGTCCCTCGTAAGGGTTATATGACAGCAAGAAATGTCATGGAAATAGTAGGGACAGATATTTTCAGAAAGATGTTTGGTCCTAATGTCTGGGTTAATTCTACTTTAAATAAAATTAGCGAAAATAAAATTAGCGAAAATGAATGGCAAATCGCATTAATTGATGATGTTAGATTTGTGTCAGAAGTTGATGCTATTCTGAAGACAGGTGGATATGTCATTCGTTTAACACGTAAGGTTACTAACGACACACATGATTCTGAAGTAAATTTAGATAATTATGATTGGAAAAGAGACAACGTTTACGTAATAGACAATTCTTCTTTAACAATGAATGAAAAGAATAAAATCGCTCAAAAATATATAGAAGCAATACTCAAGGAAAGTGATGTCAAGTCCGTTTGTTAAAAAGTATAGACCTCGCAAATTAGAAGACGTTGTAGGTCAAGCAGTTACAGTCCAGTCTTTGACTAATGCTTTCAAAGCTAATGATCTGCATCATGCATATATCTTCGCGGGTAATTTAGGTTGCGGTAAGACAAGTCTAGCACGTATTATGGCAGCTATTGAAAACTGTCTTAAGAAGAAATCAGAGCCATGCGGTGAATGCGATAATTGCAAGTCAATCTTAGCTGATAAGTCAATAGATGTTAAAGAGATTGATGCTGCCAGCAATAGAGGCATCGATGATATTCGCGAAATCAAGAAAGATGCTGAATTCAATCCTATTGATTGCAAAACTAAGTATTACATAATTGACGAAGCGCACTCGCTGACTGGATATGCTGCTGAGGCTGCACTGAAATTGATTGAAGAGCCTCCTGCTCATGTTCGGTTTATCTTATGTACGACTGATCCTCATCTCTTAAAAGATACAATCTTATCACGTTGTATATTCTTCAAATTTAATAAAGTTAATTGGTCGGATTTGTATAGTCATCTTTGCAACATTGCTAAGAAGGAAAAATTAAATTATGAAGAGGATGCTTTGAAAATAGCAGCAAAAGCTGCTCATGGAAGTGTGCGAGATGCATTGCAGAATTTGCAATCGATTTCATCTTATGTCGGGAGAGGTCAAGAACTTACATATGAAAAAGCAAAAGAGATTATAGGCATCCCTGATGAGAGATTGTATTTTGTTTTAATCAATGCAATTACGAAAATAGACGTACCAGGAGGAATGCAGGCAATTTCGGAACTATTAAAGGATGGAAAAGATGCTAGAGAAATTATAGACGGATTGCAAAACCACTTGCGTAATCTTATGATTGTATTGACATGTGGTAAGCAACTTGATCATTTTGAATTCATGGAAGATGAGATCAAGAGATTGCAGCATCAAAAAGATTCTTTAAGTTCAAAAAATAAAAAGGTAGATATGGTCTTAAAGTGGTTAAACCTACTTTATGATGTAAATAAAGGAATTATTATAAATTTAGATTTACAGATGCTTTTAGAGAAATTTGTAGTAGAAGCAATTCTGGTTAAAAGAAGAATTGAAGAAGAAGAATAAAGAAAAAACGATGTTATATCGATATATTGTAAAATCACTTATATTTTTGGAGAGAGATGGACAGGCCGCGTCAGCAGCCCAACAAAAAGAGAGGAAATTCTCTTACTGCCAATAGATCGATCAAAGCACTCGCTGCTCTTGATTTTGTTGATTTAGTAAATGCAGTCCGTCGATCTAGAAAAAAAGATCGTATTAACGCCGCTTATTCAGAAATTGAGCGGCGCATGAAGCCGAAATTACAGCAGATCGCGTTTAGATTTAATATTCCTGGTATGGGTCATGATGACATTTATCAGGAAGCTTTGTATGCGCTTCGGTTTAAGGCTATTAAAGATTACGATAAAACCAGAGGAAATGACTCTGGTCCCTATCCTTTTGATAAATTCGCCATATTATGTATAAGACGACATTTGGCGACGAACCTGAAAAGCAGCTACCAAAACAAGAAAAAAGTCCTAAATCAAAGCCTCTCTATCGATCAAGAACGTACTGATAAATCAACAGATGAATCTCTCTTCCTTTCAGATATCATTTCATTAGTTAAAACAGATATTTTAGATGGGCTAGAAAAGAAAGAATATTACTCTACTCTTATATCTAATCTGTTCTCAAAATTATCAGATTTTGAAAAGCAAGTGTTTTTCTATTATGTTAGAAAATACTCTTATGAACAAATAGCAGATCTGATTAATAGAAGAAACAATTTGAAGGGTAAAAATCGAGTGAATGTTAAAAGTGTTGATAATTCATTAAGTCGATGTAAGGCAAAAGGAAAGCAAATTTTCGCTAAATTTGGCTGAAAACAGCGATTCATTCTCATTGAAGTACCCTACGACAAGCGTAGGGGATTCTCAGTTCGACGAGGCATCTTACAGACTGCACTCTCCCTGAGCGTAATAGGACAAATACCGTTGGAAGAACGGGAATCTAGGTTCTGACCACAAAGGCGAACCTCTTTATGTCCTGGTCGCGAAGAGAATGAAGCCACTCTTTGTGAGCCGTCTTCATATCATTATCTAGAAGCAGAACATTGGTTAGATTTACTCAATAGCGGCGATATTGAATTAGAGCAATTCGATCAGTGGATGGTAGAGCAAAAAGAACCCGATTTGGATAATTAATGATTCATTTTGCGACTGTCTATTGGAAAACCCAGCGATGGATTGAACCACAACAAAGACATATTGTCGAATATACAAAATATCCATATAAAGTTTATGCCTATTGTGCCCCAGAAACCGATATCTCTTCTTATAAAGACCGTTTTTTCTTTATAGAAAACAGTCCTATTAAATTGCACCAAGACAAACTCAATAAACTATTTGGAATTATTGCGGATGGCATACAATAAAGCAGCCATTAAGCTGTTTGGTGAACGAGCCTATCTAAACGATATTAGGAGAATCTCCTCCAAGGACTCAAGATGATTGATAAACTTTGTGTTATCGGACATCCCTCTGTCCTTGGAGGAGCCTAACCGATGCAGAATTAGACCATCAAATCAGATTATGGCAAAAAATGGGCGTAAAAGTCCACATTTGTCATACTGCACCACTAGATGCTAATTGCAATAAAATGCAATTAAAAGAACGTGGTTGTGTTTATCATCAGTGCAGAGATTGGTCATCTTTGGCAGGTATGCATTGCATCTCTTTTTGCAATGGACAATTTCTTAATAATCTAAGAGAAATCTATAAATACGCACGAACGACTACGTTCGTTAATTGTATGACATGGAATTTCCCTAAAGAGATTTATGGTCAATCTCAAAATTTAATTGATTTTCATCTTTATCAAACTCAACACGCTTTTGAAAGAGTAAGTCCTAAACTCAAAGATGTAGGCAAGGCATATCGCCCTTTAATGGTAAAACCGTATTTTCATCAAGAAGATTTTCCATTTCAGACTCAACGACAGCGAGGTATATTCCAATTTGGTCGTATTTCGCGTGGGGATGCTGATAAATTCAATAAATATCAATTGAAAATATATGAAGAAATAAAAGCTCCTGTCACTAAGAAAGGATTGATTCTTGGATGGGATAAAAGAGCTAATAAAAAGCTTCAGCGACAACCTCCTAAATGGATTGATGCATTGCCTGAGTGCCAGATAAGTCAGCAGGATTTTTATGAGTTTTGTGATGTTTTAATTATGACTGCTGATACTTTTGAGAATTTGCCACGAATTGGATTTGAAGCGATGTCATCAGGTAGCGTATTAATAGTAGACAAGCGCGGTGGATGGAAATTACAGGTTGAAGATGGGAAGACTGGATATCTTTGTAGTCATCCTGATGAATTCGTCTATAGAGCTACACGGCTGGCATATGAAAGGAATGAGAAAGAAGATATGCGACAGGCGGCTAAAGAGAAGTTAACTATAGAATGGGGTATACAGGGAAGTATGGATAGCTGGGCTTTGATCTTTGAAGAGTGGCAAAAATTACGGTAAGATCAAAGCATATTTCAGTTCCTTATTGTGGATTGGAGCTTGTGGGAGGGTAGTTCAAAGATTAAGTATTGAATATTCCCTTATTTTTTTGTTTCTCTTCTTCTTCTTTATTTTCTTCGTTGACGATTTCAATAGCTGTGACCATTATTCCCAAGAATGCCATATCTATAAAGAAATGAAGTTTGGTATTACATGCTTCTACGTTTAATGCATCGTCTTCTTTTGCCTCTCTTACTAACTCATCAAGATATTTAATGGGCAATTTTTTAAGAACATCGCCCATAAGATTTGAAAGTTTGAATTTGTTATATTTTTTAGCTGCATCTTCAATACAGTCAGCAACAATCTCATTCATACGCTTTTTCGAATGGGATCGTAAGTCACCGAAAAAGTCTTTCATGACATCCATTATTATATCTTTAAAGTCATCAGGCAGTTGATCTAACATAGTTTAGCTCGCTAGAAAATGTGCTAAGACGAACACTATAATTATCTATATGAGAATCGCATTTCTTCTGGAGACTCAAGATTTAAATTGTGACAAAATACGGATGCTGACATTGTGATTCCAAAGTCGATATTATTATGAAATTAATATTTGGCATTCAAACCAAGGAGACGGTTTATGAAATTTTCAATTGATGCAAATAGATTACTCGATGCTTTGAAATCAGTTATTTCTATTGCGACTGATTCAGTTGTAAAAGACGCTCCCTCGGCGTACAGAATGACTGTAAAAGCTAGAGCAAAAGATATTGTTGCTATTGCTCATGGCGGAAGGCTTGCTATGAAGAAAGAAGTATCAGATATTACTATGCTTGGACTAGAGTATAAGAATACTGATGAGGGATCAGTAAACGTTGATGCTGAATATTTCGCAACAGCTCTTGCATCGTTTAGAGAAGACGAGGTTGTGAATATATCGCTTGATGGAACAGAATTGAAAATGTCGTTGAAAGGCGATAAAGAACAGTTCCAAACAGTTACAACTTATCCAGACCCTGTAGAATTACCAAAATTAGCTGATGATTTTGATGATGAAATAACAATGCCTGCTAACAAATTCCTGTATGGTATTGATAAGGTTTTATTTGCCATTGGAGATCGAGCGGATCGGCCAGCGTATATGCACTGGGTTCTTATGGCTGAGCCTAATTCTGTACGTTTTGCTGCTGGCACTGGCGGAAGGTTTGCAATACTTGATTTAAAAGGCGCTGGCATATGCAAGACAGAATCTAAAGCATCTATTATGTTTCCCAAAGAACAATCAAAATTGATGCGAACAATTGTTGGCAATGCAAATGCTGATGAGATAATTATTAAGCGTGCCGCAAATCCTACACAGATTGTCATTGAGTTTAAGGGACAGATATTATTCTTAGTTGGGATCGATCCTTCAATTACGTTTCCAACGCTGTCGAAGCTATTGAATGCTAACAAGTCTATCCAATTGACAACAAATGCGTCAGATTGGCTTTATGCTACGAAAGGTATGAACGCAACTTATACTACAGATTATAAGAACCAAGCTCGTTTGCATGAAGCTAGATTGCACATTGATATGACGAAAAAGACAATGATTCTGAAGACCAAAACTCCATTGCGTTCGTCTAGAAAGATTCCCATTGTTAATATAATTAAAAATGATGCGAATTTAGACAAGGCAGAACTCAGGTGTGTTGGCACGTATTTTTCAGAAATTTTAAATTACACTGATAAAGACGCAAATATCAATGTCTTTATAAATGGCGAAGACTTAACTGCTCCAATGTGTGTAAAACAACTTGATAAGATTGATCCTGGCACTGGGATACAAGAATCGTTTGTTACGTATTTTGCGTTGCTGTCAGAAGATGATGAAGGATAAACAAGTCCAGATATGCTGGGTTACAGGTAACTTGACTCAACGCAAGCAAGTTATCGCAAAAGTTAAAGAAGCATTAGGCGAATTTGATTTAGAGACATATACTGAAAATGATTTAATTGATTTTGTTATTCAGCAAATAAGGTCAGTATCATGCTTGGGTAATAAGCGTCTAATAGCTATAAAGGGTTGGCCCGAAGCCCCATCTCGCGCTACAGTCATTAAGAAGATGTGCAAGATTCTTCAACATCTTCCTAGTGACTGTTTTATCTTATTAGATAATTTGGAAACAAAGTCAAAAGATTTCAATGATTTGCTTAAAAAAAAAGGCAGAGTTTATCATTTTTCCACAAAAGCAGATGTTCCAACTGCCATTAACATAGTTCTTGAAAGATTCTCTCAAGAGAAAAAAGACATTAATTCAGATTGTGCTGCAATATTGGTAAATTCAATTTGTCCTCAATTTGGTAATGAAAGACAAGTTGATGTAGACCGCATCATGATGCTGGTGAAAAAGCTGATATTGTATCTTGGAAGTCGCAAGGTAGTAAAAGAGGAAGATGCTCTTGCTGTCTGTTCGGATGAGCAGAATTTTATTATTTGGCAGCTTTTACAGTGTTTAGATAGCAAAGATTATTGTCAGAGTTTATTATTAGTGCAGAAGCATTTGTCAAATGCTAGTTCTGCTTCAAATACTCTTGAGTTGATGATGAATATTATGTATGTGATATCTTGGAGATATCGTATGCTTATCTTTATAAAAGAAGGCATGCACAAAGGATGGAGTGAAAATACTATTATAGAGGAAATAGGTAAATTACCTAAATTAAAGCGTGTCGCGAATTCGATGGGCTTTTATATTAAAATGCAGATTTCGAAAAATGCTCAAGGTAAAACAATATCTCAATTCACTCCTAACGCTGTTTATGTAGGAATGAAGATTGCGCCATATTATTCTCGTAAAGAACTGATGCTTTTAATAAAAGCGATAAATGAAGCGATTGTCAAATTACGAGCTACACAGAGCTATGTAGAGTCGCTTCTATGTTTAGATTCTGTAATCTTGGCAGCAAGCCGAGTTTTAAGTCCTAAAAGTACTTCATTTTTACGTGCCGATTATTGCTATTGAAGAATTAGAATTTTGTCGATAAAGAAAAAAGGCAGCAAATATAAAGAATTTTGCATTGCAAAAACAGAATTTAATTTCGCCCACGGACTGTAGGGTAGAGTTTCTGGAGACGCCAGCTTGTCAAGTGGGTCTGTGAAGGAAGAATCTTACGACTTTGGTCGTAAGAATATGTCAAGGATTCTCACTGTTGGTCCATCTCCTTTTAATAATACCGCTGAATCTAAGATTCATGCTGATATTTTGAGGCATTTTAAGCATCAAAGTGTTGCCGCTTCAGTGTGGCATCATGTATCTGATTATTATATGCCCGACGCCAAGGGCAAGTTTTATTTTGATAATTGTAATTGTCAGCTTTTTGTATTAGAAGAAGATAAAGTTGCTAGTCTGTATGAGCAGATGAAGGCGTTCAATCCGAATGTTCTTATTTCTATTGGGGACTATGATGATTCGGTTTTTCCAGCAGCTATCAAGAAAATGTATCCCACTCTTTTTCAATGGATAGGAATTATTTGTCCAAAGTCTGTTCCGTTTAATGATAAATTTAAGGATGCAATAAATTATTTAGATTACGCATTCTTGACATCAGCTTTCAACGAGTTTAAAGAATTTTGTGATGTTGACGCTGAATATCTGCCTTATCGTCCTAACTTAAATGCACAACCAGAATATGATCTAGCGGATTGTTTGCGAATATCGGCAATTAGCAAAAATTCTCAACAATCTAATATTGCCGTTTTGATGAAAACGGTAGAGCAGTTTGCTCAGACACACAAAATCAAGTGCTATTTGCATACAAATGTAGATGATAAGGGAGATTATGATATTCATCAGTTGCATGAAGAATGCAGTAGTATTGATTTGCCTGTTGAATTTGTCTCTTTTTATTCTGGGATATCTGATGAAGAGTTGATGCGAAGGATTGCCGCTAGTGATACATTTGTAGATTGCTCCATGTCTTCTGCTACGGGTCTATCTGCGTATGAAGCAGCATATTTAGGCAATATCCCTATCGCTACAAATACAGGAGGTTTGAAAGATCTTTTTGATAATTGCGAGGATGTCCAATCGTGTCTAATGGATGGAGTTAATTTTTTTGACAATAAAGAAGGAGTTATGAAGATAATATCACAAAATGAGTTATATAACAAACTTATGTTGCATTATAAATTATGGGAGAACGATCCTGACAAATTTGTTGCCATTAAGCAAAAGATGCATTGTTTGGCGTCAGGATTAATTTCAAATAATTTCGGAAATAGGATAGAGGAAAAGATGGAAATCTTAATGAAAAACAATAAGCAGCAACTAACAATTGATAGCATCGGCATAAGTTGATATGACATTAGAAGGAATAAAGGTTAAAATGATTAAATGTAATCTAGAAATTAAGGAGAGTGTACAATGGCAGTGATTAGCGGAGCAGATTATCTCTCTCTTGCCAATGAATACGCGTCAGCTCGCGATAAGCACCTTGCGATGAAGCAGGATTTTTTTGATGCGGTTTACGCAATTGTCCTTTTAAATACAATCGATCCTGAAGTTGACCTATTAGGTCGATTCCACGGATCGTATCTTGTAAATAGCTCCCAAATTGACAGCTCAGAGCTGTTTTTGGCGGCAATTCGAACATTGCAGAACCATGTTATTGTAAGAAGCGGCTTGGGAACTGTAGATGCGTATCTGGATAACCAGGGCATTACAGTTCCTCGCACGTTTGCCACGTTGTCGGCGAATGCGGGATTCACGCTCAGTGAGAGTAATATAGATTAATTTACGGAGTAACTAAATGCCTTCATTTGTGGCAAATACTTTCGGTCAGCCAGCCGCCTCACTTGGTTTTGTAGGTTTTGTAAAATTTCCTACCTTAAACTCAGGAAACGGCGGCACCGTTAGGGCGACATCGTGTGATATTCGTCTTTCCCAAGATATTAGCAAGCCAGACGTTGTTGACAGCCGTTATGATAAAACGGTATGGCAACTTGGTCCTAAGATCGTAGAAGGTTCTATCAGCTTTCCTGCTATCTTTGATAGAGGCGGCGCGAACACGATTGCTGAAGATCTTTTTGATAAGGCTTGTAATCGTGATGGGGTGGGCAAGCTGGCTGAACTTCCTATCGATGTAAAATATACTTCCAGTAATGCTGCATTCCAATATCAAAAAAATATCGTTGATACATTCAGTTTTTCGGTAGCGCAATCAGATGTTGTTACGATAAGTATTGGCGTCATTGGTGCAGGCCGTATAACTATGAGCGATTCAACTGAGCCTCTGGGTATTGATAACGTCAGAATTGTTACTTGGAATGACGCAATTGTTGAAATAGATTTAAAAAGCAATGTAGAAGGACAAGGTAATGGGATTATTGGGGGCGAATCTATTAGAAGTTTTGATATGACACTGGCCAACAATGCCCAGCGGTTCTACACGTTAAATGGCTCTCTAACTCCACAGGACATCGCTCCTACGATCAGAGAGATTACAGGAACAGTTGTGGTCATGGGTAGAATTCCTATGTTAGCAGAGCATGCTGAAGAGAACGAAAAGACATGTTTTGATGAAAGCAAAATTAAATTTGGTTATGCTGTGCAGTCGTCTAGTGGATGTGGTGCTTCATTTGACAGAACCCTTCCCAACTGTGTATTTGAGATTGAAGAATTAGAATTAACAAACGAGCTGTTTGAAACAACAGTTAATTACCATTCGCTGCCAGCAGCGAGCGTTGAGAACGATGATCTTTGCCTATCATAATTGACGACATATATAGTTAAAGGAATCTTGTTGATTATGTCGATAAGATTTTCTTCACAAATTGTCAACTAAGTTAATTCGTGAGAACCAAACGATTTGCTTAGAAACATTGAATATCTCTGGAATGATAAAAACCATAAACTTGCAAAAAGTATAGCTGATGCTTCTTGGAGTAAGTTTGTTGAATTCTTGAAGTATAAAGCTGAATGGTATGGAGTCAACATTGTTCGAATCGGTAGATTCGAACCAAGCAGTAAGATGTGTTCAAATTGTGGATCAATTAACAAACAACTAGAATTGAAACATAGAAAATGGAAATGTTCAAATTGTAATACGATTCACGACAAAGACGTAAATGCGACGATAAATATAAAGAATTTGCATTGCAAAAACAGAATTTAATTTTACCCACGGACTGTGGGGTAGAGCCTGTGGATATGCTGGATAGTAAGACCAGATCTGCGAGGCAGGAAACCACATAAGGAGGATGTCATGTCTTTACTTGGCGAAGAACTCATATCTATTCCATTATATTATACTTATAAGGATGGTAAGTATGGCAGTAAACGTCTTGTTATACTAGGAGACGAACAAGCGAAGAAGCTTTTGGAATCAGAAGAAGAAGAAACGAAAGATAGTGTATGTATATTAAATACAAAATGGAAGTCTTTGAGTTGGAAAGAGCAGAATGAGTTGGTTAAACAGTCAGAAAAGCCCAATCCGACAACAGGAATGCCAGATTTAAATTGGCCAGTTTATCAGGATGTTAGAGTCAAAACATGCTTAAAATCATGGGACTTTAAATTGAATCCCAATGATCCTGAACCTGTAAAAGTATCGCCCGATGTTATCGACAAGATGAATAGCCAGGTAATAAGAGCATTGTTGGATAAATTTGATACTATTGTAGCAACTGATGATATGGAGGATCAAGATGAATGATCTGCTTCAGGCAGAAGATATTGCAATAAAAATATTCTATCATTTTAAGCCGACTAAACATGGATCTAAAAAATTAACTGTTTTATCTAAAAAACAGGCTTCTTGCGTTGAAGACGCCCAGTCTATTGAAGCTATTTTCAAAAGTCCCACATGGAAAGATGAGAATACAATCTTAAAGTCATCAACTGTTGTTGAGGGAGAGAAAGCCAATGTTGACTGGTTAGGATATCAAGATAAACGCCTTAAGAGTTCGATTAAAACTTGGGATTTAAAAAATGTAGATGGCAATGATATAGAGTTAAATGATGAGAATATTGACAAATTGCCTGCTGTTTTAGTTAAAGCTCTTTTGGGTGCTTTTGATAAAGTATCTAGTATTGATGAAAAAGAAATGAATGCAATGATATTGGCATTAAGTGATATTTTGCATGGCCGCAAAGTTGCCCAACCAGTTCCTGCGGAAATTAATGAGTTTTTTATGATAAAAGAATATCGTTGGACTTTACATGATATAAGGTCTTTAAGTGCAAGAGATTTCCACATATTTTCTATGTTGGCTAGTACGGCTAATAAGATAGAGAACAGCATTCAGAATGCTACCGTAAAGAGATCACAAACAAAAGTCCCTCAATCTATAGTAAGTTAAGGAGTCTAGTATGTCACAGCTATTTGTAAATGAATCGGATGAGATTGTAGTTAATATTGTTGTTGCTAATGGAAAGAATGGAGAGATTTTTGCTGATGCTTCTGAAGAGTTGCTAATGCAAGATTCCGCAGATGATATCGATGAAAACGCTCCTATGGAACATTATGAAGCTAAATTCAGGCGAATGGCTTTCAGAGATTCTATCAACATAAGTAGGGATATTTTTAGCACTGCTGATAATCAATCTGTAGACTTCAATCCTCTTATGCTCAGATTCCGCAAAATCGTGGCTTTGATCAAAGATTGGTCTTTTGTAGATAAAGATGGCGTAAAAATAGAGCCTACTGAGGAAAACATTGCCAAGTTACATCCAACAGTTGCTAATGCCATTGGTGCTCAACTAGACCTACAAACGGCTACGATTTAAAGGAATAAGCGTTTCCCGCTTGAAATAAAGTTATGAGTATTTAACGGTTATCATATGGCTGAATCACCAACCCAATATGAAATTGACCTTGTCCTAAGAGCTTTAGGTGCGGATGTTGCCGCAAAAGATCTCACTAAAATTGGTGTAGCGTTAAGAGTCGCGCAAAAAGCAGTTGCCCCGCTCAACTCAGAGTTCGAAAAATTAGCCAAAACAGTTAAGGGACTTGTCATACCCGCGACGTTCGCAACGGGTCTTGTTACCCTAGAGAAGTATACAAAATCATTATATGCAGCATCTATAGCCGCAAGCCGTTATGGAACTTCTTCTCAAAAACTAGAAAAAGACTTGACGGCTCTTGCTAGTAAGACTAATTTGTTACGACAAGATGTAACGAAACTATTTACTTCATATGCTCAGAGTTTCCCAACCGGTAATACAGAAACTTTCAATAAAGTTTTTACTAATTTAGAGAAAGCTCTTGGACCGAATATTGATAAAATTGAAGATCTGCAAAGAGAAATTGGGGCGCTCAGTCAAACGTTTCCTGATGCGGTAAAACAGTTTGAGAATTTTGACGCCTCAAGTATAGCTTCTCGAAAATCATTATTGATTTTCGCGACTCAATTGCGTGCCACAGGTGCAATAAGCAGAGAGACAGCTAGAAAATTCCAAGAACTTGCTACTGCTAGAGATGATCCTAAGGAGCGAGAAAAGCTAGAGATGTATGCAAAATTCAAAGCGCATGTAGAAGCTCTTGCTTTGAGTTTTGGTGAGGTTTTAATGCCAGTAGCTATAGAATTCGTAAAGACTTTAGAACAGATGAGACCTGCTTTTGAAAAGTTTGCTAATTGGGCCGCAACGAATATGCAAAAAGTTGCTAAAAATTTTAGCACAGTAGCTGGAATTGCTCTTGGTTTATATGGAACGTTAAAAGCGATAAAACTTCTAAAAATTGGCACATCTATTGCTGCTAGTCTTGGAGCAGCAGGAGCAGCTGCAAAAGCTGCAAAAGCAGCAGGAGCAGCAGGAGCAGCAGGAGCAGCAGGAGCAGCAGGAGCAGCAGGAGCAGCTGCTCCTGCTGTTCGAGCAGCAGGAGCAGCAAGGTTTCTTGGCTCTGCTAAGTTGGGCGTAGGAGGTCTATTAGCTACTGGTGCATCTTATGGACTTGAATATGCTGCTGATAAAGTTGGCCGAGATACAATTGCAGGTAGTGCATTGGGATTTGGAGCAGGAGCAGCGGGCGTCGGTGGCATGGCTCTGGGCGGCGCGGCTCTTGGTTCGTTCCTCGGTCCCGTTGGCGCAGGTGTCGGTGCTCTTATTGGCGGCGGCATTGGAATATACCAACAATGGGATAATTTGACTGGTGGAATTCTCAAAAAAGAAGAAGGAATTCTTGATACAACAGAAGAGCAGACAGACAAAGAGAAGAAAAATAGTGCTGAAAAGAAAAAACAGAATGAAGAACTCAAAAAACAGAATGAAGAACTCACAAAACTTTTAGAAAAATGGGATGAAGTTGATGAAAACTTAGAGGATGGTCAAAAGAGAATTGCAAAAATGAATGAATTATTATCTGCTCAGCGGGCAGAATACGACGCAATTATTAAGAGTCTTCAATCGGCGGGTGCCGTTAATCCCTTATTAGTTTCTGGTCAAGTAGAGACAATAATTGACACTATAAAGAACTTAAACAAAGAACGCCGTGCTCTTATAGCTATAATGAAAGATCCTGAGAAGTCTCTCGAAGCAAGGCAAAAAGCTTTTTCAGCAGCAGCTAAGAAATTCCCAGAATTACTTAAGTACAAAGACGTAGATCCAAATACTATTAAAGCATTAGAGATGCGCAAAGCAATACATTCCATGGATAAAGAAATCAGACTAGAAGCATCTGAGATCCAAAAGCTTCGTCTTGAGGCGACGAAGCCGCTTGACGTTCAGGTTGAACGAACTAAAGAGATGTCTAGTTTAATGCAAGGTCTTGTTAGTCTATCAGATAATTTCGCAATCGGTGTTGGTGCATCGAGAGATTTGAGAATGCAGACTGTTTCGGCTTTGCAACAAGAAATTGGAATTATAGAGAAGCAGATGCGGAGAAATCAAGAGATGATTGCAGCCGCAAAGGCAGAAAAAGAAGACACTTACCTTTTAGAAACAAAATCTATTGAGCTGCAAAACAGGAGATTACAGGGTCTCCAGCAGATTGCTCAATTAACTCGTCAATTGAGAGATGGTTGGATTAGCGCTATTGGGTCAATGAATACTGGTGCTGGTGTATTTACAAAAATTATTATAGCTCAAAACCAGAATATTGCTCAATCTTTGAGAATGGGCGGATTAGTTTCTTCTGTTACAGGTGCTCCTGCATTTCAAAGCGGTAAATTGCAAGGTTACGGAAGTGCTCCTAGATTTACTCAATCTGGTTTAGTTGATCTTAATCAGCCATATGCTTATACAGATTGGAGTGGACAGCGACCTGGTGACTTAAGTTCCATATTAAATGCTACTTATGGTGCTGTATCCCAAGGTTTGCAAAATATGCAAACTAGCAACATGAATGTAGGTGCAAATAATGTTTATTTGAACTATGCTGGTCAATCTATCTCCGACAATTCGATTTTCAAGGGAGGAGCCTGGGGAGCCTCTAAAGGTGGTGTCGTTCCAGGCTATGGTAGAGGTGATAAAATTCATGCTTTATTAGAACCAGGTGAGATTGTTATTCCAAATAATCCGCAGAGGATGAAGGCTGGTGGTGTGGTGGGCGCGTTTAATGAGGCATGGGCAGACATATCAGACGAATTCTTTGAAAGGGGTTTAAAAGACGATAGAAGTGATAAAGAAAAATCCACAGAGTGGAAATATCAAAGGTATCTTGATCGCAAAGCACGGAGAGAAATACGTGCGATGATTGCTAAGGCGGACCAAGGCCAAATTCTCGGCGATGCCTGGTATCCTGGTCATCATCCCCGTGATCAAACATACCAAAAATCTCCCGAACATCAGCGTTTATTCGAACTTGCTCAACTTGATATAGCAGAAAAG
>Ga0080013_1000550_pt1 | contig 52989 bp, 63 predicted proteins | sample ETNvirenome_6_85_FD_69236 | JGI IMG/M metagenome (GOLD analysis project Ga0080013, IMG submission 69236) | Marine viral communities from the Pacific Ocean - ETNP_6_85 (SPADES assembly) (version 2) | ecosystem: Environmental > Aquatic > Marine > Oceanic | place: Pacific Ocean | collected 2013-06-19
ATCGATGCACAACGGTTGGGATGAAATCCTGGACATCATCTTTAACAAAGCTGACGTTGATGTAGAGCGATTGATTGAGAGCTTGCGTATCACAAAAGAAGTGCAGCGGGCAAAAGCTCGAATGATTAAGTGGGAGATGGAGTATGTCCAGATGGGGATCGATGCTTTCGGTCTCTCTGGGCAGCAGCAGTGGCTGACTAAAATGCACGAGGACGATAAGAGGATACCCTTTGGAGAGTTTGAGACTGTAGGTAAAGAAGACACAGACGGAAATATAGTGCCAGGACGTACGATGGAGCTTGAGTATTCTAAGGCGGAAATTCGTAAGCTGTGGATGGAGCGCCAAGACCCGTCTATACGGGACGTGATACAGCACCCGGATGGCAACGCCTTTACGGACAAGATGGTGCAGGCGCTATTCTCTACGATGACAGAGAACGATAAGGCGTTCGCTCTCGCTGAGCTAGCGTTCCTCCGTAAGCTGTACCCGCAAGTGAACGCTGTGTATCGCAGGGTTTACGGCGTGAACCTCCCGTTCAATGAGTTCTACAGCCCAATCCAGCGCGACAAGGGGGATGTGACGCAGGATGGCTCACGCGAGAGTTTTGGTGGAGATCGTATTCTCGCAGACGAGATGCCTTATCGCCGTACCTTGCCCACGCAACTGAAGAGCCGGACGCCTAACATTTTCCCGTTGTTGCGGCGTAGTGATGTGGGCGCTATACACCGGTATATGCATGATATGGCGTGGTTTATCGAGACCACTGAGAAGGTGCTGCATCTCAAGAATGTGTTCAGTAGCGAGCCGTTGAAGAAAGCGATTAAAGGCTACCACAGCAATTCTATGAACCGTATTATAGCTGGGTTTCTTGAGGATTTTGGCACTGGCTACGCAGCACGAGGGATCGTAGCCGAACAGGTGATCGCTGGGTTTAACAAACGCTTCGCTGTGGCAGCTTTAGGGCTAAAGGCAAGTATCGCGGCTAAGCAGCTTACGTCATGGTTCGCGATGATGGAGAATATTCCTCTTACTCAGTTCTTGAAATATCATGGGGACTTCTTTAAGGGGCCAACTGCAGCGAAGAAGATTGTGAAGACTTTGTGGGCGGCGTCTCCTTCGCTACAAGAACGAGGATCGTCTTTGGACTTTGAGCTTGCGAAGATCGGGGCACTAGAAGAACGGGTGTGGAGGTGGAAGCACGCTCAAAAGATGGAGGATTTATTCTTCTACCCGATCAGGATGGGTGATCGTTTTCCAATATATGCAGGCGGGTGGGCGGTGTACCAGCATACGCTAAAGACCACCGGCTCAAAACAGAAAGCGGTAGAAGCGTTTGAAGACGCGATGAATACGACGCAGCAGTCCACCGATATAGACAAGATGTCTGCGACGCAGCGTGCGGGAGCGCTGGGGAGAGCAACGGTGATATTCATGACCGCTCGGTTATCGTTGTTCCGGGGGGAATTACGAGCTATCCGTCAGCGCCCGAAAGGTCTAGGGGGGCGAGGAAAGATTACCTATCGGGAGTTTGGAAAACGCATGGCGTACTACCATTTCGCTATGCCTATGCTGGTACAGTTTATCGCCAGTGGTTTCCGGTGGGATACAGATCGGCAGGTTGTGGCCGCTATCCTTGGGCAACTGAATACGGTAGTGATACTCGGAGATATCTTGGTTACCGCAGCGACTAAAGCGTTTGGCGATCCTGAAGATGCGTGGGAGCAGCCTAGAGAGATACCTATGTGGACTGTCGTATCTGAGATGATGGAAGGCGTAAACGATGCGCTAGAGAGTGGCTGGCAGATGGACGAGATGTTGGCTGCGTTTGGGGAAATGGCTGACGCTCTAGGGGCTATGACAGGGGTTCCTGTAGACACCTCCCGTAACATTATAGGAGGGTTTGATGATTTGCTTGAGGGGGATACTGGTAAGGGGATGCGTAGAATATTTGGCTTGTCTGAGAAAGTCTCACAGGAAGCTGCAGATGCGGACTTTATAGAGTAACGATTGAATCCTATGGGATCATGTGATACCATCTTTACATAGGCGAAGGACACAAGAATGACTGTTACGAGCCAGACAAAAAAAGTTACTGCAACGGGTAATTCAAGCGCTCGGGCGTTTTCGTTTAGCCCCTTCGTGATCTTTGCCACGAGCGAACTGTCGGTCGTTACGACGGTGATCGCTACTGGTGTTGAGACCGTGATCTCGGAGGGTACGGGCGCTAGCGCATGGAGTTGCGGCATTACCACGTTCCCGGCGACCGGCTCTATCAATTATCCGGATAGCGGCGGCACGCTCCTAGCTTCCACTCATACGATCACGATCAAGCGTGTGCTGACGCTGGAGCAGCAGACCGACCTGAACAACCAAGGCGGCTACTTCCCGGACGTGCAGGAGACGCAGTTTGACAAGCTCTTGATGATCGACCTTCAGCAGCAAGAGCAGATCGACCGGTCGCTGGTGTTTCCGGTGAGCTATACCGGCGGCGTTGCGGCTGAAATTCCTTCGCCGCTGACCGCTGGGTATTTCCTGCGGATTAACGCTGCGGGGACCGCCCTAGAATGGACGGCTAACTCTACGACTGCAGCGAGTGCATCCGATACTACTCCCCTTGCTGACGCTATCACCGGCGCGGCTGGGACGGCGGGCGTCTTCGCTCGCGGGGATCATGTCCACCCCCAGACGCATATCGTCGGCACGGCTATCGCCAGCGCCAGCCCGCTTGTACTGACAGGCGCAACGGCTGGGCTTGACGGTCGCTATTTTCATGTCACAGGCACTACCGGCTTCTCTGCTATGACAGTTGCAGCTAATCGAATGTTTGTGCTTGAGTTTGATGGCGCGCTGACGATGACGCACGGCAGCGGCACTCTCGATCTGCCGTGGGGTGCGAACATCACGACGGCTGCGGGCGATGTTGGCCTGTTCCAGTCTACTGCAGCTAATGTTGTCACGTGTATCGGGTTCTTTCCGCAGGCGGGCTTCCCAACTGCCGCCCTCGCTGACGACGCGATCACGCTTGCTAAGTTAGCAGCGGGTGACGAAATTGGGTGTGCAACAGCACTTTCACTTTACAATCTAACCGCGTAAGGAACAAATTATGGCAGTTACCCAAAACAAGGCCGTCTTCCCACAAACGCCTAAGACAGCAGGTGTTTCATGGGATACTGGGACTGAATCAACTGAGCTTGACCCTACGACGGTATCTCCTACAACCTTGCTTACGGCTGGAGCTGATGGCTCTTTAGTTACCAGTGTAGTTGTTACTGCCGAGGAAACTGTAACAGCCGAGAAACATGTTCTATGGTGCCGACCGGGTGGTAGTGGTGATTGGTTCATTGTTACAACTGGTGTATTAGCTGCATATACTCAAGCTGCTACAGATGCACAAGGAGCAGTAACATTAATTGATAAAACAGCTCCTGATGGTGCTATTCGATTGGCCGCTAATGACGTTTTAGGCGTTACACATCACGTTGACAAGCAGTCTGTGGTATTTGCTGAATACATGGATTACTAGACAATGGCTCTTCCAAGTGGTGTTTTAACGGCTAAACCGGGACTAGTTAAGCCTCAGAAGCTCGACTTATCCCCTAAGCCTCGGCGAATGGTTTGGCCTACTGCTCGACCAGATGCAGAAGTTCGATCATCGGGTATTTCACGCGAGAGCCTCAAGACAACAATTGATAATATTGGCAAGACGCCGAGGCTTATTTTTGATAGTGCAGATTCCACTAGTTATGTTGGCAGCGGTCAAGAATTCAATAGCATCGGCACAAGTGCGGATAGCTTTGATCTTGGCAACACAAGTGGTGCCTCAAGTGATGATCCAACATTTGTAGGGATTGCCGATGCATATGATGATGGCACGTATTTCTCGTTCGATGGCGGCGATAACTTCCAAGACGAGGGGGGCCTAGAAACATGGATGAACGGTTGCCATAAATCCACAGCGGGCGTTTGGACGGTGTGCATGCTCATGCTCTACGAGCCGGGAGCGCGGCAGGGTTTGTGGAGTTGGAACGCCAACGGCACCGGGGCTGATCGGGTCGGCGGTAGTTTCATCATTGAGACCGTTTCAACAACCCCAACTTATGCTGGGAAGGTCCAAATATGGGTTGGTAAGTCAACTGGTGAAACAGATGTTTTCTACCAAATCGTTGACGACGGTTTTCTCGACACTGAGCCGATGATGCTGGCCTCGGTTTGCGACAATGGCGGCTCTAGCACAAGCTTCTTTTACAAGAATGGTGAATATCTGACGGTCGATGGCGGCAACGACACTTACTCGGCAAGCTACAACTCGCATACAGCGAACAGCGTTAATCCGATGTGTATTGGCTGTCTCTCCCGCGCGGGCTATGGAAACTACGGTCATTTGACTAACGGCTCGAAATTCTACAGCGGCTTCTTTGACGATACAGCTTGGACCAAGGCTGAACTTGATCTGATTTGGGCGAGGGTGGGCGGATGGCTACTCGCAAGCAGTTAAGAGGACAGAAAGTTCAGGGAATGCAATCTGGCTTCGGTCAGTTCTGGATTATCATTCCACTTGCTCATGAGGCTACTTTAAGAACGAATTGGGCAAGATTTAACACGTCGGAGCGTGGTCGCATGAGAGAAGCATTAGGAATACTAATGAAAAATAAGACGCTGACTAGAGGGGCTACTGGTACTAGCCGATTAACTCGTGCAGAATGTAAGGAGGTAGTTAGAGGTATTCCAAGAGCCTCGGTTCTTGATTACTGGCCTCCCAAGAACTGGATCGGAGAAAGTTAATGGCTAAGTTCAGTTGATAGAATCATGAAATTGACAGACCAAGAGAATTATGGTGAACGGTTGACAAGGATCGAAGTCCTCGTCGAAACAGGATTAAAATCAGTTGGCCGTTCTATTGATTTATTCCGTAAGGAATTTGAAAAACATCTTACTGAAGACGCGGAGTTATCGGCCAAGCTCGACCAAATCGAGAGAGAACTGGATACAATGCGTGGCGGTTATCGTGTCTTCCTCAAGATGTGCGGAGTTTTTGCAGCCTTTGGAGTATTTATTTGGGGAATTTCAGCATGGGTAGCACGGAACAGCGGGTGATAGAGAAATGACTGAACCGCAAGTTGCTTTTATTACAATAGTTCCAGTGTGGCTGTTGTTGCTGGAACTAGCGGATTGTATTTAGATGGTCATGGTTGTCGTAGTGAAAGACCACGAAGCACGCTTGCGTAAAGTGGAGCCCCGGCTCACCCGGCAGCTTATGTCGCAGGCGGGACTGTGGGCTACGGTAGTCGTTCTCATCGGCATGATAGGGAAATCTTTCGGGATCAAGTAATGCCACGCCAAATCACACTGGCACCGAATGTTCTGCACGGGGGGTTCAACGCCCTCGTGAAAGACGGTCAGTGTTTTGTGCAGATACCGAAAGTCGGCAGCACGACCGTCCGTAAAATCCTTCGCTACCGAGAAGGGTGGGAACCTCTCAAAACCAAGCGAGTAGACGCCGGGCTGCAGTTCCTCGCGCTCGTACGGCATCCTGTCGCCCGCTGGATCAGCGGCATGGCACAGTGGATGGCCAGTGGACAGCGGGGCAAGGAGACGACGGAAACCGCGCTGCAGCGAATGCGGTTTGACGTGCACACCTCTAAGCAAGCGGACTGGGTAGAGGGCGTGACGCCGCTGCTATTCAAGCTAGAGCACATCAGCTTGATGTGGAGATACCTCGGCCTGCCGAACCGGACACACGAGAACAAGAGACGAGGGCCGACGCTGGTGCTCGACGCTGGGCAAGAGGCGGAAGTGCTCGCGTACTATGCTGATGATCTGAAGCTCTGGAAGCAAGCACAATGAAATACCGGAAAGGCTACAAGTACCAACTGGCGGAAGAGTTCGAGATCGATACTCCGATCAAGCCTCCCACGCACATCGTCACTGAGTACATTATCCTCAACCACAGCGGCAAGATGACGATCAAGAAAGGCTATGCTTGGGACGGCGCGAGCGGACCCACGGTGGACAGCGACAACACCATGACGCCCTCGCTAGTGCACGATGCTTTCGCCCAGCTAATGCGCGAAAAACAGCTACACCGGAGCTGGCGCATACCGTCGAACGAATTTCTGGATGAGATGCTGGAAGAGCGAGGGATGGGCCACAGTCGGCGCTTTATCTGGCTCAAGGCGCTGAACGAATTCGGTGGCCCCTCAACTGATCCCCGGAATGTCAAGAAGGTGCTGGAAGTAGTTTAGCCGTGCGGTGGATAAGTGGGTCCAGAGTGTGTCCGCCAGCGCATCGGCATAGATTGCGTTGCCTAGTATGCTGGGTCGCCCGATGTACAGATCGTTGCTTGCTGGTGTGTGAGTACGACTGTTGACGACCGTCATGGCTGCACCCCTCTTCCTGCGCCGCAGTTGCACTCCTTCGGCTGTGCGTAATACACGGCGCATGTTATCTTGTGGTAGCCCAGCGGGACGCCGGTATCACGTGATACCAGCGCCCGCCAAGCAGCCTTAAATCGGCAGATCAGACCCGACCACATCTTCTTCATCCGGCTCTTCCCGTAGCCCTTTCAGAATTATCTTCGCTTTCAAGTGCTCGTGCAAGTATCCCATAGCGTTGAACAGCAGAGCACAAATGGTATCTTCCAAAAGCTCTTCGAGGTCTGCGTCTAGGGTAGACCAGCGACGATGCAGCTTCCACCAGTAGATCAGGTGACGCCACGCCGACTTCATGTACTGCGCTAGAGGGATACCCTTCTGCCAGTTGTCGCTGTCCCGCAGGTTACCGTCAGCTTGCTTGCGATGCTTCGTCATGTACCCCCCGAAGCGCTCGATCACCAGCGGACTAAGGAAGCCCTCGTAGTCGTGCTTACCCTCGTCTGTGTCGCGGGTTGCTCCTGTCTCGAATGTTCTCATACCAGTCCTGCCTTCTCCGTCGCCTAGTGTAGTAGTCATCCCGCGTAGTCTCCCATCACGCCGAGGATCACCTCGACGGCTTGTTCCAGTGTGTCCAGCGACCAGCTTGCGCAGTGCTGGATGAGCGGGTGATGCTTCAGGTAGTCGTCGTCCGTCACCACGATCACGGACTTGCCCCACGCGTGGCCCCAGCCGATCTCGACAATAGTTCCCACACTGGGGACCGGACGCCCTGGGACATAGGGGAAGTACGCAAGAATCATGTCGCAATTGCGGGTATCGAATTCATTCTTGGCACCGATAGCTTTCGCCGTCCCGAAGCAGGGGTCTTCGTACTGCATTCCCTTCGGTACGTCGTATCGCCCGTCGATTGCAGGCTCGCAACGAAGCGGAGAAATACCTACGATCCCCGCTTCAGCTAACTGCTCGATGACATCAGAACGCCACTCCTTGGCCTCTCCTTCCGTTAGTCCTGCTATCGGCCCTGCGAGGTAGACTGCCCTCTTCATGCTAAGCCTCTATCAATTGCGACGCCTGTTGGCGACTGATAATGCTGCCGTATAGTGCCCCGGCCAGTCTCTTTGACAACCGACGCAGAGTAGCGCGACGGGTTTGCCTGGGGCGGCGGGTGCAAAGCCTTCTTGATCCGCGCGTAGTTAGGCGGATAGCCTTTCTTAGTGATCATGTCATCCCTCTAACGGAGGTTTCACCAACGGGCCTTGGAACTCGATGAGCAATGTATCGCTCACTTGCAGACGGAACGCTTTGTGATAGCCGCCTTCGACAGTGCGGTGTGTAGTCTCATGCTCATCAAAGCTACGCATCTGCTCTTCGAGCCGTTTGTACTGGTCATACGTCAGCCGCATATAGAGGTCGTTAATCACTTCAGCATCTCCGGGTTGACTGTGTGACGAGCGACCTCGCCGTACTGGTCATGCAAGAGAATACACTTCATATCCTGCATGGCGCGATAGCCTTTCTGCGCTGCCCATGCGTCCACGGGAGCGAGGATGCGGAAGCTCTCGACCTTGACCCCCCGGTAGTCCTTCGCTTGGTCTATGTGCACGTGGCCAGTCCACCAGTATCGGTAGTCTGACGCGCCCCAGTCCTCCTTGCGGTCGCTCGCCATGATCAGGGGGAGGTCCGGGAGCTTGGCACCGTGCCCGTGGTGTACGCCCACCAGCACCTTACCGTGGGTGAAGTAATGGTAGTGCCTCGGGGACGTGTCAATCGTTACACGCGGCTCATTCTCGTAGACGTTATCGAGCGCCTGCATCAGCATGATCGAACACGCGAGATCGTGGTTTCCGATCTCTACGATGACATGCACCCGGCTATGGCGGGCTAGTGCTTTGCGGATACTGTAACGCATTCCCCGGATGGCATACTTCACCATGTCTGGGAACCGGCTGTCGGCGTCGAGTTGGTTACGGGAGGTGGGGGTCTCGGGCGTGAAGCTGTCGTAGTGCATGAAGTCGCCGAGGAATACGATAGTCGCGACCGGGCAGGAAGGTGCACGGGTCATGAGGTAGTCGATGGCACCGAACAGCAGCTCCTCCGCGATCTTGAGATCGTAGTTGCCGCCCGTCTCTTCGTGCCAGCTTAACATCCCATAGTGGTGATCGCTCACTGGGTAGCACGCCATCAGGTGCGCAGCAGTGTGCTCCGGGCGCTCAGTCTCGGGCAGCGCACGCGGTAGCCCCGACGCGAAGCCCTCGGCCATGGCTTGGAACATTGCTAGCTGCCGCTCTCGGTCGCGTTCAGTCTTGACCCACTGGCCTCGCTTGTCGCCGTCCTTACCGTAGTAGGTAGAGACGCCTCTGATCTTGTGCCCGTCTGGTATCACGTGTTCCCAATCGCTCGCGGGCGCGTAACCTTGGTCCGCTGCTTTCCGGTAAACTGCTGCTCGCGCGTCATTCACTGCGCTCTTGGATAGCTGCAGCGCTTCTGCAGCTTGCCTACCTGTGCCATGCTCCGCGAGCGCTTGCATTATCTCCCATTGTCGCTTGGTCGCAAACTTCTCAAGCTCTGGGTCTAGTACAAATTTACGTGCCATCGCGTAAGTTCCTCATCAACTCTAAGAACTCCCCGGCGTCCATAGTCACAAGCCAGCGTTGGTTATCTCGCCGATGAAACACCGCAGAACTTTGCTCGGGCGATTTCTCATCGTCAGCTTTAGCCATCGCTGCGTACAGATTAAATGCCTCCCGTCTCTTGCTCTCGATATACAACGGAGTGCAGTTGTGCACTACATCAGGGCTATCTGATGTGCCCTTGAACTGTTGCCCGCGACGCGCCTCGAAGCCGTAGAGCTTTAGAAGCTCTACGACCTCGCGCTCGCCACGCTTGCCTTTATCGCGGCTGAGTTTACCCATCGTTATTTGGTGCCAAGCTCGAACAGGACGCTGCCACCGTCGCCAAGCGTCGTCGAGGGGAGCACCCCGTTCCACGAATTGGCTCGGATGTAATCAACGTACGTTAGATCGCGGAACAACTCACCATCTGTTGTTTGTATCGCGTCTACCATACGCAATGGTTCTAGCGGTGTAGACTGGTCATTGATAGCACGTTCAGTCAACGTCTTTCTCCTTCCGTGAGTGTACCTTAGTCTTACGATGAGCGCCACCCCCAGTAGCAAACTGGGGGAACTCCGCTCCTTCCTCTCGCGCTCTGTGGAGATGATAGGCTACCGTTCCCTTCGGTATGTTCAAGCGGGCCATGATCCGGTGCTGCGTCATCCCTCCGCGAGCCAGCTTAATGATCTCCGCCTTATAGCTCTTGCCCATTACGACACCCCGTCGTGCAGTGTTCGCACACTCGCGCGAACAGTAGAACTGGTTGTAGTTTTGCTGATGCTGGGTCAGCGGCTCTGAGCAGCGGTGGCAATGCGTGCTAGTCATCACCTCCACCTCTTGAAGTAGAACAACCCGATGTCCCACCCCCAGCCGAAAGCATAGAAGTGGATACCCCAGTGGCTAAATCTCATTTCTTGTACCGCTTTCCTTCCCAGCCGCTGACCCCTATTGGCCATCCTGCGGCCCAGCTAGGCAAAGGTCCGGCCATCAGTTCCTCGAACTCCTTGAGCGAGCCGAAGTCTTCGGGCACCTCTGCGATGATCTCGTCGTAGACTGTCAGTATCACTTCATACCCTGCGGCTTCCGCGCGCTGCATGGCGGGCACCAGTATCTCCCGGCTCACCGCTTGGCAGGCGTTCTCTGTGAGCTTGCCTCCGTACGTGTGCACTCGCTTCCACTGCCCCTCCTTCTGCGCCATGTAGGATAGCGACGGCACACGCTCGTGCCCGCACTCGCCCGACTTGCACAGGGGTTTGGTCGCTGGCTGGCACCACTGCGGACGCTTCGTTCGCATCTCCGGTTTGTAGTACCACAGGCGCTTCTCGTTTGGCAGGATCATCGAGAGCCAGTCGCCGACCACCTCGAAGCCGATGCTCCGGTAGTCCTGTCGCTCGCCGGTGACCACTGCCCGCACTGCTGCTGCCTCCAGCCCGAACCACAGCGCCTTACAAGCCGGGTGATCGGCTCGCCAGCCCTTGACCATCTCGATGATCGCTTCATCGCTGTGGCGTCCGCTGCTGTCGAACTTGAGCCATGCCCCCAGCGCCCCTTGGTAACCGCACGCTAGCTCTCGTGTCTTGCCGTCCTGTCGCTCATGTGGGTACGCCTTCTTGAAAGCGTCTTCGTCGCCCGACCACGCTAAATTTACAGCGTCTTGCCCCAGCTTGTGGATGCTGATAGCGGACAACTCATAGATTGGTGCGCCGGAGCTGAACGCATCGATCTTCCATTGCTCCCCCGCTAGGCAGGCAAGAATGACGGCTTCAATCGAGGTGAAATCTCCTGCGATAATTTTACGACCGGGTGGGGCAGCGATCCAATGCCGCGACGCTTTAGCCACCGCATCCATAGCGTCACCATAGATTGCATCCAGCCACCCAGCATCACCGTATGCGATATCTCGAACCAGTTGCTCGGGGTCGAGACGATCAAATCCTCGGTTGAGGTTAAGGGGTTGGAAGCCACCACCTGTCCACCGTCCTGTGACAGCCCCATGATAACGAGTTTGGAACCGGGCTCTGCCGTCCACTGCACAGTTCCGGGCCATGCTATCCAGTTTTTTTGTGGATGCTTTGTTAATCTCAATTCGTATTTCGAGTGCTCTTCGAGCCACACCACTTGGTATATCACCATCTTCCAGCAACTCCTTCAGATAGGTAGCTTGTATGTTCTCTAGGTCTAGCCCTTGCTCGGCGAACCAGACCATCAGCTTCGCTCCCTGCGTTGGGTTCAGGCCGGTTAACCCCCGGAATTCTGTCGTGAGATCGTCGGCTCTGCCTTCAACCACGGCATGAGCGCTGTCGATCCCGTCGAGATCGAGGGGGATGCCCCGGAGATTGATGGTCTGGTCAAGGAGGAAGACTTCGATCTCTTCATCCGGCAGCGGCCCTAGCTCGTCCGTCACCGACTGCTCCATCTTTACGTCATGTTCACAGTAGTTGACAAACTTGTAGAAGTCATCATCCGGGACTTCGAGCTTCGCCGTCTTCAAGTATAACTTGGAGTACTTCGTGATCAAGCGTGCGCCTTCTGGGTCTTTCCCTTCGTAGCCCAGCACGTTCGCCAGCTTGTCCAGTTTGGCAGGCATCGCATAGTAGCACGCTGTCGCCATCGTGTCCCGCCACTGGTCATCGTCTGGGAGCGGCCAGCCATAGAGAGGGGCCATGATGTTCATCCAGATCGACCGCTCGAAGGCGACATTGTGCGCCTCGATGACATGGCCGTCATCCAGAGCTTCTTGTAGGTCGTAGGGTATCCCGTCGCTGACATGGCTGGGCTCACGTGATACCACACCCCCTGCTCCCCGTCGCCACCACGATTGCACCGGCCTGCTATCGATCCCGTACGAGCAGCAGATTACATCCGTGGTTGGGTCTTCAGAGTAGGCCCAAGCCCCGACTTTCAGTAGGTCTGCGTAGCTGCGCGTTTCGAAATCGAAAGTGATCATTACAGCGGAAGCACCTTCGGCATCGCGTCCCACTCACCGCAGTCTTGGGTCGGCTGTACCATCGGCCACCCCGTCTGCTTCAAGATTTGCCCTTGCTGCCCGACGACCGTGGGCGGTTTCATGAACAGTACCCACGTCGGCGGTCCTCGGTGGCACTCGATGATGTCGTTGTCGCTTCCGTCTTTAGAAGCCTTTGAATACCGGCACGTGCTGCACGTTTTCTGTAGGCTCATCAGCTATCTCCACTCCTTACAAACGCTGGACTGTGGTCACGAATAGGTCGGACGCTTTTTCTAAGGTAGCGAAGCCGCCACCGAAGATCATCGCCAATAGACAAATAAGTCATGATAACGCATTTAAGTAGACAAATAAGTCTTGTTAAATGCGTTATAGAGAACTATCCCACCGATCCACTCAATTAGCTCCACAACACCTCCTAGAAAAAAATGGGCGGGCCTTTTCAGCTACCGCCCCTCCGGTGCATTAGCGCTCCGGTTTAACGTCCACCGTTGCAGGCTAGTACACGGCCCGGACGTGTCCCCTTGACTACGCGCTGCGACGACGCCCGCCGCTGCTCGGAGCCGCCCCACCTTCTCCACTGGCAGGAGCCCGACCGACCTTCTTGAACAGTTTGCTGTGGTCAGCCTGAGATACCAAGCGCTCGCCATCGTGGTCGAACTGCACCGCTGACAGATACAACGTGATCGAGTTGATGTCTGTCTTGGTCTCTTGGTAGGCGCTGAGTGTCACGCCGACGTTAACGTAGCACCCGTTGTAGATCATGCTCTGGTTGACGATACCGATATCTGTCTGACCATCGGCAGCGTACACCTGGATGCCTCCCTCACCCTTCTCTCCATGTTTGTTGAAGATCGTGTGCGGGCGAATGACATCCATACCTTTGTAAGCGTCGCCGACTTTACCTTCGGCCTCACGCTTCGCGGCCATCGCATCCCCGTCCTTGATCGGGATGTTGAGATCGGTGCCCTCGTCTGCAGCGCCAGCACCCCATGTGGCTTCCGCGAAGTCGAGGCATTTCTCGAAGAGTTCGGCCAGCGCCCCCTTCGGGAACGCGACCTCACAATTGTACCGGGGGTCCGACCTATCGTTGAACTGGTCCCGGATGAATAGTGCACTGTTGATCAGGCGACCTCCTTCGAGGACGATGATCTCTGCTGGTTCTTTCTTCTCGGCCATGGTCTTCCTTTCTTAGAAGTACAACGTACAATACAGATCGGCAGGGTTCCGTTCTTCTCCCTCTGCCAAGGGATAGCACGACAGGATATGTTCCTCCAGCTTGGCCAGCGTCTTGTGCTCGGCGTAGGCTTGGTTCTTCCGTCCGTGGTGCTTGATGATCGCATCAAGAGGGGCGAGCGCCATCGCCGACAACACGAGGAAGTCAGTGGCGAACGCCGGGTCTTGTGTCGCCGGGTCGTTGACGTAGTGCATGACGATGTTGTCGCCGACGTGCACTCCGCCGTACTTCCCTGCGAACTTGCGGATCGTGTTATGTCCTGTGCCCGCGAGTGGCTGGTAGCTGTCGCAGACGGTAATGAGATGTAAGCACTGCATTAATATTGTCCCTGTGCGATTTGTTCTAGGTGAACCGCCAACTTCCGTAAATCTTCCTGCACATTTCGTTCGCCTGTATGTGCTTTCTGGTCATCGTAAGTATCGAGCCAATCAGCAACACCTCTCAAAATTTCGGGGTATGTACCATGCCCGTAATGCACATGAAATCGCTCCATCACTTCTTCTCCTTGTTTTTGAACAGGGACTTCGTGTCCTTCCCGACCGCTGAGCGAGCGTCACTCTCGGCAGCGACAGCGAGACCGCCAGTCGGTTTGAATGCCCAGCGTGCGGTCGCGTCCGAACCGCCGGGGAGCCCGTCGATCTTGGCAGGCGACAGCAACGCAGGCGTCGATAATGCCTCGTCACCGAACTCTTTCTTGAGCGCTCTCTCTGCGCCGTCCTTCCACTCTCGATTGGTGCGAGAGTGCACGATCTTGAAGCCCTTAATCTGCTTGCCCGACTGCAGGCGAGCGAAGGCTGTCTCGGTCGCGGCCTTTGCTGCGATCTTGGCAGTGTTGAACGTGGACAGGAAGCGAGACAACTCTGCATTCGTCAGAGCCTTGGCCCCGCCCTTCTGGTTCATGATAGTCATCAGTTCTTCTAGCTCCTTGAAGTCTGCAATCAGTTGTGGGCAAGCTCGGCCGCGAGCGGGGCAGAAGCGACAGTGCTCTCCGCTCTTGGTTTCACGTGATACCATCGCCTCTTTCATAGAAGGGATGAGATCACCGTCCAGCCACTTCTCCAGATCAGTAGTCTTGATCGACCACTTACGCAACGGGCCATCGGAATGCCAGCCCCTCGGCTGCACGATATGCAGCGTAACTACATCGATCTCGGTCCATAGCTGTAGCTCTTCGAGGATGCCTGCGCCGTAGTACATGCACTGCGGGTTCCACTGGACATCGACCACAATGCCCGCGCCGTGCTTGTAATCGTAAACATGCAGCACGCGGTTCTTGGCGTCGGTGTACACGAAGTCAGCCTTGCCGTAGTATAACTCGTGTAAAGTTGGGCAGTGGAATGCTTTCTCGACGAACGTATTGCCTTGGTTCTGATCAGGATGCGCGCGGACAGCGTTGAGATACACTTGCACGGCGTCCGCCATGTCTTTGCTGACAAACAGTTCTTCACCGTCCGGCAGTGTGTACCCGTCGCCCGGTTTATCCCCGCGCTGCATCAACTCCCAAGCATCAAGCCCGTGAGTGATACACCACTCCCCAACTGAATGCGCCGTTGTCCCCTCGCTTGCGTACTCGCTTTCGCTGTCTTGTACCCCCGCCGATAGCTTTACGGAGCCGGGGCATACCATCCACCGGTAGGCTCCGCTGCCCCCTAGTGGTGAGTGTGCTAACAGTTCAGTCAATTGCATTTCTCTTTCTCGTGACAATCCGCGTGCAGAAATTCCAGCTTCCATTTCCCCGTCTCATCTTGCACCTGTATTGCAGCGTACTCTTCCTCGTCGAGAATAAGTAAGCTACATACGCAACAGATCAGCCGACGCGGGATGGCGTAGCCGGGGATCATTTTGCGTCGCTTAACTTCTTCAAGAATTCCTTGCGCTGAGCCTGCGTCAACTCTCTCATTTTCGTTGGCGGTAAATCGAACTCATTTCTCAAGATTTTTTTGACGCCACCAGGCAATATCTTCTGCGCTGCTGTGCTCGCCGCCTTCGACAGATAAGCATCCGTGATCTCGCGCTTGGGCTTTGCCTTCGTGCGAGACGCAGGCTTCTCCTTCGCGGGCTTCTCTTCTGTCGCCGGATCGGGATCACGTGATACCGCAGGTTCAGCGGGAGTAGACCCGTGCAACGTACGCCTGCGACCGCTCTTGGCCGGTGGTTCTGCTTCAGTCTCGCCAGTATCACGTGATGCCGCATAGTCCGCAGCGTCAGCTTCCAGATCGCCATGATCTGCTATTCTGATCGGGCTCGTGGTCTTCAGGACATCGCCGCCTTCGCGGTATTCAAGCTGGCGTCGTATTTGCTCTTGCCATATCTCGTAAAACCGAACGATCTCCTCGCTAAGCTCCTTGAGGGTCGCGCCCTCAAATGTAATCTGCATCAGGTAGTCCCCTTTCGATGTTTAACTAGTATGAAGTATTTAAGAGATTGCGTCAAGTGCCTTGTGAATGTTCTGGGCTTTCACTATAGCAGTGTTAAGTATCCGCTCAGATAACGTGTCTGGAACTACTGGCACGTGTCCTAATGTATACCACCCTTCCTGCCCCAGCCTGCTGATGCGGTCGAGGAACTGCTCGTTGCGCCCCGGCACCCAGTCGAATTCAGCCAACACCACGTCCTGCGCCGCCGTCAGCGTCCAGCCCTCCCCAAGCGGACCCATCTGCCCAAGGATAATCTGGATGCTGTCATTCTCCTGAAATTCATCGACTGCTGCCTGCCGATTACGCATGGTTGTGCTGCCGTCCATATAGACCAGACCGTGCGGCTCAAGATGCTCTCGCATATAGTCGAGAACCGTATGGTGCCACGCGCCCACGACAATCTTAGTCACGCCCTCCGCCAGCATGTCCTTGAGATAGGCCACGATACCGGGAGCTGATGCTTCGCCCAACAGCCTGCGCGCAGTCGAGATCGCCCCGTCGATAGGCACGCTGCTGTCGAAGGCGTGCGCGTCCATCTCGTATAAGGTCTCTGCCTGCTTCCAGCCAGGGTGCTTCAGGGCTCGCCGGATATCGGCTGTCATCTGCAGCGGGAACACATGCCACTGGACCGGGGGCAACTCGTGTAGCACTTGCGGCTTCGTGCGCCGCACCATGACGTTGCCCCGCAGTCGCTCTTGGAGATCGTCCAGATTGGCCGGGACGTTGCGCACCCTGTCGGACCAGTGAAGCTCCCGCCGCTTTACCCACGAGCCATCCGGTAGCTGCACCTCATGGAAGGCGTTGATGAACCCTTGCCCAAGCTCGTAGTAGGCATTGCGGAACGCTTCCATGCTCATGCCGTCGATAGCGTCGTGATCGAGCAAGCGCAGCGCGTTGTAGCACTCGATAGGCTGGTTCGGGAGGATCGTTCCACTGGCCATGGTGATGCGCCCCGAGACATCGGCGAGCCCGTCGATGTCTACGCCTTTGTCGTTCCAGCCGCAGATTGCTTTAGTGCGGGTGTTCCCCTTGGGGTCTTTGAGAGCGTGGGCTTCGTCTAGTATCAGGTGATCCCACCGGGCGTCCATGATCGCTTCGAAAATCGAGCGGTTGGTCAGCATCGCGTAGGATGTGATGACGTAGTTTGCTCGCAGTGACACCCCGTCCTTTGATTTTAGGACCGGGTATGTAGACACGTTTTCCTGCGTACTCCACATCCATATCTCACGCTCCCAATTCAGACGCAAAGAAGCCGGACATATCACGAGGGTATGTCCGGCTTCAATCGCGTTGCCCAGCATTATGCACTCGGCAGTTTTACCCAGTCCGGGGGCGTCGCCTATGAGGGCGTTGCGTCTGTTAAGTGCGTACTCGACACCCGCCAACTGGTACTCTTTCGGCACCATGTTTGGCGGGTGCGGAGCCCGGTAGAAAAGAGGCTCTGTCGCGCGACTGCGCTCGACCTCGAAGGTGTTAGTCAATCGGTGGACCGACGCCCTCTACTAATCCTCCGACGAGAGCCCCCGCCTTTACGCCGTCCGCCACCGCGTTCAGCAGTGTCCGGCAGACTATCATGAGGCCGGTCTAAAACTGTGTACTCCATGGGTCTTCCCCCTCCCCTTCAAGCAAAAGAATGGGGCCGCAGCGTGAGAGCCACGACCCCGAAGTCACCGTACGCCACAGCACCGACGAGCATTCACCCGCCGCTAGCGTACGTCTTTAGTAGTTAGGCGGCTTTGCGCTTTCCGCCCCTCTTGTTCCGACGCAGGCTCTCCGGCAGCACCGGGTCGCCATTCTCGTCCGTCTCGATCCCGTCCGTCGGCACCGCGAAATCATCCGTCAGCGTGACGCCGATCTGCTCACACGCCCACTGCACGAACTTGAACTTGGTCTTGTTCGGGGCGTCCGTGAACCGGGTCTGCAGACCCTCCAGAACGGTCTGGCTCTTGCCGCCTACCTTCTTAGCGTCAGCCTCCGTGACGACCGCCAGCCCCAGCTTCGTCGCATGTGACTTCAGCACGTTCGCGGCGTGGTCGCCGTCCGTGATAGCCTCGAAGCCCTGCTTGATGCGGTCGGCGGGCGTGACCGTTGGCTTGGTATCACGTGATGCCGCAGCACCCTTCTTACCCCCCGACCTGTCCGTGATCGCCAGCCGCTGCCGAGTCCGCAGAGCATGGTTGGCCAAGCGGTTCTTCTCACGCTGCTCGCGCAATGCCTCTTCAGGATTGTCGGCCTCACCGATGGCGACGTACTTACGCACCGTTTCGTAGGACTGCTCGACGTTATCGCCAACCCAATCCTTGAAGTTGATCTTCGCCCCTTTACACTGCTCCTTGGCGATGACCGATTGCAATGCTGCCGCAAGACGATGGTCGTAGGCGTCATCTTCCATCTTCGCTGCTTTGTCGAGGCGAGAGTTGATCTCCTTGGCGACTGGAGCCAGCTTCTTCATGGCCTGGACTTGCGCGCCCTTCAGCTTGGCTTCTGCAGCCTGCTTCTTCTTCTCCTTGTCCTTCTCCCGCTTGCCTGCAGCTTTCGCCTTTTCCTTCGCCTTCTTCTCGTCCGCCTTGCGAACTTGCTCTGCTGCTTTCTTGGCAGCAGCTTCCTGTCTCTCTTCGGTTGTGGTCATGACTGGTCCTTCAGTTGTGGTGGAGGGAGACTGCTTACCGGGTAGCCAAGGGCGACCACGCCATGTTCTTCGAAGCCCTAGCGGCGTTGTGCGCACAACCTCCGTTCGAGCATGTCACTTTCGAGCCGACGCCTTGGTTATTTGGTCTCAAGGCTAGCTACCCGGTAAGCAGTCTATATTGAACTTCCCCCTCGGTGAAATGCGATGCCCCTAGAGTGCCTGAGCCCCTAGAGATTGTCAACAGCTAATGTGGCATCACGTGAAACCAGCGCTCAGATTGACGTGTCGATCCGGTTCTGCAACGCCCGGACAGCTCTGTCAGTCTCAGCGATGCTGAAGAACTCTCGTGAAGGTTTGCCGGGAACCGTAAATCCAATCGCTGAAGTCTCGTCGCCTTCGCTATCGAGTGCCGTATGGTATATTTCAGTGACGATGGCCGCGCGCCACGTTTCGAATACCATGCACCGGTACTCAGCGATCATCTTTTCCAGCAGCCCCCAGCCTCCGTCCTGGTGCTCATGATCCGCGACCATTAGCTCCAGCACGTCGTTCAATTCGAGACACGCGAGCGGCACCGTAAACTGCCCGCTGGAATAGTTGATGTTATGCCGGGTGATATATGCTCGCGCGATGCCAGCGTCGAGGATAGCATAGCGAGGGAGCCGCCGCGTGAAGTTCATGACCTCATGAGGCCGCACCAATGCCAGCGCCCACAGCTTCCCGTCGTGGTCCGCGATCTCGACCACGATCTCCAGCACTTCGATGTAGGTGGGGCTCACATGCCAGCAGTCGTAAGTCTCGACATACTCTGCCGCACGGTCTCCCCCAGCGTCCGGACCTTCGTCGCGCGTCGTCGTCATGATGTCGAATAGGTGCGCGTCATCCAAGCAAATGAACTGAATTGAGGGTATCCCCATTTGCCCGAAACTCACGGACACCGACGCCAGAAGAAAAACTAGCGCTGCAAGCAAAACCCTCATGAGTGCCTCCGATCTGTACCTTTAGCCTACCCGCATCTTTCGAGTATTGCAAGAGCTCTCTTTACAAGTGCTCGCAAAGTAATGTAAACTGAGGCACAGTAACGAACTGGGGACACCAATGCTTTTCATCCGTTATCTCGTGGTCGCGTCAGTTGTTTTAGTCGGCATTACTGCAATTGCTCTCTTGATGGCCGCAATACTTCAAGGAATATTCTGGATCGCTGAGCTAGGCAGCTACGCGGTCTAGTATGGCAAACGAATTACTCGACGCAGCGCTAGCCTATGTCAGAAAAGGCTGGCCAGTATTTCCCTGTCGATCTGACAAGACCCCCTACACCACAAACGGGGTCATCGATGCGACCACTGATCCCAAGCAAATAAAAGCGTGGTGGGATACTTGGCCGCGCGCCAATATTGGCCTCGATGTCGGGGGTGCCGGAATGATGGTGCTCGACCTCGACACCTACAAACCAGACTACGACCCGGAGGCGCTCGAAAATGACGTTGGACCCCTTCCTGAAACTGGACTTAGGGCTCACTCACCGCGCGGAGGTGAACACCTGTTCTATAGCTTGGGGGACGGGGAGATCGTCGCGAGCAGCGCAAGTCGAATTTCCAAGCACGTTGATGTTCGGTCCTTCCACGGCTACGTTCTACTCGCTCCCAGCAGCACCAGCGACGGGAGCTACACGTGGCTGGCGGAAGATCAGCCGCATTACCGCACCGACGAGCTAGTACGGGTCGCAAACAGTGCCAGGGAGAAGCATGAGGACCGCGACAACTGGCTGATCGAAGCCGACCTCCCGGAGAATGTCGCCAGTGCCATTGCGTGGCTCAAGGACAGCGCCAAGATAGCAGTAGAGGGGCAAGGCGGCGACGCTATGGCTTACGCGACCGCTGCTCACCTGAAGAGCTTCGGCATATCTCCAGAGCTTGCCTTCGATCTCATGTGGGAGCACTGGTCACCCCGCTGCTCTCCCCCGTGGTCTGCAGACCAAGCCGACCACCTACAGCAAAAGGTTGATAACGGCTATTCCTACAACACCTCTCCACCCGGCAATGTCACGCCCGCTTATCAAGTCGCTAAGACAGCCTCTCTATTTAAGCCTGTGGCGACAGAACTGGATACCGGCTCAATCTGGACTGCGGGCCGGTTCCGCGCCATCGACCGTGCGGGTATGGGTTCGATCAAACCCCCCGAGTGGATCATCCCGGAGTTCCTCGCCGAGAATGCTTACGCCATGCTATTTGGCGCGCGAGGCACGTTCAAAACGTTCATCGCCCTCGACCTAGCGCTCTCCATTGCAGCGGGCTTTGGGCTCGGAGCGAATGCATGCTGGCCGGACATCACGAATGCTGGACCGGTACTATTTACGGCAGGCGAAGGGCACGCCTCAATTACCAACCGCGTTAAGGCATGGGAGCAAACGCACTTCGATGCCAATATGGTCGGCAACTTTGTCCTAGCCGACCCGGTGCCGTCCGTCGCCGAAGAGCTACAACCTTTCATAGACACAGTGCTCGCAGCCTCGCCCGAAGGTTATCGCCTTGTGGTGCTCGATACCGTGGGCCGGGCCATGCAAGGCGTCAACGAGAATGCACAGGAGCACGCCGGGCAGTTCACGGCTCTCGTGCAACGGCTGCAAAAGGAGCTAGGGGCGACCGTGCTTGCCCTGCACCACGTCGGTCACACTGACACAGACCGAGCCCGTGGCTCGTCCGTGTTTGGCGCTGATGTGGACACTGAGGTGCGGCTGGACCGCGCGGGTAAGGAATACTTGGTCGGGCTCACTATGACCAAGCAAAAGGACGCTGCAGAGTGGGAGAAGCCTCGCTATGTCCGGCTCAACGAGGTGAGCACCGATCTGGAGCACAAGAGCCTTGTCGCCGTCTCAGCGAAGGGCGAGCAGATGCTGAAGGATGTAGAGAATACCAAGCAGAAGCTGGAGACCGCCGCCAAGTTCTCGGCAGTGCAGAACGCACTGCTCGATCACCTCGAACATAACAAGTTGAAGGAATTTCAGGATACACCACTAGCGCGGGCGATCACCGGGGCTTGTGGTATCGGCGAACAGCGCATTGCACGCCATTACTTGCCGGAGCTTCGGAGAGACAGCGCCCGGCGAGCTTTCGTCTGCTATGACACAGGGAAAGCCCGCTGGCGCTGGCAGGAGTAACTACGGCGATGTCTAGCCCTTATCCCACGATTACTCCCTTCCGTCGTGGGCTGCGTTAACCCCAGCGCCCGGAGTGAGCGTGGGATCACGTGATGCCTCAGTTTCCAATTCCTCTTTACCGTCGAGGATACGTTGCACGATTTGCGCGAAGCCGTAGCACGTTTTGCTACCGTACAGCTTGAATACCCGGAGCTTGCTAAACTTCGCCAGCGCCTCCGCCAGATCAGCCGGGCAGACCTCGCCGTACACTAGCTCAGCAATGCGCCGGGCCTCGATGCTGAGCTTCGGCAGGCTCAAGCGCTGCTTCGTAAGATTGCCAGTCACCACTTCCTCCCCAATCGTTGTTTGAACCACTGCCACCATATACGAGGGCTCGCTGTAGCATACCCCGGCAAAGGATGCCCCGGCAGAGGATACCAGCCGAAGATATGTCTCAGTACCCAACGACTACGAATTGTGATCCGCATTAGAAATCTCCTCGTAATCTCGGACGTGTTGACCAGGGTAGCGGTCGGGGGCGACGACACTCATGGCCGCACCACGTCGCGGTACTCGACTTTGTAATACAGCTTGCTCTCGCTCGCGTGGTCAATGGAGGTGTACTCCACTGTCACTGGCTTGGCGTCGTACCATAAGGGACGGCCATGTTTGTCGAACTGCTCGACCGCCAATATGCTGTCGAGGTGGCTTAGCGCCCGGTTCAATGCGAAGGGATCACTGCGGTCAGCCCTAGCGTACCGCCGCGCGCCCTGTTCCATACGCTCTCGCAGGAGCTTTCTCGCGTCACCTTTCGTCATCTAGCTACCCTCGTGGCTTAGCGCCCGGTTCAATTTAGCAATGTCCTCGTCGGGTAGGTCTAGCTTGTAGAGGTGGCCTTCAGACTTAATCTTGGATTGCACCTCCTCAACAACTTCGCCCAACAATTTCCGGTCATTCAGTTTTTGTTTAAGCGCAGGGTTCGCTTCAATTACTTCCATCGCTGCCCGTGTAGCGTCCACATCATGTACTTTATTAAGTGGAATCTCTTTGTTTAGAACATACGTTGCATCTAATACAGCCTGCCTTGGCGACGGCAAACCCGCTTGCTGATAGCTTTCCCCCGTTCCCTTCGCACCGCCTGCATAGAACTCATGCCCATCTTTCGCTACCTCGCGAATGCTTTCTGGGGTTGAAGTGGCTTGTCTTTCATTCATCGGTAATTCCCCTAGTCAGTCAAAAGAGAAAGCTACAGCAGACGATCTGCTGGCGGCTTTCGATGTACCTCTAGTGTGAGCTGGAGCGCCGCAGGATGCAAGGGTTTCCTGAGGCTGCAAATAGTGGGCACACGTGATACCCGTTGTAGTCGTCAAATCGTTGTAATTGTAGAAGCTACAATGGACGTCGTTGTACAACAATATGTAATGATTTCAACGCGTTGTCGTGACAACGATTTGCGTTGTTGTAGCGCGGATTGTAGCGTTGTAGTGGTTTCCGGGGGTATAAGGAATACCCCGGACTACGACAATGGGTGACAACAGTTCAAATAGGGCTTTAGCTGAGAGGGAGGTGAAAAGGGGGTAAGCCCAAGAAAAAACCCCCGCTCAACGAATGTCGAGCGAGGGTAGACCGACCATGGCCGGGCAGGAGGTTGTCAGTAGCGCAGGGGCAGTCGATGCGGACGTGAGCGATTGACCTCTGCGGAGGTCTTGCCCACGAGCGCTCGTTGCGCATAGGTAATCTGTAGCTCGCGCTGCAGGGTATCGCTAGCCGGGTCACGGTTAAGGCGTGCTAGGCGTTCGCTGATGGACCCCATGCGCCGCCCAGTCGGGCGCGAGGTGGAGTGGGTCTCTTGAGACGATATGTACTCGACCTTTATCGCAGTCATGGTGCCTCTATCCTCCTATAGGTTGAGCGCTTCGCAGTGAAGCGCAGAGACATGGTATGCGTCGCGGTAGTTGTCGGCTTGATGCGTGGCGACGTACTCGCACCAATTGTTCCAGAGCACTTCCGGTCCGCCTAGCTCATAGACGGTCTGGACGTAGCGCTGGCAGAGCTTGCGGCGCGCTTTTGAGGAGCGTTGCTTGTAGCTATCAAAGGTGCGCGGCGGTAACCCGTATTGCGTGATGTTATGGGTATCGAGACAACCGGCGAGACCATATATGAGTTGGATCACAAACCCAGCCTTGGCTAACCCGAGACCGGGCAAGTCGGCTAGGTATTCGATCAGGATTGCGGCTGTCTCTTGGTCGTCCAGCGAATGGTCGTTGTAGATATGTTCGCAGAATGAGTAGGTGGCTTCGGCTTCCGTTTCGGCAGAGTTGTAGGCTTGCCACTTCCAGCCCCAGAGCACGTCAAGGGACTGCTCATCCTGCCGCGCGGCAGTGATGGTATCGTCCGGCACTCTATACAGGGGCTGGCGTATCGTGAGGATCACAAATTGGACAACTGCGGCGAAGGCTTCAGGCGAGCTTCGCGCGTACTGGGAAATGATGGTTGCGTGCGTTGCGTACATGGTGCTGGGTCTCCCGGTTGTATGGTCGCTTGGAAAGAGGCTAGGGGCCGAAGCCCCCAGCCCTAGTCGAAGCGATCACGGTTTTTGGATTGACGCGACGTAGTATTGATCGCCGTCCCGAGACCATGTATCGCGTGTTAGTGCGGTATCACGTGATACCGGCCACAGCCACCCGATGAATTCAGGGGCTGCAGCCCAGCCTGCGAATTCGAGGATTGCTGGACGTACGCCAAGGCGCTCATCCACTGGCCCGAGATGGAGGTAGCAGTATTGAGCATAGCTGCAGATGTGCAGTTTCTTGAGTTGTCCCCAGTGTGCGTGGTTGACGATGTACGAGACCTCGCGCTCGCCACGCCATGAGCCTTCAATTTGCTTGTACGAGATGTTCAAGCGCTCGAATTCTTCAGCTACTTTATGCGGGAGCGAAGCTGACGCGAAGATGACGTATCGTTCGCGCGCTTCAGTTGTGTTGGCAGAGTGGGTCATTAAATATCCCCTAAGCGCGGGTGCGAGGTGTAATTGAAGAGTTTTGCTATGCGTCGCGCTTGTCGCTCTAGCTGGTCGATGAATTCTTGTGGTTCATCGCCCTCTTCAATCGCGGTATCCCATGCAAAGAGTACATACGCGAAAATGTGATCTTGCGCCTTGTTCTTTGCATCGGTCTTGCTAGCGTAGGTTATGTGGCTCATCAAGCTACCTTTTCGACACGGTTGCGACTGGCCGCAACGATGTCGCCTGTTGAGTTGTCGTGGATGTAGACGGCAGTCGCTGACGTGCGGTCAACGAAGCCGATTACAGGCTTGCCCAGTGGCGCGCCAGTGCGGTCGCGTCGCTGGTAGCTCACCTTGTCATGTACCCGGATGACGGGTTCTGACGAAGGCGCACGTTTGACCGGCAATGGGTAACGTGAGTACGGCACGTTGTTCCGGTCGCGTGTGAAGAGCCATTTACGTCTTGCCATGGTTCACCTCTCTTTCAGTCGTAGAGAACTATCGAGCCGGGGTCGCGCCACTCCCAATAGAGACCACGCGCTTCGGCCCATGTTTCCAGTTCCGGGTGGATGTACGGGTCGCCACCACGGAACTCGCCGTAGTAGTCAATGCAGCCGCTACCATCTTCGGCATGTACTACGAGACGCCCTTCGTCATCTCGTAGGTGTGCTGGCTGGCGTTTGACTTCTATCAGTTTTGAGCCGTCCCAGTCATAGAGTGTGAGCTTGGGTAGGCTCAGTCGGTGATCTGTGCCCCTCATGTGAATATCCCCCATTCTGTAGGTTGGCGACAAATGAAGTCGCGCAAGGCGTATAGTTGCTTGCGCTCTGTCTCTGTCTGGAATTGCTGCTCTACTTGTGTGATACAATCGTGTAGCTCGATTTCGAGCAGCGCGTGGTGCTCTTCCGAGTGCACTTTGCCCCCGGTCGATGCGTACGAATAGAGTGCCGACCATTGGCCGCCATGCCATTCGTACGCGGTCTGGATATGGTCTGTCGTCATGATGCCACCTCATCGGGGTAGAAGCTGCAGGGCGTGACGGTCACGAAGCGTGTCACGGTTAAGCTGACGCGAAATGGCGGCCGTCGGATGATGATCTTGCACTCCCCATGCCACTCTTGCTTGAAGGGGAGGGGGCAGTCGGCCTCAGACCATCCCGGCCAGTTCGGCACAATGGCTTTTACCTGAGCCTCGCTTTCGACCACGGCTGCAGTTCGGTCGTTGCCATGGCTCCTAATGATGAATGCATGAGTGCCACGTGGCTTGGGGTCGCCAAGCGCGGCCCGGCAGATATGAGCGAACGATTGTTTGCGTGCGGTCATGATAGCGCCTCGCTTTCCTTTGCTATGAAGTCGATCAGTGCCTGCTGTTGTGGCTTCGTCCAGCTTACAGTGCCGGAGCCACGGTCGATCTTGAGTGAGATGGTGTTGAGCACTTTGAGCAGCCGTTCGTGGCTCCCAACGAGTGCCTTGGCCGCCACTTGTTGGGCGTCAACCTTCTCGCCTTCGATCCGCAGACTTTCGAGTGCGGTGGTCTGTCCTTCCGGTGTTCCGTTGATGCAAACGACGCCGTACGAGTAGAGCGCTGCGGCCCAAGTCGGCGTCAAGTCGATGGTCTTCGTGGTCATTGATATTCTCCTCCTGTGAGTGTTGACCAGCCGCCAGTATACAGCATTCGCCTGTAATGTCACTGTTGTTGTTTGTTGTAGAGAGTGGGCCTTAGTCTGCTCACTCGCCCACTTGAGCGACCCCACGAAGCCGCTGCTAAATCCTGTGGGCCGGGAGGCACCGATGGCCCACGCGAGTAGCTGACCGCCACTGCTATCAAAGGTTGATCGCGTGTTGGTTGCATTGCTGCCCATGCTATGCAAGCGCTGGCTCAGGATGTCGATGGGGGGAGGGGCTTCTGGGGATCGACTTCGGGGGTAGCCCCGGCCTTCGCCCGCCCTCCACCCTCCAGATCGCTTCAGAATATTCCCGGATGTACCTCGGAAAAGAATGCCTATATAATGGTGGCCATGAAGATCGCATACAAATGTCTCAGGTGCGAACACAGGTGGCAACGCACGCTCAGCAGCGGCAAGCTCCCGCTCGACCACCCAAAGGACAATCACTGCCCTAAATGCAGCCATAACCACATACAGTGGCAGAAAAAGAAAATTCGAAAGCGAAAAACCCCGGCATCACGTGATACCACTTGATATTTAGGTCTTTCACCGGTATCCTAAATGTACGCGCTGAGATCGGCTCCTTCCCCGGCCTGATCTCGCGTAGGCTCGCGCTGCGGTGCGGGCGAACCGCTCGGGCGGCGCGGGATATAAGAGCCCCCACTGAATTCAACCGTGGGAAGCGGAAGGGAACGAACTATGGCGGATGTTATCAACGCTGAGAAGGATGCACGAGCGGCAACTGACGCAGCGTACCAGACAGCGCGTGAGACGTGGGAAGCTATCGACGCAGACTACAAAGCGCTGCGAGGGAAACCAAAGACGGAAATCTCGAAGGAACTCATTATTAAGCTGGTCACGGACAACTGGGGCAAGATCACTGCCGTAGCGACTGCAGCGGGTATACCATTGGCCGTCTCTGACCCCGGCTCGTTCACGACTGTCCTTCATCTTATCGGCACTCTTTGGCCCTTCTGATGGCACGCAGACGGCGTAAACGCGCTCTCACCGATAAACAACGGGCCGCAGCCGATGAGTACCTGATCAACGGCTTTAATAAGGCTGCGGCCATGCGCAAGGTGGGGTATTCGGAGAACACTTGCTTAACGTTTGTGGGACGGGTGTTTAATGCCCCGGCTGTTGTCGAATACCTCGACAGGGCGAAAGCCAAGCGGGCCAAACGGCACGAACTGACGGAGGATTGGCTCATCGAGCGATTTATGGAGCGGATCGAGAGCGGGAAGATACTCGCGCCGTTTAAGAAGATCGCTGATGACGGTTCGCTCTATTGGGACTTCACGGGTGCTACGGAAGATGAATTAGCGCTCGTTTCGGACCTCGGCGTCGAGTTTGCGAAGATCGGGCGCGGTCCCGGCGCTATTGATGTCACCAAGTTCAAGATCAAGGAGCCCGATGTTCACGCCGCGATGATGGCCCTCATGCGCTACCTGGGGCTGTTTGACGATAAGCTGGATACCACGAGCGGTGATCAGATTTCTCGCATTCAGGCGGGGCGGGATCGCGCTGCGCGGGCTGACAACGAAGATACGGTGCACTAATGGCTGACAACAAAGATACGGTGCACTAATGGCTGATATGTCAAAGACAACTTCAGGCGGGAAATTGGCCACTCCTGAAAACAGTAATGAGAAATTTTTTCAGCATTCGTTTCATTTCGACGAGGAAGATATCCAAACCTTCGGCTCGGGCAAGGCAGAGCTTGATCAAGAACTGCGGTTCGCTGGTAAGGTGCGGGTGCCGAGTATTTCGTCCGAAAAGGATGATAATGGCAAGCGGTCTCGAATTACCGTCGAATTTACTGAGGGTGAGTTCTCAGGTGACGGCAACAGGCTCGCTGAGAAAATATTCGGGAAAGACGACTAAGTATGGCATCACGTGATCCCAAGGCAATCGCGGAGCAGGAACTGGACGACGCATTAGCGGGTTTCTACGATGATCCGCTCGGCTATGTCCTGTTCGCGTTCCCGTGGGACACGTATCAGCCGATCCAGCAAGTGCCTCTGAAATCGCCGTGGAAAGAGCGGTATCCCGGCGCGAAGTGGGGGCCGGATGCGTGGGCGTGTGAATTCTTGGATCAGGTGGCGGCAGATGTCAAAAAGAGCAGATTCGACGGGCGTACGGCGGTTCCGCCGATCCAATATTCCACGGTCAGTGGTCACGGCATCGGGAAGTCGGCGCTGGTCGCATGGCTCACCAAATGGATACTCGATACCCGCCCGCTGTCGGTTGGCACGATCACAGCGAACACTGCTGAGCAGTTGAAGGCCAAGACATGGGCGGAGGTCGGTAAGTGGCACGCCCTGTCTCTGACGGTAGACAGGTTCGTCTACAACTCGGGTCGAGGTGCCATGAACCTCACCCACAAAGTTCACAAGATGGATTGGAAGTGCACGGCGCAGACGTGTCGTGAAGAGAATTCGGAAGCCTTTGCGGGGCAGCACGCGCCCTCAGGCACATCATTCTATATCTTTGATGAGGCGAGCGCTGTCCCGAACAAAATCTTCGAGGTCCGGGAAGGTGGAACGACCGATGGCGAACCGATGGTGTTCGACTTTGGCAACGGCACCCGGAACTCGGGGCGGTTCTATGAGCAATGCGCTGGTCGCCTGCGCCATCGCTACACAGTGCGGTCTATCGACAGCCGCGATGTGCATATGCCCAATAAGGAGCGCATACAGGCGTGGCTGGAAGATTACGGGGAGGATAGCGACTTCTTTAAGGTGCGCGTACGTGGGATGTTCCCGTCGAGCGGCACGTTGCAGTTCATTTCGACAGGGAGCGTCGAAGAAGCGCAGATGCGGGAAACCACAGTCGATCAGCACGCGCCCCTGATAATCGGCGTGGACGTGGCCCGCTTCGGCAACAACGAGAGCGTTATCTACCCCCGGCTGGGCTACGATGCCCGGTCGTTCCCCGCGCGCCGGTTCCAAGGCAATGACACGGTGCAGATCGAAGGGCACGTGATCGAGTGCATTCGTGAGTTTAAGCGTATGGGGATCGAGTGCTCCGGGCTGTTTATCGATGAGGGCGGCGTCGGCGGTGGTGTGGTCGATCATTTGCGCGGCTGGGGCGCTATCGGCGTTAACTTTGGGTCGAAGCCCTTTAAGCCTGAGTATCGTTACCGGTCGGACGAGATGTGGGGAAACATGCGGGATGCGATGGGCAAGCTCTGTCTGCCGCATACCTCGCAGCCAAACGGCGTCGATCTCATGGCGGACTTGACCCAGCGGGAATTTGGGTATACCGTCATGGGCAACAAGATTCATCTGGAGACCAAGAAGGATATGGCGGCGCGGGGGATTGCTTCTCCAGACCTTGGCGATGCACTGGCTTTGACGTTTGCGCGAGAGGTTGCACCTATTTCGCGGGTTGGGATGATGGGTCAGCCGGTGCAGACGGTCCTCTCGGAATACGATCCTATGAACCCTCTTGATATAGTTATGAGGTAGCACATGTGTGGAGTAGCAGCAGCGGGTATGTTGATGGGTAACGCGGGCGGTCGCCCGGACGTTCCCCACCCGGAAGGGCTTCGTGATAACGAAGACAACATCATTATGGTGCCAGACCCAGAAGCGTCTCAGCGCGGCCCGGTCACCCTTGGCTACAGAGCGGTATCGGAGCGACCTACGAATTCGCTGGGTCGCCCGGACGTTCCCCACCCGGAAGGGCTTCGTGATAACGAAGGCAACATCATTATGGTGCCAGACCCAGAAGCGTCTCAGCGCGGCCTGATTAAAGTTCGCCGAGCGGTATCGGAGCGACCTACGAATTCGATTGCTGTCCCGGCCAGTAAGAGGGCGGCTCGGCGTAGCAGTCTAGTACGCAGCATGTATGACCGGACGACATCTGCACTCACGTCTCTTGGGCTCACTGATGCTCCCATTGGGCTAGACGAAAGTCGAGGCCGAGGCCCGGAACGTTATCCCAAGCTCAAGAAGAAAAAGTTAGGAAACTGATATGTGCTTCTTTTCTTCCCCTAAGATTTCGGCTCCGGTTTTTCCTCCGCCCCCTCCGCCCCCGGAGCCTCCCCCTCCGCCTCCGAAGCAGAGTGATCCGAAGGTGACGGCGGCGCGCACCAAGAGCCGCAGGCGAGCTGCGCTCGCTATCGGGCGCACGGCGAATATTCACACTAGCGGACTGGGGCTGACGACCAGCGCGTCTAGTAGCGCCAAGAAATCGCTAACAGGAACCTGATATGGCAGACCAAACACGGCGCGACTACTATGACCGGCGAATGAAGGCGCTGGACGATGATTATGATACGTTTCGTCCGCATCTGAAAGAGTTGTCGGAGAACATGGCTCCTCGGCGTGGGCGGTTTGAGGTGGACGACGTAAATGTCGGCACCAAGCGTCACAAAGAGATCATTAACAGTAAGGGCTTGCAGGCGCTGAATGTGGCGACGGCAGGCATGTTCGCAGGAGTGATGTCTCCTACTCGGCCATGGATGGATTTGGTCACGCCTGACCCGGCGCTGATGGAGTATATGCCAGTTAAGATTTGGTTGCGCACTGTGCGGGACCAGATGCTGGCTGTCTTCAACGCCAGTAATCTCTATAACATGGCACCGGTTATGATCGGCGAGTTGCTGAATTTCGGGACCGGCTGCATAACGCACGTGGATGACAACGATAATCTGTCGCGGTTCTATACCCACACGGTCGGCAGCTATCGTATAGCGCAGGATGAGAAGTTCCAAGTCACGACGCTCGGGCGGCGAATGAAGATGACGACAGAGCAGATGGCGCTGGAGTTTGAGTTCGATAATCTCACGACTGCTGTGCAGACTGCGATTGCCCGTAATGAGCTTAATACGCGGCATACTGTTGTGCATCTGATCGAACCGAATGATGACCATCGCCCGCGCAATCCGCTGGCGAAGTTCAAGAAGTTCGCGTCCGTCAAATACCAGCCAGATAACGCGGACAAAAACGTGCTCTTGAGCGTCAAAGGCTTCGATGAGTTCCCGGCCTATTGCCCCCGCTGGGGTGTAACTGGTGAGGATGTCTACGGCACCACTTGCCCCGGCATGGTATCGCTCGGCGACAATAAACAGCTACAGGTGCAGGAGAAGCGTAAGGGCCAAGCTATCGATAAGAAGGTGAACCCGGCGCTGTCTGGGCCTGCCTCGTTGCGGAACGTCCCAGTCTCCGGGCTCCCCGGTGGGCTAACTTTGTATGACGCGGACCCGACGCGGAACAAGCTCGAAAGCATCTATGACGTGCATCTTGATTTGCGCGATCTCAAGGAAGATATGGATCGCGTGGAGGCTCGCATTGATGAAGCGTTCTACGTGCCGCTTTTCTTGGCGATCACGAACATGGAGGGCGTGCAGCCTCGGAACCAGTTGGAACTGTCGGAGCGCAATGGCGAGCGCCTGCTGCAGCTTGGGCCAGTTCTCGAACGGCTGCAGGGAGAGTTTCTCGATCCGATGATTAGCCGCACCTTCAATCAGATGCTACGCGCTGGCCTTGTGCCACCTCCACCTCCGGAGATCGCGGGCAGGCCGTTGAAGGTCGAGTACATATCGTCTCTGGCGCAGGCGCAGCGTGCGGTCGATACACGCGGGCTGGATCGCCTGTCACAGTACGTCGTAGGTCTGGTGGGCGCTCAGCTTACGGACGGACGCAAGGTGAACTTCGATATGGCGATCCAGAAGTACGGTGAGCTTGTCGGCACGCCCCCGACTATCATGGTCTCGGATGATCAGCTAGCTGAGACCCGGCAGGCGGAGCAGCAAGCACAGCAGACAGCACAGGGTATCGGAGCCGGTGAGCAGTTGGCTCGGACGGCTCGTGATGCTGGCCAAGTAGACCTAGAGGGAGATAATCCTGTTTCCCGCGCGGTAGCTAATCTGAGCAGGGGGAGCTAATGGCTGATGATGTAGGTGACGAAAAAAAAGTTAAGCACAAGAAGTCTGTGCGGCAGCTTGAGCGGGAGCGAGAGATCGCAGAGTTGCACGCGATTTTGCAGACGTATGGCGGGCGTTCTTTTATTCATCGCCTGCTTGCGGAAGCAAAGATGTTTCACTTTGGGTTTACCGGCCCGGTGCTGGAACAGATGGAAGGACGGCGTGGTGTGGGGTGGTGGGTGTACCAAGAAGTCTTTACAGCCGATCCAAAGGCATATACACTAATGCTGGACGAAGCGGCATCACGTGATACCAAGCAAAAACCAGAAGGGAAAGACGATGGCTGAAGAGAATGCAGGGGCTGGCAATGAGGCCGGTTCCGAAGAGGAAGTTAAGATAGAGGGGACCACTACTCTCACGGATGGTGGGGGCGAGGGGGAACCGAATTCGGGCGATAAAAAGTCTGATGAAGACACCAGTTCTGGAAAGGCTGGTGAGAAGACTGACCACGACACCGACGAGAAATCCAAGGACGGCGAAGCCGATAAGGATAAAGACGGTGCCCTTACTGAGTACGCAGAGTTTACTGTGCCTGAAGGTATGGTGCTCAATGAAGAGGCTGCGGCTGTAGTTGCTCCTATGTTGCTGGATTTGAAGGCGACCCAAGAGCAGGCGCAAGGCTTCGTTGATCTCTATGCGAAGGGTATTCAGGAAGCGCTGGGTGCACAGGCTCAAACGTGGACAGACAAGAAAGCCAGTTGGCAGGCAGCGTCGCAAGATGATGCTGAGTATGGCAAGGGCAAATACGACGCCAGCTTGAATACCGCGAAGGCGGCGATCCGGGCTATTGGCGGCTCAAAGCTCATGCAGGCTTTGGAAGAGACCCAGATGGGCTCTCATCCTGAAGTCATTCGTGCCTTCTGGAAAATTGGTCTAGCTATCGGCGAAGACACTGTGGACTTCGGCAAGGTGAACACTGGCGAAGGTAAGACCCTCGCAGAACGGCTGTTCCCGAACCAAGGTAAAGAGAAAGCAGCGTAATTCGCTGACGACAACAACACTAGAAAGGGCATTAAGAGATGGCTACGCTTAGCGTTCAAAACCCGACCCTTCTGGATTTGGCCCGTGTGACCGATCCTGATGGGTCTATCGCTGCGGTGGTCGAAATCCTCAACGAGACCAACGAGGTTCTCGCGGATATGTCGTGGGTCGAAGGTAATCTCCCGACAGGCCACAGAACTACGGTTCGGACAGGTATTCCTGCTCCGACGTGGCGCAAGCTGTACGGTGGCGTGCAGCCGAACAAGTCAAGCACAGTGCAGGTCACCGATAACACCGGTATGCTGGAGCAGTATGCCGAGGTTGACAAAGCATTGGCCGACCTGAACGGCAACACGGCGGCGTTCCGCTTGTCAGAAGACCGCCCTCATATCGAGGGTATGAACCAAGAAATCGTTGACACGCTGTTCTTTGGCGATGAAGACACTGAGCCAGAGGCATTCACGGGCTTGGCCCCGCGTTTTGCTAATCTCACTGCCGACGCCAACTCAGACAACGTGATCGACGGCGGAGGCACCGGTTCAGACAACGCCAGCATTTGGCTGGTTGTGTGGGGGCCGAATACGTGCCATGGCATTATCCCGAAGGGTTCGACTGCAGGTCTACAGGTGACGGACAAGGGTCAGGTGACGCTTGAAGATGCCTCAGATGGCAGTAACTCGGGCCGGATGGAAGCCTACCGCACTCACTACCGCTGGGACGCTGGCCTTACAGTCCGCGACTGGCGTTATGTCGTACGCATTGCGAACATCGATAAGTCCGCGATCATCCGGGTGTTCACGTCCGGTGACTTCGCGACAGGCGCGCACTTGCCTGATCTGATGTTCCAAGCGATGCGTCTGGTCCCGAACTTGTCGATGGGTCGGCCTGCGTTCTATATGAGCCGAGACATCGCGACTTGGGTGGCTCGTCAGAGTGCTGCGATGGGTAACGCCAATGCAGTGACGATGGACACTCTCTCGGGCGATCAGAAGATGACGGAACGGTTCCATGGTATACCGATGCGTCGTTGCGACAGCTTAGCGGCTGACGAAGCTGCGCTAACCTAAACGACAGCAAACTAGAAAGGTTAACGATATGTGGTTAGACGAACGAACTGAGTTTGCTGATGACGTAGATGTTTCTGCTGCGGCTGGTACAGCCCTCGTCGGAGACGTGATCGACAGTTCCGTGGTCCGCGATCTGGGCAACGGTCAGCCGGTTTATCTCGTTATCAGAACCGGAGGCACGGAAATCATCACGGGCGGCTCGGCTGGTACACTGTTGTTCCAGCTTGCGTCAGATGCTGCCGCAGCGATTGCTACGGATGGTTCGGCGACGGTTCATTTGCAGACAGACGCGCTGGTAACGGACGACTCGGCAGCGAATGCTGCGCAGTTCAATGCTGGTGGCACTATCTTCTTCGGCGCATTGCCGCTAGAGGGTGTTCCCTACGAGCGTTATCTCGGCATCCTCGCGGTGACAGCTACCACCACGACCACGGCAGGCACGATCAATGCGTTCCTGACGCTGGACCCCGGTGGCTGGAAGTCATACGCGGACGCTGCTAACTGAGGCTAAATGAGGGGGGCCATCGGCTCCCCTCAGTAGCTCCTGAAAAGGACACGAAGACATGGACACAATTGTTGTCAAATTCAAAAACCCGTTCCGTGTGCCGGGGTTCGGTCGCAAGCGCTTCCCAGGAGGGCTTGTGCACGATGTCCCCGCCAGTATGCGTGATCACTTACCCTCGACGGCTGTCATTCTGACGCCGGAAGATGTTGAGACCGAAGAGCAAGCGGTCGCGCAGCGCGAAGAACTCGCGATCCAAGACCTAGCTCGTGCTGCGGGCGACACTAGCCAAGAAGCGCTCGAAAGAGCGGGCCTTGCTGGTGCTGTCGATGCAAGCGGCGAGACGAAAGTTGCTGAGAAAGCTGGCGATAAGCCTTCTCGCACAAAAGGAAAGGTAAAGAAATGAACCGTATAAGGACCTTTGCTCTCGGCCTTGGCCTTAGTTTGCTTTTGCTGGCGAGCCCAGCATCTGCAGGGTTTGGCTTCAAGGTTGGAGCAGCAACCGTAGACGACGTTACCACCACAGCTTGCACCACTGGGTTGAACCAGACGGTGACAGGCTTCGGTAACGGTGTAGACATGGATCAGGTGTGGCGGCTTGAGAAAGAAGTCGGCTCTCAAGGTTCGGGCGCATTCTCTCCGGTACAAGGCTATTCGGACGTGTTCCCCACGGCGAATGGTGCAGCAGCGGTGGGCGGTATCACGCAAGTGATGCGGTACACGTCACCAGAGGTCGCCTGCTTCCGTTTACACATGACTACGGATGGTGGTGGTACAGCCCAAATTCAGCTTGTCACCAATCGTGACACGCCTACGGCGTATCCGGGCGATGCTACGCATATCCGTTGGTTCGATGACTTCAAGCACGGTACTATCCCGATCACCACAACGCACAATGGCGACACTCCGTCGTACATCGTGCATATGGGTGCCGGTGCGAATGCTGTGCTTTCTGTTATCGAGGGCGAAGCTGAAGGAGCGATGACCTTTAGCTCGGGTGATGCAGGCAATGACACGGACCTGTCCACAGGCAGCTTCGGTCTCCTGACGCACGGTGCGCTTGTTAGCGACGGCACGATGGCAGTGGAGTTCCGCGTAGCCATGAGCCAGATCACTGACACTCGTATCGGGTTTGGACTGGTGGATTTGATTTCGGCTGCGACTGAGATTGAGCCCTTCGAGGCGAACACGAACGTCGTTGCGGAAGGTGCGGTAACGACCGCTGCCGACGCGGCTGCTATCGGGTTCGACACTGACAGTAACAATGCTCAAGGCGATTTCTGGCTGGCGTATTCGATGAACGCCAGCACTCAGGGCAACGCGGCTGATGAGTACTCGCTAGGCTCTGGCGGAACTGCTCCTGTCGCTGCGACATATGATGTATTGCACATCGAAATCGACAGCACAGGCGACGCGTTCTTCTTCCTCGACGGCTTGCTCGTCGCGGCGGAGCCCCTGGCCGTGGCGACGGATGCTGTTCTGATCCCCTATTGGTGGGCTGGCACAGCGGACGACGGCACTGGCACAGTCAATAAACTGCACATTGACTATCTGGACTTCTGGTCGGCGCGACCGGGGACAGTTAGTTAACGGTACACTACTAGAGGGGCGGTATCACGTGATGCCGCCTCTCTCCTTTTTCTAAAGAGGGGCCGCGATGGCAACCACCACTATTAGTGAAGCTCGTATCTGCAGCATGGCCCTCTCGCATCTTGGGGAAGATGCTATCGAGAGCTTGACAGAGGGGACGGCAGAGAGCAACGCCTGCGATCTCTGGTACGACTACAGTCGGAGGATTGCGCTTGCCTCCCATGACTTCGGGTTCGCTCGCACACGCCAAGCACTGGCCACGCATGACGATGATCCGCCTAGTGGTATCTGGGGCTACCGTTACCAGTATCCGTCTGATTGCGTGAAGCTGCGGAAATTGCAAAGTCCTAGCGGGGATCAAGCGGATAATATTCCATACGAAATTGAGCTAGGGGACAATCGGGATAACAAAAGCATCGTAACCGACCTACAGGACGCGGTTGCGGTGTTCACGTACAACTTAACGCAAGTTGATCTATTCACTGAGTATTTCATCCTCATGCTTTCGTTCGGGCTGGCGGGCAACTTAACATACTCGATCACGGGCAAGAGAGAGTTCCGTAAAGATATGATAGCGACTGCGCAAAGCATGGCTCTCATGGCTCCCGCGAATGACGCTAACGAGCAGCAGAAGACTACGCCTCGTGACGCCGACTGGCATCGAGCCCGGTAATGGCGACGTTCATACAGCCATCCTTCGCGAAAGGAGAGCTTGGTCCGGCGCTCTACGGGCGAGTGGATACGGCTGCGTATCAGGTGGCAGTGCGAACTGCGCGCAATGTGATCATCCATGCACACGGGGGCATCAGCAACCGCCCCGGCACTAGGTTTCTGTGCCCGTGCAAAGACCACACTAATCGTCCGATCTTGGTCGATTTCCAATTCAAAGCGACAGACACTTACACGATAGAGATGGGTAATCTTTATGCGCGCTTTATCCGAAATGATGCGCAAGTGCTGGAAGCGACAAAGGCAATAACCGGAGCTACAGCAGCAAATCCTGTTGTCGTGACCAGCGTAGCCCACGGGTATTCTAACGGTGACCACGTCTTTATAGGTAGCGTCGGCGGGATGATAGAGCTTAACGGGCGCTGGTTCCAAGTCGCGAACAGGGCGGCGAATACGTTCGAACTGACGAGCGTGTACGATGCAGGCGTTTCGAATATTGATGGGACAGGCTATACAGCGTACACAAGCGGCGGCACGAGCGGGAAGGTGTACGAGGTCGTGACGACGTTTGCGCAGGCTGATATTGATCAGCTAAAGTGGACGCAATCGGCGGACGTTATGACTATGACGCACCCTACGTACGCGCCGCAAGAGTTCACTCGCACGGACCACAACGCATGGACCCGAACTGCACCTACTTTCGCGCCCAGCATAGCGGACCCGGCTAGCGTAGCGGTAGCGGTGAACGGGGCAGATAACAACATCTTCTGGAAGTACAAGGTCACGGCCATCAAAGCGGAAACCTTTGAGGAAAGCCTCGCGGGGATCAACGCCACTGGCCTGACGGTTGTGAGTACGAACAACTTGAATCCTGTTAGCGTAGTTATCACTGGCCATGGTTTACTTACGGGCGATGAAGTTGAGTTTACCGGGCTCACTGAGATGACGGAGATCAATGATCGCCGGTTTATCATCACAAAAGTAGACGCTAATACGTTCACGCTGGATGGGGAAGACGGCACAAGCTATGCGGACGAGAGCACGGGCGGAGCGAACACATGCTACGCAACATTTGACGGCGCTGGAACTGCTGCTGCTCCGACTGGGACGACCATCCCTGATAACACAATCACGTGGGCTGCAGTCACTGGCGCAGTCAAGTACACGATCTATCGCGCGAAGGGTGGGAGCGGGGAGTATGGGTTCCTCGCAGAAACGAATGAACTGACTTTCACGGATAGCGAAACTGCTACAGTTGCGACCGATTTGGATACCACTCCGCCTACGGCGCGGAACCCATTTAGGGTTGCGGGCGAGTTCCCCTCGTCTGCTGGGTATCATCAGCAACGGCGTGTGTTCGGCGGCTCTACGAACTTGCCAGATACGTCTGATTACTCCCAGACGGGGAACCAGAGTAACTTTACGAAGTCACGGCCTACGCAATCGGACGACGCGATACGGGCTACCTTGAGTTCACGCCAAGTGAACCAGATACGGCATTATCTCTCGCTCAACGATCTGCTTATTCTGACAGACGGAGCCGAGTGGCGAATCCACTCAGGAGACAACTCGGGCTTTGCGGCAGATACGTTGAAGCAGTCGCCTCAGACGTACTGGGGGTCTAGTCATCTCAAGCCGTTTATCGCGGGGCAGACAGTTTTATACGTGCAGGAAAATAATATCGCGGTGCGGAGCTTGGGCTACCAGTTGAACATCGACGGGTATACCGGCACGGACCTAACGTTATTGGCCCCTCAGATATTCGCTAGCACGACAGCGATTTCGTGGGGGTTCACGAGGTCTCCTGACCCGGTCACCCATATTGTGCGGTCGGACGGTACGGTAGCAGTCATGACCTTCAATCAGGAGCAGGAGGTTATGGCGTGGGCGCGATGGGATACGCGCAACGGCTTATTCAAGTGGTGCACGGCTATGCGCCCATCAGCTACAGAAGTGAACGATGCTGCATACTTTGTCGTGGAGCGCGTGGTCAACAGCAACACTGTTTTGTTCATAGAGCGCGTGGCCAGTCGGCGTTTTACGGATGTCCAAGATGCGTTCTTTGTCGATAGCGGGCTTACGCTTGACACAGCGTTTGCGATCTCAGCGGCGACAGCGGCTGATCCTGTGGTGCTAACGACGGCGACACATGGGCTATCAGACGGCGCAGAGATTGATATTGAGGGCATGAACTGGGCGATCCAGTATGATGACGATGACAACGAAACGAATCCTGATCAGTTGAACGGGCGACGCTATTTCGTGGCCGACAGTACGGCTACGACTGTGACGCTTGTGAAAAATGAGAATGGAAAGCCGATTACTGCGATCACTAGGGCGGACCCCGGCGTTGTAACTGCTCCGTCCCATGGGCTTGCTAACGGGGACATCATCGGTTTGCACGGTATCTCTGGTATGACTGAGGCAAACGATAACATCTACAAGGTCGCGAACAAGACTGACGATACGTTTGAGCTAAACTCAGCGGCGGACGCAAACATCGATACGAGCGGCTTCACTACCTACACGAATGGCGGTAGCGTCTATCATGCGGAAGATGGGTCTGCTTTCAAAGCGTATGTACGCAACGGAAATATCCGCGAAGCGGTCACAAGTATCACGGGCTTGAACCATTTGGAGGGCGAGAGTGTGATGGTGCTCGCAGATGGAAATGTAGTCACCGGCCACACTGTCTCGGGCGGCGCAATAGCCCTATCACGAAAGGCAAGCCGGGTGCACGTCGGCTTGAAGATGGTGGCAGATGTCGAGACCCTTGACGTTGAAGCACCGGATGGCACTATCCAAGGCAAACCTAAGAAAATCCCGGCAGTCGTCGTTCGCTTCGAGAAATCGCGTGGGCTTCTCATTGGCCCTGATAGCTCGCGTCTGGTGGAGATGGCTCAGCGAGAGAGCGAAACTATGGGTACGCCAACTGCGCTGTTGACGGGCGACAAACGAATTACGCTCAAGCCGCACTGGAATTCGAACGGCAGAGTGTTCTTACGCCAGCAGAACCCGCTTCCAATGACTATTCTTGCGATCATTCCTGACATTGAAGTGGGGGACTAGCCGTGGTAAAATATGAAATTGTAGAGACCACTCCCGGCCACATCCTAGAGTTGTCGAGAACCATGTGTGATGAAGACGTTGAAGAGGTTTGGGCTGCAGGGCATGTGGTGCCCCAGAAAGCTCTGTCGATAGGGCGAGCGAGATCACGTGATACCCAGACATTTCTGGCGAACGGCAGGGTCTTGTGTATATTTGGGGTGGGGCAAATCGAGGCGTTTAAGAACGTGGGCGTCCCGTGGATGTTGTCCTCGGGGGAGTTGCCAAAGCATTACTGGCGGTTTGCGCGAGGGAGCGCTGAGTGGATGAAGCAGCAGACCAGCAAATGGACTGAGATGATCAACTACGTTGACGCGAGGAATTCTCGCGCAGTCCGGTGGCTGGCGTGGCTGGGTTTTGACATTGATGTACCGAGACCTTATGGGCCGGATGATATGCCGTTCCATAGGTTCTCTTGGAGGTCTCCATGTGTTTCCCCCTAGCTTTCGCCAGTAGCGCAGCGGCTGTCGGCGGATCGGTTACGACTGTTGCTGGACCGCTTGGGTTTGCTGCTGGCATAGGGACGGCTGCGGCTCCTGCATTTTCTGCCGCGAGTTTGTTTACGCTGCCAAACCTAGCGGTAACGGCCGGTGTCGTGGGCTTTGGCGTGCAGGCGTACGGGCAGGCACAAGCGGGGGGTGCTCAAGGAGGTCAGTTTGCTTACAGAGAAGCTGTCCTGCGCAATAACGCGATCATCAAGCAGCAGGATATCAAGATGGAGAGAGAGAACTTGCAGCTACGCCGTAAGCTCATTGGTGAGCAGGGCAAGCGGGATATTGGGGATACACGCGTAGCGCAAGCAGCTCTCGGACAGCTTGTGGACGAGGGTAGCGCGGCTGATATCACGCATGAAGTAGCTGGAGAGACTGCGTTTAGAAAGCTACTTGAAGACAGGGAAACTCAGTTGCGCGTACGTAATATAAAGATTGCAGCGGCTAACGACCAAAGCGACGCTGACCTCGTAGCGCTCCAGCGTCAGGCCAGTGATAGGGCTACACGTATTAGCATCGCCGAGGGAGCGCTCAGCACGACGAGCACATTAGCGCGACGGTTCCGCTTCGATAGCGGTTCTCTCGCATTTAGGACTTAATCATGGCTTCTGTACCTACAATTAGACGAGTTGGAGCTAGCGACGTTAAGTCGTTCACGAGCGGCAGTCAGTCAGCTCGTGAGGCACGTGGTCTTGACGCTCCGGGACGCGCCCTTGCTGACGTGGGTGGTGCAATCCAGCAAGAGGCTGGCGCTATCGCAGAGTTAGGTGTTATCAATCAGCGCCGGGATAACAAGCGGGAAGTGGATGCACGGGTATTGCGCTTCAAGCAGGGTATCCACGATCTAAAATTTGGCAATACAGAGAGGGGGATCATCGGGTATACTACGCGGCGTGGGCAAGACGCTATTGATAACAAACCCGATTTTTATAGAGCCTTAGATGAATTACGTCGCGATAGTGGCAAAGGCGCGAGTAACCCGGAAGTGTTCGAAGCATTCGAGCTACAAGCACAAATTCATGCGTTGCAATCTCAAGACGGCCATGCGGTATACGTTGGACAGCAACGGCTCATTGCGGAAGACGCTACCGATACCGCTTTCATTCAGCAGTTGATAAACGAGATTGAGGCCGATCCACTCGATCCGGGTAATCACTCAAGAGAACAAGGCATAATCAAACGTACAAACCAAATGATGGATCGTAAGGGCATACGCGATGAAGTGACGCGAGAAGGTTTACGAATGTCTGCTATTACTAGCGTCCACAAGGCGGCCATTAGATCGCTGCTTAATAAAAGGGACACGCCGGGAGCCTTAGCGTACTACGCTGCGAACGAGACTGAAATTTTACAAACCGAGAGAGGAGCCATAGTAAAATCTTTAGCTACCGCTTCAGTGACACGTGAGGTGAAGATAGAGCTTGAAAGGATCATTGCAGTCGGAGGTACTGACGCAGATATGCTGGAGGCAGCGCGTGGAGTCGAAGACCCCGAGGTTAGCGAAGCATTAGTGCCTAAGATACGGGCTCACCTTGCGGATCGTGAGCGCCAAAGAGTAGCTCGGGATCGCCAGTTGAAAACAGAGATTATTGAGCTAGCGAATAATGGGCGACTGGGCGACGCTACCCCGGAGCAGTTAAATGCCGCTTCTCAAGTACCCGGCTATATGGCACATCTTAGGCGTGTGAATCAAACAGTGCTAGAGGGCCGCAGATATGTTTCTGATCCACACGTTCACCAGGAGGCGGTTACGCTGTACCGTACAAATCTTGAAGCATTCCGGAACATAGTGTGGACAGATAGAAAATGGCTGGCCCTAAGTCGCACAGATGTTGAAAGGTTTGAGGGATGGCAACTGGGGATAGACAAAGATATGATAGATGCATCTAACGCGGATACTAAAGCTAAAGAGAAAGCGCTGCGGGCATCCACAATGAGAAGCGCGACGCTGGACGTATTTAGGGGGCTCGCCCTAGAGCCAGGAGATGCATCAGCGTTAATGACGGTCGCTATGGAAGAAGTTGAGCGTCAAATTGATCTTGGAGTAGAGTTTAAGACGAGCCAGCAATACCGCGATATTGTCCGTTTCGCTTTTATGAACGGTGAGCATACGGGTGAAGGCTACTTTGAGGACCCAAATGCGCGAGCCTATGAAGCAATTCGAGATCGCGTGCCGTTTGACATAGAGGACTGGAAGGGTACAGAAGAAGCAGTAGAATTACGGGCGGAAACTGAGCTCAGCGAAGAGGAATTACTAGCTGCAGTAGCTGATACTGTTGGCCGAGGGCTAGTGCCTACCCCCGATGTAGTCCTGCGCCAGAAGGCGCTGACTGATGTTAGCGAGATGAGCCCCCGCCTTTACGCCGTGGACCTTGACCCAATAGAAGCGTTTGCACTTGCCAACCCTAAGTTAATGTCAAATCTTATGGAAGAACTGGATTTGCAGGATCAGTCACGGAACGTCGCGTTCGTAGTGTACGGACTGGCTATGCTAGGCGTCCCCGCCACGCCTGCTAAAGTAAAGCAGGCGTATGATATTAAAGTAAGTGAGGTCCTTGAGAAAAAAAAGGAGGACCTTGATTCTGTCTACTGAAGCTGCACAGATACAAGAAGATGAAGGCGGTGACGTAGCTCAGACGTATCTCGATACGCTGGGTAACGCCACGGGCGGGGTAGGGCACAAGCTCACGCCCGAAGAGCTTGCCAAGTACCCAGTGGGTACAACGATCCCGAAGACGGTTCGAGATCGCTGGTTCCGCGAGGACATGGAGATAGCGTTCCGTGATGCGAGCAAATTGCTCAACCATGAGATACCTCACGAGGCGTTTAACATCGTCGTGAACATGGCGTTCAACATGGGGCGTGGCAGACTGGCCGGATTTGCCGGGATGCGGAAAGCGTTGAGAGAGGAAGATTACAACCGCGCAGCGGATGAAATGGAGTGGCAAGACCCAGATGACCGTAGCAAAGGCCACACTCCGTGGTTTACACAAACGGGTGGACGTGCTAAACGTCTGGTTGTGCGCATGAGAAAGGTGAGCAATGGCTGATATATTAGACGGGTCATTCTCGGGGAGCATTACAGTACCTACGCCCACTGTCGAAGACGAGGAAGAACTTCGGCTGCAAGCTGATGAGGCTGCGGTGGCCTCACCTGTGCCCGATGGCTCGTTTACGGGCAGTTTGGCGCAGCCTGTGGGTAGCGACGATTTAACCCGGAATGCGGTGCGTGCGGGAGAAGTAGACCCGGCGACAATCGCTTCAGACCAACAACTCGCGGATGAACTCGGCATCCCTCTGGAAGTGATTTCTGACGGAACGCGAGGAGAGCTTGAGAAACAAGCGCTACAGCGTCGGATCGAAAACAAGACGAAGAATGCTCCGACGACACGTAGGCTGCTTAGCGTGGCCTCACCTGTGCCCGATGGCTCGTTTACGGGCAGTCTCGGACCACTGCTACCGCTCGTAGGATCGGACGACGTAGACAATCTGGTGAGCATCGAGAAGGCGGCAGCGGAGCTCGGCTTCTTTGGTCATCTTGTCGGACCCGGCGTCGATCAGTTGCAGGGGCTATTCTTTAGGTTCGTAGACTACACAGGCGAACTGACCGGCATAGAGGAACTAGAAGACATTGCTGCTCCGCGAGCTATACAAAATTTTGCAGCAGTAAGGGAAGCAACAGCCGGAGCGCCACGGATCGTGGATGTGGATACGCTGGAGGATTTCCGGCGCTGGCTGCAGGGGATGGGGAAGGACGTGCCAACTCTCGCTCCGGGGCTGGCCGGTACGCTGGCGGGCGCTGCCGTAGGCACCGCAATAGCCCCGGGTATCGGTACAGTTATCGGCGGTATAGTCGGAGCATTCATTCCGTCCTTCGTGCTCGGCATCGGGGAGACACAGCAAGCGGTGAAAGAGCGGGGCGGCGAAGAGGCCGAAGCAATCGGCTTTGTGGCCGGTGGTGGCGCTCTGATTGCAGCGCTCGATAGTGTGTTGCCCGGTAAGGTTGGGTCCATGCTGGTGAAAGCGGTAGGGGGCAAGCCCGTCTTCGAGGGTGCTGAGAAGGTAATCAAGCTCACTGCTGCCAAGGTAGCCCAGAGAGCGGCTGTGGAGGGTAGCAAAGGTATATTGATAGAGAGTATAACGGAAGCAGCGCAAGAAGCTATCAGCGAGACGGCAGCGGCGCTCGGCACGGACACAGAGATCGACACGGTAGACCTTGCGGTTCAGATGATAGAAGCGTTTGCGGTAGGAGCGTTCCTTGGCGGCGGCGTCACTACTACGATGAGCGTTACGTCTGATGTGATCAAGGCCAGGCGTGTGAAGAAGGCGATGGACGCTGTAGATCGTCTTGCTAGCGAGAGTAAGTTATCGGAACGTGCGCCCGATCTATTGGCAGAAGTGGTACGGGCGAACCTCGAAGCGGCTGGTATCGATAGAATATTCGTTAGCGCTGATGCGGTCATGCAATACGCCAACCAGCACCCGGACGGAGTGTATGCAGCGTTGAACCAGTTAGGTGTGACGGAGAACCTCCCTAACGCTATCCAGACCGGTGCTGATGTCGAGATCGATGCGTCGGCATTCTCACGCACAGTCATTGGGTCAGACGGGTACGCACTGTTGGCCGCTCACGTAAAGGTGGTTGAGGGAGAGAAATCGCTCGAAGAGGCAGCGGAAGCAGTCATCTCAGACGCGGAGATCGTCATTGACATGATTGCGGAGCTAGAGGCGTATGACGCTTCCCAGACTTTGCGCGACCGGGCGGGAGCTACGATCAATAAAATGAAGCCGGGGGCTATCGCTGACGTGATCGGCCAAGCCCCCGCTGACGTGCATGCGGTTCTCATGGACTTGATCCAGCGGGTGGAAGCACGGCGAGGAGATGTATCGGAGACGGTGAAGGCCGGGCGGGTGCGCCAGCTTGATGCGGAGATTGGCGAGCGGGACCGGGAGATCGCTATCCTTGAGGAGCAGTTGGAAGAGCGCCTCGCGGAGAATGAGGGTCTCCCGCCCTCCAAGCAGCTTGGGACAAAACATCTTCAGCGCTCGCTAGATAAGCTGATCGCTGAGCGAGATGACCGTATCGCGCAGCAGGCAGAACTTCAGGCACCCGCGCGGCGGGGAGCTATTGATCCGGAGTCGAGTGAGTTCTTGACTTTGGAAAAGCGATGGACGCAAGAGGGTGCTGCCGACCCGACTGAAACTGCGCCTGCGCAAGAGTTCGTAGACGAAGCTAAAAAAATCAGCGGGGTCGGTACTGAAAGCCGCGATTTCTTTTCTGATGTAACGAAGGGTGACGATGGCCTTGGGGACACAGGCAAGACGTACGAGCCGGTGCTCGATCTTGGGCCAGCCCAGCCGTTCTTTGATGAGTACGACAAGCACCGTGGCCATTTCGAGTTGCACATAGCGACTTCGATCCCCGGTTATCGGGAAGTGCAGCCTAGGGTGGGTTACGCTGTGACGGTAGTGTATGGTGGGGTCGAGCCAGCAGCGCCAGAGTTAACGGCAGACGAAATCGAGGCGAGGGCAGAAGAAGGTCCGGTTCCTTCAACGGCGGAGCTACTGGCGGCGGAGAGTGAGCTTCGGTCAGCCCCGGAGATACAGCAGGAAATCGATGCGCTTACTCCGTTCCTTGAGGATTTGAAGCTCGATCTCGCGGGCGAGTTACCTGAAGAGGTGGGGTCTTTTTTCGAGACGGAGGAAGAGCTTCGTACAGCTATCGGAGAATTCGAGGCAGACCTAGCGGAGCTACAAGAAGAACTCGCCGCTACGCAGGAGGGGGTCGAGAGTATCACTCGCCTTCGAGACCAGCGTGACTTCGCGCGGTTCCGGGAGACGTTCATGGAGAAAGTGGACGACCGCGTAAAAGAGATGATGCGTAGGGCCGGGGAGCACGAGTGGACGGTTGAGGTTGGCGACAGGGTGCAGACAGAGTTTGGTATCCGCCGTGGTGACCCGCCGTGGACTGTCATCGGACGCCGGATCGCAGACGAGGGGCTGTCGCCAGAGAGTGATCTGTCGGCTGACCCGCCAGTGCGTGTGAAAGGTACAGATATCCCCATGCTGATTGTCAGCCGGGGGCGAACTGACGTGGACCGGGAACGAATAGAGCTACCGGAGTGGGCAATCGAAACTATCTTTGCTCGCGATGGCGAAGGTCTGGGGGTAATTGAGGGCGGTGGTGAGCGTACTGAAGGACGGGCTGATCTGTCTGTAGTTTCCGGTGATACGAAGCCCCGCTTCCTCGACATCGGTGGCTCGGAGGGAGCGCTAGCTAAAGCCATCGCTGCCACGAGCGACATCGAGGCGGTAATCGTCGATCCCAACCCGGACATGCACGCCACCTTCCAAGAGACCTCGACGGTGCCGGGGGTGACGTATCACGTTGAGGCGTTCGGCACCAAGGCGGAAGAGGGCCAAGTCGCGTTCGAGGACGAGGGAACTGAGTTTAAGTTCTGGACGGCGGAAGGTAAGTACGAGATCATTCACGAGAGTATGACCTTCCAGTTCATCAGCAACGACCGGGAGCAGCAAGTCGCTCGGGTCGCAGACTTGCTGACGGACGACGGCATGGCGATCTTTCAGCAGAAGTTTATCTCCAACGAGCATGATCTTGCGCAGTGGCAAGCTAACGAAGCGCAGAAGGACGACTTCAAGGCTCAGTATTTCTCGCGCGGAGAGATCGGCAAGAAGGCGGAGCAAGTGCTGGTGGGGATGCACAAGCGGATGGTGACGCCGCAGTCGATGGAAGAGACGTTGCTGAAACACTTCGAGCATGTGGTGCAGTACTGGGATAGCGGAAACTTCAAGGGCTACGCGGCGTCCAACGACCGGGTGAAGCTGGCGATCTTCGTCGAAGCACTGGGGTCTACTGCATCGGAGTTCGAGCACGTGGCGACCCCGCGCGAGGTGACGGGTGAGCCTGCGGTATCACGTGATCCCGATGTAGACCCGATCCAATTCTTTTCTGATCGTGCACTCTCTGACGCCCGCAGTGACATCTCAGGGAACAGTCGCCGTGCTGTCGTTATGATGTCCCCCGCTGAGTTTCTGGCGCTGGCGTCAGAAGGCCGTAGCGACGAAAAAGCTGCTGCTGCGGAAGCAGTGCTCGACAGCAATGGGCAATTCGACAGTATACCTCTTCTCTCGTTTGATTTGCAGGAGGATGGCACCGGGCAAGTCATGAGCCATGAAGGGCGGCACCGGATGCGAGCGCTGCAGGCGCGCGGAGTTGCGCGAGTACCAGTCGTTATCGTGAGCCGGGATGGGGGTGCAGGAGGTGCCATTCGTTTTAGTACTGATGCGCGGCGTCCGACTATGCTTATAGGTGAAAACGACCCCCGCATTCAGGTCGCGTTTCCTGCTATCGAGCCAGCATCTATGCTGCAGCGTCCAAAGACCCCCGCTACAGAGCAGCAAGGGCTCCGCCAGAAGACGGTGCAGGTGAAAGCTAAGGTTCTGCAGGACTTGAACGTAACGACCACCAACGAAGCGGTACGGGCCACGAGGGCGGCATTCAAGGAGGGGCTAAAGGTAGGCGAGACGTTGGCCAAGCAGAAGACGGACATTCGCCAGCGTATCCGTGAGCTGCCGCTATCGCCGGGGCAGATATCTCAATTGAACGAGCGTGTGGACCGGGCCAAGACAGGTAAGCGCCTAGAGCAAGTGGTCGCTGCGATCCAGTCTACGGCTGCGGTGATGGTGGAGAACAACCGGCGTACTCAGTTGAAGACGGCGATTAAGAAGATACTCAAGAAAACGAAAGCTAAAAAAACGGGGACGATTAAATCCACGGCTGATGTGCAGAAGGTTCTTGATGACGCCCGAGAGATTATGGGCTTGAGCCAAGCGCACGCAGCAGAACGGTTGGAATTGGCGAGGCAAGAAGAAATCCCCGATCCGTCGAAATATATGGAGAGACAGTTACTCGCTCTCGTAGCTGACGATCCTCTGTTGCGAACGGTAGATGCTGAAAATCTACTTCTCGACCTTGCCACTATTAAACAGATCGGTAAGTCGGCTGCGTTGGACCGGCTCAAGGGGCTCCGTAAAGCGGTCGCTGAGCAAGTGGAGCAAGGAATTGAGAATGTTACGCAAGGCGGGCCTCGGGCAGCAGCGCTGTCTACTACTGGGTTCTTCAAGAGAGCGGCAGCGCAAAAACGAGATTTAGCATCTAGTCTCGCGTCTACGTGGAATGCGTGGGATGATGTGTTGGATATTATGTTTAATAAGAAAGGTGTTGACGGTCAGCCGCTGGTAGAACTGTTGCGTACTACTCGTCACTTGCAGAGGGTTAAAGGAAAGCTGCTCATTTGGGAGCAGGAAGTTGTAGATATCGGGATCGAGACTTTCGGTTTGGACGGGTATTTCCAGTGGCTCGACAAGATGCACTTGGATGAGCAACATATACCCCACGGTACATTCATAAATGCTCGCGGGGAAGAAGTGGTGATGGAGTATTCTGTCGCGGAAATTCGCAAGCTGTGGATGGAACGACAAGACCCCACCATTCGTGAAGTAGCGACAGATGAGCGTGGGAATGCTCTGACGGAAGAAATGATGACTGTGTTATGGGCGCATTTAGGGGACGCCGACTACAAGTTTGCCCGTAAACAATTCGCTCTTTACCGGAAAATATATCCCTCTGTGAATGCAGTATATCGTCGGATGCGAGGATTTGATCTACCGTTCAACGAATTCTATAGCCCTATCCAGCGCTCTAAGGGGGATAAACCGGGGGGAGATGCGGACGACAGCTTTGGTGCTGATACAATCATAGCAGATGAGCAAACACGCCGTCGCGCTATCCCTCGCCAAGTGCTCGACCGAACGGAAAGTTTAGACGCTTTACTCCCCCGCAGTGATGTTAGCGCTTTGCGCCGGTATATACACGACATGGCGCACTTTATAGAAACGGCTGAGCATGTTGTGCATTTGAAAAATGTCTTCGCGAGTGAGCCTCTCCGCAAAGAAATTGAAGCGCACCACGGGCAGGCGATGCTGAAGTTCATTGACGGTTTTTTAGAAGACTTAGGGTCCGGTTACGCCGCCAGAGGTCGCGCTTACGAAAAGTACCTCATCGGCTTCAACAAACGGTACGCTGTCTCTGCTCTTGCGTTAAAGCCTACGATTATGGCTAAGCAAACGGCGTCGTGGTTCGCGATGGCGGACGGTATCCCGATAGGACAGTTTCTTAAATACCAAGCTCAAGTTTTCAAGAACCCGAAGAAGGTGATCCGTAAGCTCTGGAAGTTATCGCCTGCTATTCGAGCCCGTGGATCATCTATAGACTTCGACATGGCGAGAGTGGGCTCAGTCAATACGTCAGCAGTTTCGCTCAAGAGCCCCGGCTGGTTCCCCGGCATGGGACACCGCATGGAGAGACTTTTTTTCTGGCCAATTCGGATGGGAGATCGGTTCCCGATTTATTTCGGAGGTTGGGCTGTGTATCAGCATACGCTGAAAATTACAGGGTCGGAGCAGCAAGCCATCGAAGCGGTGAACGATGCTATGAACACGACGCAGCAGTCTACTGATCTCGACAAAATGTCAGAACTACAGAGATCAGGTGCGCTGGGTCGGACGTTTACTATGTTCATGACATCTCGCTTGTCGTTGATGCGGGCGGAGCTACGGGCAATTCGGCAGCGCCCAAAAGGGCTTGGGGGACGAGGGAAGATTACGTACCGGGAGTTTGGTAAGCGTATGGCGGTCTACCACTTCGCTATCCCGATGTTTATTCAGTTTATCGCCAGTGGACTACGGATTGAGCCGGATCGCCAGCTAGTGGCGATGATCTTGGGTAACTTGAATGCGGTTGTTATATTTGGTGATCTGGCGGTATGGGCTCTGACAGAAATGATTGGCGAGGACGGCGATGCGTGGAGAGCGGGGGGTGATTTACCGTTAGCTGAAATTGCGACAGAACTCACCGAAGGGATGATGGATGTGCTCGAAAGCGGTGGGGAGGTCGAAGAGGTACTCGAAGCGGTGGGGGAGATTGCTGACGCTGCGGGCGCTGTGGCGGGTCAACCTGTTGATCGCGTTCGGAATATAGTGGGTGGGGCCGCTGATGTTGTAGACGGCGACACACACAAAGGTTTATTGCGTATATTTGGCTTGTCTGAGAAAGTCTCACAGGAAGCTGCAGATGCGGACTTTATAGAGTAACGATTGAATCCTATGGGATCATGTGATACCATCTTTACATAGGCGAAGGACACAAGAATGACTGTTACGAGCCAGACAAAAAAAGTTACTGCAACGGGTAATTCAAGCGCTCGGGCGTTTTCGTTTAGCCCCTTCGTGATCTTTGCCACGAGCGAACTGTCGGTCGTTACGACGGTGATCGCTACTGGTGTTGAGACCGTGATCTCGGAGGGTACGGGCGCTAGCGCATGGAGTTGCGGCATTACCACGTTCCCGGCGACCGGCTCTATCAATTATCCGGATAGCGGCGGCACGCTCCTAGCTTCCACTCATACGATCACGATCAAGCGTGTGCTGACGCTGGAGCAGCAGACCGACCTGAACAACCAAGGCGGCTACTTCCCGGACGTGCAGGAGACGCAGTTTGACAAGCTCTTGATGATCGACCTTCAGCAGCAAGAGCAGATCGACCGGTCGCTGGTGTTTCCGGTGAGCTATACCGGCGGCGTTGCGGCTGAAATTCCTTCGCCGCTGACCGCTGGGTATTTCCTGCGGATTAACGCTGCGGGGACCGCCCTAGAATGGACGGCTAACTCTACGACTGCAGCGAGTGCATCCGATACTACTCCCCTTGCTGACGCTATCACCGGCGCGGCTGGGACGGCGGGCGTCTTCGCTCGCGGGGATCATGTCCACCCCCAGACGCATATCGTCGGCACGGCTATCGCCAGCGCCAGCCCGCTTGTACTGACAGGCGCAACGGCTGGGCTTGACGGTCGCTATTTTCATGTCACAGGCACTACCGGCTTCTCTGCTATGACAGTTGCAGCTAATCGAATGTTTGTGCTTGAGTTTGATGGCGCGCTGACGATGACGCACGGCAGCGGCACTCTCGATCTGCCGTGGGGTGCGAACATCACGACGGCTGCGGGCGATGTTGGCCTGTTCCAGTCTACTGCAGCTAATGTTGTCACGTGTATCGGGTTCTTTCCGCAGGCGGGCTTCCCAACTGCCGCCCTCGCTGACGACGCGATCACGCTTGCTAAGTTAGCAGCGGGTACGGACGGCGAACTTATTACATGGGATGCCTCCGGCGACCCAGCTGCCGTAGCAGTAGGCACGGCTACACATGTCCTGACATCCAATGGCGCTGGTGCTGCGCCGACCTTCCAAGCTGCTAGTGGTGGAGGTACGGCATTTATTAGTAAATCTTCTCCATCAGGAGCCAGTGCTGTAGATATCACTGGGCTAACAGGATATGATAACTACACATTCCTAATAGAAATTACACCTGCTAACGATAATGTTGCATTGCAGATGTATATGAGCATTGACAATGGGTCCACATTTATTACGGCAAGTACGCCTTATGCGTTTGCTATGGATGGGTTGTTAGATAGTGGAACTGCTTTCACTGACGTTTCTACAGGGCAAGCAGAAATAGCGCTGTGTGGTAATGCCACATATGACAATGGCTCGGATACGTCCGAGGGTTGTGTTATGGTTGTCGAACTTCTCGGCAGAAATAATGTGACAAACAATCAGCGTTTTACTTGCCGTGGTCAGTGGGAAACACCCGCAGGAGCACGCGCTAGTGGTTGGGGAGCAGGTTGCTGGAAAAGACAGGCAGGTACACCGGACACCACAAATGATGTTGATGCTATTCGCTTTAACTTCACTGGTGGTAATGTAGAAGACGGTGAAATTTGGACTTTCGGTTGGAATAACGCTTAGAGGTAATCATGGTTGGTTATAGAATTGTACATGATACACAGACTAAGAAAGATAAGAAAGTCTATCATACTTCAGAAGAGCAAACAGCTTTCGAGAAGCAGACAGCTAATTGGGAAGCTGGACAATCTGCTCGTGACTTAATTGGTCTAAGAGAAGAACGTGATAAGAGATTAGTTGTCAGTGATAGTGCTGTACTTCCTGATAGATGGGAAACTATGTCACAGGCAGATAAGAATAAATGGTCTTTATATCGCCAATCACTACGAGACTTACCTGCCACTGCACTAACACAAGACGTCCAAAGCATGGTGTACGATAAGAACCATGCTAGTTGGCCGAAGAAGCCTTCTTAGGAGAAATCATGCCAAGATTTAATGGAAAAGAAGTTCCTTGGTTCAATGTAACCTTGATGATTTCTGTCGTAGGACTACTCTTTTCTAGTGGCGTTCTATACAATCGTATTGAAGCTGCCGAAAAGGCTGTGCAAGGAATTGGGGAGATAAAGAAAGACGTTTCGGCAGTTGATGCAGCGGTGCAGCGACTTGATGAACGAACAATGGCTAAGTTCAGCTAATAGAATCATGAAATTGACAGACCAAGAGAATTACGGTGAACGGTTGACAAGGATCGAAGTCCTCGTCGAAACAGGATTAAAATCAGTTGGCCGTTCTATTGATTTATTCCGTAAGGAATTTGAAAAACATCTTACTGAAGACGCGGAGTTATAGG